>VYKW01000164.1_pt1 | contig 29021 bp, 16 predicted proteins | sample 5114451 | NCBI WGS metagenome assembly VYKW01 (sample SAMN12291784, study PRJNA351875) | freshwater metagenome | isolation source: freshwater lake | place: USA: Michigan, Gull Lake | collected 2013-08-08
CCCCGGATCGATGGTGGCGGACCCGTCCACAGGGACGGGTGCCGGCTCGTCCGGTGTGGAGGCCGGCGGCGTCTGGCTCTGCTCAAGTTGGCGCTGGCGTTCGGCCTCGATGGCTTTCTGACGCGCGCGCTGCTTTTCGGCGCGCTCTTCGTCCAGCTTACGCAAGCGCTCCAATTCGTCGACGTCGCGCTCCATGCGGCGAACCGTCAATTCGCGTTCGAGGGCTGCCGTTTCGACGACTGGCGCCAAAGAGTCGATGTCGGCGAGGCGGCCGGAGTACACCACCGCGACGGGCGGCAGCAGCGAACGGGTCAAGGGGACTGGAGTGGGCACGGCAGCAGGGTCAGCCCCTGCATTGGCGGCAGCCGCGACGGTTGGCTGCGCGCGGTTCAAGCCTTTGGCTTCGATCTTCCACGTGCTGTCGAGCGCGAGGGTCTGCAAGTCGAGCATGGTATCGAACGTGGCGCGGCCTTCCGCGGTTTCGACCTGCACGCGGTCGAGCTTCAAAGAGCCGTCGGCTATCGCGACGGGAATCGTGACCTTGCCGAGTTTCAACTGCGTCGCTTTCAGTGCCGTGCGCACCGCGTTCTGCAGCGGCTCGCCCGTTAAAATGTTCTTCGACTGCAAGGCCTGATCGGCGATTTCAGCGACCGCACGTGGTGCCACGCCGGACAACGTGACATCGCCGAGGGCCAGAGCGCCCTTTCCTGTCAGGGCGGTGATCATGGTCGACGGCGACAACGCACGCCCGCTGAATTCCAAATCGAGGGCAGCGACATCACCCTCGACGGCGTCGTCGCCATCGCTTTCGGAGCTTCCTTTGCTGGAGATGGAAATGCCAAGGCGGCCGGTGAGCGTAGCGCCGGCGGGCTGTTTCTCGATCGTGAAGCTTGAGACGGATTTGCCGCCGAGCATGGCGCCTTCGAGTTGCTTCACATCAAGCTTGCCTGGCGCCAGATCGACCGTGAAGCGCGCGTCTTTCATGGCGAGCCCGGGCTCGAGGCTCAGCGTGCGAACACCGGCTTTGATCGATCCAGTCACTGTCTCGAGTGGTCCGAAATCGAAAGGTTGGTCCGGCCAGACCCGCGCGGGGGGCGGGAGTGCGGCGAGAGCCTCCACCTCTGCTCTCCGCCGGCGCGCGTTCGTCGTGGGTAATTCGACCGGAGCAGCGGCTTGCAGTGGAGGGGCCGCAGTGAGACCGCTTAGAAGCCCTGGCAGGGAGGCTTTGTCAGCGGACAATTCAGCGTCGACGCGGGGAGCAGCGCCGTCGCTGCCAGCGGCGTAGGTGATCACGCCAGAGACCGCGGCTTCGCCAATTTTCAATGCCGGACTGGCGAGGGTGAGTTGGGCGCCGTCATGGGCGGCGGCGATGGTGCCGTTGACGGGAACGGGCCCCGCACCGGCGCCCAGAGATAGGCCGGCCAGTGTCATGATGCGGCCGAGATCATTGGCGGCGACGCGAATGTCGCCTCTGGCGGCCGGATCGCCGCTTTCGGGCACCGAAACGCGGCCGTTGAATTCGAGTTCGACGGTCTCAGCGCTGAGTTCGGCGACGGCGACGAGGCCATCGGCTGCCTTGCCGGCAGCCTTTACGAAGACCTTGCCGGGCCGGGCATCACCGAATTTGCTCTTGGTGCCTGAGATCTGATCGAGGAAGCCGTACACATCCGGTGTCTCGATCTGGGCGGTGATGTCGGCCGGGGCAGTGCGCCAGGCGCCGCGGGCCGCATCGATGCGCGCTTCAGCGACGACACGGCCACTGCGAAGCGTTCCATCTACGGTCACATCGACAGCTTCGCTCATGCGCTCGCCGAACGAGATAGTCGTGGCGACGCGCCAGGGCGAGAGACCCGACCAGCGCACAACCTTGTCGTGCGCATCCTCCGGAAGATCGAGGAGGTCGGCGAGCGTGGTGACCGCTTCGTTCGTGGGTGCTTCGATGACGCCGCGCAGGCGGCCGCGAGTTTTGCTGGGCACGTCGGCTGCAGAGCCTTCGAGATCGACGGCGAGGCCGCCGTTCGACTCGAACTTCAGTTTGGGCACCGTCAGCGCGCCCTTCTGTAGAGCCACGTCAAGGTGGACATTCTGCAGGGTTCGCTCGCCGTCGATCAACTGTCCGGCGCGAATATCGAAGGCCACATCGGACGGGAAGAGATCGCTGCTTGTCCCGGTGTGTCCGTCCGCGCTGTCGCCGCTGGCCGGGGCGGCGGCGGAGGGTGCTGCGGCGCCTGTCACAAGGCCGCGGAGACCTTTCAAACCGGGATTGCCTGGCCAGAGATCATCAAGGTTGATCTTTTCGCCTTCGAGTGCGACGGCGAGGCGGCGGTCGCCCGAAAGGCCTAGCTTGATCTCGCCGATGACCGGCGTTCCAGAGACTTCGGCGGATGCGTCAGTGAGTTCGATGGCGGTGTCGTCCAGGCGCACGTTGCCGGAGAGTGCGAACGGTCCGTCGCTGCGCTGCCGGCTAAAGGGATTGTCGCCGAAGCCCCAGGTGGTAAAGCGCGTCAGGCTTTGGCCGGAGAGCGCCATGGTGCCGGTGAAGGAACGGGTGCCGGCCGCGCCGTCAACAGTGCCGTCGAGCGCGAGATACGTGCCGCCGGGCAGTCCGGCGCGCACATCCTTCAACTCGAGTGGGCCGCCCTTGCGCGTGGCCTTAAGTTTCAGACCGCTCACGGACTGCTTGCCGAGGCCGACCTGATCGACGGAGATAGAAACTGCCGTTTCGGCAGTCGAGGGGAGTTCATCGACCAAGCGATCGAATAGCGTGCGGGCCAGTTCAAGCGGAATGGCGCCAGGGACGGCTGCTGTGCCTGAACTCAACTGGTCGAGGTCGAGCCATTTGGAGGCAAGGTCCATGTCGAGCGTGACCTGATCTCGCCAGCCGATGGACGAACGGCCGGAGATCAGCTGCGGCAGGCCGCCCTGCTCCAATGCGATGGCGATGTCGTCGAGACGGATGCGGCCCGGCTCAGAGGCCACCTTTGCCGTCAAGTCGAAGACGCCTGCGGGCGCGGGCTTCGACCCGATAGCGTCTGCGCCATTAACGGCAGCGGATGCGCCATCGACAATGAAGCCGGCGGTGGAGATGCGGGCGGTGAGGTTGCCGTCGATGGCGGCAGCGTCGCTCAGGTTACGGGCGGTGCCATCGAAGGTGTAGCTGTTGGCGTTGGCGGGAACGGTGACGATCGCCTTGAAGCGGAGATCGCCACTGGGATCTTGCGCGGCCGTCGTGATGCGGATCTCGCGCGGTTCGCCCTGCCATGATGCCGTGCCGCGATAGCGGAAGGGGCCGTCAATCGCGTCGGCAGACAATTCTCCGTTCAGTCCCTCCAGGCGGGCAAGCTCCAGGCCCTTGGGTCCGGTGAGGCCGAGACTGCCGTCGATGATATTGACGGAGCGAAAGGTGACGTCCTGCGGGACGATTGACAAGCGGCCCGGCGTGAGTTGCAGGGTAGACAGAGTGGTACGGCCCTTATCGTCAACGGCCAGTTCGAGCACCGGCTTTACGATGGCGACGGTTTGCGCCTCGACGATGCCCTTCAGGAGCGGCGGCACGGAGAGCCACATCGTGAAGCCTTCGGCGCGGAACAGGGGCCGGCCGGTCTCCTCGCCGACCGCGCCGCCGATGCGCAGCTTCTCGGCGTGAACATAGGGTGAGGGCAGTAGGCGGACAGCCACGTTGCCCTGGACGCGCACCTCGCGGCCGAGCATGCGGGAGGCTTCTTCCTCGAAGATGCCACGATAGCTGTTCCAGTCGATCGCCAACGGCACGGCAAAGAGCGCCGCGAATACGACGATGAGCAGGCCTCCGAGGTAGACAAGCAGGTTGTTCATGCGTCCGGACTTATCTCAACCAGGCTGTAAGATCCCGCTTCGGGCCCTGGCGGCACTCCCCGAATCAAACTCTCGGGCAGAACCCCACCCCTCCGGTCCGATTGTGGCATTGGGACGGTGCCGGAACTGAGGCGAGCGCAGACCTTTCAGGCCGAAACACGAACTTAGCCGAAACGCCTCCCGGGCTGAACTGAAAAGCCCTGCCTATCCCTCGAAATAGACCACAGAGAACCCCATATCTAGAGGGCTAGCGGGTCTGCGATGCGTGAAGGCCGCTGCAAGCAGATGTGGAGAACCCCGCGGGCCCATTCCGGCCATGCTACGCGTGCTATACCGAGCCCATGACGAACTCAACCCAACCGCGCCGCGGACCCGGGAACGATCCCGGCGCGAACAGCGGCGATGATCCACCGTTCGACCTGCCGGAAGCGCCGCGTCCGTCCATCTCCGCGCGGGCGATGCAGAGCGGCGGAGCGGCGCGTCACGGCGTGGACATTCCGTATCTGGAAAAGCTCAATCCCGAGCAGCGGGCCGCGGTGGAAGCACTCGACGGGCCTGTTCTCGTGCTTGCCGGGGCGGGGACGGGCAAAACGCGCGTGCTCACGACTCGCATATCGCACATCTTGGCGACGCGGCGGGCGTTTCCCTCCCAGATCCTGGCGGTGACCTTCACCAACAAGGCCGCGCGGGAAATGAAGGAACGCATCGGCCATCTGGTCGGCGGCACGGTTGAGGGCATGCCGTGGCTGGGCACGTTCCACTCCATCGGCGTCAAGATACTGCGGCGGCATGCGGAGCTGGTGGGGCTTAAGTCGCAGTTCACGATTTTGGACACCGACGATCAGCTGCGGCTGATGAAGCAGGTGATAGAGGCAGAGGGTCTGGACAAGGATCGCTGGCCGGCGCGGCAACTCGCCAACCTGATCGACAGCTGGAAGAACCGCGGACTGACGCCGGACAAGGTTCCGCAGGGAGAGGGCTTTTCATTTGCCGCGGGCAAGGGCGCCAAGTTGTATGCCGCCTATCAGCAGCGGCTGAAGGATCTCAACGCGTGCGACTTCGGCGATCTCTTGCTGGAGAATTTGCGGCTGTTCCGCGAACATCCCGATGTGCTCGCCGACTATCACAAGCGGTTCCGCTACATTCTTGTCGACGAGTATCAGGACACCAACGTCGCCCAATACCTGTGGCTGCGCATGCTGGCGCAGGGATGTCCGAACGTGTGCTGCGTCGGCGATGACGACCAGTCGATCTATGGCTGGCGCGGCGCGGAGGTCGATAACATCCTTCGTTTCGAGAAGGATTTTCCGGGCGCCATCGTCATTCGCCTGGAGCGCAACTACCGCTCGACCGGCCACATCCTGGGAGCGGCGGCCGGCCTCATCGCGCAAAACAAGGGGCGGCTCGGCAAGACGCTCTTTACCGACGACGAGGCGGGACATCTCGTCAGTGTGTCGAGCGTGTGGGACGACGAGGAAGAGGCGCGCACGGTTACGGACGAAATCGAGCGGCTGCGCAAAGGCGGGCATTCGCTCAATCAGATCGCCATTCTCGTGCGCGCTTCGGCACAGATGCGGGCGATGGAAGACCGTTTCATCACGGTGGGGTTGCCTTACCGTGTGATCGGCGGTCCGCGGTTCTACGAGCGGCAGGAAATCAAGGACGCGATTGCATATCTGGAAGTGACCGCCAACCCTTCGAACGATCTGAAGTTCGAGCGGATCGTGAATGTGCCTAAGCGCGGGCTCGGCGACACGTCCGTGAAACGCGTGCACGAACTGGCGCGGGCGACGGGCGTCTCGATGTTCGATGCCGCGCGCCAGATCATTGAGACGGAGGAGTTGCCGGGCAAGGCGCGCAAGGCTCTGACCGATCTCGTGCGGTCATTCGAGCGGTGGCGCGGGCAGATCGACGGGATCAAGCATACCGAGCTGGCGGAGCTTATTCTGGACGAGAGCGGCTACACAGCGATGTGGCAGGCGGACAAGAGCCCGCAGGCGCAGAGCCGGCTCGACAACCTGAAGGAACTCGTGCGGTTCATGCACGATTTTGAGACGCTGTCGGGCTTTTTGGAACATGTGTCGCTGGTTATGGATGCGGACAAGAGCAACGACGGCGATCGCATCTCGCTGATGACCTTGCACGCCGCGAAGGGGTTGGAGTTCGACACGGTGTTTCTCACCGGGTGGGAGGAAGGGCTGTTCCCGCACCAGCGCGCGCTCGACGAGCAGGGCGCAGCGGGGCTGGAGGAAGAGCGCCGGCTCGCCTACGTTGGGATCACGCGGGCGCGCAAGCAGGCGCATATTTCATTTGCGCAGAACCGGCGGTTGCGCGGGCTGTTCCAGGCGGCGATGCCGTCGCGTTTCGTCGACGAGCTACCCGAAGCGCATGTGGATGTGCGCGAGGCTAAGAGTTCGTTCGGCGGCGCCTATGCCAATCCCGGGAGCCTATATGGCAATCCGTACGGGCGTTCGCGGTTTGACGATGCGCAGCCGCAGTTCCGCTCGACCTATTCCACGCCGGGATGGCAGCGTGCGCAGGCTGCGCGCTCGGAGGCGCGGCCGCCGTCTCCGGCTACGCGCACGCCGTTGACGATTGAGGGGCAGTTGGTGGCGGCGTCCACCGCCGAAGGGGCCGGGTATAACGTCGGCGACCGGGTGTTTCACAACAAGTTCGGTGAAGGCCGCGTGGCCGAGGTAGACGGCAACAAGTTGACAATCGAATTCAAGACGGCGGGCCGCAAGCGCGTCGTGGACAACTTTGTGCGTCCGCTCTGAGAGCAAATAAAATCTACGGTTGTTGAGCGGGTTGGCTGCCACACGTCTTAATTTGGGGCGGCCGTTAACCTATTGTTTGCTGATTCAGTAAGCATTTAGAAAGGGTTGGGGAGTCATACCTTGTTAATCTTAACGGGATTCAACCGGGTGTACCCATGGCATTTGACCTTAGCGGTCTGCTTGCAATCTTCGGAACCCCAGCCAGCCAGACTTTGAACGGTACCTCTGCTAGCGAGGTCATTTACGGCAATGGCGGTGTGGACACGCTCAATGGCTCGGGCGGCAACGACACGCTCTTTGGCGGAATTGACCCGGATTTTCTGAACGGCGGTACGGGCACCGATACGCTGGTCGGCGGGGCAGGGGACGATTCCTATGTCGTCGATAACGCGGGAGATGGCGTCTTCGAAAACGCGGATGAGGGGACCGATACGGTTCAGTCATCGGTTAGCTTTGCTCTCCCGATGCATGTCGAAAACCTGATTTTAAATGGTTCGAGTTCCATCACCGGCACGGGTAACGCACTCGCCAATAGGCTGACGGGGAATGCGGGATCGAATGTGCTCGACGGCGGGGCCGGCGCGGACCGGATGATCGGCGGGCGGGGCAACGACACTTACCTGGTCGATCATGCCGGCGACGAGGTGGTGGAGAACGCCGGCGAGGGGACGGACCGTGTCATTTCGTCGATCGACTATAGCCTCGGTGCGAACGTCGAACACCTGACGCTTACCGGCGGAGCGATTTCGGGGACGGGCAACGCGTTACGCAACACCATCGTCGGCAATGCCGCGAATAACGTTTTGTCGGGTGGAGGCGAGGCCGACTCGATCTCCGGCGGGGATGGGAACGATCTGATCGACGGCGGAACGGGCGCCGACAGCATGACGGGTGGGACCGGCGATGACACATATATTGTAGACTCCACCAGCGACCGGATCACGGAACTTGCCGGTCAGGGCGACGACCATGTGCTGTCATCGGTCAGCCTCACACTTGGCAAGCACGTCGAGCGCCTGACGCTGACGGGTTCGACCGCCATCAACGGTACGGGGAACACCCTGGCCAATGTCATCACGGGGAATGACGCCAACAACGTGCTCGACGGAAAATCCGGCGCGGACATTCTGGCGGGCGGTCTTGGCGACGATACATATGTCGTCGATAACGTAGGCGACGTGTTGATTGAAGCGGCCGATGGGGGGACCGATACCGTTCAATCGTCGATCAATTTTGTACTGGGCGAACACTTCGAAAATCTGACGCTGACGGGTAGCGCTTCGTTCGGGACCGGGAACAATGGAGACAACGTTCTTCGAGGCAACGACCGCAGCAATACTCTGACCGGCGGGCTTGGCGCCGACACGCTGATCGGCGGCAAGGGCAATGACCTCTACCACGTGGACGATACGGATACCGTCGTCGAATTGGCGGGCGAGGGCACAGACACCATTGTTTCCGCCAGCTCCTACACGCTCGGCGCCAACATTGAATACTTGACGCTCGCGGGCACCCTTTCGATCAACGGGACGGGCAACGCGCTTGCCAACCGCATCATCGGTAATTCTGGCGACAACGTTCTTTCCGGACGGGACGGCCGCGACACCCTTTATGGCGAGGGCGGGCACGATACGCTCGATGGCGGAAGCGACGCCGACACCATGTATGGCGGGGCTGGCGACGACGTTTACATCGTCGACAACTCAGGCGACCGTGTCGTGGAGAGTGCGAACAGCGGCACTGACACCGTTGTCTCTTCTTTGACGTTCACGCTTGGCACGAACGTCGAAAATCTGACGCTCGTTGGAACGGCCAACATCAATGCCACGGGCAACACGAGCGCGAATGTGTTGACCGGTAACGCCGGCCACAACAGGCTCGATGGAAAGACCGGTGCCGATATCATGGCGGGCGGCGCCGGCGACGACGTCTATGTGGTTGATCATGCCGGCGATCAGGTCATCGAGGCCAGTGGCGAGGGCACCGATCTCGTTTTCTCCAGTATCAGCTTCACGCTGCCCGACCACGTCGAAAATCTGACGCTCACGGGATCGCAGCTTGCCAGCGCGACGGGAAACGATCTCAGCAACACGTTGATCGGGAACGGTCGCAACAACACCCTCGATGGCCGCGGCGGCGCCGACATCATGATCGGCGGTGGGGGGAAGGATACGTACATCGTCGACCATGCTGCGGATGTGGTTATGGAAGCGGCGGATCAAGGCGCCGATACCGTTATGGCAAGCGTCAGCTATGTGCTCAGTGACCACGTCGAGACCCTGAACTTGACGGGAACGGCATCGATCAACGCGACGGGCAATGCGCTCGCCAATACCCTGACCGGGAATAGCGGAAACAACATTTTGGACGGGGGTGCCGGTGCGGACCTCATGTCCGGCGGTACGGGCAATGACACCTACTACGTCGACAATGCGGGCGATGTGGTCGTTGAATTGCCGGGTGGCGGCTTCGATCATGTCTATTCCACCGTGTCGCTCAACTGGATCGCGGGCGTCGAACGCATCACGCTCATGGGCTCGGGTGCTGCGGACCTCTCCGGCGACGCGGCGGATAATTTGCTCACGGGTAACGCGGGGTCCAACCTCATCTCCGGCGGAGACGGCAAGGACACGATCGACGGCGGGGCGGGCAGTGACACGCTCAACGGCGATGGCGGAGACGACTTCCTGTTCGGCAACGATGGGCATGACGTTCTCAACGGTGGTCTTGGCGCCGACACGCTGAACGGAGGAGCCGGCGATGACGTGATGGACGGCGGCGAGGGCAATGACGGATTGTTTGCCGGTGGCGGACAAGACCGGCTCTTCGGCGGAGTGGGCGACGACCGGCTATATGGCGACGGAGGGCATGACATTTTGCGAGGCGGCGCGGGGAACGATCTGATGTTCGGCGGGCAATTGGGGGCCACGACATCGACGGGTAACGATACGTTCGTGTGGATGCGCGCGGATATCGTGGATGCTAACGGGGCCGCGGCAGGTTTCGATACGATCGCCGATTTCGGAATTGGCGACCGTCTCGACTTCTCGGGCCTTTTCTCGGGTGCGCCGCCCGCGCCGCTGGCCGATCTGGTGCGCATTACCGAGGTGGATACAGGATCGATCGTCTCAGTCGACGTCGATGCAAACGGCCAGTTCTTTGATGTCGCGCTTCTCAGCGGCGTGCACCAGATCGACGTGGACGACCTCATTGGACAGAATGCGATCGTCGTGTAAGGCGCTTTTCGTCAATTGGAGCAGAATAAATGCGCGGCCGCACGACATAATTCGACCATGCGGCCGCTGCATTCCCATAGCCTCGGGGCAGGCATGCGAATTCGAGAGTGGGAGCGTTAAATGGTGTTTCACCGCAAAACCGAACCGGCTGCGCCGCCGGCAAAGGCCACCGTGGTGCCGGCCGGGCAGAAGCCCGTCGCACAGCATCTGGCCCAACAGAGTATGGCCACGCAGATGAGCGGTGGGTACGGCTCAGGGCCGGGACACAACTCGGGGCAGTTCGAGGAATCGCTCATCGGCAGCGACCTCAGCATCGAAGGGCAATCGATCACCATTCGCTGCAAGGGCACGCTCCGGCTCAATGGGAATATTCAGGGCGACGTGCATTCCCGTCAGCTCGATGTGGGGCGGGATGCGATCGTCACGGGATCGATCACGGCGGAGGCCGTGGATGTGCATGGCCGGGTGAATGGTGCGATCCTCTCGAACAAGGTCGTGCTGCATGCGACGGCCGAGGTCGAGGGCGACATCTCAGCAGAGTATTTGGCAATCGAACAGGGTGCCAGCTTCGACGGCCGGTCGCGGCGCGTGCGCGACCCCAACGAGATAGCCCCGCAGACCGAGCCTGCTGCAGCGGTGTCCATCACCAAGCCGGCGCCGGCAGCGACGGCCTCCGGCTTTGGAGAGCATTTCAACGGGTCGGCGGCAGCACCATCGGGTTCCGTGACCTACTCGTGATCTGACCAAAAGGCTTTGCAAGAAGCAACAAGGCCCGGCACGCACCCTTGGGGACGGCCGGGCCTTATCTATGTGGTTCTGCCAGAATAAATGGCCGGCGCCGATTAGGTTGGCCGGACCGTCGAGCTGGCGGCGCTCTGCGTGATCGACTGCGCACGGTCGATGTCGCGGGCAATCTGGCGGAACTGAGCGGCCAACTTCATCACCGGCGTGGAGCCGCGCCGCGCGGCGTTTTCAGCATCGTCGATGCGCTGGCGAATGGCAGCCAACTCGGTCTGCATGACCTCACGTACGACCGTGGCACTGGAGAGCGTCGAGACGGCCGCTTCGGTGCGGGCGAACATGGCGCGCAATTGCAGTAAGGCGCTGGCTAACGCCGGATCGCCCGGGAGATCGTTGGCCGGCGATATGGCGTGGCCCGGATCGGCCAATCGCGTGCGAAGCATTTCCATCAGCTCGGCGGCTTGATCTTGTGCCTTGCGGACGCCGCGGCGGGCGGAGGCGGCGGCATCGGACACGTCGGCGGCGGCAAATCGCATCTGAGGCGTGCGGTAGACAAAGAAGCCGACGATAAGCACGATAATGGTGCCGGCCACGGCAAACCATGGCAGATCGGGAACAGCTGCGGAGGCCGGAGCGGCGGCGGGGTTCTCTTTGCCCGAAACGGACGATGTGGCGACGATGATTTCCGGCGTGCTGTCGTCGACGGTCGTGTTGAAGGAAAGAGATGTCGTCCAGCCTTCGCTGCTGTCGCTTTCCTGCGAAACGGTTTGAGCGGTGGCGCCGGCGCGCGGCACATCAGCGAACGGGTCTTCGCCGCTCAAGTCGTGTGTGATGCGGTAGGGACCGCTTCCCGGCAACTGGGCCATGGGTGGGACCGATCCGGCAGCGGCATATGTGGTCGTGGGGAAGGAGACGTCGAGAAAGCGCGCACCGACTTCTCCGAGCGGCGCAAAGCCTTTCGGCAAGACCAAGCGTTCGGTCGGCTTGCGGACGCGCCAAGGCAGGCACTCGCCGGCTCCGGCCGCGCCGCCCTTCCGATCCTTGCAGCTCGGGGCGTGTCCCGAACCGCCATCGGCATCGCGGACCAGGACGAGATGGTCCTTCGAAACGGTTGCCTCGCCGGCTGTGGTCTTGCCAATGGCTGCAACGACCCGATGCCAAGAGACGCGCTCGGCGCCGCAGGCCATTTCGAACTTGTGAACAGTTAGGGACCGGCAGTTATTCGAAAAGGGAGGATCGCAGGTTGTAAATGGGCGCTGCTCTCGCGCGCCCGTAATGTCGTAGGCCAATTCACGGCCGGGTTGGACAACGACGACTCCCTGGACGACAGCGCAACTGTAGCTCATGGCAACGCGGGCGGAGCCGACGGTGGGCGCGGGGGCATCCATGCTTCCAGCCGGCGTCGTCAAAAGACCCGCCCAAGTCATGGCTAGAAGACTTATTCCCCGCCGGTTCAAATTTTGCCCTCCCGAATACTACCTTTATTCTAGTAGTTTGTTTTGCGGGCGACAACGGCACGACTAAGGCAAAGACGTCACTTTCGTTATGCTCACTTATGTTTCTAAATGCATGCCTCGACGCGTAATTTTTCTCGCGGTCACGGCTGCGCCACCTTGAGCCTTGATATCTCTGGGCCGGCCGGCGGGTGGATCGTCTCGACAAGGACAATCGCGCTCGCCAGAATGCAGCAGCACCGTGGGGGTGCTGCGCGCGGCCCGAACGCGACGGAACTGGAAGGAACGGGACCATGGTGTCGATGACGGCGGGATCGAACGGTGGCGAACGCGCCGTGCCTCAGTCCGCTGTCAAGCTGAACGGGGCGGCGGCCGGCCACATCGCCCAATCGGGAGCGGCCGACGTGCCGATGCCGCTCGAACGGTTCATCCCCGTCACGACGCTGGCGCTGGTAGACCGGCTGACGGTGCCGGAAGCGTGGCCCAAAGGCGATCATGGCGAGGCGCGGCGTTTTTTTCGCTATCTGGATTTCTGGCGGCGGCAGCAGCACAACCGGCGGCTGATGACGCTGTTGCGCGCCTATGAGCCGTTTGATCCCGATAGCGATCTGCTGATCACGCGCGAATACACTGCGGCGGAGAAACTGCGCCTCCAGAAGCGCACCGTTGCGGACGTGAAGCGGATCTTGGAGCGGGCGAATTATCAGCCCATCGATCCGAAGTCGGTCGAAGTGATATTGACCAAGGACAGCCACTACGGGCTCGATCTGCACGTCGACCTCGGCGTGTTCGAGGAATGCCTGCTGTTCTATCGCGGCGCGTCGAAGAAGCGCGACACGCGAACGAATTATCGCAAGTTCATGCGCAAGGAAGAGTTCGACGTGCCGATCTACAGGCGGCTTTTTCTCCTGTTCAAGCTGAAGCCGTTCGATGTGCGCGTGCGCGAGGTTATGGCGGAGAAGAAGGTTTCCGAAAAGGAAGCTGCGAAGATTGTGACGCGGATGCGCGGCAGCCTTCCGGCGGAGGTGAAGGAAGGCAACATCTACATCAAGCTGTTCAAGAACATCCCGCGCAACGACCTGGAGATGGTGTTTCCCAACACGCGCGTGCGCTTCCGGCTGTGGGATAAGGTCAAACTTGGCGTCACCGGCGGCGGCGCAATGGGCATGGGTCTCGTCGGCACAGCCGGCAAGCTTGCCGCAGGCGGCTTGACGGCCGCCAACCCTATCGCGCTTGCCGGCGCAGTGGCGGGTCTTGGAGGGATCGCGTTCCGCCAGGGCGTGAACTTCATGAACCAGAAGCAGCGCTATATGGTGGTGATGGCGCAAAACCTTTATTTTCATGCCATGGCTGACAACCGTGGGGTCATGATCAAGTTGTCGGAGCGGGCCGCCGAAGAGGATGTGAAGGAGGAGATCCTGCTTTATAGCGTGCTTGCCAAAGAAACCTGCAATCGGAATGATCTCGCTCTTATCGACGCGGCTATCGAGAGTTATCTTCGCGCCACGTTCGACATTAAGGTGGACTTCGATTTGCCCGATGCGCTGGAGCGGCTGATCGTGGATGGAATCGTGCGCGAGGATGCCGACGGGACGCTGCACACGTTGCCCCCAGTAGCTGCTGCCCAGCATCTGGACGCAAAATGGGACCGCTTTCTCGACGACCTTCCCGACGGCGTTAAGCAGGAAGGATTTGAAGTGGACGCCGAGGACTTCCCTCACCTGTGAAACTGGGCTAGGCCACGGGCACGTTTCCTTTCGCTGGTCCGCCCCGGGCTGGCCTCTCCATCTCGCACAAGTTGCATGACCGCCCGAAAACTCACGCTTCTCACCGCAGATCGGGATATCGCGCGGATGCTCGCCGCCGCGATGCAGGATTTCGTGGAGCCGCCGCCGGATGCGCTGACGCTGTTCGAAGCACCCGATGAAGGCTGGCGGATCGAGGCCTACTTTACCGAGTTGCCACAGCCGGACTCGCTGCGCGCGATGCTCGCCGACGTGACCGGGCTCAATGTACCGGAAATCCACGCCGAAGACGTACCGCCTCTCAACTGGGTGGCGATTTCGCAGGCGGCCCTACCGCCAGTGATTGCGGGGCGGTTCACGGTGCATGGATCGCACGATCTGGGGCGCGTGGCGCAAGGGCCGAATGCGATCCTCATCGATGCGGGCGAGGCCTTCGGGACCGCGCATCATGCGACGACTTACGGCTGTCTCACGGCCATCGACCGGCTGACGCGGCGGCAGGCCTTCCGGCGCGTTCTGGATCTGGGCTGCGGGTCGGGGGTGCTCGCCATCGGGGCGGCGCGGGTGCTGCCGAAAGCTGCGATCATGGCGACCGATATGGATCCTACATCGGTCGAGGTGGCTCGGTCGAATATGGCGGCGAACACCGCGCCGGGGCGGATTGCCACTTATGTGGCAACTGGGCTCGACCATCCGAAGCTCAGGCGGACGGCGAAGTTCGATTTTGTGGTGGCCAACATTCTGGCCGATCCGCTGATCCAGCTGGCGCGGGATATCCGGCGGGTCGTCTTGTCAGGAGGCAAGCTGGTGCTTTCGGGCATCCTTATTCCGCAGGCGCCGGCGGTGATCGCAGCCTTCGTGGCGCAGGGGTTCGCACTCGACCGGCACGACCGGGTGACGGGCTGGTCGACCTTGACGTTCACGAAACGCTAACGCTGCTTTATTGCGCGTCGGGCCGCGCGGGCTTAAACAGACCGCCATGTTCCAGACCTTCACTGCTACCGCCGATTCCTCCCTGGCCGCGCCGCGCGTCGCCCGGCTGCGCACCTTCATGGCTGCCCAGAAGATCGATGCCTTTCTCGTGCCGCGCGCCGATGAGCATCAAGGCGAGTACGTGCCGCCGTCGGCGGAGCGGTTGCGCTGGCTGACGGGGTTTTCGGGCAGCGCCGGGATGGCGGCGATTACAGCCAAGCAGGCGGCGCTGTTCGTCGATGGTCGGTACACGATCCAGGCGGCGCAAGAATGCGATGCGCGGTTGTTCGAGTTTCCGGGGATCGCGCGGGCGAAGCTCGCCGAGTGGTTGACCGCGCATCTGGGCAAGGGCGCGGTGGTGGGCTTTGATCCGTGGCTGCATACGGCGGGCGAGATCCGGCGGCTTGAGGCACAGCTTGCGCCGAAGGGTCTAAAGCTGAAACCGGTGCGCAACCTCGTCGACCGGGCGTGGGGCAAGGAGCGGCCGGCGGCGCCGCAGAATCCGGTGATCCTGCATCCGCTGAAAAAGGCTGGGCGGGCGGCGGAGAAGAAGATTGCCGATGTGCAGAAGCGGCTGCAGGCGGATGGGCAGAGCCATGCGGTGCTGACGCTGCCAGATAGCCTTTGCTGGCTGTTCAACATGCGTGGATCGGATATCGCACATAATCCGGTGGTGCTGGCGTTTGCGATCGTACCGGCGAGCGGAAAGCCCGAACTTTTCATCGACGGGGCGAAGCTATCGAAGGACGTCCGGCGCGAATTGGAAAACGTGGCGGAGATTTGCGAGCCCGGCGCGCTCAGCGCGCGGATTGCGGATTTGAAGGCGGCGGACAAGCCGGTGCGCCTCGATCCGGAGACGGCGGCTTTTGCGCTCTCGCGCGGTCTCGGGCCAAAGGTGGTGTCGGCGGGTTCCGATCCGTGCATCGGATTGAAGGCGATCAAAAACGCTGCGGAGATTGCGGGGGCGCGCAAGGCACAAGTGCGCGACGGGGCGGCGCTGGTTCGCTATCTCGCGTGGCTAGAGGCTGCGGCGGCGGGTGGCAAGCTCGATGAGATCACGGCGGTGCGCAAGCTCGAGGAGATGCGGGCGGCGACGAAGCACTTGCGCGAAATTTCGTTCGATACGATTTCCGGGTCGGGGCCGCATGGAGCCATCGTGCATTATCGGGTTTCCGAGGCGACGAACCGGCTTATCGGCAAGGGCGAACTGTTCCTGCTCGATTCAGGCGCGCAGTACGACGATGGGACAACCGACATCACGCGAACGATTGCGATCGGGGCTCCGTCGGTGGAGATGAAGGAGCGGGCGACGCTCGTTCTCAAGGGGCACATCGCGATTGCGACGGCGCGGTTTCCGAAGGGCACGCGCGGGATCGATCTCGATCCGTTTGCGCGGCGTGCGCTGTGGCAGCACGGGCTCGACTACGATCACGGCACGGGGCATGGCGTCGGCAGCTATCTGTCGGTGCACGAGGGGCCGCAATCGATTTCGCGGGCGGGGATGGTGCCGCTCGAGCCCGGCATGATCTGTTCGAACGAACCCGGGTATTACAAGACCGGTGCCTATGGCATCCGGATTGAAAACCTTGTGCTCGTCACCGAGGCCGAGACGCCGGAGGGTGGAGAGCGGCCGATGATGGGGTTTGAGACGCTGACGCTGGTGCCGATCGACCGGCGGCTTGTGGCGAAGGAGTTACTCACGAAAGAGGAGCGGGATTGGCTCAACGACTATCACGCGCGGGTGCGCGAGGTGATCGGGGCGGAGACTGCCGGCGAGCCTGATGTTTTGAAGTGGCTGAACGCCGCGACGCAGCCGGTGTGAGGCGCACTCATCCGCTTACGAGCGCAATCCATTCGTCTTCGGTCAGCACCGTTACGCCCAATTCCTGCGCTTTTGTGAGCTTTGATCCGGCTTCAGCACCGGCCACGACGTAATCCGTTTTTTTCGATACTGAGCCCGCGACTTTGGCGCCGAGGCGTTCGGCTTGAGCTTTGGCCTCGTTGCGCGACAGGCGTTCGAGCGTGCCGGTAAAGACGACTGTCTTGCCGGTGACGGGGGATGAGACGGCGGCAATGCGTTCGTAGGGCTGCACCTCGATTTGCGCGAGGAGCGCGTCCACGGCTTCGACGTTGTGGGGTTCGGAGAAAAAATCGATCAGCGCATCGACGACGGTTTCGCCGATGCCTTCGATGTTGTCGATGTCGGCGTAGGCTTCGCTGTCCTTGCCGCCCGCGACGGCCGCGTCCACGGCTTTGCGGAATTCGGTGAGCGAACCGTAGGCTTTCGCGAGGTCCTTGGCGGTCTGTTCGCCGATGTAGCGCATGCCGAGCGCGTAGAGAAAGCGCTCCAGGCCGATGGTGCGGCGCGCATCGATGGCGGCGAACAGCTTATCGACGGATTTCGCGCCGAAGCCTTTGCGGGATTTGAGCGGCGCGTTGCTTTTTGCGTCGCGGGCTTGAAGCGTGAAGATGTCGGCGGGGTTGCGCAGCAGACCTTCGTCGAAGAACAGTTCGATTTTTTCCTCGCCCAAACCCTCGATGTCGAAGGCGAGGCGGGAGACGAAGTGCTTCAGGCGCTCTTTGGCCTGGGCGGGGCAGATGAGGCCGCCGGTGCAGCGGCGCACGACACCGCGCTCGCCGTCCGCTACGTCCGCATCGCGCACGGCGTGGCTGCCGCAGACGGGGCAGGTGTGCGGCATGTGAAAGGGTTCGGCTCCGGCGGGGCGTTTGTCGAGGACGACGGAGACGACCTGCGGGATGACGTCTCCGGCACGTTGGACGACGACGGTGTCGCCGACGCGGATGTCCTTGCGGGCGATTTCGTCTTCGTTATGGAGCGTGGCGTTGGAGACGACGACCCCGCCGACGGTGACGGGTTCGAGTTTTGCAACAGGGGTGAGTGAGCCGGTGCGGCCGACCTGGATTTCGATGGCGCGCAGGATGGTGTTTGCCTGTTCGGCGGGAAACTTGTGGGCGATGGCCCAGCGCGGTGAGCGGGAGACGAAGCCCAATCGCTCGCGCAGATCGAGGCGGTCAACCTTATAGACGACGCCGTCGATGTCGTAGCCGAGCGTGGCGCGCTTCTCGCCGATTTCGCGATAGAAGGCGAGGAGGTCGGCTGTCGTGGTGCAGGGCCGCGTCAGCGGATTGACCGGCAGGCCCCAGCGGTGCATGGCGGCGATCATGCCGTGCTGGGTGTCGGCGGCAAATTCCGACATCTCGCCCCAGGCGTAGGCGAAGAAGCGCAGGGGGCGCGCGGCGGTGATCGTTGAATCGAGCTGGCGCAGCGAGCCGGCGGCGGCGTTGCGCGGGTTGGCGAAAATTTTGCCGCCGTTCGCTGCTTGGGCATCGTTCAATGCCTTGAAGTCGGCGTGGCCCATGTAGATTTCACCGCGCACTTCGGCGATGGCGGGCACATCTTTGCCGGCGAGTTTGTGCGGGATGTCCTTGATCGTGCGGACGTTGTCGGTGACGCGCTCGCCTTCCGCGCCATCGCCGCGCGTGGCGGCTTCGACGAGTTGGCCCTTCTCATAGCGAATGGAAATCGAGAGGCCGTCGATTTTAGGTTCGGCGGTGAAGGCGACGGGATCGCTCTCGTCGAGGCCGAGGAAGCGGTGGACGCGGGCGGCGAAGTCTATGACGTCTTCGTCCGCGAAGGCGTTGCCGAGCGAGAGCATGGGCACACGGTGGCGGACTTTGCCGAAGCCGTCGACGGCTGCCGCGCCGACCCGCTTCGATGGGCTATCGTCGCGGACTAGCTCCGGAAAGCGGGCTTCAATGGCCTCATTGCGGCGGCGCAGATCGTCGTAGTCGGCGTCCGAAATCTCGGGCGCGTCCGACTGATAGTAGAGGCGGTCATGATGAGCAATGGTGACGGCCAGACGTTCGAGTTCGGCGGCCGCCTCATGCGGCATCAGATCAGCAACGGATTTGGGCTTGGCGGGCTTAGCGGTCATGTCATCGGGGCCTTCACGCGCGGCCTCAGCGCGGCGTCAGCATCCGGCGCCATCTCAGCCGGAATTACCGATGACAGGAATGGCTTTCCAGGCTTTGGAGATCCAGGAGCCGGAATCTTCGCGGGGCGCGAGGCCATCGGATTGCAACAGCGCGTAGCTGTCCTTGTACCACTTCGACTGCGGGAAGTTGTAGCCCAACACGGCGGCGGCTGTCTGGGCTTCTTCCTTCACGCCGAGCGCCATGTAGGATTCTGTGAGGCGGGCCAGCGCTTCTTCGACGTGGTTGGTCGTCTGATAATCGGAGACCACAGTTTTGAAGCGGTTGATGGCGCCGACGTAGTTTTTGCGCTTCAGGTAGTATCGGCCGACTTCCATCTCTTGAGCGGCGAGCGTGTCTTCGCAGATGCGGATACGGTTGTCGGCCTGCTCGGCGTAGGTGCTGTCGGGATAGCGCTGCTTGATGATCTTGAACTGATCGAGAGCTTTGCGGGTGGCGCCCTGGTCGCGGTTGGCGCCCTTCATGTCGTCGAAGTAGGCCGAGCCGATGATGTGATGCGCGAAGGGGGCGTCTTTGGTGCCTGGATGCATGACCGTGTAGCGCTCGGCGGAGGCGATGGCCTCGGGGAACTTGCCGGCCTTGTAGTAGGCGTAGGCGGCGAGCACCATGGCGCGGCGCGCTTCGGGCGAGTAGGGATGCGAGCGATCCAGCTCCTCGAACTTGGCGGCGGCAGCTTCGAATTTGCCAGCCGTCATCATGGCATCGGCCTGGCTGTACATTTTGTCGGGCGGATCGGAATTGATGGCAGCGGTCTGGTCAATCGACGACGCGCAACCGGCCAGCAGCGCCGAGGCGGCGGCCAGCACTAGGCTGGTCAGCAAGCGGGACGATGTGCGGTTTCGCATCCTTGGTTCCGTGCTCTCGTTGCGCTAGCGGGTGCCCTAAGGTGATCCAGATAGCATACGAGTCTCTCTGGCAGAACCGGCGAACACGTCAACCCACACAACATCGTGCCTTTTGATTATGTTTCTTGTGGGGCCATGACAAGCAAAGGGGCCTGCGAGTGGTGGTCGCAAGCCCCTGGAATAGCGATGTTTTGGGTGAATAGTTACTCGCCGACAGCGATGGCCTGGGGCGTATCGAACATGCGAGGGGTGAGCTCGCGGACGCGCGGGGCCTGAACGACGGTCCAGGCCGACTTGTCTTCGAGAAGAGCCTTCAGGACCAGAGAGTTCAGGCGGTGGCCGCCACGGACGGAGCGATAGGCCCCGAGGAGCGGGAGGCCGGAGAGGCTCAGGTCGCCGACGGCGTCCAGCATCTTATGACGGACGAACTCGAGCGGGTCGCGCAGACCTTCACGGTTCATGATCCGGTCTTCGCCGAGCGCAACGGTGTTGGTGAGGTTGGCGCCGAGTGCGAGTCCAGCTTTCCAGAGCCGCTCGACGTCGGACATAAAGCCGAAGGTGCGCGCGCGGGCGAGTTCGTTGCGGAAGATGCCCGGGCTCATTTCGAAGGCGAGGCGCTGGCGGCCGATGAGCGGGGTGTCAAAGTCAATTTCAACGTCGAGATGGAAGCCCGAGTGGGGGGCGATTTCACCCCAGCAGCCGCCCTCTTCCACGCGGATCGGCTTAAGGACCTTGATGAAACGGCGCGGCGCATTAAGCTCCCGCAGGCCGGCTTCGTCGATGGCTTCGACGAACGGCAGCGAACTGCCGTCCATGATTGGGACTTCCTTGCTATCGATCTCAACGATGCAGTTGTCGACCGACAGGCCGCGAAGCGCGGCAAGAAGATGTTCGACGGTGGAGACCGTCACGCCTGCATCATCACCGATGACGGTGCAGAGGGTCAGATTTTTAACGTTGGAAACGTGCGCCGGGATCTCGGCTACGATGCGGCCCCGTTTGGTGGCCACGAAGAGAAGTCCTGTGTCGACGTCAGCTGGGTGGAGAGTGACAGATACAGGTGCCCCACTGTGAACGCCGGTCCCCTTGAGTTCAATCTCGCGGGCAATCGTGGTTTGTCGCGCGCCGATAAATCGATTCGACATCCTGCGCCGTCCCTCGCATATCCCAGGCAGCCAATCGGCCGAAACCGACGTCTGCCCCCCCAGATCCATCTCTGCTCGCCTACTCCCTGTCCCGGCTGCGCTTCTGATATGGCGCTTGTCGAGACCCCTGAGGCGGGGCAAATCAAGATCACATCCAAAGAGACGATAACTGTCACCCTGGGGTGTCACAAATCACGCTTTCTTACGTTCTGTTACCAATTGGAAATACTTAGATTAGAAGCCCTACAGATAAGGCAGTGCACGGGCACTGTCAGCGGCGCGATTTGCTAAAAAACACCGGTAATTCGGGCTTTTCTTGGCGTTGCGGTTCGGTCTCGAGCCAACCGCTGCGACGCTGGTCAGCCTCGCCTCCTACAGTGTAGGAGCGATCGATTTCAGACCGCTGTGCTGTATCAAAAGCTTCATGATCGCGGTTGGTTGGGTGCGAATCACCGTCGCGCTTCGAACGCCCGGTGAGGCGTTCGAAGAAGCCGCGCCTTTTGGGTTCGGCCGGACGCGCGGACTGTTCGGCATACACGTGCGGCGCGGCGGCGTTGCGCTGCGTCTTGGCGTGATACTCGCGCTGGCCGACGGCGGGGAACTCTTCGAGCTCCGGCATGCGCCGCGGCGGGCGGCGGATCTGGGCAGGCGGTGCAGGGGTGTACGGTTCCGCCGCTGCGTGGACTGCTGCCTGCGGGGAGCCATAGTCGATGGGGGGCGGGGTGTAGGTCCCAGCCAGTGAACCGGGGGTCAGTTCGGTGATTTCCACGTCGTCGGTGGTGTGCCAACTCCCCGGCGCGGCCTGCGGGTGTGACAGCGCAGGGGGCGACATGGGATGGCGCGCCGTGTCGACCGGTGTGGCCGGTGGTTCGCGGGTCAGTTCCTCGAAGGCCGGCGACTGCAGTGCCTCGGCGAGCCGATCTTGCGCGGCCGGCACCGATTGAGCGGCGCCGAAGGAAACTATGGGCGAGGCCAAAGCGGCCGTTCGCGCTGGTGAATGGGCCGCGACGGCCGACCGGTCCATGCCGGAGGCGACGATGGAGACCCGGACGCGGTCGCCGAGGGTGGGATCGTACGTGGCGCCGACGATGATATTGGCTTCGGGGTCGACCTCCTGGCGGACGCGGGTGGCGGCTTCGTCGACTTCGTACAGCGTCAAATCGGTGCCGCCAGTGATGGAGAGCAACAAGCCCTTTGCGCCGGCGAGCGTGACATCGTCGAGCAGCGGATTGGTGATGGCTTCTTCGGCGGCGCGGACGGCGCGGCCCTCGCCGGAGGATTCGCCCGTGCCCATCATGGCGCTGCCCATGCCGCTCATCACGGTGCGGACGTCGGCGAAATCGAGGTTGATCAGGCCTTCCTTGACGATCAGATCAACGATGCAGGCGACGCCGGAATAGAGCACCTGATCGGCGAGCACGAAGGCTTCTGCGAAGGTTGTGCGTTCGCTGGCGATGCGGAACAGATTCTGATTGGGAATAACGATCAGCGTGTCGACGTGCTTTTTGAGCTCTGCAATGCCGGCTTCGGCGATGCGCATGCGGCGCGCGCCTTCGAACTGAAACGGCTTGGTGACGACGGCGACGGTGAGAATGTTCTGTTCCTTGGCCGCGCGCGCAATCACGGCGGCGGCGCCCGTTCCCGTTCCGCCGCCCATGCCGGCTGCGACGAAAACCATGTGCGAGCCGCGGACGAGGTCGCGAATCTCTTCCAGCGTTTCCATTGCGGCGGCTTCGCCGATGTCGGGCCGCGAACCAGCACCTAAGCCTTCGGTGAGACGGGCGCCGAGCTGGATCTTATGCGGGGCGTTGGAGGCAACAAGCGACTGCGCATCCGTATTGGCGACGACGAAATCGACGCCGTCCAGACTGGCATCGATCATGTTGTTGATCGCGTTGCAGCCTGCTCCGCCGACACCAATGACGGTGATGCGGGGCTTCAGGTCCGTGATGTTCGGCGGCAGCTTTGCGTTCATTTGGCCCTCGGTCTCACAGAAGGAACGTGCTGGCCCCGGTTCTCTTCCCCGGTGCCGACGCATCCCCTTCCCTAGAACCCGTCTCGCAGCCACTGCCCGACCCGGCCCATGTAGCCCTTGGGTGCGCTGGCACCGCGGGCGTCGGGTAGACCGGAGGCCGTGCTGTCCGCGACGGCACGCAACACACCAACTACACCGGCGAACGCCGCCGATGCATAGAGAGGCGGCAAGCCCGATACGGGCTCGGGCTTCCCTTCGCGAACGGGCCGCCGGAACACACCTTCTGCGAAGGATTGCAGACCTGGAATCTCGCTGCCACCGCCGCAGAGAACAATCCGCGCGGCATTGCCGTCGAGAAGCCCGGCGTTCGCCAATTGGTCGCGAACGAGGTTGAGCAGGTGGGCCATGCGCGACTGGATGATCCGGGCCAGATCAGCCTTGGTCGATCTCTGCTCAAGGCCTTCACGGTCGCCGGTTAGGGCATAGGTGAAGACGTCGTGCTGATCCGACTGCGCATTGAGGACTGTGCCATAAAGCGTTTTGATTCGCTCGGCTTCTTCAAGTGGCGTGCGCAACGAATGCACAACATCGAGCGTGACATCTCCGCCTGCCATTGGGATGGTGGACGTGAATACGGGGCGGCCGTTGCGGAAGGCCGAAATGCCGGTCACGCCGGCACCGATGTCGACGGCGATGACTCCGTGGCGGCGTTCATCCTCGCTTGTGACGGCGAGCGCGCTGGCGATCGGGCCTGGAATCAGGCGACGCGGCCTCAGATAGCAGCGCTCGACGGTGCGGGTCAGGTTGGCGACAACCGGGCCGTCGACGGTCATGGCGTGGACGTGGGCGGCGATGCGGCCGGCGGGAAGGCCCAGCGCATCGGCCATCAAGGGGCCGCCATCAAGGCTATAGCCCAACGTTTCGAGTTGCAGAAGCTGCCTGCCGTGCGCCATCGCGTGGGCGCGTCCGGCGGCGGCGACACGATCGAGGGTGTCGCGGGTGACAACACTATCGGTGACCGGTGCGGCGGCAGCGAACGTGCGCGATGCGGGGTTGCCACTGTTTAGCAGTAGGTCGATTTCCTCGATGCGGACGCCGGCCATATCTTCGGCTTGAGCGATGGCGGCACGAAGGGCGGCTTCGGCGGCGGCGAGATCGCGGATGCTGCCGGCCAGGATGCCGTGCGACGGCGCGATGCCAACGCCGACGATGCGGGCGGCGCGGCCGTCGCCATCCAAAGTGGCGATCAAGCAAACGGTCTTGAAACTACCGGCATCAAGAACGGCGGCAAAGCGGCCGGAGCGGGCAGGTCGGAGGGAGGCGCTCATGTGTCGATCAGCCTCCCCCGGCGGGGACCGCGGATGCGGTGCGGATGGCTATTCTGGAGGGCGATCGAAGATCGATGATCTGACCCGGCTTGGCGACGAGGGTTGCGATCTGTGGCTCGGCGGCCAGCCGGGCAAGCGCAGACACCTCGCCGTCAGAAGGCAAATGAATGCGGCCGCCGCCGACCAGTTCTAGTGTCCAGCGGCGGTCGCCGACGCGGCCGGCGCGGACGACGCGAGATTTGATCTCTGGGTGGCGGTCGAGCGCGGTCAGAAGGACTGTTGCGGCGACGTTGGCACCCTCGCCGGCGATACGCGGCAGAGCGAGGACAGCGTCGCGCTTGACGGGGCCGAGCTGGCGGCCTGTCGCGTCGATCAGTTCGGCGCTTTCGCCTTGTTCCCAGACGGCGAACGGTTTGCGCTCGGTGACGCGGATGGCGAGTTGGCCCGGCCAGACGCGCGAGATCTCGACGGATTGCACCCAGGGGAGGCGTTCGAAGCGCTTGCGGATGGCAACGGGATCGAAGGTTGCCAATGAACGGGCTGATTTCAGATCGAGAGCGTCGAAGAGATCAGCGTCGGATGTAAAGCGGTGGCCGGTGAGCGAGACCTGCTCGATACCAAAGCCAAGCGTGGTTGCCAGCTGATCGCGATCGAAGGCGCCGGCACGTTGGGCGGCGAAGGCGACCGCGGCGGAGAGCGCAACAAATGCGAGGCCGGCGAGCGCGCGCACGGGGAGATGGCGTTTCTCGCTCGGGGAGGATTTCGCGGCGGGTTGTAAGCGGCTTGGATCGTACGCGTGGCCGAAGTCGAAGCGTTGGGGAGCCATTACTGGGTGGTGGCGCGGCGCGTGGGGCGCTGGCCTTCTTCCACTCAGTTCTGCCTCTACCTCTGGCAACTCGCGTCCTCTGTGATCCATCGAACGAGTTCGCCGAAACTCCAGCTGGCGTGCTGCGCCAATTCCGGAACCAGCGATGTGCCCGTCATGCCCGGCTGGGTGTTGACTTCGAGGCAAATGAGTTCGCCCGAACCACCCGGCGTATCGTCGTAACGGAAGTCGGCGCGCGAGACGCCCCGGCACCCCAGCGCCTGATGCGCCAGTCCCGTGTATTTCCGGACCAACTGGTAAACATCCGGTAAAACTTGCGCGGGAAGCTCGTGGATAGAGCCGCCGGGAGCGTATTTGGCCTCGAAATCGTAGAAGACGAGGCCTTCCTTGGGTTTAATCTCGATGACGTCGGTGACGAAGCCGCCGATGACGGCGCAGGTGAGTTCGCGGCCGGCGACGTAGCGCTCGACCATGACAATGTCTTCAGGCGCGCCGCCGGACAGGATGGCGTTGGCCCATTCATTGTTGCCAGGGCGGATGATGAGCACGCCGACGCTGGAGCCTTCGTCGACGGGTTTGACGACATAGGGCGGCGGCAAGGCGTGGGCGCGGGCCGCGTCGGCGCGGGTGAGAATGCGCGCCTCGGCGACGGGGACGCCGGCGGGTTTCATAACGGCCTTGGCGCGCTCTTTGTGCATGGCAAGCGCGGAGGCCAGCACGCCGGAGTGGGTGTAGGGGATTTCCAGGCATTCGAGGATGCCCTGGATGCAGCCGTCTTCGCCGAAACGGCCGTGGAGAGCGTTGAAGGCGACATCGGGTTTGAGTGACGCGAGCGTGGCGGAGATGTTGCGATCGACATCGACACGGGTGACGCGATAGCCCTCGCCTTCCAGTGCATCGGCGACGGCAGCGCCGGACCTCAGACTGACGGGCCGTTCAGCGGACCAGCCGCCCATAAGGACGGCGACGTGACCGTGCGTGCGCGGCGGCGCGATGCCGAGTGTCATGATGCGTTCTCTTGCAGAGCGAGGCCTTCGCCGGTGGGGCGGCCGTCCTTGGGTTCGCCGAGACGGATGATTTCCCATTCGAGCGTGACGCCGGAGGCGGCCTTCACGCGCGCGCGAACAGTTTCGCCCAGCGTCTCGACATCTTCGCCCGACGCCTTCTGGTCGTTGATGAGGAAGTTGCAGTGCATCTCGGAGACCTTGGCGCCGCCGACGCGGAAGCCACGGCAGCCGGCGGCATCGACCAGTTTCCAGGCGCTGTTGCCGGGCGGGTTCTTGAAGGTGGAGCCGCCGGTGCGTTCGCGCACGGGCTGGTTCTTCTCGCGATAGTCGGCGACCTCATCCATTTCTTTTTGGATCTCGTCGGGGTCGCCGGGTTTTCCTTCGTAGGTCGCCTGCGTAAAGATCCAGTCCGATGGAATACCGCAATGGCGGTAGGTGAACTTCATGTCGGCGAGCGAGAGGACGTGGATGTTGCCTTGGCGATCGACCGCGCGGGCTTCGACGAGCACATCCTTGGTTTCGGTGCCGTGGGCACCGGCATTCATGCGCAGCGCGCCGCCGATGGAACCGGGGATGCCGCGATAAAACGAGAGACCGGCGATGCCGGCTTCGGCGGCGGCGCGGGCGACTTTCACATCGGGGACCGCCGTGCCGGTGACGAGGCGCGTTCCCTCGGTTGTGATTTCATTGAAGCCGCGGCCGAGGCGGATGACGACGCCGGGAACGCCACCGTCGCGGACGAGGAGGTTCGAGCCCAGCCCAATAACGAAGACGGGGATATTGGAACCGATGTTTTTCAGGAAATGTGCGAGGTCGGCTTCGTCGGCGGGGGCGAAGAGAACTTGCGCGGGGCCGCCGACACGGAACCACGTGATGTCGGAGAGTGGCGCGTTGGGGGTGAGGCGTCCGCGCAGGTCTGGCATGCGGGCCTTCAGGTCACCGGTGATGTCGGGAAAGCTCATGTGATGTTGGCCTTCGAAAGTGCGCTTATTCGGCGGCCTGGGCCGAGAGCCACTGGGGCAGACTTGCCGCCCATTCGGTAGAGGTGCCGGCGCCAAGGCACACGACCATATCGCCGGGGCGGCCGTAGCGGCGCAGCAAGGGCACGATGTCGGCGGGGTGATCTACGGAGGTGACTGCGCGATGGCCGGTGGCGCGGATCCCTTCGGCCAGCGTGTGTTGATCGACACCCTCGATGGGCGCTTCGCCGGCGGAATAGAGCGGGGCGACGATGACGCTATCGGCTTCGCGGAAGCAATTGCAGAATTCGCCGAACAGGTCACGCACGCGTGTGTAACGGTGCGGTTCGCAGACGGCGATGACGCGGCCCTTGGTGCCGGCGCGTGCGGCCTGGAGAACGGCGGCGATCTCGATGGGGTGATGGCCGTAGTCGTCGTAGATCTGGATGCCGTTCCATTGGCCCGTGGGCTGGAAGCGGCGCTTGACGCCGGAGAACTCGGCGAGGCCGGCGCGGATCACATCGTCGGAGATGCCCGCTTCGGCGGCCACCGCGATGGCGGCGAGCGCGTTCAGCGCATTGTGGTGGCCGGGGACAGGTACCTGCCAGCCGGATATTCTACGCGCGCCGCCGTTAACGCGGGCTGACAATTCCGCATCGAAAATGGTGGTGAAGCCGTTCTGGTGCGATGAGATCAGACGCAAGTCGGCGCCTTCGGATACGCCGTAGGTAAGAAGGCGGCGTCCATCGCGGCGCATATCGAGGCGCTCGACCATCTGGCGGACGACGGGATGATCGATGCAGGTGACGGCGAGGCCGTAAAACGGGATGTTGCGGTAGAAGGCGGCGTATTCGGCATGCATGTTCTCGACCGACTTGAAGTAGTCGAGGTGCTCGGGGTCTATGTTGGTAACGATGCCAATTTCGGTCGGAAGACGTACGAAGGTGCCGTCGCTCTCATCCGCCTCGACGATCATCCAGCGGCCTTTGCCAAGTCGGGCATTGGAGCCCCAGGCGTTGATGATGCCGCCGGTGATGACGGTGGGATCGGTGCCGGCTTTTTCGAAGATGGTAGAGACGAGCGAGGTGGTCGTCGTTTTGCCGTGGGTGCCGGTGACTGAGACGGTGGAATAAAGGCGCATTAATTCGGCTAGCGCTTCGGCGCGGCGGATGATCGTGAGGCCTTTCTGGCGGGCGGCTTCGAGCTCCGGGTTGCCTGATTTGACGGCGGTGGAGATAATGACGTTCTTGGCGCCGATGAGGTTGATGGCGTCGTGGCCGATGAAAACGCGGACACCCTTGGCGCGCAAGCGGCGGACGTTGGCGCTTTCCTTCTGATCGCTGCCCTGAACGGCGAAGCCCTTGGCGAGCAGGATCTCGGCGATGGCGCTCATGCCGATGCCACCGATGCCGATGATGTGAAAGGTGCCTGCGTCGCGGGGTATCTGCATCGTGGTGTCTATCGTCCCGTCATGTTTCAAGGAGCACAGCGTTTCAAGGGGCCCGGCCATTGAAGTCAGCCTAGGCGGACTTCGGCGCTGTGGCCGTCGTAGACCCCGCAAGCTCTTCTACCAGTGACGCGAGCCGGACCACGGCATCCGGCCGGCCTTGCTTCCTGGCACACTCTGCTGCTTCGCGAAGCGCGGCGCCACCCTCCATGAGCCGCGCGATCTCCGCCGACAATCTTTCCGGGCTCAGTGTCTTTTGTTCGATACACCAAGCACCGCCCGATTCGGCAAGTTGGGTGGCATTTTGCAGCTGATCGTTGTCGAGGGAATGCGGCAAGGGCACCAAAATGGACGGCCGTCCGATGACGGTTAACTCGGCCACGGAGGAGGCCCCGGCGCGGCCGACCACAAGGTGGCTCGCAGCCATAAGGGCTGGCAGGTCTTTGAAAAAGGGCGCAACTTCGGCGGCGATGCCGGCGTCCGCATAGGCGGATTTGACCCGGCCAACGTCCTCCTCGCGGGCTTGTTGAACGACGTTTAGTCTGGATTTGAGGGCTGCGGGGAGGAGGGCCATGGCCGGCGGAACAGCATCGGAAAAGTAGCGGGCACCCTGGCTGCCGCCGAAGACAAGGAGCTTGAAGGCGCCGTTGGGCTCCGGGGCGGGATATGGCCCAGCGGCCGCTTCGATCACTATGCCGCGCACCGGGTTGCCGGTG
>VYKW01000165.1_pt1 | contig 28712 bp, 30 predicted proteins | sample 5114451 | NCBI WGS metagenome assembly VYKW01 (sample SAMN12291784, study PRJNA351875) | freshwater metagenome | isolation source: freshwater lake | place: USA: Michigan, Gull Lake | collected 2013-08-08
CCGATGCCAGCGGGCGGGCCACCGCCCTCACTCGGTCAGCCGGCGGGTGGCGGCATGGCGCGTCAACAACCGCCGCAACAGCGCCCGCCGCCGGGTGTGCCGCCGGGTGCGCCAAGACAACGGCGTCCGGCTCGCAACGTTTGGGTGGCGGCGGGCCAGTTTGTCGAAAACATTCCGCGCAAGATGCGGGTCGGCGTGTCGATGGTGGTCGAAGCGCGCATCGGACGCCGCGAGGTCAAAGCCATCGCCGAAGGCATGGACGGCGGAGCGGCGATTGTGCGTCACGAGATTACTGTGACGAAGGCCATGTCGGTGCGCCTACGGTCACCCGATGGCGGTTTTTTCATCGAGTCGGCGTCACCAGAAACGCAATGGATCGAGGGCGTACCTGGGTTTGATGCGGACTATGCGAGTTGGCGCTGGACGATCACGCCGCGCGATCGCGGCAAGAGGCGGCTGCAGCTTCTCGTCTCCGCGCGCACAGTGGGTGATGATGGTGTGACGGCGGAAACGGCGCTGCCGGATCAGGTGATCGACGTGAAGGTCACGGTCAACTACGCCAAGACGGCGGCGCGGTGGGCGGGATGGATGACCGCAGCGGTCGCCGGTGGCGTGCTGGCGCGATTTGGCGAAGGGTTATTGGAGCCGCTGATGGCGATGCTGCGCGGGCCGGGCGGAGCGGGCTGACGGCCCGCGCTAGCTGTGTTCTCGTGTCACGCGGGCGGCTTGGGCGCGTAAATCGTCGATTCCCGCGCCTGTTTCCGATGACGTGGCGATGATGAGCGGATAGGCGGCCGTTTGCTTGGCGATCGCTGATTGCGTGCGCTGAATCAGGCTCGCGAGATCCGTTGGCTTGATCTTGTCGGATTTGGTCAGGACGATCTGATAGGAAACGGCGGCTTCGTCCAAGAGTTTCATAATCTCTTCGTCGACCTTTTTGATGCCGTGCCGGGCGTCGATCAGAAGGAACACGCGGGCCAGACGCTGACGGCCGGCGAGGTAGTTTTTGACCAGTTTCGTCCAGGCTTCGACTTTATCTTTCGGCGCTTCGGCAAAGCCGTAGCCGGGCATGTCGACGAGGAATGGTGCGCCGGCTTCGGGAACGAAGTAGTTCAGCTCTTGCGTGCGGCCCGGCGTATTGGACGTGCGGGCGAGCCCGTTTTGGCGGACGAGCGCATTGATGAGACTTGATTTGCCGACATTAGATCTGCCGGCGAAGGCGAATTCGACGGGACCGGAATCGGGCAGATGCTCAAGGGCGACCACACCTTTAACGAACGTCCAGCGCTGTTCAAACAGCGCTTTGCCATCTGCATAGTCTTCGGCGGTGAACGCAAACGGGTCGGCCGCGCCGGTCATCCCTTGGTCTCTTTGCCGATGCCGATTAGTTTCAGCACCGGGCCAAACGTGCGGCGGAAGTTGGCGCCGAGGTGAATTTCGGCACCTTGCTTCTTGGTGATGTACCACTGCTGCATGATCGAGAGCACGTTGTTCCAGGCCCAGTAGATGACGAGGCCTGCCGGGAAGGTGGCGAGCAGAAAGGTGAAGATCAGCGGCATCCAGCTGAAGATCTGCTGTTGCACAGGGTCGGGCTGCGGCGGGTTCAGCTGCATCTGGACCCACATCGTCGCGCCCATGATGATCGGCCAGATGCCGACGAGAAGATAGTCGGGAACGCCGAAGGGCAGCAGGCCGAACAGATTGAAGATCGAGGTTGGATCGGGCGCGGAGAGATCCTTGATCCAGCCGACGAACGGTGCGTGGCGCATGTCGATCGACGTGTAGAGCACCTTGTAGAGCGCGAAGAAGACGGGGATCTGGACCAGGATCGGCAGGCAGCCTGCCGCGGGGTTGATCTTTTCTTTCTGGTAGAGCTGCATGAGTTCTTGCTGCATGCGCGACTTGTCGTCTTTGTAGCGTTCGCGCAGCGCTTCCATCTGCGGCTGCAGCTTCTTCATTTTCGCCATGGATTCGTAGGACTTGTTGGCGAGGGGGTAGAACAGCAGCTTGACAATGACGGTGAGGGCCAGAATTGCGAAGCCGAAGTTTCCAATGATGCCATAGAGCCAGGTCAGAGCATGGTTCATGGGCTTCGTCAGGAAGTAGAACCAGCCCCAGTCGATCATGAGATCGAACTTCTCGATGCCGAGCTTGTCCTGATACTCTTCAATGATGGCGGCCTGTTTGGCGCCGGCGTAGAGGTTTGTTTTGACGGAGGCGACGCTGCCGGCTGCAACGACGGTGGGTTCCGTCTCGAATTCGGCGAGGAACATCGGCAGGCTCTTGATGTCCTTGGCGGCTTCGCCTTCGAGTGTGGCGGAATAGGCCACCTTCTGATCGGGGATGATGGCGGATGCCCAATACTTGTCGGTGATGCCGACCCAACCGCCCGTCTTGCCCTCAAACCGGACGGCCGGTTCGGACGCCGCGGTGGCGAATGTGATTTCTTGCAGACCAGCATCGCCGGGGACACCGAGAAGACCCTCGTGCTGGATCCAAACCGCTGGGATCTTGGGCGCGCCGAAGCGGAAGAGACGCGCGAACGGGCGCAGCGCCACGTCGCCAACGCTCTTGTTCTCGACCTCTTCATTGATCGCGAACATGTAGTTCTCATCGACGGAGATGATGCGGCGGAAGGTGAGACCTTCGCCGTTCGACCATTCCAGCGTGACGGGTGAGGAAGGCGTGAGGGGGCCCGGCGTCTTGGCGGTCCAGAGAGTCTCGCTGTCGGGGACCTTGACGGGCTTGCCGGACGCGGTCCAGCCAAGGCGGGCGAAGTAACCGCCGCCTTCGTAGAGTGGCGAAAACAGGATGATGTTGGGGCTCTTCGGGTCGACCGTCTCACGATGTTTGAGCAGTGAAAGATCGTCGATTGCACCGCCCTTCAACGCAATCGACCCTTTGAGCGATGGCGTCTCGATGGTGACGCGCGGTGAAGCGGCAATGCCTTGTTCGCGGGTTGCGGGCTTCGTCGCCGCGATGGTTGCGGCTGGGGCAGATGCCGCTGCATTCGGGGCGCTGGCTCCGGGTGTTGCGGCGGCGTTGGGGGCTTTGGCTTGCTGGGCTGTCTGGCGGGCCTTCTCCGCTTCCATCTGAGGCCCGGCCACGAAATAGCTCCAGCCCAAAAGAACGGCCATCGACAGAATGATGGCGATCAAGATGTTGGACTGGTTGTCTGGCTGCTGGCTCTTCATCGTGGCCTCGGTTCGGCGGTGGGGCGGCCATCAGGCGCGCACGGTCTTCATAGTCATGTCGCGGCGTTTGTGCGTGTCACAAATGCGCACCGCGGGCAAAGGGGCATGCGGTCACTGCAGCATGGTGCAGACCTCTTGGTGTGGCGCAGGGCAGACGCTGGTCATGTAGATTTTGACCGTGGTTTCGCTGCGGGGGCGTGATGCACGCGATGGAAGGCGCGTTCAAGGTCTTTCTTGAGTGCGTCGAAGGGGATGTCGAGCGCCGACTTGCGGGCGATAAGAACGTAGTCGTGGCCCGGGCGGGCGGATGTTTCGGCGACGGCGGCAACGGCGGCCTTGAGCCGGCGGCGAATGCGGTTGCGCTCGACGGCGCCGCCGATCGCTTTTGTGACGGTGAAGCCGAAGCGCGGTGCCGTAGTGCGATCCGGGGCGGCGTCACGCGGCTTTGTTTCCAACACGAAAGGGGGCGTCGGGCACCTGGCCCCGCCCCTTATGCGCAGGAATTCGGATCGCTTTTTGAGGGTGGCGAGTTTCATCGGTCCCACCCAGCTCGCGGCGGACGCTTTTCGCGCCCCGGGGCAAGATTAGGCCGAGAGGCGCTTGCGGCCCTTGGCGCGGCGGCGGGCGAGGACCCGGACGCCGCCGACCGTTTCCATGCGCTTGCGGAAGCCGTGGCGGCGCTTGCGCACAAGCTTGCTGGGTTGATACGTGCGCTTCACGGTATTCTCCGTCTCGTCGGTTCACCCTGCTGGCGACGGTCACTAAGGACAGCGCGCGGGGCAATATGGTTGCGAATTCAGGGTCTTGCCAGAAAATGTTTGGTGGACCGCCACATTGGTGAGCGGTCCTGACCCGTTCCGGCAGGACTGGAAGTGGCCACTCTATAGGGGGCAGGCGGGTGCAAGTCAATCGGGGGGCTGGCTTGCGAAACTGATCACCCCCTCTTGCGTAAACCCTGCCACACTCCATCCGCTTCTGCGATCTGAGGATACCGATTTATGTTTGTAGATGCATCATCGCGACGATTTGGTCGGCGCTGGGGGGTAAGGGTGCTGCTCGCACCACTGGCGATGCTGGTTCTGCAATTCGCGCCCGCCCGGAGTGAGGATTTGGCGACCCGGTTTGGGCGTTCGGCCGACGATTCCGTGGTGGCTATCGATCATGCCGCCTTCGCGGGTCTATTGCGGCAGTACGCGGTGACGGGCGCGGATGGCGTGGTGCGGGTGGATTATGCCGGACTGAAAGCCAGCGGGCGGACCGCATTAAAGGCTTACATCGCGCAGCTTGCGGCGGTGGATGTCCGCGCCCTCGGCCGGGCGGAGCAATTTGCGTTCTGGGCCAACCTTTACAACGCCAAGACGCTCGACATCGTTGCCGAGCACTACCCTGTGGCGTCGATCAAGGACATTTCACTGGGTGGCGGCGTGGTTGCGGCTTTTACCGGCGGTCCGTGGAAGGCAAAGGTGGTGACCGTTGGCGGCGAAGCGCTCAGTCTGGACGATATCGAGCACGGGATCATGCGACCGGTCTTCAAGGACCCGCGCGTACACTACGCGGTGAATTGCGCGTCGATCGGGTGTCCCAATCTGCCGCTGGCGCCATTCAACGGGAAAGACCTCGACGCGCAGCTCGATGCAGCGGCGCGCGCATTCGTCAATCATCCGCGCGGCGTTACGGTTGCGGGCGGAGATGTGATCGTGTCGTCGATCTATCACTGGTACAAGGTGGACTTCGGCGGGAATGACGGCGGACTTCTCGCGCATCTCCGGCGCTATGCGGAGCCGCCCCTTCGAGCCAAGCTAAAGGCCGCGTCGGAGATTGCCGATCATCGCTACGACTGGTCGCTCAATACCGCTCGAGCCGCGCGATAACGGCATCAGGCGAGGGAAAACATCACCGTGGCGGACCGTGAAACGACGCAAGCTTCGACTGTAACGCGCTGGGTGCCGCTGCTGGTGCTCATAGCGGCAATGGCGCTCGTATTCGGCATGGGCTGGCACCGGCTCTTGTCGTTCGAAACCATCGGAAGAAATTATGCAGACTTGCAGGCGTTCATCGCGTCCAATCTCGCCGGGGCGGTGGCTCTTTATATGCTGCTCTATATTGCGGTGGTGGCGCTGTCTTTGCCGGGCGGATTGGCTATGACGCTGGCAGGCGGGCTGTTGTTTGGCTGGCAGATCGGGGCGCCCGCGACGGTGGTTGCGGCGACGGCAGGGGCGGCCGTTCTGTTTCTCATTGCCAAGACGTCGCTGGGGGAAACGCTCGCGGCGCGCGCGGGCCCTTGGCTGGCGCGGCTGCGGAACGGGTTTCAGGAAAATGCGCTGAGCTACATGCTCTTCCTGAGGCTTGTGCCCTTGTTTCCGTTTTTCATCGTCAATCTGGCCCCGGCGCTGCTGGGCGTGCCGTTTTCCACATACGTACTGGGCACGTTTTTGGGGATCATTCCGGGAACGGTTGCGTTTTCAGTGGCGGGTTCGGGGCTAGGCAGTGTTGTTGAAGCGCAGAATGCTGTGCATGCCGCCTGTTTGGAGCGGCAGGCGCGGGAACCGGATCTCGAATGCGTCTATACGATCGATACGGGACATCTCATCACCGGCGAGTTGATCGCGGCTTTCGTCTTGATTGGCGTGGTCGCGCTCATTCCAGTTGCCATCAAGACATGGAGCGCACGCAATGGAGCCTAGTGAGGCCACGTCGCCGACCACTCGGCTGGACGTCGATATTTGCGTGATCGGCGCGGGTTCGGGGGGGTTGTCGGTAGCCGCCGGCGCGGCGGCGTTCGGACGTCGGGTCGTGCTAGTTGAAAAACATAAGATGGGTGGTGACTGCCTCAACTACGGTTGCGTGCCTTCAAAGGCGCTCATTGCGTCTGCGCGGCGGGCGCACGCGATGCGGACATCGGCGCCGTTTGGTATCGCTCCTGTGGAGCCCGCCGTTGATCCGGCGGCCGTGAACCGGCATGTGCAATCGGTGATCGCGGCTATTGCACCGAACGACAGCGTGGAGCGATTTCAGGGGCTGGGCGTTCAGGTCATTCAGGCCGCTGGCCGGTTCGTCGACAAGCGCACGGTCGTTGCGGGTGATTATCTGATCAGTGCGCGCCGCTTCGTCATTGCGACAGGATCGTCGCCGGTGGTGCCGCCCATTCCCGGTCTCGACGAGGTGGCCTATTTCACCAACGAGACGCTATTTGAAAATACGATCCAGCCGGAGCATCTGATCGTCATCGGCGGCGGGCCGATCGGGATGGAAATGGCCCAGGCGCACCGGCGGCTCGGTAGCCGTGTCACCGTGATCGAAGGCGCCAAGGCGCTTGGCAAGGACGATCCGGAACTGACGGCGCCGCTCTTGGACCTCATCCGCGCGGAAGGCGTGGAAGTGCGCGAGAGGACGAGTGCGCTGCGTGTCATGCGTACCGCCTCGGGCGTGCGCGTGGAGGTGAAAGGGCCGAACGGCAGCGACTCGATCGACGGCTCGCATCTGCTGCTTGCGGTTGGGCGGCGGCCCAATCTCTCCGACCTCAATCTTGCCGCCGCCGGCGTGCGTTTCGAGAAGAGCGGAATCGTGGTCGACCGCGGGCTTAGGACCAGCAATTCCAAGATTTTTGCGATCGGGGACGTGGCGGGCGGGCCCCAGTTTACGCATGTGGCCAACTATCATGCCGGTATTGTGTTACGGCGGGCGCTGTTCCGGTTGCCTGCGAACGTGGCGCCGGGGCAGATCCCGTGGGTGACGTTCACGGAGCCTGAGCTTGCGCACGTCGGTCTTAGCGAAGCCGAGGCGACGGCAAAGAAGATAAAGGTGTGCGTGCTGCGCTGGCCGTTCCACGAAAACGACCGTGCGCAAGCGGAGCGCGAGACGCATGGGCACGTCAAGGTTGTCACGGACGCCAAGGGCCGGATTCTTGGCGCTACTATCCTTGGTGCCCACGCGGGCGAACTCATTCAGATGTGGTCGCTCGCGATTTCCCAGGGGCTGAAGATCCGGGCCATGACGGGATGGATTTCGCCCTATCCCACCTGCAGCGAAGTGAACAAGAGGGCCGCTTACCGGTTCTACGTCGACAGTGCCGGCAGTCCCTTTTTGCGGCGCATGATCGGCTGGCTGGCCAAACTGGGCTGAAGCGGGCTACCGGAGCTCGGACAGCCTTGGCGCGCGCGGCAATCGCGCCTATCTTAACGACCAGAGAACCGCTTAGGGCTATCCCGGGCGAGCGGCTGACAAGTTGCTCCCGAAGTGTCACATTCCCGTCCGCAGCGGGAAGAGGGCCCTGACGACGTGTTGCAGGATTTGGAACGCCAGAAAGCTGCCGACGGACAGGCTCAGTCCTTGCCGCAGCCGACGCGCGTCCAAACTGTGACGGCGTCAGCGAAGAGTTTATGGCGTGCCGCGCGTGGCCGTGTGCGCTTCAGCCTTCCCGCCCGGCTTCTGGTTATCACCGGTGTTTTCGTGATGATCGCGCAAATCCTGATCTTTTTGCCGGCGCTTGCGAGTTTTCGCGTCAACTGGCTCAACGATCGGATCAACACGGCCCTTGTTTCGGCTTTGGCGGCTGACGCCGTGCCAGGCCGCGAGGTGCCGCCGGCATTGCGCAACGAACTTTTGCGGACCGCACTTGTGCGTGCGATTGCGGTGCGCCGCGGCGGGGCCCGGCGTGTGATCCTGCCGCCCGTGCAAGAGATAACTATCGACGTGACCTACGATATGCGGCAACCGGCGCGGATCGGCTTTTCGGATCAGTTTGCGTTGCGGCTGGTGAATATTAGCGATGCCCTCGACGTGTTGCGGTCCGACGGCGAGAGGACGATGCGGGTCGTCGGTCTTGTGGGTCCTCGTTTCGACGACGTGATCGAAGTTGTTATGCCGGAAGAGCCGCTACAGCGCGCCATGTGGCGTTATGGTACGGAAATCTTCTGGTTGTCGCTGTTTGTGGCGCTGGCGACGGCGGCACTCGTTTACATCGTCATCAGCCAGCTGCTCGTGAAGCCGATCCGGCGGCTGTCGCGCAACATCGTCGACTACAGCGCCAATCCTGAAGATCCCTCGCGCGTTGTGGTTCCCTCGGGGCGATCCGATGAGATCGGGCGTGCGGAGGAAGAGCTGGCGCAGATGCAGCGGCAGCTGTCGCAGCTCCTGAAGCAGAAGACGCGGCTGGCGCAACTGGGTCTCGCGGTCTCCAAGATCAATCATGATTTGCGCAACATGCTGGCCAACGCGCAGTTGATTTCGGATCGCTTGGCGGACAGTTCCGACCCGACTGTTCAGCGCGTGGCGCCCAAACTCATCGCGTCGCTCGACCGGGCGATTAACTTCTGCAACGAGACGCTTCGGTTCGGGCGCACGGAAGAATCGATCCAACGGCGCGAAGTTTTCCCGCTGCGGCCACTGATCGAGGATGTCGCCGAGACGTTGGCCTTGGGCCACGATGGCGCGGTGACGTTGGCGCTCGATGTGGACCCGGCGTTGCAGATCGACGCCGACCGGGAACATTTGTTCCGCATCTTCTCCAATCTGGGGCGCAATGCTGTGCAGGCCATCGAGAGCCGGGAGGAGGCAACGACGGGCGGCCGGGTCGAAATCCGCGCGTGGCGGGTGGGCGATACGGTGATTATCGTTGTGAGCGATAACGGGCCTGGCATTCCGGCACGGGCGCGGGAGAAGCTGTTCCAGCCTTTCCAAGGGTCGACGCGGCGCGGTGGGACGGGGTTGGGGCTGCCCATTTCAGCCGAACTTGCCCAGGCGCACGGCGGAAGCCTGAAATTGATCGATACTCTCTCTGGGGCGGCGTTCGAGTTGCGGATTCCAGACCGGCCGCCGCAGGACTCGTGAGTTGCCCCCCTGTCTGTCCGACGTTCGCCGAAGTCCTCTGGGTTGGCCCGAATGTAAAGTTCGATGTGGTCGGGGTTTTCTGGCCGTCCGCAAGGCGCGACCATCGGGCTATCGGCGAGAGATGCAGCACCCCTTGCGCCGGAAAGGCTCTGCCAGTAGAAGGGGCGCTCTTGCCGCTCAGGTCCGCGCCGGGTCAAAGCCCGACGCCGTCCGTAGCAACCATTCGCAAGACGTGCGCCCGTAGCTCAGCTGGATAGAGCACCAGACTACGAATCTGGGGGTCAGAGGTTCGAATCCTTTCGGGCGCGCCAGTTTTTGGTCGACATCGATTTCGGTGGGGCGGGTTTGGTGGGTCACGGCTTTGAGCTGTGGTGCCGGCTGGGGCTGTGTTTCCGAACGACCGAATGTACTTTCAGTTTATTGATCGCCGTAGACGGGCAAAGGGGTCGCCGGGCCGGGAAACGTCCGGGCTCTTAGCTGGACGTGTTCTTTTCGTGGAGATTGGCGCCGATGTGCGGCTGACCATCGATGGCACCTATACCATCACGTTCGCCAACGCGACGCTGACGGGTGCAAACACGATCACGGATGCAGACTTTATCTTTGCAGCGTAGTTTGCAGGGCAGAGCGAAGACGTGTGCGCTGCCCTGATCTGCGCGTCAGGAGCGGCTGGCGGCCGTGGCGACGGTCATGTCGTTGCCGCGCCAGGTGAAGCGGTTGCCCAGGAAGCCCTGCACCCAAAGGACGGGGAGCGCGAGATCGCGTGCGAGCCATGCGGCCGGCGATTGGAGGCTCATGTGCCAGCCGGCGGATCTCGCGAGGGCGGCTTCGGCGCCGTACCAGATCGTCCAGAGGACCGCGACGGTTACGGCGGGATGGATGCCGATGGTGGTCGCGGCGTAAGCCGCGGCAAGCGTGGGCGCGAGGCTGCCCGTGAGGATTTCGAGCACATAATAGGGGATGAACGTAGAGCGGCGGAGGCGGGCCCAGCGGACTTGACGCTGCCAGACCTGATCGCCGGTCTTGCGGCCGAGGGGTTGGGCGAATGGACGGTCGACAAGGCGGACGCGCAGGCCGCGCTGGCGGACAATCTTGGTGGCGGCGGCATCTTCCGCAATTTCCAGTGCGAGCGCGCCGATGCCACCGGCCGCATCGAGGTCGGCTTTTCTCCAAAGCATCGATTTGCCCTGGGCGAAACCGAAGCCGACGGCGTCGGCGGCGAGCTGCCAGCGGGCCTGGTAGGTGTTGAGGAAGGCACATTCCAATTCGGCCCAGGCGCCTTCGGGATGGCTGCCAACCGGCGGCGAGCAGACGAGGCCGGTGCCCGGACGGAAGGCTGCAAACATCTCGCCGATGTACGTGGCCGGCATCAGGACGTTGCTGTCGGCCATGATGACCCACGGCGTGGTGGCGGCGTTCCAGCCCTTGATGAGGTTGTTGAGTTTAGGATTGGGGGTGGAGCGGTCGTCGCCGATCAAAAGGCGAGAGCGGATGGCGGGGTACTCAGCCATCAATGCGCGGACGAGCGGAACCGCGGGGTCGTGTTCGCGGGCGGAGCAGAAGATGATCTCGTAGTTGGGATGGTCGAGGTGGAAGGTGGTGCGGAGTGTTGCTTCGTCGAAGGGGTCGAGACCGCAGACTGGGCGGAGGATCGTGACCGGTTCGGCGTTCCATCTGGCGCGGGCGGGAGCCGGATTCGGCTTGCGGGTGCGAATGATGCCGATGGCGACCGTCAGCAGGTGAACGAGAATGGCGGCGGCGGCGAACAGCGCGGCTGCGAGCGTTGTAGCGTCCATGGAGCGGCGTCCTCAATCCGGCGTCGCGGTGTGGCGAGCCGATCTATGTTTGGCGCGTGAGCACGGCGTAGTCGGTGTAGCCGCGGTGCATACGGTTGAACGTTAGCGTCAGGCCCTTGGTTGCGGCGACCTGGCGGCAGGCGTCTTCGAGATCGGCGCGCGGCGTGACGGTGTAGTGGTCGAGAAAGGCGAACAGGGCGCCCTTAAACGCCGTGGGCAGGCGGCCGCATTGGCCGAAGTCGACGATGTGGAGGCTGCCGCCGGGGGCGATGTGCGCCGCGCCGATTTCGAGGGCTTCTTGCCAACCGGGAATCATCGACAGGGCGTACGAGAAGACGACGCGGTCGAACTGGGCAATCCCAAGAGCGTCTTTGGCGGTGAATGCCGTTGCATCGGCCTGGGCGACCTGAATGCGCCGGGCGAGCCCTTTCCGCTTGATTGACGCGCGGGCGGTGTCGAGCATGGCGTTGGAGACGTCAACGCCGTAAACACAGGCGTCGGAGTAGCGTTCGGCGATACGGATCAGGTTCCACGCCGTGCCGCAGCCGATTTCAAGAACATTCTGGCCCCCGGCCGGTTTTAAATCCGCAATCAGATGCTTGCGGCCGATGAGATAGTGGGTCCGCGTCAGGTCGTAGATGAAGCGCTGGTAGCGGTAGTGCCGATCCATGCGCTCTGCGTCGGATGGACGTGGCGACGTCATCAGGCCTTATCCTTCAATACGTAGAGGTGGAAGCCGCCATAGATTGCCGAGCGATCGCGAGCCACCCAGGCCCGAGAAGCGTCGGCTTCGTATGTCCACTTGTTGAGGATGGTGTCGGGTACGCGGCCAGGCAGGATGCTCTCCTCGCCGGCGGTGCGGAAGATCACGCGGGCACCGGGGCGCGCGGTGCGGGTGATTTCGGCCCACAGTTCGGTGAGAACCGAGTCGTTCATCCAATCCTGAGCGTCGAGGAGAACGTAGCGGTTGAGGTGTTGCGCAGGCAGGGCGCGCAGTTGTTCGGTATAAGAGATGTTGCGCATGTGAATGCGGGACGCGCGGTCGCGGATGATCTCGTAACTTTCGCGCTGGAGGTAAATCGGCAGAGGACCGTCGCCGCTGGGGGCATAGCCGCGGTTGAAAGCCTGCCAGGCGAAGTAATTGTCTTTGAGGTCGAAGCCGCAGGCGAGACGGGCGAGACGTTCTTCAACGACCTCGTGCATAGGACGTCCGCCGGAGAGGGCGTCATACTGGGCGGGAGGGATGCCAAGGCCGAAGAGCGATGAGCGCAGGTTCAAAATTGCGCGGACGGCGCGCTTCTCGAACAGGGGTTTCAGTTCGCGGTCGTAGATTTCGCGCTGTTCTGCAAGGCTTCTCGCTTCGAGCATGACGCGGGGATCGCGTCCGTAGAGCTTGGCGGCGAAGTGTCCGGCGGCGATGAAGCGGCCGAGGAGGCCATAGTGATAGAATCCACGGGCGAAACGTTCGATATTGCGGCGGCCCGTGATGTCGCGGCTGTTCCAGAAGGCGCGTGTCTGCGCGTCGAGGCGGCTACTGATTTGGGAATCATACAGCGTGATGTTGGAGCGTTGGTCGGCGCCGCCGAAGAAAGCGAAGAATGCATCGTAGTCAGGCAGATAGCGGAGTGCCGCATTTTTGAGGCGGTTCAGCGCGGCGTGCGATGCATTGAGGTCGACGGCAATGATTTCGGCCGGGTCGGCGATGAGATAGGACAGCGCATTGCATCCGCCGGACGCGATCGTGATGACGCGGTGACCGCTTTCAATTCTTAGGGCTTCGAGGTCGATCACCGGGTCTTCCCAAATCTGGGGATAGACGAGACTTGAGAACGCGAACGTGAAAGCACGTTCGTTCAAGCCAGCCACGGAGAACAGGCTGTTTTGCTGGACGGCGGCGCCGACTAGGGCGCTGCTCTTGCGGCGCGGGACTTCAGTGGCGTCAATTTCGGCGGGGTTCATGGGGGGCTTTCTCAGGCCGCTTCGGATAAGGCGTCGTCGCGTGTTGCGATGAGACCGGTGTTGCGTGCCGGTATCTGCCAGTGGATGACTTTGATTTCGCCGGAATAGGTTTCAACGAGCGCAGTGGCGCTTTCGACCCAATCGCCGCAATTGAGATAGTGGACGCCGTCGATCATGCGGTCGGCCGCGTGATGGATGTGGCCGCAGATGACCCCGTCGACTTCGAAGCGGCGGGCCACGCCGGAGAGCGCGGTTTCGAATTCGCCGATGAAGTTGACGGCCGTTTTGACGCGGCTCTTCAGGTAGCTGGAGAGCGACCAGTAGCCGAGGCCGCATTTGTTGCGCAGCCAGTTCAGGGGCGCATTCGTCCACAAGGCCATTTCGTAGCCGCGGTCGCCAAGGAAGGCGAGCCACTTGGCGTAGCGAACGACGACGTCAAATTCATCTCCGTGGAGGACGACGTACTTCTTGCCAGCGGCTGATTGGAAGATCGCATCGCGGCGGATCTCGATGCTGCCGAAGTTCAGGCCGCAGTAGTCGCGCAGGCCTTCGTCGTGATTGCCCGGAATGTACACAATGCGCGATCCCTTGCGGGCCTTGCGCAGCAGCTTTTGTATGACGTCGTTGTGGGATTGCGCCCAGACGGGGCCGCGGCGGACCTTCCAGAAATCGACGATATCGCCGACGAGGTAGTAGGTTTCGGCGTCGACGCGCTTGAGGAAATCCAAGAGGGCCGGCGCCTGTGCGGCGCGGGTGCCGAGGTGGACATCGGAAATGAATACCGTGCGGTATTGCATTTCGGCGCAGGCGTCTGTCACAGGGCGCCTCGATTCGCTGTTTCTCTCATACGCGAGGGAGAAAGCCGAATTTGTGTTTCAGGCGTGTGACAGATCGTGATGTGCGGCGTTTGGGTGCGGGCGCGCGCGAGTGGCGGCAAGCCGAAAGCGTTAACGGAGATGCAAAATCCACGCGTTGATGGGGGATCAGCCGAATGCCCGTTCAAGCGGCAGCGTCGGGTGGCGCGCGTCGCCGCGGCGGTTCATCGGGCGGACGTAGGTGATGCGCGCGTCGGGATGTTCCAACTTCACGCGGAGGGCTGCGGCCAGGGCATCGTCACCCTCGGTGGTTACGTGGCGGGCGCGTCCATTAAGATTGAGGCCGACCGTGAATTGCATGGTGTCCTCCGGCTTCGTCGCATAGCCTGCGGACAGACTAACACCTCGCGTGCGGCGCGACGACCCGCAAAAGGCCTTAAGCATGCGCCGGCGCGACAGACCGTTGACGGCGCAATTCAGCGATGCGCGCATCGGCGATGTCTTCCAGATCAGGGCGCAGGACAACGCTTTCCTGCTCGTTCGGATCGGTGCGTGCAATGACGGCTGATGTGGGTAAGTCGCTGATGTTCACCGGCAGATGCGGGACGCCGGCGGGGATGTAGACGAGGTCGCCCTTGCGGGTATGGAGGTGGTGCTCGAGGCGGTCGCCATAAAGGGTGACGGCTTCGCCATCGAGGACGTAGATGGCGGTTTCGTGGTTTTCGTGAAGATGGGCTTTAGCGCGGCCGCCGGGTGGGACGGTCAGCAGATGCATGCAGATCGCGCGCGACCCAACGGTTTCGGCGGCGATGCCGCAAAAGTACGTCAGTCCCTGTTTTCCGTCGTAGGTGCCTTCGGCACGGACAACGCGGCAGGTGTTTTCGTCTGTTTGCGTCATGGACGAGGTCCTTGAGCTTGTTTGTTGGTTATATGGGTTCGGTTTTGGCGCCGCGCAATTGTGCGCCAGTCTTTGTTCTTGCGCGTTCACGACCTATATTGACAGGCGGAGGCGCCGGTGGGCGCCGTGATGGAGTATTGCCTATGACGCTGCGCCCTCTATTCGCCATTGCGACCGCCGTGCTGCTCGTGTCGCCTTTGGCAGCCCAGGAGACACCGGCACCGTCCTCCCCGACTCCGCCGGCAGCAGAGGGACAAGCGCCGGGCGCGCCGACGCCGGACCCGGTCGACAAGACGGTCGATGAAACGAATGCGGCGATCGACGACGCCAAGAAGGCTGCCATCGAGGCGATCGAAAAGGCGCGCGAGGCCTTTCAGAAGGCGCTGAGTGCGGCGAAGGAAAATGCCGGTCCAGCTATTGATAAGGCCAAAGAAGCTACAATCGACGCGCTGGAGAAGGCGAAGAAGGCGACGAGCGAGGTGCTCGACAAGGCGAAGCAGGCAACTGAGGAAGCGCTCGAATCCGCCGAAGGCAAGGGCAAGTCCGATACGCCGGTGCCTGACGCGACCAAGCCGCAGCCACCTGCAGACGCTCCGGTTGATCCAAACGCGCCGCGCGAACTTTAGTCTGCGTTCGCGCGGCGCGTTTTGCTACTTGCCTTGCCAGTCGGATTTGACTTCGTCGCACTTGGCGGTGACGAAGTCGTTGACGTCGGCGGTGATCATGGAGCCGAGGACGTTGACGGTGTTGTCGGTGGCGGTGGCCGTCCACATAAGGCCTTTGACGAGGGTAGGACCTTCGACCTTGCCCCAGTTCATGACGGATTTGGTGGCCTTGCCCTTTTCGAAGGTGACTTCGGGGGTCATTTCGGCGGTGATCTTGGAGGGCTCTTCGCCGTCGTGTTCGATGTCACAGGTGACCGTATGAGGGGCGAATTTGACGAGCTGTTTTTCGGCGGCGAGGGCGGACGAAAGGGCGGCGCGATCGGCTTTCAGGTCGGCGTTACAGACAACGCGGCCCCAGGGCCAAGAGACTTTTGCCTTTGAGACGATCTTCTCCAACTGCTCCTTGCGGAGGCTTTTCTTGACAGAACAAGACACGTTCTGTCCGTTTGCCGGGTTGCGGAAAGCGGCGCAGAGGGCCGCTTTGCAGGCGCGGCGGCCCTCGCGCTCGGCGGCTTCTTCGGGGGTCAGATCGATTTTTGACGACGACAACGTCGCGGTGTCGGCCGCAGGGGTGTCGGCCGCTTGGGCAGCCAGTGCGGATAGAAGAACGCCAGCCAAGATAAGTGTGATTTTGTTCAGCATGTTAGGTTGTTTCCTGTGGTGCGGAGCGTGGTTCTGTAGCGGGCAACTCGCGCTGAACTGAGGCAGGCGGGGTTAACGCTTGGCAAGATGGCTTGAACCACCCCAATCTACCCCCATATCTTGGTTATGAAATCGACTGGCGGCGCCTCACTGTTTGGGCCGTTCGGTCGACGGGTCGCTTTCTCACAAGGACCGTTGGCGAATGACCAGAATGACCATGCTCTCCAACCCGCTTCTGCTCGGGTTTGAAGAAATCGAGCGGATGATCGAGCGGGCCGGCAAAAGCGCCGGCGGCGGATATCCGCCCTACAATATCGAACGCATCGCAGGTGATGGACTGCGGCCGGAAGTGCTGCGCATCACGCTTGCCGTTGCCGGCTTCACGCGCGACGACCTCGATGTGACCTTGGAAGACAAGCAACTGATAGTACGCGGTAAGGCACAGGAAGATAAAGAGCGCGACTATCTCTATCGCGGCATTGCGGCCCGTCAATTCAGCAAGACTTTCCTGCTGGCGGACGGAATAGAAGTGCAAGCGGCCGATCTTCAAAACGGCCTGCTATCCATCGATCTCGTCCGTCATGAACCCGAGCGGTTTGTGCGGAAGATTGAGATCGGATCGGAGAAAAAGGGGCGGTAGGTGCCGCGCCGCTACAGCCAAGCCGTTTGAATCGTAGGACGATCACAGCTGTTCGGGTAAAATTGCCAAGACGCCACGCGGGCCATGTCCCGCCTAGGCATCGGCGCCCGCCAGCACGTGACGGCCCATCAGCTCTCCTCAAGGAGGATTGTGCGTCATGAATAACACGACTCCGGAAAAGAAGACCAAGTCCCGGTCCTCGCGACCGTCCGCGACCGCGGCCCCGCCGGTGATGAGCGAGATCGAACTTGCGCGTCTTGGCGGTGGGCAGGTTGCCTACATCAAGGTGCTGAGCGTCGAGGAAGCGCGGCAGATGTTTCCTGCGATCGAGGGATTGCCGGCCGGTGTGCGGCTGTTCGCGCTGCATGGCGCAGACGGTACGCCGATTGCCTTGACCGACTCGCGGCAGGCCGCACTCAGCCACGCGATGGATGGTGAACTGGCAATTGCCAGCGTCCACTAAGCGCGAGCTGATCACATAAGAAAAGAGGCCCCGGCAATTATTGCCGGGGCCTTTTGTTTTCGGCGCTTTTTGCCGCCATCAGCCGCGGTAGGACGCATATTGGCCCTTGGCCTTGAACCGTTCCAAGTAGGCCGGAACGATGGACGCTACGGAATGTGGATTGGTAATGCCGAGACTGGCGAGCGTCCGGCCGGATTCGATCGCCTTTTGGCCGACGACATTGTCGCGCTGGAGAAGCCGGATCTGGTCGAGCGTGACGGGACGCAGTGCGTTGGGCAGGGGTGATGTGGCAATGGCCTGGAGTTTGGCAGCCCAGAAGGGAAGCGGGAGATAGAAACGCTTGCGATCAGCGTAGCTCAGCGTCCGGTCGAGGAGTTCGCGGAAGGAGAGCACCTCCGGTCCGCCCAGTTCGTAAATCGTCCCGGGTTTGGCCTTGCCGTCGACGGCGGCTTTCACAGCCGCAGCAACATCACCGACGTACACGGGCTGGAACTTTGTCTCCCCTCCGCCAATCAGAGGCAGGAAGGGCGAAACTTGCGCCATGGCGGCGAAGCGGTTGAAGAACTCGTCTTCCGGTCCAAAGACGATGGACGGGCGCAGGATAATCGCTTCGGGAAATTCTTCCAGCACCGCGCGCTCACCTTCTGCTTTGGTGCGGGCGTACTTGGCGTTCGACTGTGCGTCGGCGCCGATGGCGGAGATATGAATCAATGTCGTGGCGCCTGCTGCTTTGGCCGCCTTGGCGACGGCGCGGGCGCCCTCGTCGTGAATCTTGTCAAAGGTCTGTTTGCCGGTGGAGGCGAGAACGCCGACGGAATTGATGACGACGCTGGCACCTTTCACCGCTTCGGCTATGGAGTCGGGGTAGCGGAGGTTGGCCTGTACGGAGTGGATCTGGCCGACGGCACCCATCGGCTGAAGGTAGCCGGCTAGGTCGGGGCGGCGCGTTGCGGAGCGGATGCGCCAGCCGTCGCGGGCCAGCGCGCGGACAACGTGACGGCCGACGAAACCAGAGCCGCCGAAAATCGTGACAAGACCAGACGTGCCCGGAACCTGAGCCATTGCGTTTCCTGCCTCTTTTGCCGACGCCATGGGGTCGAGGATGGCGGGCGTTTGGGTCGCTGTGTAGTCGCCGCGGGCGCAATTGACAACGTGACCGGCTGCCACTAAACCCCGGTCTCTTGCCGGATGTTGCCCAGATGGCGGAATTGGTAGACGCACTAGTTTCAGGTACTAGCGCCGCGAGGCGTGGAGGTTCGAGTCCTCTTCTGGGCACCACTTTGGTTCGCGCGCAACCGCCGTCACTCTGCGCGAGAGTTGCAGACTTGTTTCGCGCCGTCCTCTAGAGGTACGGCGCGTTTTGTTATCGGATCGGTCGCTGGCCGTCTTTGGCGGGGACCTTCGCCGGAAAACGAGGCCCCGATGAGCGCTCCCGTCATCAAGCTGCACAAAGGCGATCTGCCCGCCAATACCGGCTTTGGGCCGGCAGTGGCCATCGATACGGAGACGATGGGGCTTAATCCGCAGCGGGACCGGTTGTGCGTGGTGCAATTGTCGGCAGGAGACGGAACGGCGCACATCGTGCAAATCCTCAAGGACGGGCCGGAGCCGGTGCGATTGAAGGCTCTTTTGACCGATGAAAAGGTCTTGAAGATCTTTCACTACGCGCGCTTCGACTTGGCTGCTCTCTACAAACACCTGGGCGTCATGACTGCGCCGGTCTACTGCACCAAGATCGCTTCCAAGCTGGCACGAACCTACACCGATCGGCACGGACTCAAGGATCTTGCGCACGAGGTGCTCGGGGTTGAGCTGTCCAAACAGCAGCAGAGCTCCGACTGGGGTGCGGGAGAGCTAACGCAGCAGCAACTGGCGTACGCGGCGCATGATGTGCTGCATCTGCATGCCATTAAGGACAAGCTCGACGCCATGCTCGCGCGTGAGGGGCGGACGGAGTTTGCTGCGGCGGCATTCCGGTTTTTGCCAGTTCGAGCGCAGCTTGATTTGGCCGGCTTCGCCGAGGACGATCTGTTCGCGCACTGAGCCACCGGGCGCCGCGTTGTCGCCTTGAAGCACTTGTTCTGTATGGGGATTTTGGATGGTGCTGGGCGGTATGCCGCGCCTGGCGGACTTGAGCACAGTCCCATTCTCACCCAAATTGGCGACGAGTGTGCTTGAGCCGACTTCCACCTCTCTCATGCGGAACACCCGTTTTCCATGGCGATGACCTTCGATGCCGAACGCGCCCAGAGTTCCCGTACGGGGACTGGTGAGCGTTCGACCGGCTCAGGGATCGTGCTGGCCGCCGACCGGAGTGACAGTTTTCGCCAGGCGCGGCGGCACACCCAAGTTGTCCGATTCCTACGCGTCGCACTGCCGGCTTCGGGCGCTTTAATGTGCCTCATCTATATCGTTGCGCTGGTGGGATCGGACGGCTTTTCAAACGCTATGCCGGACGTGGCCATTCCACGGATCACGCCGCAGGATCTCGCCATGCAGAATCCGAACTACGACGGCGTGATGGATGACGGCGGCACGTATCGCGTGGCGGCGGCGCGGGCGCGGCAGAATTTCGATCGCACGGATTTCATCGAACTGGAGGCGATCACCGGCGATTTGGTTGCCAAAGACAAGACGGCGACCAAGCTGACGGCCGCGAGCGGCGTGTTCAATCACAAGGAAAACGTGCTTGAGCTGAAAGAGAAGATCGAGATCCGGTCGGACAACGGTTTTTCGGTCGATCTGACGAGCGCGGTGGTACGCACCAAAGAAGGCCGCATCAACAGCGACGAACCGGTGCGCGTCGGCTTCCCGGCCGGCGGCGTAACGGCGCAGCGGCTCGAAATCCGGCAAAAAGAGCGCGAAGTGACGTTCGTTGACGAGGTGGTGGCGCGATTGGTTCCGCCGGCGAAATCTGCGAATGCGATGGCGGCCATTCCGCCCAGTCCGGCGTCACCGGGGCAAGCGCTGCTTGGTAGCTCGGAGGGCCCGGTCGATATCACGGCGGCGCGGCTCGACATCCAAGATCTCGACAAGCGGGCGATCTTTACCGGTAATGTACGCGCGGTGCAGGCCGGCGCAGTGATGGAAACGCCCGAAATGACGGTGTTTTACGACGGTGGTTCAGCATTGCCGGGGACCGCAGCGGCCGAGGGCCCTGCGGGTGGCAAGCTGACGCGCATTACTGCGAAAGGACCGTTCGTGATGACACGGCCGGCGGGCGATCGCGTGACCGGGGACGGCGCCACGTTCGATGCCGTGGCCGAGACCGGCGTGCTTGAAGGCCACATTGTGATGACGTCGGTGCCGGACCGGCGGGTGACAGCAGATCGTGTGGAGTTGGATCAGGGTCGCGACAGCGCGGTGCTGACTGGGCAGGTGGTCGTTGTGAACGGCGAGACGGTGTTGCGCGGCCGCCGGCTGGCGATCGACCGCGCGGTCGGCCGGACATCGCTCACCGCCCCGCCGATGGCCGGTAGCGGTCCGGGGCGTATCAGCGCCCGGTTCGTGCAGAAAAACTCGGGGGCAAAGAAGCCTGAGCCGGCGGCGGCTGCCGGCGGGGCGAGCATCGCGCAATTCAAGACGTCGCCGGGAGATCCACTGGAGATCGAGGCGGACTCGCTCGACGTGGACGATACGGCCCGTATTGCGATTTTCCGCGGCGATGTTGTGACTAAGCAGGGTGAAGTGACAATGCGATCGTCGGAGATCCGCGCCAGCTATACCGGATCGGCGCGCCTTGCCGATACGGCGGGCGAGGCCGGCGGCGGAGGCGGCAGCCAACTCAGCCAGATCGATGCGATGGGCGCTGTGGTCGTAAGCACGGCCGACGGGCGCAAGGTGACAGGCAACACAGCGCGATACGAACCCAAGAGCAACAGCGTGGTGGTGTCGGGCGATGTTGAGCTATCCCAGGCCGGGACCGTAGTGCGCGGGAACCGGCTGGCGATCGATATGGCCACTGGCAAAGCGACCATCGACACAACCGCGCCAAAGATCTTGGCGAAGCCGAAGGAGGGCTGGTCAAGCGAGGTTCAGGGGCGCTCGACCGGTGGGCGGCCGAGCGCTATCTTCTTTCCCGACCAGTTGCGCAACGCGATGGAGGGCGCTGAGCCGAAGTCCAAAGCGCCCGGATCCGATCCTGGTGGCTGGAGTTCAGAAACCTTGCCTTCGGAGCGGCGATGAGTGTGCGTTGCCATTTTCAGCAGGATTGCCGTTTGTGAAGCTGACGTCGTTCACACGTCTCTTGAAGCCGCAAGCACGCGGGCGGAAGCCTCAGGGCGCGCATCCGGCGTTTTCAGACGCGGCCGTGGCCTATGGACGGCATGACGAGGATGCGGAGGCGGTCGATCCGTCGATCGGCGGCGAAGGCTGGCTGACGATCGTCGACGTGAAGAAAGCGTACCGAAAGCGTCAAGTAGTCAAGGGCGTCAGTCTTGCCGTGGGACGCGGCGAGTCGGTCGGGTTGCTCGGTCCGAATGGCGCCGGCAAGACGACGGTGTTCTACATGATCACCGGGCTGGTGCCGGCGGACGAAGGGCGTATCACCATCGACGGACGGGATGTAACGCGGCTGCCGATGTATCGCCGGGCGCGGTTGGGCATCGGCTATCTGCCGCAGGAAGCCTCGATTTTCCGCGGGCTGTCGGTGGAAGACAATATCAACGCTGTGCTTGAGCTGCACGAGCCGGACCGGCGCCGGCGCAAGGAGCAACTCGATAGCCTGCTGGAAGAATTCCGGATAACGCGGCTCAGAAAGTCGCCGTCGATCGCCCTGTCGGGCGGTGAGCGGCGGCGGTGCGAGATCGCCCGGGCGCTGGCGTCGCGGCCGTCATTCATTTTGCTCGACGAGCCCTTCGCGGGTATCGACCCTATCGCAGTCGGAGATATTCAAGAGTTGGTGCGGCACTTGACGGACCGGGGAATTGGCGTCCTCATTACGGATCACAACGTGCGCGAGACACTGAGCCTTATCGACAGGGCGTACATCATTTACGATGGTCAAGTTCTGACGCACGGTAAGCCTTCGGAAATCATAGAAAACGAGGACGTCCGTAAAGTCTATCTGGGAGATATGTTCGTTAACGGGCGTTGATTAAGGATCACGACGCTCGTTCGTAGTGGTGCCTCGAAGAAGTCATGGCGATCTCAACCAAATTGGAGATGCGGCAAGGCCAGCAGCTGGTGATGACACCCCAGCTGCAGCAGGCCATCCGGCTGCTTCAATACTCCAACCTGGAACTCAGCCAATTCATTGAAGGTGAGCTGGAGCGAAACCCGCTTCTGGAGCTGGAGGAAGCCGTGCCCGATATGCCGGCGGCGCCGGCGGAGGCCGAGGTAAGTGAGCGGCCGGACGCGGGCGAAGGCGGCGAGGCTGACGATTGGCTCGATCTGGAGAAGCCGGTGGCGGCGGATGCCACCGACAGCTTCGATACCGAATTCGAGAATGTTTATCCGGATGCTGCGCCGGCCGAAGGGCCGGATCCAAACGGCTCGCAGTGGTCGATGGTGAAGCAGCGCGGGTCATCCTTCGACGAGGAGGACGCGAACCTCGAAGCCTATGCGACCGCGGATATCTCACTGCGCGAGCACCTTGTCGAACAGGTAGCGCTGGCAATCACCGATCCGGCGGAGCGGCTGGTGGCGCAGTATCTGATCGATACCGTCGACGAGGCGGGTTATCTGCACGCGGACCTCAGCGACATCCAAGCCAAGCTGGCGGCGCCGGACGGCATGGTCGAGCGGGTGCTGGGGGTGCTGCAGGGGTTCGATCCGGCGGGTGTGTGCGCGCGGTCGCTCGCGGAATGCCTTGCGCTGCAGCTCAAAGAGCAGAACCGGTATGATCCGCAGATCGCGGCTTTGCTCGATAATCTCGGGCATCTGGCGACGCATAATCTGGCGGCGCTGAAGCGGGCGGTGGGCGTGGATGCCGACGAACTGGCCGAGATGATCGCCGAGATTAAGACGCTCAATCCGAAGCCGGGTTTGAAGTTCGGGTCGGTGCAGATGCAGCCGGTGGTGCCGGATATCATCGTGCGGCCGGGCAATGACGGCAGCTGGCTGATCGAGCTTAATTCCGACACGCTGCCGCGGGTTCTGGTCAATCGCGTCTACTACGCAAAGGTGTCGAAGACGGCGCGGAACGAGAAGGACAAGGGCTATCTGCTGGAGTGCCTGCAGACGGCGAATTGGCTGGTGAAGAGCCTCGATCAGCGGGCTCGGACGATCCTTCGCGTGGCGGAGGAGATCGTGCGGCAGCAGGATGCGTTTTTCACCCATGGCGTACAGTATCTGCGGCCGATGAATTTGAAGACGGTGGCGGATGCCATCTCGATGCACGAGTCGACCGTCTCGCGCGTGACCTCGAACAAGTACATCGCGACGCCGCGCGGGATCCTGGAACTCAAGTATTTCTTCACGTCTTCGATTGCGTCGTCGGACGGCGAGGGCGAGGCGCATTCGTCGGAGGCCGTGCGGCACCGGATCAAGCAGTTGATCGACGGGGAAGTGCCGAACGCGATCCTGTCGGACGACATGATCGTGGAGCGGCTCAAGGGGGACGGAGTCGACATCGCGCGGCGGACGGTGGCGAAGTACCGCGAGGCGATGCGCATCCCTTCGTCGGTCCAACGGCGGCGGGACAAGCGGGGCCTTGACGGCGGGATGCGGGTCTAATCCGGGCGGCCCGGGGCCAAAACGCGCAGCTCTGACGTTTGCTGCGCCGCAAAAGGTTGTACACTCGACAAGCGTTTGACAGACGCCGCGACACAGACTAGCGTCAATAGGCGTCGGTATTACGCGACGGGCGTTCGCGTAACTGATTGGAAAAGCTACTGTTCGTGCGGCTTCGCGGGGGAGCGAGGCGGGCAACCGGGTGGGTGGCGTAGAGACAAGCGATAAATTGAACGGCGTGTCAGCAGCTCCTTAGGGATTGCTGCGGGGTGTGCTGTTTACGCAGGTGCGGCGAAACGCTGAAGGCGGGCGGCCGGAACTGTTATAGAGGAGCAGCCGTTGTCTGCGGGTCTTATTGGCACTGCCAAAGTCCATAGGCATTCTGGGTGCGAGGCGAGCTTAATCCGGCGTTCGGCGCCGGGGCGTCAATCGGGTGCTTGTGGGGACGGCTTTCCCCCGGGCGGACAACAACGAGGCTTCGGGCAGACCGGCGCTGACGACGACTAGAGCGGCCGCACCCCCATCGAAAGATCCCACTCATGGATTTGGCAGATATCCTGTCCGCGGAAGCAATCATTCCTTCGCTCGACGTCACGTGCAAAAAGCAGGCGCTGAGCGAACTCGCCGTCAAGGCGGCCGAAATCACCGATCTCGAGCAGCGCGATATCTTCGACGCGCTTTTACAGCGTGAGCGGCTCGGCTCCACAGGCTTGGGTCGGGGAATCGCCATCCCGCATGTGAAGTTCAAGGCGCTGAACTCGATCGTGTGCCTGTTTGCCCGGCTGGCCAAGCCTATCCCTTTCGACAGTCAGGACGATCAGGATGTTGATTTGATCTTCCTTTTGCTTGCTCCGGAACATGCGAGCGGCGACCATTTGAAGGCGCTGGCACGTATTTCGCGCCTCGTGCGCGAACCGGCGACACTGGAGCAGCTGAGGTCGGCCAAAGACGCCGATGCGCTGCGGCGTTTATTGACCACGACGGCGGCGTCGCACGCGGCCTGAGGCACCATTTCTTAAAAATCAGAGGCCGATCTGAAGCGCTGCGAGACCCGCGGCGCCAACCACGATGCGCCACCAGCCGAAGGGCGCGTAGCCGTGACGGCTGACGAATTCCAGAAGCATCCGCACCACCAGAAGGGCGGCAAAGAAGGCGGTGACGAACCCGATCACGATCGGGGTCGCGTTGGACACGTCCATCGTCGGCCAATTCTTGTAAAGGTCGAAGGCGAAGGCACCGGCCATGGTCGGGATAGCGAGGAAGAAGCTGAATTCGGCAGCGGCGCGCTTATCAGCGCCCAAAAGAAGGCCGCCGACGATGGTGGCGCCTGAGCGCGAGACGCCGGGGATCATGGCCAGCGTCTGGAAGAGGCCAATCTTGAAAGCGAGGCTAGGCGGGAAGTGCATGGCCTCTGTGTAGCGGGGCGTGATGGCCAGGCGGTCCACGGCGAGAAGGACGAAGCCCCCGAGGATCAGCATGATGCAGATCAGGGCCGGGGTTTCGAAAAGGACACCCTTGATGAACCCATGCAAGGCGGCGCCGGCAATAGCGGCGGGAAGGAAGGCAATCAAAACGGAGAGCACGAAGCGACGCGCCTCAGGGCTGTGCGGGATGGACTTGGCGGTATTCCAAAGGCGTCCAAAGTACACGGCAAGAATAGCCAGGATGGCGCCGAGCTGGATCAGAACCTCAAAGGCGCGGCCGGGGGAATGCACGCCGAGAAAGTGGCCGGCCAAAAGGACGTGGCCCGTCGAGGAAACAGGTATGAATTCGGTCAAACCTTCCAGGATGCCGAGCAGAATGGCCTGCCACGTTTCCATTTTCTGCCTTGGACCTCCCGTAGACCCCGAATTCGTTGTCCCGCAAGACACCCTGTTGCGGGGCCGCTATGACACGATCATCGGGGCGCCGCCAGGGCGGATGCCCCTGATCCTGCCGATCCGGCCAATAGACACGACAAGTGTTGCGGATTCGCGTAGATGCAGGATCATCATCAATGGGCTTTAGAATTCGGTAACCGCCAGCGATGACCGTCCTCGTTCACTACCCCTTTTGTCCCCGTAGCCGGGCCGTGCGTCTCGCGCTCGCCGAACTCGGACACGACGTCCAGTTGGTCGAGGAGCAGCCGTGGGCGTGGAGCGATGACCTGCTGGAGCTTAATCCGGCCGGCGAGTTGCCGATCCTCGTTCCGGCGGACGACACGCCGGTGGCAGGGGCCTATGCGATCACCGAATACCTTGATGAGCAAGGACTAGCTCAGACGAGCGATGCGGGGCGCGGCGGGCTGTTTCCCGGCACCATGCTTGAGCGGGCGGAGGTGCGCCGGCTCGCCGATTGGTTCTTGAATAAATTCGAGCGCGAGGTGTCGCGGGATTTGATCGACACGAAGATTACGGCGATGCTGGCGCCGGGGCACGGCAGCCCGCCGGACGCGGAGACGATGCGGGCCGTGCGGCACAACTTGAGACAGCACCTGCGCTACATCGATCATCTCTCGCTCAGCCGCGATTGGTTAGCGGGGCCGCGCTTGAGTTTTGCCGATATGGCAGCGGCGGGGCAATTGTCGGTGCTCGATTACCTGGGCGATATCGACTGGGAGCAGCATGCCTCCGCCAAGTCCTGGTACGTGCGGCTCAAGTCACGGCCGGCGTTTCGCAGCCTGTTGACCGACCGGTTGCCGGGTGTGGCGCCACACCGGACTTATGTCGATCTCGATTTTTGATGTGATGACGACCACCTCGCACACGTATGCGCCGACTGATCCGGAACAGGTGGCTGCACGATTGCGCGCGTACGCCGAAGCGCTGGGGTTCGATGCGTTCGGGGTCGCTCGGCTGCACGGTGGCGGCGCGCAGGCGGAGCGGCTGGCTGCGTTTCTGGCCGCAGGACGGCATGGCGATATGGACTGGATGGAGACGACTGCAGAGCGGCGTGGCGATCCGCTGGTGCTGTGGCCGGAGGCTAAAAGCGTGGTGATGGTGGGGATGAGTTATGCACCATCCACCGATCCGCTGGAGGCGCTAACAGAGACCGGACGAGGGGCGATTTCGGTCTATGCGCGCGGCAAGGACTATCACGAGATTCTGAAACCGAAATTGAAGCAATTGGCTGGAGAGGTCGTGGCAGCGACGGGTGGGGACGTGAAAGTTTTCGTCGACACGGCGCCATTGATGGAGAAGCCGCTGGCGGCGCTGGCGGGGATCGGCTGGCAGGGCAAGCACACGAACCTCGTCTCGCGGGAGCACGGGTCGTGGCTTTTTCTCGGCGCGCTTCTGACGACGGCGGACTTGGAGCCGGATGCGGCGGAGGCCGATCACTGCGGGTCATGCCAGCGGTGCCTGGATGTTTGCCCGACGTCGGCGTTTCCGGCGCCGTATCAACTCGATGCGCGGCGCTGTCTGGCGTACCTGAGTATCGAACACAAAGGACAGATCGCACGCGACTTCCGGTCGGCGATGGGCAATCGAATCTATGGATGCGACGATTGTCTGGCGGTGTGCCCGTGGAATAAGTTTGCGGCCGTGGCGCGGGAGATGCGTTTTGCCGCGCGGGTGGAGACGGACAACCCGCCACTTGCCGAATTGCTCACGCTCGACGATGCCGCGTTTCGCGCGCGGTTCGCGGGAACGCCCGTGAAACGGACTGGGCGTGACCGGTTTGTACGCAACGTGCTCGTCGCGGCGGGGAATTCTGGGGACGTCACTCTTCTAGAGAAAGTGCTCGCTCTGCTCGATGATGCCTCGCCTCTGGTGCGGGGCATGGCGGTGTGGGCGCTGGCGCGGTTGGCCCCGGTCGACGACTTTCAAATTGAGATGGCGCGGCGGATGGCGGTGGAGCCAGACGCGTGCGTGCGTGCCGAGTGGATGATGGAGATGACGTGATGCCGATGCTGTTTTGTTTCGGATTGGGTTATAGCGCGCGGCATTTGGCGTCGAAGCTTGAGGATGATGGTTGGCATATTGCGGGTACTGCGCGATCGGCGGAGGGCGTGGAGCGCATCCAAGACCTCGGCTATATGGGCTATGTGTTTGACGGATTGAAGCCGGGCGTCGGGTTGGGTCCGAGCCAGGGGGCGGGACCGGCGGCGCGGCGGGCCTCGCATATCGTGGTGTCGGCTCCGCCCGATGCGCAGGGCGATCCGGTGTTGCGGCATCACGCGGAGGACATTGCACAATCAAACGCAGAGTGGATCGGGTATCTGTCGACGATCGGCGTTTATGGCGATCATGGCGGGGCGTGGGTGGATGAAACGACGCCGGCCACGCCATCGTCGGAACGCTCGCGGCGGCGCGCGTTGGCGGAGCAGCAATGGCTGGATTTCGGCAAGGCTTCGGGCAAGCGGGTGGAGATTTTCCGGCTGGCTGGCATTTACGGGCCGGGGAGCAGCGCCATCGAAGGATTGCGGAGTGGGACGACGCGGTCGATCGTGAAGACGGATCAAGTGTTCAACCGCATCCATGTGGAAGACATCGCACGGACGCTGATTGCGGCATTCTCGCGACCGCATGTGCACGCGATCTACAACGTGACGGACGACGAGCCCGCGCCGCCGCAGCACGTCAATGCCTATGCCGCGACGCTCTTGGGCTTGCCGCCGCCGGTTGAGATTGCGTACGAGGCGGCAGAGCTCAGCGAGATGGGCCGCAGCTTTTATTCGGAAAACAAGCGGGTTCGAAACGACCGGATCAAAAACGATCTGGGGGTGGAGCTGGCATTTCCAACGTATCGGGAGGGGCTTGCCGCGATTGCCGGAGGCACCGGCTAGCGTGCCGAACTGCCGTTCAGCCGCCATTCAGACGTCATCCGCTTTCTTGCCGGAATTATGAAGGACTGTGGCGTGATGTTTCTCCAGGGCGGGTGTGTGTGATGCGGTTCGAAACGGCAGCACGGGTTGGCGTTTTTGCTTTGTCGGCGTGCCTCGCCATTCCGGTGCTGGCCGAGAATGCGGCGCACGACATCGCCAACCGGTTTTCCGAGCCGCCGGCGAAAGTGTCCGACAAGAACGACGACGCGGACCGTAAGGCCTATGAAGCCGAGATGCTCGAGCGCGCGCGGCAGGAAGCGGCGGAGCGGGCGGGAACTGCTGCCACTGCGGATGAGACGGATGAGAGCCGACAGCGCGCGTTGGAAGCGCAGCGC
>VYKW01000166.1_pt1 | contig 28649 bp, 25 predicted proteins | sample 5114451 | NCBI WGS metagenome assembly VYKW01 (sample SAMN12291784, study PRJNA351875) | freshwater metagenome | isolation source: freshwater lake | place: USA: Michigan, Gull Lake | collected 2013-08-08
CACCAGAGCAATCCCAATCCCGACAATCACATCCGGCCACATCGACCCCGTCGCCGCCGTCGCCAGTCCCGCCCCGATAATGGCCACGTTTGCCGCCACATCATTGCGCGCCGACAGGAAAGCTGCCAGCGACAGGCTTCCCCCCTGATGCCGCACGCGCGACAACAGAAATGCGCACAACCCATTCACCGCCAGCGCGCCAAGCCCCGCCAACGTCAGGATCGTGGGATCGGGAATTGTCGGCGCATTGAACTTCTCCCACGCGGTATAAAGCGCAGCCAATCCCGGCACCAACAGACACACCGCCAGGAGCAGCCCCACCAGCCGCCGCCGCGCCGCCGTCCACCCCAGCGCCACCAGCACCAGCATGTTGATCGTCGCGTCTTCCAGGAAATCGATGCTGTCGGCAAACAGCGCCACCGAGGCAATTGCGGCGGCAATCGCAAACTCTACAAAAAAGTAGCCGAAGTTGAGTGCTGCGACGGTCCCCACCGTGCGCTTCAGTGTGCCGTGTTTAGGCTCATGTGTGCTCTGATGCAAAGTCGACTCCAGGCATGGCGGCCGCCCGCCGCTGATAGGGGATCGCCATCCCCCACGCAATGCTGGGGCGCATCTATCACCTATTAGCGGCCCCAGCGTTTACCGCATCTGCGAGATAGCCGCGCGCTTGTCCGCATCCGCGAGGCAGCCGTATTGCGCGCGGTCAGGCTTTAGTGTCCAACCAGCAGACCGTCCGTTCGAGCGTTGACCCCATGCCGCAAACCGCGTTTTCTCAAGCCGCCCGCCAGACCACGCTCTTCAATGCCCTGCGTTCAGCCGCCCGCCGCCACGGCTCGGGCAAGGTGATCCTGGAAGACGCCGAACGCCAACCGCTCACCTACAAGCGGCTCATTCTCGGCAGCCTCGTACTCGGCCGCCGCCTGATCCGCGAAACCGCCCCCGGCGAGGTCACCGGGCTCCTGCTTCCCAACGTCACCGCGCTCGTCGTTGCACTTTTCGGCCTCAACGCCTTCGGTCGCACGGTTGGCCTTTTGAACTTCACCGCCGGCGCCCGCAATATCCACTCCGCCGTTAAGACCGGACCATTGCCTATCGTCGTCACATCCCGCCGCTTCATCGACGCCGCCAAGCTCGACGACCTGATCGACGCCATCGAGGGCACCGAGTGGACGCCCGGACGCAAGTCGCGCGTCCTTTACCTTGAAGACATCCGCAAGGAGATCGGCGGCAAGGATAAGCTCCTCGGGCTCGCATCATCCCTTGCTCCGAGCCTCGCTACGCCCAAATCCCGCAAGCCTTCCGACACCGCTATCATTCTCTTCACTTCTGGCACCGAAGGCGCGCCAAAAGGCGTCGCGCTCACCAACGCGAATCTTGTTGCTAACGCCAAGCAGATCTTTACCCACGCCACCGGCGTGCTCTCGCCCGCCGACACCGCCATGAACCCGCTGCCGATGTTCCACTCCTTCGGCCTCACCGCCGGCACCCTCATGCCCCTCCTCAACGGCATGAAAGCCGTCCTCTACCCAAGCCCTCTGCACTACAAACAAATTCCAAAACTCATCAAGGAGACCAAAGCCACCCTGCTCCTCTCCACCGACACCTTCCTACAAGGCTACGCCCGCGCCGCTGACGACGGCGACACCGATAGCCTCCGCTACATCGTCGCCGGCGCAGAGCGCGTCAAAGATCAGACGCGCGCGCTGTGGGCCAAGAGCGGCTCCGAGATCCTCGAAGGCTATGGCGCTACCGAATGCTCGCCCGTCATCTCCTGTAATTTACCCGCGCAAAAGCAGGCCGGCAGCGTTGGCCGCGCGTTGCCTGGAATCGAATGCCGCCTCACCCCCGTCGAAGGCATCGCCGAAGGCGGCCGCCTTCTCGTGCGCGGCCCCAACGTCATGGCCGGCTACATCCTGGCCAATGCCCCCGGCGTCATCGTTCCCCCGCCGGACGGCTGGCACGACACCGGCGACATCGTCACCATCGAGGACGGCTACATCCACATCCGCGGCCGCGCCAAGCGCTTCGCCAAGATCGGCGGCGAGATGGTCTCACTCGCCGCCATCGAAGCGCTTGCCTCAGGCCTTTGGCCCGACAACACCCACGTTTGTGTCTCCCTCCCCGACCCCCGTCGCGGCGAAAGCCTTGTCCTCGTCACCGACAAGCCCGATGCCGATAAGGGCGCGCTCGCCGATTATGCCCGCGACCAGGGCTTCACCGAACTCTGGGTGCCCAAGGCCCTGCTCGTGACACAACAGATCCCCATTCTGGGTTCGGGCAAAGTCGACTACGCTGCGACGCTCGAAATGGCGCGCGAAGCCCGCCCCCTGCTCTAGCCACGCGCCCCACATCCGGACCCACATGACCGATACGACCGTGCCTCAATCTCTCGGCGACCGCGTCCGCGACCGCCTGACCCGAGTTCTCCTCGCGCCCATCCGCGCTTTCCGCCCGCAGTATTTGCCGCTGCTCATGGTCTATTTTGCCTATGGCGCGCTCGGCATTATTGCGGTGGCCGACAGCTTCTGGGTCAAGAAGGAACTCACCCTCTCGCCCGTCGCACTCGCCCAACTCGGCGTCTGGCTGACGCTTCCCTGGGCCGTCAAAATGATCTTCGGCGAACTGGTCGACACGGTCCCGTTGCTTGGCTCCCGCCGCCGCGGCTATGTCTTCCTCGGCGCGTCCCTCATTGCGACCGGTCTCATCCTGCTCGCCGGCGCCGCCGGCAACTGGATCACCTTTGCACCGCCCGAACAACTCTACATCATCGCCCAGATCGTCACCGTCATCGGTGTTGTCCTGCAAGATGTCGTCGCCGATGCCATGAGCACCGAAGTCGTTCCGCGCGTCACGCCCGACGGCAACCCGCGCCCCCAATCCGAGATCGACCACGACCTCGGCATGGTCCAAATCCTCGGCCGCCTCGCGCTGTCATTCGGAGCCCTCTCGGTCGCGGGCCTCGCCGGCTATCTCGCCAACACGCTACCCTACGAAACCGTCTTTCTGGTTGGCCTCGTCATCCCTGCCATCTCCGCCAGCGGCGCCCTTCTCGTTCGCCTGGAATCGAGTGAAAGCCGCCCCACCGACTGGCGCATTCTCGGTGGTGGCATCGCCTTTGGCGCGCTCATTGTCCTTATTGGCTACAATGAAGTCCCCTACGCCCAGGAAATCACCTTCTTGCTCTCGCTCACAGTCATCGTCACGATGCTGAATCACGTGACCAGCGACATCGCCCCCAACACGCGCCTGAAAATCCTCTACGCCGCGCTCATCATCTTTTTCTTCCGCGCCACGCCCGGCGTCGGCGAAGGCTATCGTTGGTTCACTATCGACGTTCTCGGCTTCGACGAAGCCTTCTACGGCATCCTCGGCCAGATCGGCGCCGCCATCGCCCTCATCGCCGCCTGGCTTCTGTCGGATGCCATCACCCGCCTCCCCGTCGCCCGCGTTCTGCTCTGGCTGACCGTCCTCGGCGGTATTCTGGCGATCCCCAACGTCTTGCTCGTCTACCGCTTCGACCTCTGGACTGAAGCCACCTTCGGCTTCGGCGCCCGCACCATCGCCGTCATCGACGCCGCCGCAGCATCCCCCCTGGCCCAGCTCAGCATGGTCCCGCTCCTGACGCTAATCGCCATCTACGCTCCGCCCGCCAAACGCGCTGTCTGGTTCGCACTCATGGCCTCGTTCCTGAACCTGGCCCTCATCGCCGGCCAGCTCGCGACCAAGTACCTGAACCAGATCTATGTCGTCGAACGCGGCAACTATAGCGAACTCCCGTCTCTCGTCGTCATCGCCATCGTTCTGGGGGTAGCCATCCCGCTCGCCGCCATTCTGGCCTTCGGCGGCCGCCTGAAACGCCAGTCGTGACGACAATTCCTCCCGCAAAACGTGCCTCCCGCGCCACGCTCAGCCTGATAAACAATTATGCCTCCGCCGATCCCTTGACCCCCATGGCCCGCTCTTCCAAAAGTACGTCCCGGGGGCTTTCGGCTCCGCGGCTCTGGCCTTGTCGGGACGGGGCCAGCCGCGGTGGACGGCAATAAAACCGGCTCGTTCAGCGATCAACCAAAAGCAAGACGTTCCCCATGCATTGCACAACGGCCCTTTAAGGCTCGAACGCAGTGCTCAGGGATACGAGGGGATCACGCAAAAGCATGACTGACCTGAACAGCACCGGCTCCAGTAGCATTGCACCCCCCCCCCGACTGCTTGACGCCAAATGGGCGCTGCGCCGCGCCCTGCTCGGATTAGCCATCCTGACAGTCGGCATTGGCTCCATGGCTTGGTTGACGCATGCCTCAATCGACACATCGCTCGAAACATCATCGATCGCCCGCCCCCGTTGACACTATGGTGCGCCTGGCGCCCCTATGCTGCGGCGCCTGCCCCGGGTAGTCTGGCGCTCCCGCGGGCTACGACACGAGGACGCCATGCCCAACGCTGAATTTCTGCAATTAATCGTTGTTGCACTCGTTGCGGGCTACGTCGGCTATCTGCTGGGTCGCGCTAGTGCCAAAGCAACGGGCGACCAAGCTTCCACCCAAGTCCCGATCCCCGGCCCGGATTTGGGTGATGAGCCGGCTCCGCGCCGCTCATCGTCGCCGCCGCCAGCCGGCACGGGTGGACCTGCCGCAAATCCAGGCAGGGATCGTGCCCCGCCGCGCCGTTCGTCCGCGCCGCCCCCAGCCGCCGCAGGTTTGATGAAACGCGACGACTAAACATAGGGCCCGGCGGTCTTTTGTACGCCGTATTCTGACGAGCCGTCATATTGGCAGATACACCTGTGACCACGTTCGGCTTGAATGCCGCCCTGTCTCACGTATCATCCCATCGCCGTGACGACCCTCCAGGTTCGTAACCAAATCTGGGATTGAGCCGCCGGCCGGCGTGACCGAAGGACGGGCGATGAGCGAGCAGCGAAAGCACTTCCCCGAATTTTATGTCACCGCCGCGCAACCATGCCCTTATCTTCCGGGCCGGCTGGAACGCAAACTCTTCACCCACCTCACCGCCGACAAGCAGCCAGCCCTCGTCGACAACCTTCTGCGCGGCGGCTTCCGCCGCAGCCAAAACATAGCCTACATGCCCTACTGCGAGGGCTGCCACGCCTGCGTGTCGGTGCGCGTCGTTGTTGACGAGTTCAACCCCTCTGGCTCAATGCGCCGCGTTGCCGGCGACAACATCGATCTCGCCGCCCACCGCGTGCCGGCACAACCGACTTCCGAACAGTTCAGCCTCTTCCGCCGCTACATCGACGCCCGCCATGCCGACGGCGGCATGGCCGACATGAGCGCGCTGGATTACGCCTTGATGGTGGAAGAAAGCGTGATTGAGACATCCATCACGGAGTACCGCATCAAGCCCGCAGAGAACGCGCTGAATTCCGACCCACACCGCTGGCCGCTCGCGGCCGCTGCTCTCTGCGACCGCCTCTCGGATGGCATCTCGATGGTTTATTCGTTCTACGAGCCCACCGAAGCCCGCCGCGGTCTCGGCACGTACATGATCCTAGAAACCATCGAGTACGCCCGCAGCCTCGGCCTGCCGTATGTCTATCTCGGCTATTGGATCGAGGGCTCGCGCAAGATGAACTACAAAACCCGCTTCCTCCCCCAAGAACGCTTGGGGCCGAACGGCTGGGAACGCGTGTAAGGCTGTCATTCCAAATATCGTCCCTCCTAACATAGACTAAAAGGCGTATTTTCGTCGGGGGTTATTTTTGGCTGATATTTTCTTTTCATATTCGAGTTTGGATCGCGACAGGGTTCAAAGGGTCCGCGACCTGCTGGAGGCCGATGGATTTTCGGTTTTCTGGGATCAAGCCACCCCCGCCGGCACTGACTGGGACACCTGGATCAGACAAAATCTCAGCGCGGCGAAGTGTGCGCTCGTCTTCTGGTCAGCCACCTCGGTTGGCTCACCAAACGTCAGGCACGAAGCCACCGTAGCGCGCGATCGCGGCAAACTCATTCCCGTCATGCTGGAACCACTCAGCACTGAGATGTATCCGATGGGCCTTTACAATGTTCAGGGCGCAAATCTCGCCACTTGGACAGGCGACCCCAATGATGGCGAATGGATCAAACTCCGGAGCGAGGTTGAAGCCAAGCTAACACCGTTGTGGGTCCAGCGCCGTATCCATGAACTCGAAGCCGAACTCACGGCGGAGCGTGCCCGGAGGCAAGCGACAGAATCCCGCGATTCTTCCCTACAGGCACGAATAGCAAAGGATGCCGAAGCAGAGGTTCAGTTTCGACAGGAACTGCAGATCGCGCGGGATAGAGAGCAGATAGCGACAGAAGCGGCAACAGCCGAAAATCAGAGGCGAATTGATCTTGAAGGCCAGCTTGCCAAGCTACAAAAGCGAGGAGTTCAACTCGAAGCGTCCGCCACCTTACCTGCGGATAAGATGTCATCCCGAGAAGCAGCCAAGACACTGTACGATTTTGCAACCGCTGAGACTGACGCTAAAGGCGACCTTAGAATTCCGGTCACACCAAACAGTCAGTTCATAAGGTGGTTGAAATTCTTCAAGGTCCCGCTCTCATTGTTGGCTACGGCAGTACTAGCGACTGAGTTTCTACCGGCCTCATCAGAGCTTGCTCCGTTATCGATTCTTTTGATCGCAGCCGGCTGGACGGGATCCGCCCACTTAAGTAGCCCGCCTCAATTCCATCCTATTTTGCACCACGGAACTGGAGCCTTTTTTGTGCTCACGATGGTATTTGGCAGTGTTTTGGCATTTGCGCTCGTGAGCAAACAATTTTAGTTGTCCAACTCCGCGTCAATCTTCTGAAACATATACAGCCACTTGGCATTCTGCGTGTTGACCAGTTCGCTCATGTGCCCGCGCAGGACCTGATAGAGCCCGCAGTCCGGCGTCGCCGACGCGCTGCCCTCGCCCCCCATGGACACGATCTTGTTCAGAAGCTCATTCGTCTTTCGGTCGAACGCATCGATCGCATTGTCCTTCACGTACGGCACGGCTTCTTTGAGAAACTGCTCTTCCGTCCAGTTCTTCTTGATGCGCAATGCCCTCAGTTTTTCTTGAAAGCGCGGCCGGTTCTGATTGTTGAGATCGCGCAAGGCCCCCGCCGATTGATCCACGACCGTTTCAAAATCCGTCTTCGTGCAATTGGCCGGAGAGGCCCCCGCGGCGGGCGACGCAGGTGGCGTGCCCGGAGCGCCGGGAGAGGCATCCTGCGCGTTAGCGACGGCCGCAGCAGCCAGCATCCCGGCCGCCGCAACGGCCACGATCAACCCGCCATCCCTCATTAATTGACGACCCGTCCAGGCACCCATGCAGGTTTCGTAGCGAGCCGTCATCAAGCTGACAAGAGCAGCCCCCGGAAAACTCTCATCCTTTTGCGAGTGCCGCTTTCCCGGTCACACGGGAAAACCGCGGCCATCAGAACGCCGGCCCGAACTTATTCGACCGCGGGAAGCCCTTCGGAACCACATGCCCGGCCTGCGCCCGTTCGCCAACCCAATCCTTGAGGTCGCTCCATGGCAACGTGAAGGTCCGCCCCGCGCTGTCGAGCCACGTCAGGCCCTCTTTCCTATTGAACACCCGGATGTCCGACAGCCCGCCGTCCTTGAAGCGCTGCAGGATCGTCCCCTTGCCGCGCGCCATCTCGTTCACGTCCTCGAGCTTGAAGATGAGCAGCTTCCGGTTTTCACCAACCGTGGCGACCATATCGCCCTCGGCCGGCACCACGACGGCGGCCTCCTCGTCGTCCGCAACATTGAGGATCTGCTTGCCCTTCCGCGTCGAGGCGACAACCTCTTCCTCAGCGACCAAGAAGCCATAGCCACCGCTCGACGCCACAATCAGCTTCCGCGCCGGATCGTGCACGAACAGCTCCACGAAGTCGTGGTTCTCCTCCAAGTCCACCATCAGCCGAACGGGCTCGCCATGTCCGCGCCCTCCCGGAAGCTGGCTCGCATCGAGCGTGAAGAACCGCCCATTAGTCGCGAACAGGATCAGCTTGTCCGTCGTCATCGCCTTGACGGACTGCTTCAACGCATCGCCCTGCTTGAAGTCGAGCTTCGACAGATCGTCCTGATGACCCTTCATCGCCCGGATCCAGCCCTTCTCGGACAGGATAACGGTGATCGGCTCCTTCTCCGTCAGCACCTCGTCGAGATCCACGGTGATCTCCGGCGCCTCGGCGAACGACGACCGGCGCGCGCCCAACTCCGTCTTCTTCGAATACCGCTCCCGCGTCGCCTTCACCTCGTCCGAAATGCGCTCCCACTGCAGATCGTCCGACTTCAAGAGCTGCTGCAGCTGCCGCTTTTCCTTCGACAGCTTGTCGTGCTCGGCCTTGATCTCGACCTCTTCGAGCTTCGACAGGCTCTTCAAGCGCAGGTTCAGAATCGCTTCCACCTGCACATCCGTCAGCTTGAATCGTGCGATCAGCGTCTTCTTCGGCTCATCCTCAAAACGGACGATCCGGATCACCTCATCAATGTTGAGGTAAGCGATCAGGTAGCCGTCGAGGACTTCCAGCCGGTGCTCGATTTTCTTGAGTCGATACTCCGACCGCCGCACGAGCACGTCGACCCGATGCTCCAGCCACTGCTTCAGAACATCTTTCAGCCCGAGAACGTTCGGGATCTGCCCTGCCGACAGCACGTTCATATTCAGGCCAAACCGCAGCTCCAACTCCGTCGCCCGGAACATGCTCTCCATCAGCAGCATGGGATCGATCATGCGCGTCTTCGGTTCCAGTACCAGGCGCACTTCCTCCGCGCTCTCGTCGCGGACATCGCCGAGCAGCGGCAGCTTCTTTTCCGTCATCAACTCGGCGATCTTCTCGACGAGCTTCGCCTTCTGCACCTGATAGGGAATTTCGGTGATGACGATCTGGTAGCCCCCGCGACCCGTCTCTTCCTTCTCCCACTTCGCGCGCACCGTAAAGCCGCCGCGCCCGGTGCGATACGCTTCAAGAATATTCTCGCGCGGCTCCACGATCACGCCGCCCGTCGGAAAATCCGGTCCCGGCACGAACTCGACCAGCTTCTCGACTGTCGCATTCGGATGCTTGATGAGATGCAACAGCGCCGCGCACAGTTCGTCCACGTTGTGCGGCGGAATGTTCGTCGCCATGCCGACCGCGATCCCGGCCGACCCGTTCGCGAGCAAGTTCGGAAACGCTGCCGGCAGAACCGACGGCTCCTGCTCACGACCGTCGTAATTCGGGCGGAACTCGACCGTGTCCTCGTCGATCCCGTCGAGCAGGTCCGCCGCAACAGGCGTCAGCCGCGCTTCCGTGTAGCGGTCCGCCGCCGGGTTATCGCCATCGATGTTGCCGAAATTGCCCTGCCCGTCGACCAGCGGATAACGCACCGCGAAATCCTGCGCCAAGCGCGCCAGCGCGTCGTAGATCGCTTGGTTGCCGTGCGGATGGTAGTTACCCATCGTCTCGCCGACGATCTTCGCGCACTTGCGATACCCGCCCTCGGGGTCAAGTCCCAACTGCCGCATCGCGTAGAGAATGCGCCGGTGCACGGGCTTCAAGCCATCGCGCACATCGGGCAGGGCCCGGTGCATGATGGTCGAGAGTGCATAGGCGAGATAGCGTTCCTCGAGCGCGTCCTTCAGATTGACGGGCTCGATGGGGCCTTCCCCAGACGGCGGAATCGAATGTTTGCTCATGTGCCGTGGTTACTGGACTGAGCCCCGCCCCTCAAGTGCCGGGCCGCCACATGTCCCCATGGGTTGCTCCATCAACAGCCGAATTTTGCCAACTTGTTCGCGTTTCGGTAGCTTTGCACCACAATCCGAGAGAGCCCGCACGCAATGCCCCTGCCCGATATCCCGGCCGTCGAACAGGCCGTGATCGAAATGACCAACGCGTTCCGGCGCCAAAACAAGCTCGGGCAGGTCACCGCCAGCCCCGCCTTGAACAAGGCAGCTCGCGCCTACGCCGCCTATCTGGCGAAGAACAACGCCTTCTCCCACACCGCAGACAACCGCGACGTCGGCACCCGCGCCACCGCCTCGGGCTACCAATGGTGCTCGATCGGCGAAAACCTCGCCATGAACCTCGACAGCCGTGGCTTCGAAACCCGCGCGCTCGCGAAGCAAACCGTCGAAGGCTGGATCAATTCGCCCGGCCACAAGGAAAACCTGCTTGGTCCCCACTACACCGAGATCGGAGTTGGTGTGGTCAAGGCCGCTGACGCGAACCCGAAATACATCACCGTCCAGGTCTTCGGCCGGCCGCAATCGGAAAAATTCACGTTCCAGATCGCCAACGCGACCGGCGTCCCGGTCGCCTACACCTTCAGCGGCGAAGCGCATGACCTCAGCCCATCCATGAGCGTGACCCACACCGCCTGCACGCCGGGTGCGCTCGCCTTCGTCAAAGCCGGCGCGAAGAAAGTCGCAGCCACATTCGAGGCCGCTGATCAGACGATCTACACATTGAAGGGCGATGCCAAGACCGGCCTGAAGGTCGAACTCTCCAAACGCGCCACGCTGGAGTGAACCGCTAAGACCTGTCGATGTGCGTCATGATCCGCGCGCGCGACTCGGGCAGCGGTTCGCCCTTCGGCGCCAGCACACGCTGCTCCAGAAAATACCCCGTCAGTGCAAAACCCGCGACGACATCTTCTCGCGTCGCATGCCGGTCCCGCGCCGACGTTAGGAACTGCGGCAGCACCAGTAGGCGATCCTTATACGGCTCGCCCGCCGACGCCGACACCGCGCGGCCCGATTTCGGCGACACATAGATCAGCTGATCGTTGCCCCCCGTCGCCGCGCACGCCGACAAATCGAGTCCAAATCCCAATTCCTGCAAAAGCGCCAACTCCCAGCGCACCATCAGCGCCGGCCACACCGTCGGATCGTCGAGAAAGCTCAACACGAAGAGCGTCACTTCATAAAGCGCCGGATGCGGATCGCGCTCCGGCAACAGCCGCGCCAATGCACACATCGACGTCAGCCCAGATAACGCCGCCGCGTCCTCCATGGCGGAGGCCGCATATCCACGCCTGAGTTCCACCGTCATGTGTCCCAGATGCTCGGACAACCGCGCCTTCCACGTCGCGTCCACGTGGTTGCCCATCTGTAGCGTCGGGCGTGCTTTCCGCGATCGCCCGCCATGCACCAGCCCCGCGTGCCGCCCATGCGACCGCGTGAACAGATCGACCACGGCCGCCGTCTCGCCATGCGCCCGCACACTGAGGATGATTGCTTCGTCCGACCATTCCATGGGCGAGCCTTATCGGGCGGCGGCGCCTCAACGCAAGCGGCGCTTAGTCCTTGGGGAAATCGAGGCCCATCTCGCGATACCGCTCAGGATCGCTGCCCCAGTTCTCGCGCACCTTCACGAACAGGAAGAGATGCACGTCATGTTCGAGGATCTTCGCCAGTTCGTTGCGCGATTCGCTCGAAATCCGCTTGATTGTTTGCCCTTTATTGCCAAGCACGATGGCCTTCTGGCTGTCCCGCTCCACATAGATCGTCTGCTCGATGCGCACCGACCCGTTCTTGAACGCTTTCCAGTCTGTCGTCTCCACCGTCGTCGAATACGGGAGTTCCTCGTGCAGGTACTGGTAGATCTTCTCCCGCGTCAGCTCCGACGCCAGCATCCGCAACGGCGCATCCGAAATCTCGTCCTCCGGATAGTGCCACGGCCCCAGCGGCATCCGCTCCGCAAGATAGCGCTTCAAGTCGCCAACGCCGTTGCCGTCGAGCGCTGAAATCAAAAACACTTTGTCGAACGACTGCTTTTCAGACAACTTCGCGATCAGCGGCAGCAGGCGATCCTTGTCGGCAACCCGGTCGACTTTGTTCAACACGAGAATCTTGGAATGCGGCGCGTCCGCGAGTCTCACCAGAATGCGCTCCAAGTCCTCCTCGATCCCCTTGGCCGCATCGACAAGCATGACCACGATGTCGGCGTCGTGCGCCCCGCCCCAAGCCGCCTCAACCATCGCCCGGTCCAACCGGCGCTTCGGACGGAATATGCCCGGCGTGTCGATAAAGACGAGCTGGCTCTTTCCCTCCAGCGCGATGCCACGCAGCGGCACCCGCGTCGTCTGCACCTTGTGCGAGACGATCGACACCTTGGCACCGACCATTTGATTGACGAGCGTCGACTTGCCCGCATTGGGCGCACCGATCACGGCAACAAACCCGCAACGCGTGTCGCCCGCGCCGTTTCCGCCAACAGGCTGCTCTTTTGAATCGTCAGCCTCAGCGTCAACCATGTCCGCTCCGCTCGATCACACCTTCACGCTCCAACAATCGCGCCGCTGCCGCCTGCTCCGCGAGCCGCTTCGAGGCGCCCTCGCCCCGCGCCGGCTCCAGCGACTTGATCCGGACTTCCGCCGTGAACATCGGCGCATGATCCGGCCCCTCACGTGATACCACCGAATACTGCGGCAAGCTCAGCCCGCGGCCCTGCGCCCATTCCTGCAACGCCGTCTTGGGATCGGCCGCCGCCATTTGGGGCTTCTGGTCGGTCAATAGACCCGCCCACAAACGAAGAACGACATCCCGCGCCGTATCGAAACCGGCCTCGACGAATATCGCGCCCAGAATCGCCTCGACCGCGTCCGCCAGGATCGTATCCTTATCACGTCCGCCGCTGGATGACTCAGCATCCGACAACACAAGCCGCGACCCGATCCCCAGATCACGCCCCACCCGCGCGCACGTTTCGCCCCGAACGAGACTATTGTAGCGCCGCGCCAGTTCGCCTTCCTTCGCCTCTGGAAAAGTAGCATTCAAGAACCCCGCAATCGCGAGTCCAAGCACCCGGTCGCCGACAAATTCGAGCCGCTCGTTGTCGGCTCTGACCGGTTTTCCCCCACGCACGCTCGCATGCGTCAGTGCACACTCAAGGGATTGTTCGCGCTTGAACTTGTAGCCGAGCTTCAGCTCGAGATCTTTGTATTTGCGCGCCTTGAACACCAGCGCCCCGTCAGCGCACGAGATTGAAGAACCGGCTCCAGCGCACGTCGAACGGCCAAGTCCACGGGCTTGTCCAGTTCAGTGCGTCGGGTTCGTCAACCGCAGCCGAGAAGAAGATGATCTCGGCTCGCCCAACGAAGTTTTCGAACGGCACGTAGCCAACCGCGCGCTGCGCGCGGCTGTCCGTCGAGTTGTCGCGGTTGTCGCCCATCATGAAATAGTGGCCCTCGGGCACTTTGTACGGGCCGACATTGTCGTATGGGCCGTTCTTCTGCTCGTCGAGCACGGTGTAGGTTACGCCGTTTGGAAGCGTTTCGATAAATGATGGAATTTCGATTGGAAGCCCGTTGTCGTCGACTGTCCTCGACACCCCCTTGGGCACCTTCGGCACTGGCGTTCCGTTGATCACGAGTTCACCGTTGCGCACTTCGATCTCATCGCCGGGCAACCCAACCACACGCTTGATATAGTCGGTCGCGTTGTCCCGAGGCAACTTGAACACGGCGACATCCCCGCGCTTTGGCTCGGAGCCAAAAATCCGGCCCGAAAACAGGTTCGGCGAAAACGGAAAGGAATACTTGCTGTAGCCGTAGGAGAGCTTCGACACGAAAAGGTAGTCGCCGACCAGCAGCGTCTCCTTCATCGAGCCCGACGGAATGTTGAATGGCTGGTAAAAGAACACCCGCACAAACAGTGCGATTGCGAGAGCTTGCAGGACCACGACGATCGTGTCCCGCATCCCATAATAGCGCGACGACCGCGCATTCGAATTGGACGCCATGTTCTCTCCAGTACCGCCGACCAAAGGGGGTGCCCAGTCGGCCAGACGCGGAATTCTGGGGCCCGCTATACCTTTTCGCACTTCTCCGCGCAAATCAGGGCAATCCGCCGGTGCCCCGGCCATCCCTAGCCGCGCAGCTCGGCCTTGGTCGCAATACAGGAAATGATTACAACGGCTTCCGCCAGCGGATAATCATCCGTAATCGTCAAATCGATGCGCGCCTCGTGGCCATCGGGGGTCAAATGCGCCAATTGCGCCGCAGCCCCCCCGGTCAATTTCAACGTTGGCCGGCCACTCGGCAGGTTAACGACCCCCATGTCGCGCCAATAGACCCCGTGCCGCAAACCTGTCCCCAACGCCTTCGCGCACGCCTCCTTGGCGGCAAACCGCTTGGCGTACGAAGCGGCCCGCTGTGCCCGCCGGTCGGATTTCGCCCGCTCGATATCGGTGAACACACGCATAAGGAATCGGTCACCGAACCGCGCCAGCGTCCTCTCCACCCGCCGGATGTCGATAATGTCGTTTCCAATACCGATAATCATCGCGCCGCCGCTTGCCGTTTCGGCTCGGCGCGCGCCTGATCCATCAGCGTCCGCATGTGCCGGATCGCCGAGTGCAACCCGCCGAAGATCGCCTCGCCGATGAGAAAGTGGCCGATGTTGAGTTCCACAATCTGCGGCATGCGCGCTACCGCCGCGACCGTATTATAGGTGAGCCCATGTCCGGCATGAACCTCAAGCCCCGCCTCGTCAGCGAGCGCCGCTGCCTTGCGCAGTCGTTCGACTTCCTTGGCGATCCCTTTGGCGTCGTCCTCCAGTGCCCGCTCGCAATATTGCCCCGTATGCAGTTCCACGATGTCGGCGCCGACCTTCGCCGATGCCTCGATCGCCCGCGCGTCCGCTTCGATGAACAGCGACACGCGGATGCCCGCATCGCGCAGGCTGTGCACGATTTTCTTCAACGACTCGCCACCGCGAACCACATCGAGACCGCCTTCCGTGGTGCGTTCCTCGCGCCGCTCCGGCACCAAGCAGCAAGCATTGGGAACATGCCGCAGCGCGATCGCCAGCATCTCCTCCGTCGCCGCCATTTCCAGATTGAGCGGCCGTGTCAGTTCAGCCTTGAGCCGCGCGATATCCCCGTCGGAGATGTGCCGCCGATCTTCGCGCAAATGCGCCGTAATCCCGTCCGCGCCTGCCTCCACGGCAAGATGCGCCGCCCGTAGCGGATCGGGGTGGCGTCCTCCGCGCGCGTTCCGGATGGTGGCCACGTGGTCGATGTTGACCCCGAGGCGCAGAAATGTGGAACTGGTGTGCGCACTGCCCATGACGATCCCCGCCGGTTTTTTATCTCGTCCAGCGGCTTTCCGCCCGCCGGGCCTACTCAAAAACGCGTTCAACTTTGCTGACGATGTCGGTCTGCCGCAGCCCTGCGATGATGCGGTTGAGATGCGCCAGGTCGAAGACTTCCACCTCGATACGCAATTCCGTGAAATCGGACGCGCGCCGGATCATTTTAAGGTTGTCGATATTGCCCTCCGCCCCGCCGATGACGTCGGCTATCGCCGCCAGCGTGCCCGGCCGGTTCGGCGCCGTGACGCTCAGCTTGGCCGGAAACCGCTCTTGTTTGTCCGGATCGATGTCCCACGACATGTCGATCCAGCGTTGGTGCTCGTAAGCCTGCAGCCGCGGCGAATGGATCTGAAAAATACGGATTCCAGTACCCGGTTCAAGAACGCCTACGATCCGGTCGCCAGGCACCGCGCCGCCCTGCTCAAAGATCACCGGCACGTCGTCCTTGAGACCCTTCAAAGCGATGGCCGACGAGAGTTGCCCAACCGGCGCGCCCGGCGCCGGCGCCCTCACACGCAATCCCGAAACCTTCGTGAGATCGAGCCAGCCCTTCAGCGGATTTTCCAGCACGCTCTGCGCCGCGGCCGCCTGCACCGCCTCCGGCGCCACCGCCTTCAACACCTCTCCTGCCGGCAACTCGCCGCGCGCCACCGCCGCCAGCAATTCATCGATGGACTTCTGCGGAAACTTCGACAGAACGCGTTTCACCGAGTCATCGGAATAAGCGACGTGCGCCGCCTCGAAAGCAGCCATGGCAAGCCGCCGACCCAATTCCACATACTGCCGCCGCACAGCCTCGCGCGCCGCCCGCCGGATGGCACTCTGCGCCCGCCCTGTCACACAAAGGCTTTCCCACGCAGCCGGCGGCACATGCCCCTTCGACGTGCGGATTTCCACCTCGTCGCCGTTCCGCAACCGCGTATCGATGGGCACATGCCGCCCATTTACGTAGGCGCCCACCGCCGCGTTCCCAACATCCGTATGCACAGCATAAGCGAAATCGAGGGGTGTCGCTCCGCGAGGCAGCGCAATAAGCCTCCCCTTGGGCGTAAAGCAGAACACCTGATCCTGAAACAGTTCGAGCTTTGTGTGCTCCAGAAACTCTTCCGGGTTCGACCCTTCCAGCAGCGTTTCGACCATCCGCCGCAGCCAGACGTAGGGTCCATGCTCCTTATCGTCGAGCGACGTCATCGAACCGGCTGCAATCGCACCTTTGGTCATATCTTTGTAGAGCGCGTGCGCCGCCACGCCGTACTCGGCCACCTGATGCATCAGGTGAGTCCGGATCTGTAGTTCCACGCGCTGATGCCGCGGCCCCACCACCGTCGTGTGGATCGACTGATAATTGTTCTGCTTGGGCGTCGAGATGTAATCCTTAAACCGCCCGGGAACCGCGCGCCACGTCGTATGCGCCACACCGAGCACGCGATAGCAGTCCGCAATATCCTTCGTCGTCAGCCGGAACGCATAAATGTCCGACAACTGCTCAAGCGAAATCTGCTTGTTCGTCATCTTCCGCCAGATCGAGTACGGCTTCTTCTCCCGCCCCGACACGCTGGCGTCGATGCCGGTTTCCACAAGCTTGGCCTTCAACGCCCCTTCGATCTCCTCAACGAGCCCTTCGTTCTTCGACCTCAACTCCACGAGTTTGTCGGTGACCGCCTTGTAGGCCTCGGGATGCAGCCAGCGAAACGCATGATCCTCCAGTTCGTCGCGGATCGCCTGCATCCCCATGCGCCCGGCCAACGGCGCATAGATGTCAAGTGTCTCTTCCGAGATACGCTGCCGGCTGCCGGGCTTCATGTGCTCCAGCGTCCGCATGTTGTGCAGCCGATCCGCCAGCTTGACCAGCAGAACGCGGATATCAGTCGAAATCGCAATCAGAAGTTTGCGGAAATTCTCAGCCTGCTCGGTCTGTTTGGAGACGAGATCGAGCCGCTTAATCTTCGTCAACCCATCGACCAGAGCCCCGATCTCCGGCCCGAACAGCTGATCGATCTCCGCCCGCGTCGCGTCCGTGTCCTCGATCACGTCATGCAGCAATGCCGTTGCCACCGTCGCGTCGTCCAGTTTCAGATCGGTCAGGATGGCGGCGACTTCGAGAGGATGCGAAAAATATGGATCGCCCGAAGCACGTTTCTGATGACCATGCGCCTTCATGGCATAGACGTAGGCGCGATTCAGCAGCGCCTCGTTGGCTTTCGGATCGTACTTCTGAACCCGTTCGACGAGTTCGTATTGGCGCATCATGGCTGCGAATGGGTCCTCGGAAAGCCGTGGACGGAAGCATAAAAGAAAAACGCCGCGGCACACCTTTTATAAGGCCTGCGCGCGGCGATTGTCATGGACGATGCCGGAGTTGTAACGCCTCGGCGGAAAGACTAACGGCCGCGCTCGCGCGGATTTGCCGGACCCGTCCCGGCCGACGAGGGCTCAGACGGCGTCATGCTTTCCAGCCCGCGCAGCAACTGCTCTTCCGTCAGCACATCGACCTGCGTATCGCTCGACTGATCGTCCCGGCCCAGAATGGGCGACCGCCGCTCGATGGCGAGCACGGGCGCCGCGCCGGCCTCAGGTTCGTCGACTTCGACGTTCTTCTGGATCGAGTGGATGAGGCTTTCGCGCATGTCATCGGGCGGGATGGCCTGTTCGGCGATCTCGCGCAGCGCAATCACGGGATTCTTGTCGTTCTCCTGGTCGATGGTGACTGGGCTGCCATTGGCAATGCTCCTGGCCCGGTGAGCGGCCAGCAGCACAAGTTCAAACCGGTTGGGGACCTTGTCGACACAATCTTCAACGGTGACGCGAGCCATCCTGAGCTAGTCCTCGAAGTTCGGGTTTAACGGAACAAAATGGGTAGCGGCGTCGTTCTCATATCGGGGGTGCCGCTTCATCCTGACGGGAGGGATGTGACCGTGCCGGGTTGACCGGCAGTCTGCCTACAAATGGAAACAAGGCCGCACAGAAAACTGCCAGCCAGTCAAATATCTAGTGCCACAGGTCATGCAGGTCTGCAAGCGGACGCGCTAAAGTGACCGGGAAAGTGGCGTGAACAGACGAGTATTGATGCCGCATTCACTATCAAGATTGCAAAAATTAATTCCTGTCAGGAATAAAAGAAACTCGCCTTACAGGACTAGTTCGCCTATAGGAGTAGATGGTGATATCCAGCGCAGTGGGTTTGATCGCGTTATGCCGACCAGCCGCATTGACGGAAAGTAGACCGCGCGTGCAGCGTGAACCCGGTCTGCAACACAACAAAAAGACTGATCAAACAGCAAGCTCGCGCAACGCGCGATAGGGGTCACTAATTATGCATTTCTACCAGCACGAGCGTGTAGCCCTGTTCATCGACGGCGCGAATCTTTACGCGACCTCGAAAGCGCTTGGCTTCGATATCGACTACAAGCGCCTGCTCACCCATTTTCGCGCTAAGTGCCACCTCGTCCGCGCCCTGTATTACACCGCACTGGCAGAAGACCAGGAATACTCCTCGATACGCCCGTTGATCGATTGGCTCGATTACAATGGCTACACCATGGTCACCAAGCCGACCCGGGAGTTCACCGACGCCAGCGGCCGCCGCAAGGTTAAAGGCAATATGGATATCGATTTGGCGGTTGACGCCATGCGCTTAGCCGATACCCTTGATCACATTGTACTTTTTTCTGGCGATGGCGATTTCCGCCCCCTCGTGCTCTCCCTCCAGCAGCGCGGCAAGCGCGTGAGCGTCGTCTCCACGTTGCAAACACAGCAGCCCATGGTCGCCGACGAATTGCGCCGCCAATCCGACCAGTTTATCGATCTCGCCGATCTGGAAACGGTCATTGGACGCGATCCTGCCGCCCGCCCAGCCCGCGAACCACGGACCTATACCACGAGCCGTAGCGGAGCATCGGCCCCCGCCGCCAACCCACGCGCCACCTTCCAAGACTACGACGTCTCCGAGGAAGAGGTTTAAGAGAACGCTCGGCATGGGGATACCGGCTGTGCTAAGCGCGGCCCATGCAACGCTCAGCCACCACGAGATCCTCCACTAAGCCTGCAGAGAATGGCTTCTCGTCTGAAGCCCCCTACGACTGCAGACGCTGTCCGCGGCTTGCTGCGTTTCGGGATCACCACCGCAGCGCCGAACCCAACTGGTTCAACGCGCCCGTTCCGTCCTTCGGGTCATCCACCGCTCGCCTCCTGGTCGTCGGCCTCGCCCCCGGCCTGAAGGGCGCCAATCGCACCGGCCGCCCCTTCACCGGCGACTACGCCGGCGACCTGCTCTACAGCACTCTGCTGCAGTACGGCTTCGCCGCCGGCACCTACGCGGCCGATCCCGGTGATGGACTTCGCCTTGTGGACTGCATGATCACCAACGCGGTTCGCTGCGTCCCGCCCGAGAACAAGCCAACGCCCGAAGAAATCGCATCCTGTCGGCCCTATTTCGCCGCCCGTTTGGCTGAACTCCCAAACTTGCAAGCCATTCTCGCCCTGGGCCGCATCGCCCACGATCAGACCCTCGCCACGCTGGGCCTCAAGAGATCCGCCTACCCATTCGCCCATGGCGCGCGCCACGATGTCGGCACTGGCTTGGTCCTCTTCGACAGCTTCCACTGCTCGCGTTACAACACCAACACCGGCCGGCTCACCGCACCCATGTTCCACTCCGTGTTCGAGGCTATTTGCTCCAGCTTCGGCCACACCTGAATTTGATCCATGCCAGATCGTGCGCAGAGGAGTTCCGGCATGTTAGCCTCGCGCGAGCAAGTTTGAGGAAACGAAGATGAAACGACACGAGCAGTCGGAACCGGTCGCTGATTTCGGCATCGCGCCTGAAAAGGTCGGCCACGTCATCGTCAAGGCGCGCGAATACGGCGCCAAGGTCGGCGCCTGGAACGACACCACCGACGAGGGCGACGCCGAGGAAGACCCCGCCGCGATCCTGGAAGACTTTGCCGACGATCCCACGGCCGAAGAACTCGCCGGCTTCATCGGCGCACTCAACGACGATGAACAGGCCGCACTCGTAGCACTCGCATGGGTCGGCCGCGGCACATTCGAAGCCGAAGAATTCGATGAGGCGATGGAAACCGCTCGGTCCGAACGGGCCAACGCGACGTCGAAATACCTGCTCGGAATGCCCCTGCTTGCAGATTATCTCGAAGAAGGACTGGAAAAGCTCGGCTACTCGCCCGAAGAGGTCGTCGGCGACGTCATGTAAGCCTCAGTTGATCTAAAGCAGCGCCAGAAGATCTGCGGCATGCCGGTCCGGCGGGTGCACGGGAAACATCGTGCGCACGATCTGTCCATCGCGGCACATCAACGTCAGCCGCTTGAGAAATGTTTCTCCACCAGCCTCGAAACGCGGCAATCGCAGCGCATCGGCAACTTTGAACTCCGCGTCGCTCAACAGCGGAAACGTCAAGCCGGCCCGCGAGGCAAACTCCCGCTGCCAGTCACGCGACTGTGTGCTGAGCCCTAATATCTGAATGCCGCGGGCTTGGAAATCGTCCAGAAGCGTCTGAAAGCCCAGCGCCTCCGGCGTTGATCCGTGGGCGCCAGGGATGTGGTCCCAGCCCGGTGGATTGGCGATCCCGGGCTTGCCCGTCCAGGGATAGACGAACACGATACTGAGCCCGCTCACCCGGGCAAGCGAGAGGCGGTCACCCGTCGTCGTCGGCAGTTCGAAATCTGGCAGCGGTGCGCCGGAGACGAGATGCGCAGCACCACCGTCGTCCGCCGGAGCCGGATACGGCCATTCGCTCATCGCAGTAAATCCTCTAGCCGGCCTTAGTACCGGCGGCACAAAGCGTCAGTCAGCATCCATCGGGTTCGACACCGCCGCCGTCAACCCTTCTCGCGCATTATGCGCGCCTTCTGCCGTTGCCAATCGCGCTTTGCGGCATCCTGGCGCTTATCGGTGAGCTTCTTGCCTTCCGCCAGCGCCAGCTTGAGCTTCGCGATCCCACGGGCGTTGAAATACATTTCAACGGGCACAATCGTCATGCCCTTGCGCTCCACGGCCTGGAATATCTTGGCCAGTTCCGCTTTGCGCAAAAGCAGACGCCGCTTCCGGCGCGGCTCATGCTGAAAGAAGCGCCCGGCCTGCGTGTATTCCGGGATGTAAGAATTGACGAGGTAGAGCCCGCCGTCCTCGAACGACGCGTAGCTTTCCCCGATGTTCGACTGCCCCTTGCGCAGCGACTTCACTTCGGTGCCGGTCAGCATGATGCCGGCCTCCCAGGTGTCGGTCAGAAAGAACTCGTGCCGGGCCTTCCGGTTTTCGGCGACGAGCTTGCGCCCATCATCCTTGGCAGCGGCCATGGCGTTATGATCCTTGCGTGAATCGTCGTGTCACTCGGCAGCCGCCGCCGCAAAAAGCCCGGCCTTGGCCATCGCATCATCCACGCATTTGCGTGCGCCCTCAGTCAGCGGCACCATCGGCAGCCGCATCTCGGCCGAACACAGACCCAACTGGGACGCGGCATACTTCACCGGCCCCGGATTGGTCTCGCAGAACATCGCATCATGCAGCGGCATCAGCCGGTCCTGCAGCGCCAAAGCCGCCTTGAAATCCCCGCGCAGGCACGCATTCTGGAATTCCGCACACAAGCGCGGCGCAATGTTCGACACCACCGAAATGCAGCCGTGTCCACCGTGCGCCATGAACGCCAGCGCCGTCGCATCCTCGCCCGAGAACTGCAGGAAGTCCGGCCCCATGGCTGCGCGCTGCTGCGAAACCCGCGCCAGATTGGCCGTCGCATCCTTCACGCCAGCGATGTTCTTCAACTCGAACAGCCGCGCCATCGTCGCCACCGACATATCGACGATCGAACGTGGCGGGATGTTGTAAATGAAGATCGGAATATTCACCGCATCGTTGATCGCCTTGTAGTGCTGATAGAGACCCTCTTGCGTCGGCTTGTTGTAGTAAGGCGTCACGACCAAGAGCCCGGACGCACCAGCCTTCTCCGCATGCGTTGAAAGCTCGATGGCTTCTTCCGTCGAGTTGGAGCCCGTGCCCGCCATCACCGGAACCCGTCCACGCGCCGCCGCGATGGTGATTTCGATGACCCGTTTGTGTTCGTCGTAGTCCAGCGTCGGGCTTTCCCCAGTCGTCCCCGTCGGCACCAGGCCGTGCGTGCCTTCCGTAATCTGCCAGTCGACGAATCGCACCAGCGCGTCTTCGTCGAGCTGACCGCTCTTGAACGGTGTTATGAGCGCCGTCAGCGACCCCTTGAACATGCCTCTATCCTGTCGTGCGTCGAGTCCAAGTCGAAGCCTGGACGAGGTTTTCTGGAATTGACCCGTGGATCTGGAAACGCCTGCGTCGGGCCGTCTTCGCCTTGAAGAGGGCCAACCCGGTTGTTACGTTGCCTGACAACGAGGAACCGCGGCGCACATGGAATGCGGCCGGGTCGAGTGCCGCGACATTAGGCGGTCGGATGGACGGCCGCAAGGCGACAGCAACAGCAGCGGGGAACACCCGGCTGCGGCGGGAAAGGTCTCTCATTGCTCTTATCTTTCAAGACATTGCGCCGAGCCGCTGTGATCGGCGGGGCTGCCGCGGCCACTTTTGGCACACACTATCAAGACGCGGCAGCCGAACCGGCCGCTACTCGGGCGCCGGCCCAGACCTCCGCCGTTGAGAGGCCACTTCTACCCAGCCCCCATAACCCCGGCAAAGACGAAGCGGCCCACTCGGCCCGCTATGACAAGGCCATCGCGCCCCTGCTCGCCACCAAAATCTCGGAGGCCGACGCCGCAGCCCTACGCGACGCGGTGAAATCCTACAGCGCCGGCAAACCCGAGGAGGGCGATCAGCACCGTGCGCGCCTATTGAATGGCGTTGCCGCCAAACTCGCAACCTGGCACCGCCTGCGCAGTGGCTTTGGCTCCGCCGCGGATTACCGGACCTTTCTCGACGCCAATCCTGCGTGGCCTGAACGCCGTCTCCTCACCCAGCGCTATGAAGAGGCGCTCTTCATCGGCGGCGGCAGTTCCAAGGACATTCGCGCAGCCTTTGCCGGCGGCGGACCCGATCACGGGGCCGGCTTTGCAGCCCTCGCCTCCTCCTATCTCGCTGAAGGCAAAACCGATGAGGCCCGCAAACACGCTGTGAAGGCGTGGCGGGACTTGTCGCTCGCGGCCAAGTTCGAAAAGCCTTTCCTCGATCGCTTCGGCTCAATCCTAACGCTCGCCGATCACAAAGCACGTCTCGACCGCCTCATCATCGACGACGTCCGCTGGAAAAACGACCGCAACAGCCGTTCCGCCGTCGCCAAGCGAGCCATAGCGCTGCTTCCCGAGGCCGAACGCAAACGGGCAGACGCCCGCCTCGCCGTCTTTATGCAGCAGAAGGGCGCCCTGGGCCTGATCCAGGCCGCGCCGCCTACCGAGACCACCGACTGGGGCTTCACCTTCCACAAGATCCAGGCCCTGCGCCGCGCCGACAAGATCGACGAAGCCGCCAAAATCATGCTCACGGTCCCGACCGAACCCGGCGCCGTCAACAACAACGACGAATGGTGGATCGAGCGCCGGACCCTGGCCTACGCGTCTCTGCGCAAAGGCAATCCCAAACTTGCCTACGCGATTGTGCGCGAGCCCGGCCCCCTCACCGTCAATCCGCTGAAAGACCAGTCCTTCATGGCCGGCTGGCTGGCGCTGCGCTACCTAAAGGACGCAGCCAAGGCAAAGCTCCATTTCGAAACGATGCAGAAGGCAGCCGACGGTCCCCTCAGCCGCGCCAAGGCCAATTACTGGGCTGGCCGCACGGCGGAGGCGCTCAAGGATAAAACCGCCGCGACGGCGGCCTATACGGAAGCAACCCTTGACCGCGACACCTTCCATGGCCTGCTCGCCATGCAAAAACTGGAACCCGGCCGCAAGAACTTCCCCATCATACCCCCTGCAGCCCCGTCAACCGAAGAGATTGAGAAGTTCAATGGTCTCGACGCCGCTCAGGCGGTCGTCATTGCGCACAAGGCAAATCTCGACGTATCCGTCAGCCGCGTCTTTCTCGTCCAGCTGCGCTTCTTCCTGAAGAGCGAAGCAGAATTGGCGATGATTGCACATCTCGCCGAAGAGATAGGCGACACACAATCAGCCGTCCGTACCGCCAAAGCCGGCATAGCAAGCCGCAAGAACCTCTTCTACTACGCTTATCCTGTGCACCCCTTCCCGGCCTATGCGCCGCTCCGCAAACCGCCGGAGACCGCCTTCCTCCTCGGCATTGCCCGGCAGGAGACGGAGTTCAATACGCTCACGGTATCGGGCGCGGGGGCCAAGGGTCTCCTGCAGGTTATGACCATCACCGCGCAGCACGTTTGCCGCGACTATAAGATCAAGTGCGATATCAAGCGCCTTCTCTCCGACCCCGCCTACAATACGATGATGGGCTCGGCCTACATCGGTGATCGTATGCAGGATTTCACCGGCTCCTATATTCTCACCCTCGCCGGCTACAACGCAGGACCCGGCCGCGCCCGCCAATGGATCCGCGAATTCGGCGACCCGCGCGATCCCAAAATCGACCCCATCGATTGGATTGAGCGCATCCCAATCCAGGAAACGCGCGAGTACGTTGCCAAGGTCCTCGCGAATGTGCAGGTGTATCGTGCCCGCCTTGGCGAAGAAGACGTTGCCGTCCGCCTGGATAAGGACCTGATGCGGGCCCGCGTCGCCGGTGGCACAGTCGCACCGCCCGTCGTCAAGCCGGACGAACGCGACTCAGCCGCCTCCGACGGCTGATAGCGAAAAAAACACGACTGGGGGGCCCAAGAATGACAACCGCGCCGCAGCGCTTCGACGAAATATACTTCACCCAGCGCAACGGACTGAAGCTCTACGCACGGCACTATCGCGCCCGCAATCCCTCGCCCGAAAACGCCAGCTATCGCCCGCGCCCTGTCCTCTGCCTCGCCGGCCTCACCCGCAACAGCCGCGACTTCCACGAAATCGCACTCGACCTGTCGCAGGGTGCGCGTGCACGCGATGTCTTCACCCTCGATAGCCGCGGCCGCGGCCTATCCGAATACGATGCCGATTGGCGCAACTATACCGTCCCGGCCGAAATGCAGGACGCGCTCGACTTCATGATCGCGCGCGGATTGGAAGGCGCCGCCATCCTAGGCACCTCGCGCGGCGGTCTCATCGCCATGGTCATGGCCGCCGCTCAGCCAAGCTTTCTAGGGCCCGTGATTCTTAACGATATCGGACCGGTCGTTGAACGCGACGGCCTCTCCCGCATTGCGGCCTACGTCGGCCGCACGCCCCTACCCCGGGACTGGAAGGAAGCCGCCGCCCTGGTCCGCGATATGAATGCAAGCGCATTCACCGCCGTCGAGGAAGCGGAGTGGGAGCCGATCGCCCGCCAACTTTTCAACGACAAGAACGGCCGCCCCGCCCCGGGCTATGACACCAAACTCGGCCAGGCCTTCTCATCCATCGACGGCGCGATCCCGCCACTGTGGGCCCAATTCGATGCGCTGAAGCGCACGCCCGTCATGGTCATTCGCGGACTGAATTCTGATCTCCTATCGGCATCAACCGTCGATGTCATGCGCCAGCTCCACCCCGATCTCACAGAATTGGCCATTGCCGGGCAGGGACATGCCCCGTGGCTGCGTGACAAAGCCACCATCGACGAGGTGCGCCGCTTCCTGGACCGTACCGACGCGACCTGATTCAGTTATCCTTGCTGGTCTCGACTTCACCCCGGTCGACCCGGCGCGAAAATTCCGTCTGCCCGCCCGACGCCAGAATACGGGCCTGCTCCACCCAGTTCTCGCGCTCGATCCGTCCGCGGAAGTCCAGTTGCGAACTGATACTGTCGATATCGGCCTTCGTCCAATTCGCAACCTGCTCATAAGACGTGATGCCCAGAGCGTTCAGACGCTTCTCGATCAATACACCGATGCCGCGAATGCGCTTCAGATCATCCGTGCGATCGCCCGGCGCGCTGCCCTCACCGCGCAATGCTTGCGACCGCACCGAACGCAAACCCGCCATATCGGTTCGCGCCGCAGCGGGCGGCTCCGTCGGCTTCGCCGCTTTGTTCTCGCGGATGGCATCTGCCAAACGCACTGGCCGGGCCTCGACGGGCTCACCCGCATATCGAGCCAAGACGCGGGCCTGTTCGATCCAGTTATCGAGACCGACGCGACCAGGCCGTCCAAGCGCGGCTTCGACACGCTCGACATCCGCCGAGGTCCATTGCGCGATATCCGAGTAGCGCGAGAACCCGAGGCCATAAAGAGCCTTCTCGGTGTCGGGATCGATACCGATGATCCGTGTCAACCGGTCCGGCCCCGCGCTCTTCTGCGCCGTCGCACTCGCAGCCGCGCTGGCCGCAGCAGCAGCCATTCCAACCGCGGACGCAACGCGCTGCTGGCGCGAATATGTCGTATCCGATCCGCGCGCCAGGATGTCGGCCTGTTCGATCCAGTTCTCCTGCTCGATCCGACCGACAAGTCCAAGCGCCTGGTTCATGCGGGCCACGTCGTCCGAAGACCACGACGCGATGTCGGCAAATCGCCGGACGCCCGCCCCGTGCAGCCGCTCCTCAAGCGCCTGATCGATGCCGCGGATGCGCTTCAAATCATCTTCGGGTTGCAATGCGGTGGCATCTGTCCCTGTAACCGGCGCATGGAGCATCGGCGCGGGGGCAGGCTGCGGTGGCGGCACCTCGACCGGGACAATCTGCACCGCATCCTCTAACTGCACTTCGATCGCGTCGGCCGACAAAGGTTGGGACGCGTCATGAGCAAACAACACCGGCTCTTCAGGGGGCGCCGGTTCGGACTCGGGGTCGGGCTCTGGCGAAAGCTCCGGCTCTGGCTCCGCCGCACGAGCCGCGGCCTCCGCCGCTGCAGCTTCCGCTTCCGCGGCAGCACGCGCCGCAGCCGCGGCAGCAGCCACCGCTGCATAGCTAGCAATCTGCGGGGCCCCAATGAAGGACGCAGGTGCAGGCGCCGGCGTGGGCTCGACAGTCTCCCGCGCAATGTCGACCGGTTCCACCACAGGATCGGGCAACTGTACGGACGCGGGCGCCGGTTCTGGCACTGGCTCAGGCTGCGGCGACGGCGTCCTGATGATCTCGATTTCAGCCGTTCCGTTTTCACGCACGGCGCGCTCGGCCGGCGGCGGCGCGACGGGACGCGGCCGGACTTCAATCACCGGCTCGCCGCTTGGTGCGAACGGGGGTGGCAAGACCGGCTTACCCGTCAGCGCCGTCTCGAACCGCTCCGCATCGACTGGCAACACCCGTCGCGGTATCGGCGCCGCAACGGATGTCTCGACCGGAACGGTAAGCGCAGGCTGCGGCGTGTGGAGAGCCCGGCGCAAAATGCAGCCGAACATACAGCCGGCGAGATAAGCCGAAAGCAGAAGCAGGAAGATCTGCAGGGCAAGCATAATCATCAGGACTGAACTCCCTTAAGCCTGGGCGACAGCGGCACAACCGGCGTCACTCTTCAGGCTCCCCGCACGCAACCCACCCGGCAAAGATTCCAAACGCGAATGCGCCGGCCACATACCAGATCAGTTTAATCAGCAGATAATCCATGTCCGCTCCTTGGCGATGCCCTTTAACCGGGCGCGCCCCTATTCCGCGATCACTTTGAATTCAATGCGCCGGTTCTTCGCCCTGCCCGCCGCCGTATCGTTATCGGCAATCGGACGCTCCGCACCAAAGCCCACCGTCGAAATACGCGAAGCCTCGACACCCGCCGCGATGAGATAATCAGCCACCGCGCGGGCGCGCCGTTCCGAAAGTGGGTTGTTTCGCTCTGGAATACCTTCCGAGTCTGTGTGGCCTTCGATGCTGATCTTGAAGGCCGGACACTGGTTGGCGATCAACGCCAGCTTATCGAGTGTCGGCTTACTGGACATCTCCAATGCCCAATCGGCACGTTTAAAGTTGATCGAACCCCTTGCGATGGCATCACCCAAAAGCTTTTCGCATTTGTCGGCCTCGGCGCGCGCCGCAGTCAGACGAGCGTCGTCCTCAGCCTTCTTGGCCGCGATCTTGGCCTCTTCCGCAGCCTTCGCTGCCGCCTCTTCATCAGCCCTCCGCTTGGCTTCGAGCTCGGCAGCAAGCCGCTGTTGCTCTTCTTCCTTGCGCCGCGCCTCTTCCCGCAGGCGCGCTTCCTCTTCGGCGCGGCGCCGCGCTTCGGCTTGCTTCTCGCCGGTGCTGGTGACGTCGACGCTCGTCGCGCAATTCGAGTTGGCAGCAGACTTCACGTCCCCGGGCAGGACCTTTGCAATCTCATCATCGTCCGTGACGCCCTTCACCGAGACGGCAAGATCGCTCATGGTGAGATCACCGCTGGTCAAGCGGCCCAGCCCACTGATGCCCGCAAGCAAGCACGCGCGCCAGCCGTCGTTTGCACCCGACCGGATCTCCAGGCTGTCTTTCACCGACAGGTCCGGAAAACGTCCACGTGTCGCAGCCACCAGGGCGATGCGCTCGTCGTCGGATGGCACGCTGCCCATGAGTTCGATCTGTCCGCGCTCGATCCGCGCCGTCGTCACATAGCCGGACGGCGCAGGCGCAGGGGCCTCCGCGACCGGCTCGGGCGCAGCCGGCGGGGCCGGA
>VYKW01000168.1_pt1 | contig 28479 bp, 35 predicted proteins | sample 5114451 | NCBI WGS metagenome assembly VYKW01 (sample SAMN12291784, study PRJNA351875) | freshwater metagenome | isolation source: freshwater lake | place: USA: Michigan, Gull Lake | collected 2013-08-08
GCGGGGGCGGCGGCGGAGGCGGCGGAGCTGCCGGCTCACCGAAGTTGAACGTCACACCACCGAGCAGGCTGTGCGAACGATAACGACCGTCGAACACGCGACCGGTCACGTCGACCAGCTTAACATTGTCCGCGTTGAAGAAGCGATACTTCAGCGACACGTCGATGTTGTCGGTCACCGGCTGACGCAGACCCGCGATCGCCTGCCAGGCGAAGACGGTGTCGGAGTCATCGATGAACGAACCGCGGGTGTTGAGCGCATAGTCAGCCTTGACGCGCGCCACGCCGGCACCGCCGCCGATGAAGCCCTGAAGGCCATCATCGTCGCCGAAGTCGAGCATGCCGTTGATCATGAAGCTGAGTGCGGTCGAGGTGCCACCCGCATAGGTGTAGTTGCCCGGCGCGATGTTCGCCAGCGCAAGGGTGGTCGTGTAGTACGGCGTGGTGAGCGACGAGCGATAGCCGTCGACCGTTGCACGCTTGTAGCTGACCTCGGCCTCGGCGCGGAAACCGCCGAAGTCGTAGCCAATCGTACCGCCAACGTCGAAACCATAGTCATGGTCGACGGTGCCAGCGGACGCCGTGGCGCCGATGTCGTAATCAATGTCTTCGACGATCATCGCACCGCCTTCGACGCCCACATACCACGCGTCGTCGCGTGCGAGGGCGGGCGTGGTGAGCGCGGTCGAAGCAAGTGCCAGAGTTACGGCAAGCTTCCGCATCTTAATCCCCTTTCTTAGTTGCCACTTCGGACAGCGCTAACTTCCTAACCGCTGGAAAGTTTCCGCGCAAGCGAACAAAATCCGGGGACTGTTGCCGCAACGTCACAGTTCGGCGCTACCGATCAGTCCATGTGCCCGCAGCGCATCGAGGATCCCCGCGATGGCAGTGCGCGCCTGTTCATCGACGATAGCACCGCCAGCGGGCGTGGCAACAGCCTCGCCGCGCGCGCCGATCACTTGCACCCCGTCGACCTCGACCCGGCGGGCGGCGATGACACCGATCTGCCACCCCGTCCCTGCCCGATAGCGCACTGGCTGGGCTAGCGATTCGGCCCACACCGTCATGCCGGTCCGCGGCACCGCAAACCGCCATCCGCCATCGGTCCAGCACGCGATTTCATTGGCGTGCCGCGCCCAATCGCCGCTGGGCGCAGTGCCCACGATCCATGCCTGGCCGAGCTCGGGTGTTGCGGGCGGCGTGTCGATGCCGACCGCCTGGACGTCCGGGTGGAGCAGCACGTCGATTCCGGCGACTGCCTCATTGTGGAACATTTCCTTCTGCGCCTGCCCGGCATGCAGCAGCGGCAGAGCGAATCGGGTCGTCATGGTCATGGGGTCACTCCATCGCTTCGAGAATCAGGGTGGCGGGCGGCGACAGGCCATGGTCGCCCGCCTGGCGCACGTCGACGATCGCCGCGTCCCCACCCATCAGCAGCCATTCGGGGGAGTCAGTCATCGCGACGACATCGGCCTGGCCCGCGACCGCGATCCGCAGCTGATAGCGCTCGATGCTCTCGCCGAGCGGCGAATCGGTCCCATCGCCCCAGCGCCACCCGACCCGGCTGCGCCGCGTCCAGCGCAGCACCCGCCCACCCGCAACGGGCGTGGCATTCAACGCGACCGGAGCGGGCGGTGTCGCCGAGCGTCCCGTCACCGGCACGACGACCTCGACCGGTTCGGCATCGCCCACGCCTGTCGCCATCACCAACAAGCGCGCACCCACCGCTCCGCGCCCATCCTGCACCGCCAACGCCTCGGGCGTGAGAAGGACAAATCGGTCGCCCGGCACCATCGCTCCGACGGCATCCTCGGTCCCCCGCCGCCCGCGCCACAGCTGGCTCAGCGCCCAACGCCCGTCACCAAGCGGCTCGGCCCGTCCGAACTGGATTAGCTCATTCCCGACCAACGCCAGATTGCCCCCGGCATCCAGCGCGTCAGGCGACGCGTCGGTCAGCTCCAGCTCGGCATGGGCAAGGTCGATGACCAGTCGCGATATCCGATCCTCGATCAGCGCGCTGGCCGAATCCGCGATCGCCACCACGGTTCCGATCACCGCGGGTGCGGCCGTTCCGCCGATCCCTTCCCACCGCCCGCCATCATCGCTGCTCAGCGCCAATGTCGCCCTGCGCCAGCCGGGCGACTCACCGCACGCCGCAATCAACAGCCTTGGGCTGCTCAACAATCCCTCCCCGACATGCGGAATTTCAAATCCGTGCAATCGGGTCGCGCCATGGACTCGGTCGGGTGCCGGACTGACCCGCCCGGGGCTGGCCGACGCCGATACGCCCGGGGGAGCGATCGGTGTCAGCACCAGCGCGACATCCCCAGCCTCGATCCGCGTCTCGACCACCCGCCATTGCCCCGTTTCCCCGGCCAGCGCGACCCGCGCGCCGGGCGCGATATCGATCGCCGACCAGCCGGGGCGCACCACGCGCTGCGTCCGCGCCAGATCAGCCCGCACCAGCTCGGTCTGCGCGATCCCCTTGGCGGTGGCAGCGGACAGCGCTGCGGGCAGCTCGATCCGCCGCTCGCGATCCTGCCCCTGCGGGTCGGTCGCGATCTGTACCCCGGCCTGATAATCGCGCGCCGGGTCGTAATGGCTGATCGCCACCCTGCGCGGCACCTGATCGGGCGCCGCAATCGTCCGCTCGACCCCGCGCCCGCTCGCGCCGGGGTCCGCAATCGTCGCCGCACTCCCGCCGCCGCTGGCCAATATAAAGCCCTCGCCGGCCACGACCGGCCAGGCGGCGCTCGCCTCGATCAGCGGCGCGATCGCCCCGCGCACCGATTCGCCATAGCCCGAATAGCCTTCGATCGGCAGCGCCGCCTCGCCAGCGGCAACCACGCCGCCGGACAGCGCTGCGACGATCGTTCCCGCCGCCACCGCCCCCGGATCGGCCACCACCTCGAAACTGAGCGCCGGGATGCGATTGCCGAATTCCTCCAGCTCGAGATTCTCGAACACCGCATAGGCGATACCGCGATGCGCCGGCGCCAGTCCGGCTCCCTCGGCCGAAGCGATCAGCGGATCGACCGCCTGATCCTCGCCGCCAAGGTGCAACCGGAACCCGGTCGCCACCTTCCAGTCGCCCGCCGCCCCACGCAGCAGCTTGCCGTCCGCCCAGACTCGCCCGACCGACAGGATCGACCGCGCCGACAGCGCCACCGCAAAGGATGCGGTATAGCTATAGCTGGTCACCGTCGGCCGCCCCTTGCCGCCCTCGCGATGGCGATGTTCGACCAGGTCGGTCGCCCAGATCACCGTCCCGGCGACCCGCATCGTCCCGAACTGTTTGGGGATCGGCGTGCCGTAACTTGACGTCTGCAGCGCCAGTTCGGTCAGCCGCGGCCCCTCGCGCCCCTTGGGCTTGAACAGCAATTCGCGGTCCACCGCTTGCCCCGCCAGCCCGCCCAGCATCGCCCCGATCGGCCCGCCAAACAGGCCGCCGATCGCGGTCAGCACCAAAGTCGCCATATCACTCTCCCTGCCGCCAGCGTCCCAGCTCGGGCCAGGGCGGCACGCCCGGCCGCTCGACCACGCGGCGCAACGCCGCATCGGCATGGATCACGCCCGTCTCGCTCGCGATGGCGAGGTGCAGCTGCCCCGCCCCGGCATTCAGCAGCAACAGATCGCCAGCGCGCGCATCATCGACCCGCACCAGCCCCACCGCCGCCGCCACCGCGATCACCTGCGCAACACTGCCCCCGCGCAGCGCATAGCCGCGCGGCACCGCGATCCCGTAGGCCAGCCCCGCCAGCCCGACACAGTCCAGCCCATGCGCCACACACCGCCCATGCAACCGAAACCGCGCCCCGATCGCCCCGCGCGCCCGCTCCAGCGGACTCATCCGCCCGGATAGCGCGTCAGCAGATCGATCCCCGGCAGATACGGCTCTCCCCGGAAATTCGCCGCATTGCCGAACCGCCCCGCGCACGTCGCAATGCTCTTGTCGCATCCCTCGCTCACCTCCACCAACGCCCCCACCGCATCAAAGCGCGGCGCACGCCGCAGCGTCACGACATCCCCCGCCGACGCCGCAATCACATCACTCAGCCCGCTATTCGCCCCGCCGAACCAGCGCAGCCGCCCGCCAGCCCATCCGCCCGCGACAGATTCCGCGCCGTCGAGCGTCAGGGCAGCTCCGTCCGCCGCGACCACCCGCGCAAACCGCCGCCGCCCCGCCATCGCCACGCGGCACCTCTTGTCACCCAGCTCGGCGCGGCACTCGGGCGACGTCATCTCGACCACCGGCGCATCCAACGCCGCCGCCGCCCCGCGCAGCTCGGCAGTCAGCGTCCCGTCCCGCGTCTCAACCGCCCCGATCGTCCCGCTGCCCAGCGCAACCACCTCATCCGGCGCAGTCCAGTCGACCGCGAACAGCGTAATCCGCGCGCCATCCCAGCGCCCGGCGAGCAAATCCGCCTCGCTGATCGCCGCCCCAGTCAGCGCCCCGGTCACATCCATGCTGTCGGCATCCAGCCCCGCCCCGCGCCGGATCGCCGACGGCGTCATCCCCGGCGCAGCGCGATAGTGGAACCCATCCACCTCCAGGTCGCGATCATGCGCGGTCAGCCCAATCGCCACCCCATCCCGCCGCTCGATCCGCCAGCAATAGGCGATCGTGGCGAGCGGCTCGTTCAGCCAGGTCATAAACATCTCTCCCCCCTCCCTTCCAAGGGAGGGGCTGGGGTGGGTGCGCGCGTCCGCGCGCTCAAAATGACTTGTCGGGCTTGGCCCAAACGATCCGTCTGCCTATCGTCGCAATGTGAGCGAGGACGCGACCACCCTCTGGCGACCGGTCGGCCCGGCGGAACTTGAGCTGATCCGCCAGTCGGGCATGCGGGCCTTTCCGCCACGTCTGCCCGAACAGCCGATCTTTTACCCCGTCGTGACCGAAGCCTATGCGATCAAGATCGCCCGCGACTGGAACGTGCCGGAAAGCGGCTCAGGCTTTGTCACCCGGTTCGATGTGCGCAGCGACTTTCTTGCCGCATACCGGATCGAGGAAGCAGGCGGGCGGGCGCACCGCGAATATTGGATTCCCGCCGAAGACCTCGATGCATTCAACTTAGCGATCGTAGGTGAGATCGTGGTCACGCATAGCTTTCCCTAGCCTTCCCTGACCTCCACCAACGGCACGCTCGGCGCAGCCCCCGCCATAAATGTCGCCCGGTTCACGCTCAGCGAATCCTCGGCAAAGCGCACCGGCACATCGAACCGAAACCCCGCCGTCACCACCGCCCCATTCCCCGGCGGTTCGTCCAGCACGACCGTCCCACCCGCTTGCAGTGAGAACGCCGCCGTCTCAACCCCATCCACCGCCACCCGCACGCTCCCTGCCACGGGCCGGGTGATCCGCCGCGCGACATCGCCATAGGTCTTCACCAGCACGAAAGCCTGCCGCTCGCCGTCGCCCTCGCCCAACACCTGGTCGGTCGCCCCAGGCGCACCCTCATCATTCGAACAGTCATCAAACGGATCGCGCAGTCGGAACCCCCGCGCCGGCCCCATCCGCGCCCGGTAAAAGCCGAGCAGCGCCCGGATATCCGCCTCGCTCCGCACCCCCGGCCCGACATCGTACCGCGTCCGCGCCTGCGCCCAGGCGGCATTGCGCGCTTCATGCCCGCCCGCACTGGTCAGGATCGCGGTCGACACCTCGGGCGCCACCTCCGCCTCACGTCCCAGCGCGATCGGGAACAGCACATCGTCAAACGCCTGCATCTCATCCTCCTGATCGAAGGTCACAAATCCATCGCGGATCACCTGCGGCAGCGCCCAGATGAACGTCGCCGCCACGCCCCGCGCACGCGCCACATCGGCCGCATCGGCAATCCCGCGCCACTGCCGCGCATCCTCCGGGTTCAGCACGAACCCCGCGAAATAATGCTGTCGCTCCACCGGATAGCCCAGCCGCCCCTCAGCCAGCGCCACGCCCCGCGCGCTCGCCACGGCATTGCCCGCCGCCGCCCAGTCATAATCCTCCAGCTGCAGCACATCGAACGCCGGAAACGCCCAGCCGACCGGCAAATTCGCCCGCATCGCTTCGGGCGCCTCGCGATCCAGCACCGTCGGCAGATAGGCCAGCAGCAACAGCTCCGCCTCCGCCGCCACGCCACGCACCGCCGCCCCCAGCGCTGCAGTCGATGCAGCCAGCAAAGCCCCCGCCGCGTCCAGCACATCCGGGTCGGGTTCCCCCCGCACATTCTGCTCGCCCGGATCGCCCAAAGCCGCCCGCGCCGCATCGTCATGGATGCACAGCCAACCATCGGCCATCACCCACCACCACGGCTCGCCGACCTGAAACTTCACCGCCAGCCCGGCGTCCAGCGCGATCCCGACAAACGCCGCCGCCACCGCCCGCAGATACCCCATCGCCCCCACATGGGCGGGGGACAGCAAGGTCGAGGGCGGCTCCCACCCGGTCAGTGCAGGCGATCCATCCGCCGCCCGCTGCTTCCAGTCGCCCCAGCAATGCGCGTCGAACAGCTCATAGGACAGCGACCAGATCACCCCGAACCCGAGCGCCCGCGCCCGCGCCGCGAAATCCGCATGCCACGCGACACACGGCACATTCAGCGCCCCGCCGCTCAGGCTCGCAAAATAGCCCCCCGATGCCGCTTCGAGCCGGAAATAATGGCTCATCCCGACATAATGGACGATGTCCCCGCGATAGCCGAGCTGGAGCACATTGCGCAGCAGCCGCGCCGGGGTGACATGATAGCTGTCGTCATAGCCCGAACAGATCGACAGCCCGTGTTCGGGCACCACCACATCGCCAATCGCCAGCACCGCCCCCGGCCCCGCGACCGAGATCTCCGACAGCTCGACCCACCCCTCGACCGGCACCGTCAGTGCCGCGTCCTCGCCCGTATAACCCGGCGGCACCAGGCTCACGAACATCCGGTCGACATCGCCCGCCCACACCGCATCGGCTTCATCCGGCAACACGAACCCGCCCGCAACGCTCGCAAAGTCGAGGCTGACGACGCAATCCTCCGGTGTCCCCTCGGCATAGTTCCACAGCCGCACATACCAGGCGCGCGCCACCCCCGCCGCATCGCGCCCCTCGATCGTCAGCACCGGGCCATTGACCGCATCCAGCGGCATCACCCCGCCGGACCGCCACCGAAAGCGCAACCGGCACCCACGATAATCCCGGCTCGTCTCATAGGACAGCAGCGGGTGGTCATGCCGGTCCACGCTCTCCCAGATCAGCCCCGCCAGATCGTCCTGCCGGTAAAACACCGCATCTACCCGCAGCGCATCGGGCGCGGTGGTGACCACCGACGCCATCATCGGCCGCGGAAAATTGACTGTCCAATAGGCAGGGTCGAACCGCGAGATCACCCCCGCCACCTGCACCGTCCGCCCGGACGCCAGCCAATATGCCATTGTCGTGCTCCGTGTTAAAAGTCGCGCAGAACGGGGGACGAATATGCTCGTTGCGATGATGCTCGCCGCCGGATCGGGATGCGCAGCACCGATCTCCTGCCCCGCGCCGCACGACGTGGTCGCCGCGTTCAACGCCTTTGAATCCGCTCTGGAATGGGATCTGCAGGCCGATGCGTCGCGCCAGTCAGACGATGTCGTATCGGTCGCGGTCCATCGCACACGCCGTATCACGGGCCTCCACTGCACCCCCGTTGAGGCGGAGCAACCGACCGTGGCCTGCCGGGGCGTCCTGCATCGGATGAGTTCGCGCTCTCGTCAGAGTTTCCGGCTGGTCCGCACGACCGAAGGTTGGCGGCTCGAGGATCACTTGAACCGAACCGAGACCTGACCTTGTCAATCTACTCCGGCTAGCGCCGCCTTGACCGCCCGCGCCACCTGCCGCCCCGATTGCCTCAGTGCCCCGGCAGCCTCGCCGCCGCTGGACGCGTTGATCGTGATCGCCACCCGCACATCACGCCCGCCACCCTGAACCGGCACCTCGACCCGCCCACTCGTCGTCGGCACGAACAGCTCCGGCCCGCGCTCGCCGACGACATAGCCCCGCCCCGGCGCCACCGGCCCGCCGGTCGCGCGTCCGGGCAGGCCGAACAGGCTACCAATCGCCCCGGCAATGCCACCGCTGCCAAAGATTGCAGCCATCCCCCCGCGCACCGCCTCAGCGGCAATCTCGGCCAGGATCTGCGACGCCACGCGCTTCAAATCCTCGAACCCCAGCTTGCCCGTCCGCACGGCACGCAACAGCGCCGTCTCGACCGCGCGTCCCGCCCGATCCGCACCGGCCTGCAACGGCCCGTCGATCGCCGCGCGCATCTCGGCAACATCGCGGGCAAAGCCCTGCGTGTCGGCGCGCACGCGCACCATCATGTGTTCGATCTCGTCATCCATCGGGAAACGCCTCCATCAGCTGCGCGATCGTGTCGCGATCGGGCGGCGCGACCTCCTCGCCAGCCACCGCCCGCACCAGCGCGACCAGTTCGGCCGGCGTCGCATTCCAGAACAGCTCCGGCGTCCACCCGAACGCCACCCCCGCCTGCCCGGCCAGCAGCGCGGCACGTTCCGCGAAATTCATCGCCCGGCCAAAATCTGCCCGATCAGCACGCGCAACGCCGGGGTCGCCGCGGCAAGTCCCCCCGCCGCCACCCCCTCGCCAAATGCTTCACGGGTCAGCCCCTCGGGCCGCTCCTTCAGGCAGTGCCAGAACAACGCGACCATCTCGCCCAGCCCCAGCCGCCCCTCGGCCGCCCGCTCAACCAGCGCAAATAACGGCCCCAATTCCTGCTCCGCCGCCACCAGCGCCGAAAAGGAAGGCCGCAGCACCAGCTCCACCCCCGCGATCCGCACCGCCGCCTCCCCCCGCGCCGGGTTCGCGCTCATGCCGACACCACCGGGCCACTACTCTCGAGGTTCAGCGTGTAACTCCGCTCCCCGTTGAAATCCCCGGCATAGTCCAGCCGCGTGACCAGAAACCGCCCGGTCATCGTCTCGCCGCTCTCGAAGCTCAGCCGATAATCGTCGATCACCCCGCTCAGGGCATTGCCGCGGATCCGCGTCTCCGCCGCCGACCCGGTGAACACCCCCGCCGCCGACACGCTCACCGATCGCACCCCTGCGCCCGACAGCAACTCACGCCAGGCGCCTGAATCCTTCGACGTGATCGCCACCGCCTCGCCATTGACGCTCAACTGCGTCGTGCGCAGTCCCGCCACCGTCGCATAGGCAACCGGCGACCCGCCATCGCCCACCTTCAACAGGAACGCGCTTCCCTTCTCCACCGCCATGTCCGTATCTCCTTGGTTGGCGGCACCGGCCCGCTCCCCCACCCGGCCACCCAACTTTAGTATCCTATGGGTGGCCGGGTGGGGGAGCGGGCCGGTGCCGGATCAATCAGCTTTCAGCATCCGCAGCCGCCACTCGCTCGTCGCGATCCAGCGTCCCTCGCCCTTCCGCTCGATCCGCGCGCGCAGCAGCACCCGGCTGGCGAGTTCCCAGCCCCCGCCGATCGCCCGCGGAATCGCTACCATCGCAGTCTCCAGCTCGCCCGCCAGCCGCCGCAGCCGCGCCGGACTCTCTCCGGCATCGTGCAGGGTCACCACGACCCGCGCCTCGCGCCCGGCCATGTCCTTGGTGCCCCAGTCGGACAGCTGCGCTTCGCCGATCAGCGCATGCGGCGTCGCGGCGCGCGGCGGCGGCGCATCGAACACCCCCGCCAGCTGATCCGCGAGCGGCCGGTGCGCCGTCAACGCCACCCGGATCGCGTCCGTCAGCACCACCGCCGCGCTCATCGCACCGCCCCCGCGCCCAGCCGCATCACCCGCCACGGTCGCCACAGTGCCGTCACCGCCGCTGGCGGCACGCCATCGCCATCCATCCGCAGATGCGCCGCCAGCCGCAGGATGCCGTGCCGCACCGGCTCAGGCACCGCGTTCCAGTCGCCCGCGCTTCCCGCCGAATAGACGACTGCGATCCGCTGTCCGGCGGAGGAAGCGCACCGCACCCATCCCCGCCCCGCCGCGTCGATGTCGATCCCATAAACCGCAGGAGCCAGCGCCACCTCGCCGCCATCGCCCGAAAGCGCATGGACCGCCGTCACCGCCCGCACCGGCGATACACTCAGCGCCTGCCACTCCGGCCGCGCCTCCAGCGTCTCGCGCAGCGTCCGCTCCAGCAACGGCGCTCCGATAAATCCCTCGCACAGCTCGGTCGCCACGCGCAGCTGCGCGGCCAGCTCGGCATCGCCATCCGCGCCGTCGATCCGCAGGAACGCGCGCAGCTCGGCCAGCGCGACAGGGGCCGCCTCGGGCGGTTCGATCGTCTCGACCATCACCGCCGCTCCACCCGCACGTCGAGCGAACGCGCATCGCGCCGCCCGTCGCTCCAGCTCACCTGGTTGGTCAGGCGATAGACGACGCCCGGACGCCCGCCCTCGACCGTCGCGGCACAACGCGGCCCGCTGACCGCTTCGGCCACCACCGCCAGCCCCTCGTCATGCGCCGGCTCGACCGTCCAGCTGCTCGCATTCAACCCCGCCGCGCCGGCAATCGCCGCCCAGTCGATCGCATAGTCCAGCGCCGCCGCCGGATCCTTCAGGAAGATGCCCATCGCTCGCCCCCTTTTCCCAAGAAAAAAGGGGCGGCCCCGCAGGACCGCCCCTCACCTTCATCGCCACGCGAACGATTCAGCCTGCGCGATGCAGCCGCCCGTCCCCGCCGATCACTGTATCGCGGTGATCGCCCGGCGCGATTGCGCTTGTTGCGCGCGGCACCGACATCACCCCGGCGACAGGCCGTGACCGCCGCCGTCTGGCACCGCCGATCGGCCCTGCAGCGATCGGCCCGCGCGCGATCGCAAAGCCCCCGTCCGCTGCGCTTACCATGCCGCCATGATCCGCCAGTCGGTGCCGTCGCTGACGACGACGCCGTCGTTGGTCCCGCCGCCCGCCGCAACGCTGCCGGTGGTGGTGGCGTTCAGGTCGGTCACATAGTGCAGCGCCCCCGCGCCCGCCGTCGCCGCCGACCCGGCTCCCGCCACGGTCGCGCTCGGCAGTTTGGGCGCCTTCATGAAGCTGGTCTGCAGCGTGGTGAAGTTGATGCGCAGCGCGTCGGAGACATCGCTGCCCTGCTCGGTCTGCCCGATGGTAAAGTCACCATTGGTTTTCAGCCGCAGGCCCCAGCGGTGGAAATTCGCCTCGTTGAAAAAGTCGAGATACAGGTTCCCATTACCCTGGATACGGCCGCCGGCGACGCCGCTCGCATGGGTGTTGCGCAGCTTGAACCCCTCGAACCGCGTCGACGCGGAAAGCTCGGTCTCGAACCCGGTCACCGACCCCGTCACCGCATTGGTGTTAAGGTAGATCATCCGCGCGCCGTTGGTGAAGCCCGACGTGCCGACCAGCGACAACAGCGACTGGATGCCCAGCGGGTTGGTCCCGACACTCCCCGCCGACAGATAGATGTCGCGGTCGAACGTGTAGCCATTGCCCGAATTGACATAGGGCAGGTTGATCTGGGACGTCCCCGCCGCATTGGTCTGGGTCAGCCAGGGCGTGTTGTTGCCCGTCCGATTGATCCGCACCTGATTGGACAGGGTGATCGGCTTGGTCGCACTGGACGTCCCGTTCCAGCCAAAGGTGACGTGCGCGTTCCGATAGCCATCGGCAAAGGCATAATAGGCCGCCTGAAAGCTGGTGTCGGAGTCATACCCCCAATCACCCTCGTCGAACGGGGCATAGATGCTGATCGGCCGATATTCCGATCCACCCGATCCCGTCGTGTGCATCGCATGGTGAAATTCGGACCCGTCCACCCATCCACCCGGATTGCCGGGGTTGCGCGTCGGCTTCTTGAACCGGCTCTCGATCCGGATCGACGGCCCGCCCATCGCGGTGTTGATCGGCGTAAAGCTGGTGGTGAGGTTCCAGCTCAGCCCGAACACATTGTTGGTATATTCGAGCTGCCCGGGAAACTGCGAATCGGCCGGATAAGGGCCGTAGGTGAAGTTGAGCCCGAAGCGGATGCTCGACGGCTCGCCATCCTCGTCGCGCGAAGGCGAGTCATAGACCACGCCCTCCTGCGACCAGCCCGAATCGATGTCCGGCGGCGTCTCGGTTTCGATCGTGTAATGCGGTGCCGACAGCCCGTCCACACCGGTCACCTGATCCAGGAAATCAGTGACGGTCAGGCCCTCATTGCCCGGAATCGCCTGCCACGCGGCGAACACATCCGACGGTCCGAACACGTCCGGATTCACCGTCGCCGTCAGGAACTCCGCGACTGTCCCGTCCTCGTTACCAGGCAGCGCCTGCCATGCCGCAAACACATCCGATGGTCCGAACACGTCCGGGTTCACCGTCGCTGTCAGGAACTCCGCGACGGTCCCGTCCTCGTTCCCGGGCAGCGCCTGCCACGCCGCAAACACATCCGACGGGCCGAACACATCCGGGTTCACCGTCGCTGCCAGGAACTCCGCAACTGTCCCGTCCTCGTTGCCCGGAAGCGCCTGCCACGCCGCAAACACGTCATGCGCCTGCACGATCTGGTAGAATTCGGCCGCGACCGTCAGCGCGATTGTCTTGGTCCCGGCGGGCAGGTCGACCGCGCTGGTCCCGTCCGACGAGATGATCGGCGCCCGCTCAATCGTCCCGCTGGTAAAGGTGCCGATCCCGACCTCAAAGATGCTGGTGTCGGTGGGCGCGCCGTCGAGCGCATAATAGAATTGGTCGCCCTCGCTCAGCACCGCGGCAAAGCTGCGCGATCCATCGACCGCGCCCCCCGGCGTAATCGCACCGGTGCCCGTGGTCGTCGTCGTTTCCTCGACCAAATCTGCGTAAATCAGCTCTGCCATGTGTCTGCTCCCGCGGAGGAAAAGTCGGAACTGGCCGGGGCGCCCGCATCGCCCCGGCCCGACTGTATCAGGCATGCAACGATCGGCAGAATCGCGATGGCTTCCGCCGCGCTAACCCTGCCGCCCGCTGCCCGTCCGCCTCAGGAGGCGGCGAATTTGAGGAGCTTGATCGCCTCGCTGTTGGTCACCGCGCCGCCTACCCGCTTGGTCGCATAGAAGTGCACAAACGGCTTGTTGCTATACGGATCGCGCAGGATCTGTGTCTCGCCGCGCTCGGCGATCAGATACCCGGCCTTGAAATTGCCGAACGCAATCGACAGCGACCCTGCGGCGATGTCGGGCATGTCCTCGGCTTCGACCACCGGATAGCCCAGCAGGCTCGCCGGCTGCCCCGCGCTCAGCGACGGCTGCCACAGGAACGCGCCATCGCTCGTCTTGAACTTGCGGATGCGCGCCAGCGTCGCCGAGTTCATGCACCACACCGCGCCCTGCCGGTACGGCGGCCGCAGCGCCTGGACCAGATCGATCAGAATCTCCTCGGGATCCGCCGCAAACGCGCCCGCCGCACCCGACAGCACATGCTGCAACGTCCCGAACGCGCGCACATCATCGCCCGTCGCCGCAGTGGCATAGGTCAGAAACCCCTTGGGCTTGTTGGTCCCGTTGCCGCTTACGAACGCCGCCCCCTCGGCCCGCGCAAATTCGCGCGCAATCTCGTCGGCCAACCACGCTTCGACATCGAACGCGGCATCGTCCAGCATCGCCTGGCTCGCCGCCGGATTGGCGAACAGGTCGCCCATCGGCGGGGCGATCTCATTGAACACCGGCGTATCGGTCTCATCGCGTGCCGCCGTCTCGCTCGCCCAGCCCGATTCGGTCCCGCCCGACGCGACCAGCTTGCGATAGCCCGCGCTACCCACCGTCACGACATTGGCGATGGCGCGGATCGGCGAAATGCTCGCCAGCGTCGCATCGACCAGCGCGTCGATCTCGCGCGGCACGGCATAGCCGCCCTCCGCCCCGCTCGCCCCCGACAGCGCCTTCATCTCCAGCGCGCCGCTGCCGCTGCGCAAAAACCCCTCAAACGCAGCGCCGCCCACACTGCGCGCGCCGCTCAACATCGGCCGCGCCACCGGCACCCCAGCCGCTTCCACCGCCTCGAACGACTGTTCGAGGACATCTGCCTTCGTTTCCATAGTCTTCTCCGCCATTTGAAAATCCTCCCCGGAACGGGGAGGGGAACCATGCCTAAGGCATGGTGGAGGGGGCCCGCGTCAGGCGAACCCCGTCGTCTCAGAAAATCAGCAAACAGCGCGTCTTGCGCGACCACGCGGGCCCATCCTCGATCCTGTATCGTTAGGACCGCGACGCACCGTCACTCCGGGAATTCCAAATGTCCAAACGATCGAACAGAAGCTGGATGAACGCCGGGTTCGACGCCTGGTCACTCGGCTGGGAATCCGCCGCCGTGATCGGTCTGCGCGCGACGAAGATCGCCCAGGGCGGCCCCGAAGCGCAGTGCGAGACCGAGTTGATGGTCTCCGAAAAAATGACCGCCGCGTTCGAACTTCAGATGGCAATGATGACCGGCGCCATGGGCATGAGCCCAGCCACCACCACCCGCAAGGCACTCGCCCACTACCGCCGCAAGGTCCGCGCCAACGCGCGCCGCCTCAGCTAACGGTTGGTCCCTCCACCGCATGCACCCGCGCATGCGGTTGCATCGGCCGCACCACCAGACTCACCTCGCACAGCTCCAGCCGCTCGATCTCACGCCACCGCCCTTGCCGCGCCTTGACCGTGCGATACCCAAAGCTCAGGCCGCTCACCGCACCCTGCGCGACCAACGCCGCCAGCTCGGGCGCATCGACCCGCGCCGTCACCCGCAGCCCCCGCGCATCCTCGCCGATCGCCTCGATCACGCCGACCGGCGCCCCGCGATGCTGCCACAGCAACGGCACCCGCCGCACCCGCGCCCCGAACGCCCCGGCCCGGATCACATCCCCACCCTGGTCCGGCACATCGAACACCGCCGCATAACCGGCGAAACGCACACTCCCCTCCCGCTCGCGGGAGGGGCTGGGGGAGGGCCTGTCAGGACCATTCACTTCCCCACCCCCCAAAACCCCAACTTCACCGCCAGCCCAACGACCAGCAGCGCCAGCAGCATCCGTACGACCCACCCCGCCACCGCCTTCACCGCCGACCGCTTCGCATCGCGCCACGCCTCCAACAGCTCGCGCAGCTCGCCCATATCCTTGCCCGCATGCGGATCATCGAGCCCCAGCCGCGCCAGCGCCCGGCTCGCGCCCAACTCGCCCGCCTCCTCCGCCACCGCGCGCAATGTCGCCATGTCCGCGCCCTCCGCGCTCCCTTGCGCGATCAGCTGCGCCAGCAGCTTGCCGTCCACCGGCGCGCTCACGATGCAATCCCCAGCATCGCCCGCTTCTCCTCGGTCGTCAGGAACTCCGCCCCGCTGACGCTGCGCCACAGCCGTTCGCGGTCCTCCGCCATCGCCGGCACCTTATCGACCGCGACCCACAGCCGCGCGTCGGGGAACCACGGCGACAACCCCTGCGCCAATTCGGCCAGGATCTTGTCCGCCAGCGGCAGGATCGTCATCCGCCAAACCGCCTTGTTCGCCTCGCGATAGTTCGCATAGCTGTTGTCGCCGGGCAGGCCGATGAGCATCGGCGGCACCCCGAATGCCAGCGCAATCTCCCGCGCCGCCGCCGCCTTCAGCCCGACAAAATCCATGTCCGCCGGCGTCAGGCTCATCGCCTGCCATTTGAGGCCGCCCTCCAACAGCATCGGCCGCCCGGCATTGGCGGCACCGGCAAAGCCCGCCTCCATCTCGCCCTTCAGTCGCTCGAACTGCGAAGGCGACAACGCGCTCCCGTCCCCCGGCTCGTACACCAGCGCCCCCGAAGGCCGCGCGGCATTGTCGAGCAACGCCTTGTTCCACCGCGTTGCCGCATTGTGGATCGCGATCGCCCCCGACGCCGCACCCAGGCACCCCAGCCCGTAATGGTCATCGACCGGGTTGAACGCCTTCAAATGCACAACCTGCGGCCGCCCCGCCGCATCCTCCGCCGCGATCACGCTGACGCTCCCGCCCACGCGATAGCGATAGCCGACCGGCCACCCCCCGGCATCGGTCTCGACACTCACCCGCTCAGGCCGCAGCGCGAACAGCTCCGCCACACCCCCCGCGCCGTCGCCCAGCAGCTGCACATAGGCATTGCCATGCAACAGCAACTGCGCCGCCAGCGTCGCGCCCAGCTCCTGCCCCTGCGCGCGCGCGGTCACCAGCTTGAGCAACGCCGCATCGCTCGCCTCAACCGGAGCCCCCGCGACGCCCTCGGCAACAATCTTCACTGCCCGCTGCGCCACCGGGTTGGCGGCATAGCCGGCCCGCACCTGCGCCTCATAACTCTGCGGCCACTCGCCCAGCACCGCGCCCGCGCCGTGCCCACGCGCCAACACCGGACGCGAACCCTCGCGCCCGGACTTCCGCCCGAACCATTTCATGCGTTTTCTCCTTTGATCGCCTCACGGCGATGGGGCGGCACCGGCCCGCTCCCCCACCCGGCCACCCAACGACAGTATATTCTATGGGTGGCCGGGTGGGGGAGCGGGCCGGTGCCGCATGCGCGTCAGCGCATCAAACGCTCAGCGCTTCTTTCCGAACCAGATCACGTGCCGCGGCCCCTTGCCATTCTGCCTGGCCCGCACCTGAACCTCTTCAACCTCGAACCCCGCATCGCGCATCCGCCGCGTAAAGGCCGGGTCCGGCCCCGCCGACCACACCGCCAGCACCCCGCCCGGCGCCAGCGCCGCCCGCGCCTTCTCCAGCCCGCGCATCGTGTACAGCCCGTTATTCGCGTCGCGCGTCAGCCCGTCCGGCCCATTGTCGACGTCCAGCAGGATCACCTCCCAGCTGCCCCGGCTGCGCGCAATCTCCGCGCCGACATCGCCCATCACCAGCTGCGTGCGCGGATCATCCAGGCACCCGTCAGCGAGGTCCGCCATCGGCCCGCGCGCCCATTCGATGATGCCGGGCACCAGCTCGACCACGCACGCCCATCCCTTCGGCCCCAGCCGCTTGAGCGCCGCGCGCAGCGTAAACCCCATGCCATATCCGCCGATCAGCAGCCGCGCGTTCGCCGGATCGCTCAGCCGGTCCAGCGTCATCTCCGCCAACGCCTCTTCCGACCCGCTCATCCGGCTCGACATCAGCTCGTTGCGCTCAAGCATGATGATGTGATCACGCCCATGCCGCACCAGCCGCAACGGCTCCCCGCCCGGCACCTCAGCGACGCCAATCAATTCCCTCGGCGTCATCTCAACTCCACGTAAAACTCAACACGCTCTCGCCCTCGAGCAGCCCGCTCGAGTTGAACCGCCGCTCGGCAATCCGCCCGCGCCCCAGATGATCCACCGTCACCACCGTGCTCGCCCGCGTCCCATAGACCGGATTACGGATGAACACTGGCGAATCCACCGGCTCATGCGGATCTGGCTCGTACCGCTCCGCTGCCCCCGCCGGCCGCTCGTCCGCCAGCACCGCGAACAACGGCTCCAGCGCCGAACTCCCCGCCTCCAGCCACGCGCGCAGCCCCATCTGCACCCGGATCGTCTTGGGCCACAGCGTATCGAACAACCCGTTCGACAAGCCATGCATCCCCGGACTGAGCGGCCGTCGCACCGGATCGGGCCGGTTCGACAGATAGAGCGGCCCATCGCGATCCACCGCGATCAGGTTGAACGGGTTATAGGCGTTCAGATCCTCCGGCTCCTGCCCGGCGAGCATGTCGGTCACCAGCTCCCCGCGCGACAACCGCGCCGGATCAGCCGCCTCACCGCGCACATTGGTTACCGCCGCCAGCCGCCCGGCCTCATTCACCGCCAGCCAGGTCCCCCCAGCCTCCAGATCGCGCCCGCCGATGACAGGGGTGTTAGCAGGTTTGGGCGCCATCCAGCGCGAAAGCGGCGCAGTCGGGCGCACATGCCGCTCATCACGGTTCCCCGCAGCGACCAACCGCCAATTGGGATGCATCCCCCACGCCAACGCCAGCACGCACATGGGCGGAGGCTTAGCGGGGGTGAAGGGCCACAGCTAGAGGGATGTCACGTCCCCCGCACCCCAACCTCGCCCTTCCACCCGAACACCAGCTCCCACGCCGCCCACACCAGCGCATCCGCCCGATCCGGCGAGCGCCCCGGCCCGGCATAATCGCCCCCGCGCACCAGCCCGCACAGCTCGTCCTCCAGCGCCGCGAACGGCTCGGCGTGCCGCACCTGCCGCCGCTCGTACAACGCCGCGATCGGCTCGGCCCGCGCCGCCTTGCCCCGGCTGGCATGGACCAGCCGCACCGGCATCGCCACCGCTGCCGCGCGCAGCACGCTTTCGACCATGTCGCCGCCCTGGTTCTTCTCCGCCACCACGCGATCCGCGCCGTGCCGCTCGGCACACGCCGCCACCGCCTGCGCCCAGCCCTCGGGCGACAGCCCCGAAACGCTCGCATCCTCCAGCACGCTCAGCCGCCCCGCGCCGTCGATCGCCACCGCGACGATCCCGCACGCATCGCCCTCCGCACTCGCCGGCGGATCGACGCCCACCACCACGCGTACCGGCTCACCGACCACAACCGCCCGCGCCGCCTCGATCATCGCCCGCGTCCACAGCGCCCCCGGCACATCGCTCAGCAATTCGCCGTCCAGCTCCTGCCGCCCCAGCCGCGTGCCGCCATATTCGGCCTCCATCGCCTCCACGAAACTCACCGGCAGATGCGGATTGTCCCGCGTCCTCCCGCGCGTCTCGACACAGCTCGGCAGTGCCATCACCCGCCGCATCAGCCGCGTCGGGCGCGGGGTCGTCGTCACCAGCACGCGCGGCCGCTCCCCCAGCCGCAACCCCATCGAAAGATTATCCCAGGCCGGCTCCCCACGACGCCGCCATTTACCAAGCTCGTCGCACCAGCCGAAATGATGCTCGGGTCCACGCAGCGCTTCCGGCGCTTCGGCGGAATAGACAAACGCGCACGCACCCGATCCGAACCGCACCTCGCCCGCTGTCGGCCGCCAATCGACCGTTTCCCCGTCGCGCGCCACGGCGATCAGTCCGCTCGCGCCCTCGATCATCACCCGCCGGACTTCCTCGAACGTCGCGCCGACCAGCGCGATCCGCGCATCGCGATGCGTTCGCGCAAGTTCGCTGACCCATTCGCTGCCCGTCCGGGTCTTGCCGAACCCCCGCCCCGCGCGGATCAGCCACACCCGCCAGTCGCCCGGCGGCACCGCCTGCCCATGATGCACCCACATCGGCCAGCGCTGCTCCAACTCCCGTGCAACCGGATCGCTCAGCGTTGTCAGAACCCGTGTCTGCTCCTCCGGGGGCAACGCCTTCCACACGTCGCGCAGCAGGCCGTCGGAAATCGTCGCCGGGTCAGCTTGGGCCAGCGCCAGCGGATCAATCTCCGCCGTCACGCCGTTTCTCCACGCGTCGCTGGGCCGCCGTCAGCGCCTTGATCAGTGCCGCATTCGTCTCTTCGCGGGTTGCGGCCCGCCGGGGGCGTCCCGTGCGCCGGTTCGGCTCGCCATTGCGTTCGCCCCGGCGATAAGTCAGCACCCGGATCGCCCGGTCCATGTCGAATGGTTCGTTCAAGCCATCGGCTTCGGCCCGGTCCGGATCGATATCAATCTCCACCCCGGCCCCCCCATGCTCCAGCACCAGCGCCTCGATCCGGTCATATCCCAGCGCCAGCGCGTGCCGGAACTGCTCGGCGAACACCGGATCCCGCCGTCGCGTCGCGCAGATCGTGCCGCGATGAATCCCGGCATAGCTTGCGGACCGGGTGATGTTGCAGGTGAGCGCAAGGCCATCCAGAAACTTCTGGCGTTTCTCTGCCGTGAAGCTGGTCACGTTGATTTTGCGGCGCTTGGGCTTGCCCTTCAGGCTGACCAACAGCTCGTCCATCCCACATCTCCCCAACGCAGATCGGGCCGAGAGAGGCGTCCCCGCCCCGGCCCGACTTCACTCGATTTTCAATTGCCCAAAGACTGTGCTCAGCGGCCCAATCGCCGCGACTCGCAATTCTTCAGCGTTCCTGTTATGTACCGAATGAGCGTGACGATGTCAAGCACTTTGTTCCTATTTGGTTCGTACAATCGCTCATCGCCGGTTCATCGCCGCTGTGCCATGCTACCAGCATGACCCACCGCCCCGCTCTCCTCGCCCCGCTGGCCCTGCTCGCCACCGCCTTCCCCGCCACCGCACAGGAAGCGGCCCCGGCACCGCCCGCTGCCAAAGAGGCGCGCATCCCCTTCCCCTCGATGATCCGCGATTTCCGCGCAGACGGTCGCGACGCCATCTACCTGCGCGCCGGCCGGCAATGGTATCGCGGCACCTTCTTCGCCCCGTGCATCGAACTCCCCTGGGCCTGGCAGATCGCCTTCAAGCCCTCCGGCGGCATCGGCGGCATCGACCGCTTCGCCAGCATCATCGTCCCCCGCGAAGGCGAATGCCGCCTCGCCTCGCTCGTCAAGATCGACGGCAAACCGCCGGAGCGGGCGAAGAAGCCGGCCAAGCCGATGGGCTAAAACCCATCTCCCAGCGGGAGAGGGAGGCGCGCAGTGCCGAGTGCCACACCGCGACGCTCCAAAATGCTCTGAACCCCTGCGGTTGGACCCGGGCAAATGCCAGCCTCTCCCGCCGTCGCAGCCGAATTTTGTGTTCCCGCAACGCCCGGACCGCAAGCTAGGTTAGAAACCGTGACGCCTACCAGCGCGCTGGCGATCAACCCTCGGCAGCCGGGATGGACGCCCAGTCTTCGAACCCCGCCATCAGATCGTCCGGAGGCACGATGCGCCCCGCATGATCTACGAACGCAACGGCGACCTCCGAACCGTCCGATTTGCGCATCAGCCGCATGGGTGGCGTTCTTCCTTGGCCGACCCAGTGGTCCGACCATTGCCGCATCGCCAGGAACGGTAGCCGCAGCGCTTCGCCCATTTCGGTAAGGAGATACTCCTTCCTCGGTCGGCTCCCATCCGCCTTATAGTCCTGCCGAACCATCAGCCCCGAGGCGACGAGGCGCTTGAGTCGATCGGCCAGAATGGTCCTCGGTATGCCGATCTCGGTGTGGAAATCTTCGTAGCGCCGCACTCCAAAGAGGGCGCTGCGCAGGATGAGCAATGACGCGCGATCTCCCAGGAAATCAAAGCTTGCGGCAAGCGTGCAGCGGCTGATGTGGATCGGCGACTGACGTCGAAACGGGGCGGTGGCCATGCGTTGGAGCGTATCTGGGTTGCAAAAACAAATCCAGCCTCTATGTCTAAGTATGTAAATTGGACTCAGAATAGTTGATTGTGCAGGGAGGCGCGGAGCGATGAGAGACACGAATCTGGCCATTATCTGGCCAACAGTGGCGATGGCGGCGTTGATATTCGTGGTATGGGCGGTGCTTCTGCAGCAGCGCTTCGCCCATATCGCCGCGAACCGGCCGGTGGCTGCCGACTTCGCCAACGCTGAAGCCGTTGGGCGCTACTTTCGTCCCGTCGAACGGCCCGCACAGAACCTGGCCAACCTGTTCGAAATGCCCGTGCTCTATTTTGCCCTGGTGCCCCTGCTGATCGTGACGGGCAGCGCCTCGGGCATACAGGTTGCGCTGGCCTGGGCCTTTGTCGCGCTTCGACTTGTGCACAGCATCATCCAGATCGGTCCCAACGCGATCAGAGCCCGGGCGCGCGTTTTCATCGCCGCGAGCGTCGCGTTGTTCGCCATGTGGCTGGGATTCGTTGTGGATATGCTGGCCCATAGTGGAGACCGGATGTGACCGCCCCTCAGAAAGGCGCAGGCAAATCCCATGTCCTCATCATCCATGAGGTCGAGGACTATGAGCGGTGGAAAGCGATCTTCGATGATGCCACGACGATCCGGCGGAACGCGGGCGAGATCGCCTATCAGCTTTTGGCCTATGACACGGATGCAAGGCGCGTGGTCCACTTTTCTCGCTGGAGCTCGCTGGCCGCAGCGCGCGCCTTCTTCGAATCTCCAAGGCTGGTCGAGATTCGACGTGTCGCGGGCGTTTGCGCGCCGCAGTTCCTCTATCTCAATGAAATAGAAGCACAAATCCTCTGACGCACACGGTCGCGCCAGATTGTTGATCTAGGAGGGCAGCGATGATTTCCCATGTCTTTATCGGCGTGAATGACCTTGATCGGGCGAGCGACTTCTATGCCCCGATCATGGGTGAACTGGGGTGGCGCCGCCGGCATTCCAAAGCCCCGTCGCATCTGGTGATGTGGAATCTGGCGGAGTCGACCCGCCCGCTGTTCGTTCTTGGCCCACCTTTCGACGGAAAGGCGGCCGATCCGGGCAATGGCGGCATGGTCGCCCTGCTGGCGCCCGATCGCGCCACGGTCGACCGCACCTATGCGATCGCAATGGCCGCCGGTGCAACAAGTGAGGGCACCCCGGGTTTACGACCACAGTATCACGCCCATTATTACGGCGCCTATTTCCGGGATCTCGACGGCAACAAGATATGCATTGTCTGTCATCAGCCCGACGATCTGACGATCACGCAGAGGCAGATCGCATGACCACGTCTCCCCCGGTTGCTCGCCGCGCCCTGGACATCGCCCCGCGCGCAAAGCCTTCCAACTACCCGCCGCAGTTTGCCGCGCGCGTATCCGGCCGGGTCAAGCGCCAGCTTGGCGATGCTTTTGGCCTGTCGCGCTTTGGGGTGAACCTCACGGTGCTGCCGCCGGGCGTGCAATCCGCCCTGCTGCATCGGCATACAGAGCAGGAAGAGTTTATCTATATCCTCTCCGGTCGCCCCACTCTGCGCACCGACGCAGGCAAAGTTCTATTGGAACCGGGGATGTGCATAGGTTTCCCGGCGGGCGGCCTGGCCCACCATCTGGTCAACCTTACCGGCGAGGACGTCCACTATCTGGAAGTTGGCGACCGGAACGTTGCCGACCAAGGCGAATATCCCGAGGATGACCTCGTCGCCGCATGGTCCGAAGGCGGATGGCGTTTCACCCGCAAAGATGGAACCGCGTGGTGAGCGCACAAGCTTCGATCAAGCGCCGCACAGCAGCGGATGTGCGCGCGGCCAAGGGGGGCGAGAAGCTGGTCGCCCTAACAGCCTACCATGCGCTCAGTGCATCGTTGGCCGACCCGCATTGCGATATGCTGCTTGTCGGCGATTCACTGGGCAACGTGTTGTATGGTTTTGAATCGACGCTGCCGGTGACGCTGGAGCTGATGATCGCCCATGGGCGCGCTGTTGTGGCCGCATCCAGCTACGCACTGGTGGTCGTCGACATGCCGTTTGAGTCCTATGAGCAATCGAAGGAGCAGGCCTTCGCATCGGCGGCACGCGTCATGCAGGAAACCGGCTGTGGCGCCGTCAAGATCGAGGGCGGCGTTCACGTTGCCGAAACGATCGCGTTTCTAACGGCGCGCGGGATCCCCGTCGTCGCCCATATCGGCCTGACGCCGCAGTCCATTCACACTCTGGGCTCTTTCAGAGCACAAGGACGCGCGGAAGCGGCCAATTTGGTACGGTCCAACGCGCCGGGCTCGATTGAGGCTGATGCGGACGCCGTCGCGGCTGCCGGAGCCTTTTCCGTCGTGATCGAAGCGGTCGTGGAACCGCTTGCGCGGCACATTTCAGGCAAAATCGCCATTCCGACGATCGGCATCGGCGCAAGCGCCGCCTGTGACGGGCAGATTCTGGTTCTGGAAGACATGCTGGGCATGACCGAGCGCACGGCGCGCTTCGTCGAACGGTTCGCCAATCTCAGGCCGGCCATGGACGCAGGAATCGCCGCATTTTCGTCTGCGGTGCGCAGCGGGTCATTCCCCACCCAAGACAATCTCTATGGGGTCAAGGCGTGATCAGTGACTGCGACGTTCCCAAGGGTTCAAATTCCGGGGACACAGTCGCCGCACATTGATCGCCGGAACCCCACGACAGCACCCAATCCTACCCGCGCGCCGCCGCCCAGGCCGCAACCTCATCCTCCCGCCGCCGCACCACGCGCAGCGCGCCCGCCACGCCGGTCGCGGGGTCAATTTCGACCACACCGTCCCACTCAAACGTCGCATTGCCCGCGATCGTCACCGCGTCGCCGCCCGCCGGCCCCTCGGCGCGCGCACGCACCCGGCCGCCGGGGTTGAATACCGTCAACCACTCCCCGAACGGCAGCCGTCCGGTCAGCCCCGCGGCATGCACCGACCCCGCCATCGCGGTCCCGCACGCATTGGTCAGCCCCACGCCGCGCTCGAACGTCTGCACGAACAGGTCCGCGCCCCGAACCTCGACAAAGCTCACATTGGCGCGATCGACCAGCAACTCCGGCCCCGCCTCGCACCAGCTGCCCAGCGCCACCAGCTCATCGACATCGACCCGCTCGACGAACGCGATCAGATGCGGGTTGGGCATCGCCAGCGCGGTAAAGGCGCGGTCACTCGGCAACCCCGGCACCACCGCGTCGATCACCGGCCCCGCGACGCGCAACCCCACCGCCGCCGGATCGGTCCCCACCGGCCCCACCGTCTCGCGCACGGTATAAACGCCCGGAGCAAGCTCCGCGTCGCGCGAGACCTGCGCATCGCTGGTCTTCAACCCAACCCGCGCCGCCTCGATGCCAAAAGCCTCAAAGCCCGCCCGCGCCACGCACCGCAATCCATTCAAACAGGTCTCCGGTTCGGACCCATCGCTGTTGAAAACCCGAAATCCGAAATCTGACCCAGCATCGCCCGCGGTCAGCAACAAAATCCCATCCGCCCCCACCGGCCCATCACGATCGCTCAACGTCCGCGCGATCCGCCCCCAGCTCGCATCGTCCAGATCGACACCGCGCGCATCCAATAGGGTAAAGTCATTCCCCGACCCATGACATTTCGTGAAGTTCAGTTTCATGTGCCGATCTCTAAGCCACCCCCGCGCGCACGCAACCGCAGTTCGCCTTGCCGCCCGCAAACCCGCACTGGCGCGCCTGCGGCCGAGCTGCCACAAGGTCCGCGATGGACGGTATCTTGTTCCTCGCCGTGGTCGCGCTCGGCATCGTCGCAATGGCACAGGGCCAGCGGTTGCGCGCCCTCACCCGGCGGATCGAGGAACTCGAACACGCCCCGCACCCGCAGCCTCAACCGGTTCGCACGCCGAAGCCCGCGCCGGTCGCCGACATGGCACCGCCACCACCGCGCCCCGCTCCAGCCGTCATCACCCCGCCGGTCCAGCGCGCCGAAGCGCCGCCACCCGCCCCCGAGCCGGAACCCGACCGCCCCAGCCTCGAATCGCTGATCGGCGCGCGCCTGCCCGTCTGGATCGGCGCGGTCGCCTTGGTCGTCGCGGGCTTCTTCCTCGTCCGCTACGCCGTCGAAATCGGCCTGCTCACCCCCGGCGTCCGCACGATCCTCGCCGCGATCTTCGCCGCGATCCTTGTCGGCGGAAGCGAGGCCGCCCGCCGCATCCCCGCGCTCGCCGAAGACCCCCGCATCGGCCAGGCGCTCGCCGGCGCGGGCATCGCCAGCAGCTACGCGACGCTCTACATCGCCGCCGCACTCTATCACCTGATCGGCCCGCTCCCCGCCTTCGTCCTGATGATCGCCGTCACCACGCTCGGCCTGTTCCTGGCCCTGCGCCACGGTCCGCCGACCGCAGTGCTGGCGCTCGCCGGCGGCTTCGTCGCCCCGCTCGTCGCCGGTTATGACGCAGCGGGGATTGGCCCGCTGCTCGCCTATCTCGGCCTGTTCACTGCGGCATTGTTCGGCCTAGCCATCCACCGCGGCTGGGGCTGGCTCGCGCTCGCCGCGACGGTGGTCGGCTTTGGCTGGGTCAATTTCCTGCTCGTCGCGCTGGAGCCGACCCGACTGACCGGCCCAGCCGCCTTCGTCATCGCGCTGGCACTGGCCGCCACCCTTGCCTTGCCCCGTGCCGGGATCACCAGCGCCTCGCTACGCACCGCCCCGCTCGTCGCCGGGCTGATCCAGCTGCTGATCTTCGCGCCCGCGCTGCAGTTCGACGGCTTTGCCTGGAGCTTCTACCTGATCCTTGCCACCGCCGCGCTGATCCTCGCCTGGCGCGACGCACGCCATCTGCCCGGCGCCCTCGCCGCGCTCGGCCTGTCGCTGGTCCTGCTCGCCGCGGCGCTGGTCGCCCCCGAGTCAGGCGCGACCTTCATCGCCGCGCCGGTCCTCGCGCTGCTCTTCACCGCACCCGGCCTTGCCCTGCTAGACCGTGCGCGCAGCTGGGCCGTCATCGCACTCGGCGGCATCGCCGGGCCGGTGCTGCTCGCAAACCTGCTGGAGCCATCGCGCCAGACCGACTGGCAATGGGCGCTGCTCGAATTTGTCGCCGCCGCGCTCGCCTTCCTCGTTAGCTGGCGGCGCCGCACCGCAACCGACAGCCTCGATCCCGGCCTGATCGGCGGCGCACTCGCCGCCGCGATCCTGTTCACCACCGCCGCCGGTCAGCTTGTCGCGATCGAATGGATCGGAGCCATCTTCGCCCTTGCCACGATCGGCCTCGGCCTTTGGGCGCGCCGCACCGGCGACCGCGCCTTGCTCACCCTGCCCGCGCTCGGCATCGCCACAGTCCTGATCGCCGCGATCGAACCGATCCTCGACTATGCCCTGCTCATCGCCCGGTCGCTCGCCGGTGAAGGCGTCACCTATCCGCTCCTGCCACCCCTTGCCGAAGCATTCCGCGCGCTCCTCCCGCTGATCGCCACCATCGCGCTGCTCGCCCCCGATTCCCGCCAGTTCGGCCAACTGCGAAAAGCGGCACTCGCCACCGGCCTCACCATCGCGCTGCTGCTGCTCTACCATCTCGCCAAGCTCCCGCTCGCCATCGCCACCGACGCCCGCTTCGAAAGCCTCGGCTTCATCGAACGCGCGCTGATCACCCACGCCCTGTTCGCCGCCGCCTTCCTGCTGCGCACCCGCCGCCCCACTATCGCGCTGCCCCTGTTCGGCCTCGCGTTCGGTCGCCTGATCTGGTTCGACCTGATCGTCCTAAATCCCGTCTTCGTCGCGCAGCAGGTCGCGCTCTTCCCGCTTGCGCTGCACTTCGCGCTGACCGGCTTCTGGCTCTACCGCTTCCTCCCGCAACCGATCGCGACCCGCGCCGCCATCGCCGCCGCCCTGCTCGCCACCCTCGCCGCCGTCCGCCAAGCCGCGCATGGCAGCATCATCACCGGCCCGATCGGAACCGGAGAAAACTACGGCTACTCGATCGCCCTCCTCCTCCTCGCCCTTGCCGGGCTGACACTGGGCATCCGTTCGGGCAGCCGCGACCTGCGCCTCGCCGGGCTCGGCCTGCTCACCTTTGTCACGGTCAAGGTATTCCTGGTCGACGCCGCCGCGCTCGATGGGTTGCTCCGCATCCTGTCCTTCCTCGGGCTCGGCATCGCGCTGATCGGGATCGGCTGGGTCTATCGCCGCTTCCTCGCCGCGCGACCGAAAGCGTCAGTGGCGGACGCCTGACCCCCGCGGCATCCTGGCCTCACACCAACAGGAGGCCCAGATGACCAAGATCGTCCACATCGTCGACCCCGCCGACACCGATATCGACGCCGCCCGCAACATCGCGCTGTCGGGTGAGCTCGCCAGCTACGCCCGCGCCGCGCAGGATCCGCTGGCGATGCTCGAAGCGGCCAAGCTGCTCGCCACCCTCCCCCGCAGCATGTTCGTCCGGGGCGCAACCACCGCCCCCGCGCTCTATGCCGAGGCGCGCCTGCTCGCCCGCAGCGACCCCGCCATGCTCGCCGAGATCGACGCTGTCCAGTACGGCTATGCCCGCCCCGCGCGCGGCAATTGCTATGCCGCCGAAAGCTGGGTCGTCGGCTATCGCGGCAATGGCATCGGCCTGTCCGCCACCCCCGCGCCGCAGGTCCGGTTCCGCGTCGGCGCGCCGGTGTGGACCGGCCCCCGCCCGACCAGCGCGGCCTGATCCGATGCGCACCGCCCTACGGCTGCTCGCCATCGCGCTGACCCTCTCCGCGCTACCCGTTCGTGGCGAAGATCGTCCACATGCCGTCACCGGCGCACAGATGCGCGCCGAGGCCCGCACCCTCGCCGGTACCGACCCCGCGTTGCTTGCCGAGGTCGAAGCGGCGGAGGCAGAGGCGGCGCGCGGCGTTCTCGGCGCCGGCCCCAGTTCGATCCGCCAGACCGTCCCTGCTGGCGCGACCTGGGCGCTGCCGATCACGCGCAGCGCCGATGCCGCCGCGACCATCGCCGTCCGCCGCATCGGCCACACACCCGTCGCGCTCACGGTCCTCGACGCGACGGGGCGACCGCTCTGCACGGACAATAGCGGCAGCGCGCTGCTCACCTGCCGCATTGCCGCGGGAAGCGGCCCGCTCGTCGCCCGCGTCGCCAATCGCGGGTCCGACGCGACCGACGTCTTGCTCCTCATGAACTGACGCCCGTCACGGCAACCGATAATGATCCGCCAGCCGGTCGAGCGCGAGCGTCAGCACCAGCCGCCCGGCCCGGGCCGGCCAGGCCAGCGCCTTTTCCGCCACCGGCACGCTTTCCCCGGCACAGATCACCCGCCACAGGATATCGGCCAGCCCCCGCCCCGCCGCCGCAATCGCTGCGTCGAACCGCCGCTTCGCCGCGATCTGCGCCTCGGTCGGGTCGAGCCCTGCACCCGGCGCA
>VYKW01000169.1_pt1:0-2500 | contig 28399 bp, 18 predicted proteins | sample 5114451 | NCBI WGS metagenome assembly VYKW01 (sample SAMN12291784, study PRJNA351875) | freshwater metagenome | isolation source: freshwater lake | place: USA: Michigan, Gull Lake | collected 2013-08-08
CCCCAGGATGTGATGAGCCGACATCGAGGTGCCAAACGACGCCGTCGATATGGACTCTTGGGCGTCATCAGCCTGTTATCCCCGGCGTACCTTTTATCCGTTGAGCGATGGCCCTTCCACACAGAACCACCGGATCACTATGACCTACTTTCGTATCTGCTCGACTTGTCAGTCTCGCAGTCAGGCGGGCTTATGCCATTGCACTCGACGGTTGATTTCCGACCAACCTGAGCCCACCATCGCGCGCCTCCGTTACCATTTAGGAGGCGACCGCCCCAGTCAAACTGCCTGCCATACATTGTCCTGGAGCCGGATAACGGCTCGCAGTTAGACAACCATGTTCATAAGGGTGGTATTTCACATTGCGGCTCCACAAGAGCTGGCGCCCCTGCTTCAAAGCCTACCACCTATCCTACACATGCAAACACGATTGCCAGTGTAAAGCTACAGTAAAGGTGCACGGGGTCTTTCCGTCTAACCGCAGGAACCCCGCATCTTCACGGGGAATTCAATTTCACTGAGCATGTGCTGGAGACAGTGGGGAAGTCGTTACGCCATTCGTGCAGGTCGGAACTTACCCGACAAGGAATTTCGCTACCTTAGGACCGTTATAGTTACGGCCGCCGTTTACTGGGGCTTCGATTCAAAGCTTGCACTTCTCCTCTTAACCTTCCAGCACCGGGCAGGCGTCAGGCCATATACGTCGTCGTTGGACTTAGCATAGCCCTGTGTTTTAGGTAAACAGTCGCCACCCCCTGGTCTGTGCCCCACCAGTCTGGTTGCCCAAACTGATGGCCTGCTTCTCCCGAAGTTACGCAGGTAATTTGCCGAGTTCCTTCAGCACACTTCTCTCAATCGCCTTGGTATACTCTACCAGTCCACCTGTGTCGGTTTCGGGTACGGTCTACGTGGGGGCTATTTCCTGGGACACCTTCGCTGCTTTCCCAATCCGATAAGGGAAAACAACACACAGCATCCGTCACACACCCACTGGCCCACGAATATTAACGTGGTTCCCATCGACTACGGCTTTCGCCCTCGCCTTAGGGGCCGGCTAACCCTGCGCAGATTAGCTTTACGCAGGAACCCTTGGACTTTCGGCGGGAGTGTTTCTCACACTCCTGTCGTTACTCATGTCTGCATTCGCACTTCCGATACCTCCAGGACCCCTCACGGGTATCCCTTCACAGGCTTACGGAACGCTCCGCTACCGCACTTTCGTGCCCGCAACTTCGGTGCATAGCTTTAGCCCCGATACATTTTCGGCGCAGAAACCCTTAATTAGACCAGTGAGCTGTTACGCTTTCTTTAAATGATGGCTGCTTCTAAGCCAACATCCTGGTTGTTATGGGGTTCCCACATCCTTTCACACTTAGCTATGACTTGGGGACCTTAGTTGGCGATCAGGGTTGTTTCCCTTTTCACGACGGACGTTAGCACCCGCCGTGTGTCTCCCAGATAGTACTCTCAGGTATTCGGAGTTTACTTAGGTTTGGTAATCCTGTGGGGACCCCTAGCCCATGTAGTGCTCTACCCCCTGAGGTATTCGTCTGAGGCTCTACCTAAATAGATTTCGCGGAGAACCAGCTATTTCCAGCCTTGATTGGCCTTTCACCCCTTGCCACAGCTCATCCGAGGCTTTTTCAACAGACACCGGTTCGGCCCTCCAGCAGGTGTTACCCTGCTTTCAGCCTGTCCATGGCAAGATCGACTGGTTTCGGGTCTAATCCGACGAACTGAACGCCCTGTTCAGACTCGCTTTCGCTTCGCCTACAGCTATCGCCTTAAGCTTGCTCGTCAGACTAAGTCGCAGACCCATAATACAAAAGGTACGCCGTCACCCTTGCGGGCTCCGACTGTTTGTAGGCATCCGGTTTCAGGTTCTATTTCACTCCCCTAGTCGGGGTGCTTTTCACCTTTCCCTCACGGTACTGGTGCGCTATCGGTCGGTAAGGAGTACTTAGGCTTGGAGGGTGGTCCCCCCATGTTCAGACAGGATTTCACGTGTCCCGCCCTACTCGAGTCTTCAACTTGGCATTACCTGTACGGGGCTGTCACCCGCTGAGGCCCAACTTTCCAGATGGTTCCAGTTGTCCTTGTTGAAGCACTGGCCTAGTCCGCGTTCGCTCGCCACTACTTGCGGAGTCTCGGTTGATGTCCTTTCCTCCAGGTACTTAGATGTTTCAGTTCCCTGGGTTTGCTTTTAATCCCTATGTATTCAGGATCAAATACCTTCATTTGATAACCAGAAATCCGAAACCGGAAAACACGAGCAAGCCCGCATCGTCCGGTCTAGAAGTTCTAGTTATCGAAGGTGGGTTGCCCCATTCGGAGATCTGTGGATCAACGGTTGTTCGCACCTTCCCACAGCATATCGCAGCGTACCACGTCCTTCATCGCCTCTTACCGCCAAGGCATCCACCAGATGCCCTTTTGTCACTTGATCACTCTCATTAGCAATGCCCACCTGTGCTCCTAGCCGCAGCACCCTTCGAGGGTT
>VYKW01000169.1_pt1:5000-28399 | contig 28399 bp, 18 predicted proteins | sample 5114451 | NCBI WGS metagenome assembly VYKW01 (sample SAMN12291784, study PRJNA351875) | freshwater metagenome | isolation source: freshwater lake | place: USA: Michigan, Gull Lake | collected 2013-08-08
ACCGTGGCGCCCCGACAAGGACCGAATAAATACAAACCCCGGCCCGGTGTCAACAACCGAATTTAAAAAATCTTCGGATTTAGCCCTCCCTATGCCCATCCTTCTGTTTTTGTTTGTTTTTTGTGGTTATCCACATGACCTCGGAAGCGGCGGCTCGAGCGGTTCGAGGGCTGCCGGCTTGGCGAAATTTGGGCTGACTGACCCGATCCGAGGTTCGCAGGGGCCTCATACAGCGTTTGCGGAGGTCGCGAGGCGCCGTTGCTGCAGTGCCGGACGAGCCTCTTCGGCTCTGCACAAAATGGTCAGCAGAACGGGCCTGAGGGGGAGCAGGGGCCGCTTTCCCCTGCGCCTGCCACAAAAGTGCCCGACAAATCAGCCGTTTTGATTGACCGCAGGACCGCGAACAGCGGACAGTCTGCAAACGCATGGAGCCGGCGCGGATGGGCGGGTTCGATGTGGCGTGTCTTGGCCGCCCGCAAGGGCGTATCGCCTTGCGCGCGGGTTGGGAATCCGGGGGACGCGGTTTGGTTCATCACATCCGACATCGGCCGCGCACGCGCCCGGGGCTTCGCCCGGTTCGCGCACGCTCGTCCGATCATCCCAACGGATTGCCCCATCTCTATCGCGGGTCCCGCGGCCGCGGGGCCCGCGCCGACGTTTACGCCGCTGATCACGCCGACAGCCGGCAAAGCGGACGGTTCCGCTGGCTATTGAGCACTGTACTCGCTGCGGCCGTGGGGGCGGTGGCGATCATCGTCGTGATCTACGGATCCACCGATCCGCGCGACGTTGCCGAAGGCCGGATGCCGACGCTGGACCGTTTGCGCATGGATGCCACACTGACGCCGATGCCCGCCCCGCACCGGCCCGACGACGGATTGAATTGGGCGGTTGCCAAAACGGACCGTCTGAAGATGACGACAGGCGCAACGTCCACGCGCTACATCATCCATGAGACCTTGAAGCAGCGACGCAATGGGCGCGAATACATTTACGCGAAGCCATATGTGCGCATCGTCTCCCGGCTGGCACCCGTGCCTGCGAACTACGCGGATGTGATTCCGCCTTTCAATCCGCTGAAGCTTTATGCGGACAACAAGCCGGTCGCCAGTAACCGCGAAGACGAAACGATTTCGCAGAACCGCGATGTGAACGTGCGCGTCGTGGAATTGCTGGGCGGTTTTCTCCCGGGTGAGGACGGACAAGAATTGGACGGCGGCGAGGTGGACGATCTCGTCCAGCGCGCCAGCCTGGATGTGGGTGCCGCACCTGAAGACACCGAAGCGCCGCTGGTCGAGGCCGGTGCAGAGCCGGCGGCGGCTATCGCCGAACCGCAAGATGCGCCGAACACGACATCTCTTTCTAAAACCGTCGTCGAAGCCGACGAACCCGAGGAGGAGATCGAGGGTACGACTACGCGTGTGGTGAAGGTGGGACCGCGCGATACGCTGGCGAAAATCCTGGCTGCGACCGGCGCTGAGACGTGGGTCGTGCGCGAAATCCTGGCATCGGCGGAGACGATTTTCCGCGACGAGAATTTGAAAGCCGGGCAAGAGGTCCACATCACGCTGGTGCCATCTCTGGATGACGCCAGCAAATTCGAACCGACGCGGCTTTCCGTGTTTGGCGACGGGCACGAGCACTATGTGACCGTGAGCCGGAGTGCGGGCGGCGACTTCATTGCAAGTGCGACGCCGCCGGAACAGAAATTCATGCCGGAGCGGCTTGCGCCCTCCGAGACCGGGTTGAGCGCGACGCTATACGCGAGCCTCTATCACGCAAGTCTTGTGCAGCAGGTGCCTGGCGAGACCATCCAGCAGGTGCTGCGCGTGCATGCATCGGAAACCGACTTCCGCCGCCGGCTTCGCGCCGACGACAGTGCGGAGTTCTTCTTCGATCTGAAGCAGGACAATGGCACCGACGGACCGCCGGGAGAACTGCTCTACACCTCGATTACCACGGGTGGTGATACGTCGAGCTATTTCCGTTTCCGCTCGTCCGACGGCGAGGTGGACTACTACGACAAGGACGGCAACAACTCGCGGCGGTTCTTGATGCGCAAACCGATCCGTGGCGACCTGCGGCTCACCTCGGGCTTCGGTTTGCGACATCATCCGCTGCTCGGCGTGCGCAAGATGCATACCGGCGTGGACTGGGCGGCACCTGTCGGGACGCCGATCCTGGCTGCCGGCACGGGCACCATCGAGGAAGCGCGGCACAAGGGATATAATGGGAACTACGTTCGTATCCGGCATGCGAACGGCTATCAGACTGCGTACAGCCACATGGTGCGCATTGCGGCAGGCGTGCAGCCGGGTGTGAAGGTGCGGCAGGGGCAGGTGATCGGTTATGTCGGGTCGACGGGCTTGTCGTCGGGTCCGCACTTGCACTACGAGGTGTTGATCAACACGCGGTTCGTCGATCCGACATCGATTCAGGTGCCGCGTGAGCGCAAACTTACGGGTAAGGATCTTGCCGATTTCCAGCGCGAACGGGCGCGGATCGAGGATCTGATGCGGCGCTCGCCGGTCATGACGGCGAGCCGCTGACCGCCACGGCCCTACCGCGACCTCTTGCAAGGCATCAGTAACCTTGGGACGCGTCGGATGCGATTACATCTTGAACTATGTTCACGCCAATGTATATTGCAATTTGAACATTGTTCATGTCAGGAGAAAACGGTCATGTTGCATCGTCTCGCCCGTCTGTTGCTTGGCCGGGCCGCTTTCGAGGCACCCGATCTGGTGCCGGATATCGCAGGCGTCGCCGCACCCAGCCGCCCGCCGCAGTGGACTGAGCGCGGCGTGGAAAAATCCCGTTCAAACAAGGCCCAGGCGGCGTTTGTTGAGCCGTTCTTTAACCATGTTGCGGGCGATACTCACTTGAAATGCGCCGCCTGATCCACGCCGCTCCCTCCGTTCATTCTGCGTATCCGTAGGACTTCACCCCCATGTTCCCCGACCTCTTGAAGACCCGCCGTTTCGCCAGCTTGTACTGGTGCCAGTTTCTCTCGGCGCTGAACGACAACCTCGTCAAAAACGCGCTCGTCATCCTCATCCTGTTCAAGATCGGCGAGGCGGAAGGAGCCTCGCTCGTGGCGCTCGCCGGCGCGGTACTCGTGGCGCCGTTTTTCTTCCTCTCGGGATTGGGTGGAGAGTGGGCCGATAAGTACGACAAGGCGGAGTTGGCCGAGTGGTTGAAGCGGTTCGAAATCCCGATTGCGATGGTGGCCGCGGCCGGCTTTTGGTTCAACTCGGTGCCGGTGCTGTTCGTGGCACTTGCGGGTTTCGGCGTCATGGCGGCGCTGTTCGGGCCGATCAAGTACGGCATTCTGCCGAGCATTCTGGATAAGAAGGAAATCTCGGCCGGCAACGCGCTCGTCGAGAGCGCGACGTTCGCTGCGATCCTGATCGGCACGATTGCCGGCGGGCTGATGGTGCATCCGGAGGGGACGGCGTGGGAATTGCCCGTGGCTGTGGTCGCCCTCGCGGTGCTGTGCTGGGTGGCCGCGCGTCTCATTCCGAAGACGGGGGCGGCGGCGCCCGATCTCGTCATCACGAAAAATCCGCTGACGTCGACATTCGCACTCATCAACGAGCTGCGCGAAGACCGCCGCTTGTGGACGGGCGGTCTGATTACAAGCTGGTTCTGGCTTGTCGGCGCGGTGGCGTTGTCGCTGCTGCCGGTGATGCTGAAGGACGGGATGAACGGGACGCAAGGCGTGATCACGCTCGGGCTTCTCGTGTTCACGGTCGGCATTGCCGTTGGCTCGTTCCTCGCCGCGAAGGCCAGCCAGATGCGGCCGAATATGGCATTGGTGCCGGTCGGCGCGTTCCTGATGGCGGTGGCGTGCCTAGAGCTCGCGTGGACGGCATCGGGTGTCGCGCGCTCGATTGAGCCGCTCGGCGTCGAAGGATTTCTTGCGAGCTTCACAGGTCTGCGTCTTGCGACGGGACTGTTCGTTCTCTCGCTCGCGGGCGGGCTGTTTATCGTGCCGGCGTTCGCGGCGGTCCAGCTGTGGGCGCGGGATGATCACAAGGCGCGCGTGGTGGCGGCTTGCAACGTTCTGTCGGCCGCCTTCATGGTTGGCGCGAGCCTTTTCCTGGCGGTGCTGCAGTGGGCCGGATATTCGACGGCAGCGCTGTTCCTCATGCTCGGCGTGGCGAACTTCGTGGTGCTCGGCCTTGTGCTAAAGACGTGGGGCAAGCACGGGCTGAAGGATCTCGCCATGTTCCTATTCAAGACGTTCCTGCGGCTTGAAGTGAAAGGCATGGAGAACCTGCCGGCAGCGGGGACACGCGCCATCATCGCGCCGAACCATGTCAGTTTCCTCGACGCAGCTTTAATGCACTCGATCATGCCCGACTTCGCGTCGTATGCGATCGATACCGGCATTGCGCAACGCTGGTGGGTGAAGCCGTTCCTACAGCTTGCCAAGGTGCATCCGATCGATCCTACGAAGCCGCTCTCGACGCGGCATCTCATCAACGACGTGAAGAACGGCGACACGCTCGTCATCTTCCCTGAGGGCCGTCTGACGACGACGGGCGGATTGATGAAGGTCTATGACGGCACGGCGATGATTGCCGACAAGGCGGATGCGATCGTTGTGCCGGTCCGCATCGACGGGCTGGAGCGTTCGCACTTCGGTTATCTCAACCGCTACCAGACCAAGAAGTCGTGGTTTCCGAAAACGACGGTTACGATCCTGCCGCCGGTGAAGCTGCCGGTCGATCAGACGTTGCGCGGTAAGGCGCGGCGTCAAGCGGCGGGCGCGGCGCTGCAGGACATCATGGTCAACACGGCGGTGCTGACGGCGAACCTCGATCAGACGCTGTTCTCCGCACTTGTCGAAGCCAACGCCACGCGCGACACGGGAAAGCCCGCCATCGAAGACGCGCTCGGCACGAAGCTCTCATACAAGAAGCTGATCGTCGGGGCGCAGGTTCTGGGCGCTAAGATCGCGCCGCTTGCGCCGGAAGGGGCCGCCGTGGGCGTGCTCTTGCCCAATGCGGCGGGCGTAGCGGTGACGTTCTTTGCGTTGCAGTCGATTGGGCGCGTGGCGGCGATGCTGAACTTCTCGGCCGGCCCGCAGAACATGATCTACGCGTGTCAGGCGGCGAAGGTGGATGTGGTTCTGACCTCGCGCGCGTTCGTGGAGAAAGCGAAACTCGGCGAGGCAGTGGAGAAATTGTCGGCGGTCGTGAAGATCGTCTATTTGGAAGACGTGAAAGCTGCGATTGGGACCGGCGACAAAATCAAGGGTCTGTTGCAGGGCTCGAAGGCGCAGGCTCAGCGCAAGCCGGACGATCCGGCGGCGATCCTGTTCACATCGGGTTCGGAAGGGACGCCGAAGGGCGTCGTTCTCAGCCACAAGAACCTTCTGGCGAACGCGTTCCAGTGTTTGCATCGCATTGCCGTGAACGGGCAGGACAAGGTGTTCAACGTGATGCCGGTGTTCCACTCGTTCGGGCTCACGGGCGGTCTTGTGATGCCGCTGATCGGCGGCGTGCCGGTATATCTCTATCCGTCGCCGCTGCACTATCGCATCGTGCCGGAACTCGTTTACGGCTCGAATTCGACCATCATGTTCGGCACCGACACATTCCTCACCGGCTACGCGCGTTCGGTGCATCCGTATGACTTCCATCGTATCCGGCTGATCGTCTCTGGCGCGGAGGCGGTAAAAGATCGCACGCGGCAGACGTATATGGAGAAGTTCGGTGTGCGCATTCTGGAAGGCTATGGCGTGACGGAGACGGCGCCGGTGCTGGCGATCAACACGCCGCTGTCGAACAAGTCGGGCACGGTGGGCCGTCTGGCGCCGCTGATGGAAGCGCGGCTGGAGCCGGTTCCGGGCATCGAGGAGGGCGGGCGGCTTTATGTGCGCGGTCCGAACGTGATGCTCGGCTACATGCGGACGGAGAATCCGGGTGTGCTGGAGCCGCCGACGGAGGGCTGGCACGACACGGGCGACATCGTTGCCATCGATGCGCAAGGCTTCATCACGATCAAGGGCCGGGCGAAGCGGTTTGCGAAGATCGCGGGTGAGATGGTGTCGCTGTCGGCGGTGGAGGCTTTGTCGGCGGAGCTTTGGCCGAGCCTGGTGACGATCGTCGTGTCGGTACCGGATGCGCGCAAGGGCGAGAAGCTCGTGCTGCTCACGACGGACAAGACGCTGACGCGCGAACCGTTCCAGCGGCTGGTGAAAGCGAAGGGCCTCTCGGAGTTGAATGTGCCGGCGGAGATTTTGGTGGTGGATTCAATTCCGCTGCTGGGTTCGGGTAAGCCGGATTACGTGTCGGCGACGAAGCTCGTGAAGGAGACGCTCGGGAGCCGGCCTGCAAAGCCCGTGGCGCTGGTGGAGGAGCCGGCTGTCGCGGCGGGTGGGCCAAAAACGGCGGCATAAGGCAGCTGAGCCATCTTGAAGTCCGGCAGTGGAGCGTCCGCCGCTGCCGACACTGCCGCTCAGGTTTTCGGACGGACGAAATCTTTGACAGGTGTCCAGCCGTTGCGCCGGAAAGCGTGCTCGGCCAATGATCGGTCGATGTCCGTATATGCTAGAAAATAGACGGCATCGATCGTCGTATCCGGATGATCTTGCAGATAATTGGTTGCGGCCAGGACGAGCGCATGGGCGACGTCATGCGGCTCAATCCGGTTTTCGCGAGTACCCAAAAGCGGAAAAATGATCGTCTTCAGTTTTCCGCGAAGCTTGTTCCACCTGTAGCGGTCTAAATGACATCGGTTCAGACGGTCCATTTCTGCCAGGGCATTGGTGATGCAGACGGGGAAATTGCGGATAAGCTGGTAGCCCTTCGTCGGCTCGCCGTTCATCGCCGCGACATGGAGAATGGCCTTTGTCTTGTGACTTTTGGCTAATTTGCCGGCGCTCGTGGCCACGACGGCACCAGCTTCGACATGGCGAGCCAAATGCTTATCAAGTTTCCCGTTCAGCTCCATTTGAATGATGTCGCGCACCACGCGGCTGTGGATGTCGCGCTCGCCGCCGAGGTAGCGAACACACGCTGAAAGCGATTCGTCGTGCAGGCGGCCCATCTGCATCCGGGTGTTTTCGGGATTCACCCAGACGTCGATCCCTTTCACGTTGCAGATGTCGCCCGTAATGATGCCTAGGCGCTTTTGCGGGATGTTTGGATGGGAAAATCCGATCGTCTCGCACCGTCCGATCGGCCGCCCAATTCGCTTGATGCTCAAACTGGAGGAGGTGAGCTGGTAAACAAGGCTGTCGACGGCTTCTGCCGCCAAGCTGTTCGCCACCGTCGTGGCAATCGTTTTCTGCGTCGCCTCGATGGCATTGGGCGAAATATCATAGTCGAAGACGCGCAGACCGTTGATATTGAACGGAACGCCCCGTTGATGCTTACTGCGAATGACGACTGTGCCGCTGCGCCGCGCGGCATGCCGGATTCCCAATTCGTAGAACACATTTGGATTGAGCAGCGTGATGTCGACTATAACGGCGTCGCTCTCCATAATCTCTTCGATCATTTCGCGATGGATGAGGCCCGAACGGCTCGTCTTATCCGCGCGATTGCACTCCATGCCGACCATGCTTTCGACCGCCGGCTTGATGACGTTCTCATATAACGCGTCAAAATCTATCGTTGTCTTCTCTGCACTTCTTTCATCGGTGCGCGTTCCATACGGCATGATGACAAAGCAGCGCTTGCCGGCAAATGCAGACGTGTCGATCGCCGGCGAGGGGGCAGTGGATTTGGTTTCCGGCGGATTGTTGTCCGCCGGCGGCGAGACAGGCGAAGACGCTAATGACATTAAATATCCCCCACGCACACAAGGCCTCCATCCTATCCATCTCAATGGAAGTTTGAAAAGGCGGCTCAAGGCCTTCGTCTCCCATTCAAACGGGGAAAGCGCGACCTGGGGGCTATCCGAGCGGCCGGAGCGAGGTCGCGCGCCGAATGTGACAGGCCCCTATTGGCGCACTGGGGACACAGTTGTCTTTTGGTATGGGGGCCGGTTGACGGAATGGCCTTGTACTCCGGGGCCGGTTTTGCCTATTTCGGGGGTGGTTGACGGGGTGCTGCGTGGGCGGCACCAGGACGTTGGGAGACGGCGCATGGGTCGATTGCGCGTCATGGTGCCGGCGGTGGCTGCCGGACTGTTGATGGGATCTCAATTGGCGCTGGCGGACAGTTGGTCCGACCGCGGACCTGTGTTCGAGAGCGACCGGCGCGCGCAGGAAGAACAGGAAGCGGCCGAGCGGGCGGCGAACCGCAAGACGTATGAACCCGTCGTTTATCCCAAGTACATGGAGGGCGGGGAGAGGCCGGACTTCAAGCCTGCCGTGCCGCCGATCGTCTATCTGGATCGGAACGAAGAGCCAGGATCGATCATCGTCGATACGCAGGCGCGCAAACTCTATTTCGTGCTGCCGGGCAAGAAGGCTTATGCGTATCCGATCTCTGTGGGGCGCGACGGCTTTACCTGGACGGGAACGGAGCGGATCAGCCGCATCGCGGAATGGCCGTCGTGGACTCCGCCGCCGGAGATGCGCGAGCGCGTGCCGGGATTGCCGGTGACGGTTTCGGGCGGAATCAAGAACCCGCAGGGCGCGCGGGCGCTCTATCTGGGAAGCTCCATTTATCGCATTCACGGCACGAACAACGATCGCACTGTGGGACGGGCCAATTCGTCAGGCTGCTTCCGGCTGACGAACGAGCACGTGGTTCATTTGGCATCGATCGCTAAGGTAGGCGCGAAGGTTCACGTGATGCAGTCGTATGCCGGCGGGGTCAGCGAGAATGCACCGCTGTCGTCGATCTTCGGATTCTTGGCACCCGAGCCGGCGGCAAAGCCTGCGAAGCCCGAGAAGAAAAAGGCCGTAACCCAGAAGAAGAAGCCCGCAGGACCGGCGCCGGTGACCGCGCAGGTTGGGCAGCCCGCAACGGCGACGGCCGTTGCCGCACCGAGCGCACCCTCGCCTGCGACGCCCGCTGTAAGTGCCGCGGAGGAAGCAGCAGCCGCAGCGAAGGAAGCCAGAGCCGCCGCGGCCGAAGCGGCCGCCGCTGCGCGGGCCGCCGCAGCGCAAGCATCGACGCGACAGGTGTCAGCGCAGTAGGCCGCTGACCGCTGCCAGAGACGGCGCACCCTCTGTTATCTTGGAAACTTCTCGTGTTTGCGGCCACAAGGCTTCGGCAAACGGTGCGGTGCGTGGAAAGCTTTGCAGATTTCCTTAGTTCATAAGCGCGCGAATCGCTCCTAACTTCTCCCTGCGGTGACACGGCGCTTAGGGTGCCGCGCCGGGGGCAATTTGGCCTGCTGCGGAGCAGGCGCCGTTCAAGGGGACGTTCATGCGGATCGCGCGCACTACGCGGGCCATCGCAGCCGGTTTGATGCTTGCCATTATGGGCCATCCGGCCGCGGCAATCGACGGCGATACACAGCTCTGGAATACCCAGAACTTCAATTACAAGATCGACGACAAGTGGTCGGCGAACCTGGAGGTGCAGGAGCGCTGGTACGGCGACGTGTCGTACTTTGCATTTTTCATCGTGCGGCCATCGGTAACCTACAAATGGAACGACTGGCTGTCGTTCACGGGCGGGTATGCGCATTTCCGGGTTTGGGATGAGGATGGCGACTTCGCCGACGAAGACCGCATCTGGGAGCAGGTCAACGTCCGGCTGTTCGGCGGCAAGGATCAGCCGACGCTCAACTGGCGGACGCGTCTAGAGCAGCGGATTTTCGAGGCCGGCGGCGATACGGTTTGGCGACTGCGTCAACAGCTGCGACTTATGTATCCCATTGTGGATCGGGTTCAGGGCGTTGCCTGGTCGGAGACGTTCTGGCGGCTCAATGACGTGACCCAGGCCAACGGCCGCCTCCTTGAGGGCGGCATCGAACAAACGCGCCAATTCGCCGGGCTTAATCTGGAAGTGACCAAAAACTTCACGTTCGAGGCGGGCTATATGAACGTCTACACGTGGCGCGCCAGGGGAGACACCATGGATCACGTCCCCTGGCTGATCTCGACGTTTAAGTTTTGAGCGGGCATCCAGAAGTGCACGACCTAAGGGGCCGGAGTTACCTCCGGCCCTCTTCTTATACGCGGCGGCTTTGGCGTTGGTTGGCTTTTGTTCGGCGGCGGTTTACGCCGCCGCTTTCACGGGCCAGCCGTTGATGGTGATGGCGCCGTCGCGGACGGAGACATTGACGGTGTCGCCGTCTTTGACGCCGCCGGCGAGGATCTGCTCGGCAAGCGGGTCCTGGACCTGCTTTTGGATCACACGCTTTAAGGGGCGCGCGCCATAGGCAGGATCGTATCCGCGGTTGGCGAGCCAGGTGCGGGCGGCGTCGTCCAACTCGATCGTGATGTTGCGATCGTCGACGAGCTTTTGCAGACGGCCCATCTGGATATCGACGATCTGGCCCATGTCCTGCCGCTGAAGGCGGTGGAACAGGATGATTTCGTCGAGCCGGTTCAGGAACTCCGGCCGGAAGCGCGAACGGACTTCGGCCATTACCTCGTCGCGCACGGCTTCGGTATCCTCGCCTTCCTTCTGTTCGACGAGGTACTGGGCGCCGATGTTGGACGTGAGGATGATGAGCGTATTCTTGAAGTCGATGGTGCGGCCCTGGCCATCCGTCAGGCGGCCGTCGTCGAGCACCTGAAGGAGGATGTTGAACACGTCCGGGTGCGCCTTCTCGATTTCGTCGAAGAGGACGACCTGATACGGCCGGCGGCGGACGGCTTCGGTGAGCGCGCCGCCTTCTTCATAGCCGACATAGCCTGGAGGCGCGCCGATGAGGCGGGCGACCGAGTGCTTCTCCATGTACTCGGACATGTCGATGCGCTGCATGGCGGTGTCGTCGTCGAAGAGGTAGGCGGCGAGCGCCTTCGTCAGCTCGGTTTTGCCGACGCCGGTCGGCCCTAAGAACATGAACGAGCCGATGGGACGGTTGGGGTCCTGCAGGCCGGCACGCGCGCGGCGGACGGCTGTGGAGACCGCGATGACGGCTTCCTTCTGGCCGACGACGCGCTTGCCCAGCGCGTCTTCCATCTTCAGGAGCTTGTCGCGCTCGCCTTCGAGCATCTTGTCGACGGGCACGCCGGTCCAGCGCGAGACGATGCCCGCGATCTGATCGGGGCCCACGGCCTCTTCGACCATGGCGCCTTTGCCGTCGTTGGTTTCGATGTCCTTCAGTTTTTTCTCAAGATCGGGAATGACGCCGTAGGTGAGTTCGCCGGCGCGCGCGAGGTTGCCCTTGCGTTGGGCCACTTCGAGTTCATTGCGGGCGGCGTCGAGTTCTTCCTTCACCTTCTGGGCCGAGCCGAGCTTTTGCTTCTCGGCCTCCCAGCGCGCGGTCATCGCCTTGGACTGCTCTTCCAGATTGGCGATTTCGGTTTCCAATTTGGCGAGGCGGTCCTTAGAGGCCTGATCGGTCTCTTTGCGCAGGGCTTCGCGCTCGATCATCACCTGCATGAGGTCGCGATCGAGGGCGTCGAGTTCTTCGGGCTTACTATCGACTTGCATGCGCAGGCGGGAGGCTGCCTCGTCGACGAGGTCGATGGCCTTATCGGGGAGGAAGCGGTCGGTGATGTAGCGGTTCGACAAGGTGGCTGCGGCGACAAGCGCGCTGTCGGTGATGCGGACGCCGTGATGCAGCTCGTACTTCTCCTTCAGGCCGCGCAGTATGGAGATGGTGTCTTCCACCGTTGGCTCGGAGACGAAGATGGGCTGGAAGCGGCGGGCAAGCGCCGCATCCTTTTCGATGTGCTTTCTGTATTCGTCGAGCGTGGTGGCGCCGACGCAATGGAGTTCACCGCGGGCGAGTGCCGGCTTCAACAGGTTGCCGGCGTCCATGGCGCCTTCCGATTTGCCAGCACCTACGATGGTGTGCAATTCGTCGATGAAGAGAATGATGCGGCCTTCCTCGGACTGCACTTCGGAGAGCACGCTTTTCAGACGCTCTTCGAATTCGCCGCGGTACTTTGCGCCCGCGATCAGGGAGCCCATGTCGAGGGCGAGGAGTTTCTTGTCCTTCAGGCTTTCGGGGACGTCGCCTTTGACGATGCGCAGGGCGAGGCCTTCGGCGATGGCGGTTTTGCCGACGCCGGGTTCGCCGATGAGTACGGGATTATTTTTGGTCCGGCGCGACAGTACCTGGATCGTGCGGCGAATTTCTTCGTCGCGGCCGATGACGGGGTCGAGCTTGCCGGAGGCGGCGGCTTCGGTGAGATCGCGGGCATAGCGCTTCAAGGCGTCGTAGGCCTGTTCGGCGGACGCGCTGTCGGCGGTACGGCCCTTGCGGATGTCGTTGATGGCCGTGTTCAAGCCCTGCGGGGTTACGCCGGCGTCGGCCAGGATCTTGGCCGTGTCGGTGCCCTTTTCGAGCGCGAGGGCCAAAAGGAGGCGTTCGGCGGTGACGAATTTATCGCCGGCCTTCTCGGCCACCTTCTCGGCGGCGTCGAACACGCGGGCCAATTCTTGGGCCATGTAGAGTTGGCCGGCGCCGCCTCCGGAGACTTTCGGGCGCTTTGCGAGTGCGCGTTCGACGACGGCGAGGGCTTCGCGCGAGCGGCCGCCCGACCGGTCGATGAGGCCGGCGGCGAGGCCTTCCTCATCGTCGAGGAGGACTTTCAGGAGATGGTCAGGGGCGAACTGCTGGTGGCCCTCGCGGAGGGCAAGGCTCTGCGCCGACTGGACAAAGCCTTTGGCGCGATCGGTGTAGCGATCGAAATTCATGGGTCAGACCTTTCTCGCGCGCCGTTCCGTCCCTGAGGCCCGGTGGTTGGCGCCGTAAGTATTGTATCCGCATCTGGCGCAGACCCGAAGGCTCTACGTCGTATGATCGCTAGATATGGGGACGCTCCGCCCGGGAAAAAGGGGGCGCGTCAGCGATCCGTGCCATCCTGAGGGACCGGCAAAGTGGTTCGCCGTCTGCTACTCTGCGCAGGCATTCATTGTCGAAACTGCGAGCCGCTGCCTTGACCGCACCCAATCTGCCCGGCGTGAGCCTCAGCGCCATCTATCGCTATCCGGTGAAGGGGCTTTCTGCGGAGGCGCTGGCCGCCGTCGAGTTGGAGCCGGGTGGGCCATTGCCGTGGGACCGGGCGTTCGCGATTGAGAACGGGCCGGGGCGGTTTGATCCGCTCAAGCCCACGCATGTGCCCAAAGTCAGCTTCCTCACTCTGATGCGGCAGGCGGATCTGGCAACGGTGGAAAGCCGATTCGATCCGGAGACGCAGACGCTGTCCCTCAGCCGCGATGGCGGGGAGGTGGCGCGGGGGTCCTTGGCGACGCCGGCAGGGCGGGCGATCATCGCTCAATTCTTTGCCGAGTACATGAAGGACAGCCTGAAGGGGCCGCCGCGCGTGGTGCAGGCGCGCGGGCATGTGCTGTCGGACTCGAGCGAGACGTGCGTCCACATCATAAATCTCGGAAGCGTCGCGGACTTTGAGCGCGTTGTGGCGCAGCCAATCCATCCCCTGCGGTTCCGTCCAAATTTGGTTTTGACGGGTGCGCCGGCGTGGTCAGAGTTTCAATGGATCGGCAAGACGCTGACCATTGGGCAAGTGGCCTTTGAGGTGATCGAGCGGACGGAGCGGTGTGCGGCCACTAATGTCGATCCGGCAACAGGTCGGCGGGATCTCGACATTCCCGCGATGTTGCTGCGCGCCTACCTGCATAGTGACTTTGGCGTCTATGCGCGGGTGATCCGCGGCGGGCGTATAAAAGCGGGCGATCGCGTCAGCCTGGCGTGAGGGTTTGCGCGGCTTGCTTAGCGACGGCAAGGAGACGAGCGTCGGCCCCGCGCGGAGCCACGAGTTGGACGCCCAGTGGCAGGCCATCGACAGTGAGCAGCGGGATCGAGATCGCGGGCAAGCCGAGATAGGTCCAGATGAAATTGAACATGGGTGAGCCGGTAGCCGAGAGGCCTCCAGGAGCGACGCCTTGCGCGGCAGGTGTGAGGATCGCGTCGTAAGCTGCGAAGATGTGATCGAGGTATCGGGTGAGCGGTTCGCGGCGGGCGCGGGCGGCCTCATATTCGGCAGCGGTGACGGTGCGGCCTTCGGTGACGACCTCTTTCAATTTGGCTGACATCACAGCGGCATGCTCGTCGACGATAGGGCCGTAGTTTTTCGCAATGTCGTGGAACTGGACGGCGCGCTGCAATCCGCCGGTATCAGCGAAGGCGGCGGGCATTTCGATTTCAACGACATTGGAATTGGCGCGCGCAAGGCGCTCAAAGGCGTCGCGCATGGCTTGTTCGCCTTGCGGCCATGCGGGTGTCTTGATGAAGGCGAGCCGCAGCGGGCGGTCCGCGACGGTTGGGAGTGCGCACGGTGCGCCAGACAGAACGGCTGTGAGGAGTGCCAGATCGGAGGCGGAGCGGGCATAGCCGCCCAGGGTGTCGAGCGGCGGAGATTGGGCGATTACGCCTTCGAGCGGGATGAGGCCGAACGTGGGCTTGAAGCCCATGACGCCGCAATAGGAGGCCGGGCGGAGAATGGAGCCCGCCGTTTGCGAGCCGAGTGCCAGGGGGACGTGGAAATCGGCGACAGCGGCGGCGGAGCCGGAGGAGGAGCCGCCGGGTGTGCGGTTCGGGTCGGCGGGGTTGCGGGTCTTGCCGGGACCGTAAAAGGCGAGTTCAGTGGTGACGGTCTTGCCGAGGATGACTGCGCCGGCTGATTTCAAGCGGCGGACGACTTCGGCGTCGTGGGCCGGGCGGCGTCCGGCGAAAGCGGGCGTGCCGTGCTCAGTGGGCAAGTCTTGCGTGTCGATGATGTCCTTGATGCCGACGGGGACGCCGTGCAGCGGGCCTAAGGACTTGCCGGCGGCTTGGGCGGAGTCGGCGGCGCGGGCTTGGGTGCGGGCCAACTCCGCATCGAGGTAGGCCCAAGCTCCGATCACGGGTTCGCGGATGGCGATGCGACGCAGACAGTCATTCACCAAGTCGACGCTGGAGAGGCGGCCGCTGCGGATTTCCTCAACACATTCAGTTGCTGTCAGGCGGTGAAAATCATTCATTCCGGCCCCCTTTTCGCCGCCAAGTTTGCGCGTGCGCGTGCTGCCGCGCCAACTCATTCCTATGCGGAAACTTTCACCGGATTGACTTGCCGCAGGACGCGACGTTTGGCCAACCCGGTTGGTCTATCAGTCACTTGACGGACTTCCGTGTCACTTCCTATAGCTGCCCGACTGTTGAGCAAGAGGGATTAAACGTTCAGCGCTCCCCCGTTCCCACCGATCCATGGATTGGCGGGCCGGAGATTGTCGCAACCGCTGACACGCTTCCCTGCCCCTTTTTCAAGGACTCGCAATGACGAAAGAGCCTCGCCGTCCCGGCCGCCATTTCCTTCAGATCCCCGGACCGACGCCGGTGCCCGAGCGTGTTCTGGCGGCCATGTCGCGTCAGATCCTCGATCACCGCGGCCCCGACTTCCAGCGGCTCGGCAAATCGGTTCTCACGGGCGTGAAGGGGCTCTTCAAAACGAAGAACCCGGTGATCATCTACCCGGCATCGGGAACCGGCGCGTGGGAAGCGGCGCTGACCAATACGCTGTCGCCCGGCGACAAGGTGCTGATGGTTGAGACGGGCCAGTTTGCCGTGCTGTGGAAGCAGATGGCGGACCGTCTTGGGCTTGTCGCGGACGTGATCGCCACCGACTGGCGGATCGCGGTAGACGCCAACCAGATCGAAGCCAAGCTTCGCGCCGACAAGGATCGCAGCATCAAGGCGGTCTGCGTCGTACATAACGAAACGTCGACGGGTTGCTGCACGCGGCTCGACGAGGTGCGCAAGGCCATCGACGCGGCCGGCCATCCGGCGCTCTTCATGGTGGATACGATTTCGGGTCTGGCGGCGGCCGATCTGCGTCATGACGAGTGGGGCATTGACGTCACCGTGGCAGGTTCGCAGAAGGGCTTGATGCTGCCGCCGGGGCTGTCGTTCACGGCCGTCAGCGACAAGGCGATCGCAGCGACCAAGACGGCCAAGCTCAATCGTGCCTACTTCAACTGGGACGACATGCTGACTGCCAACGAAGGCGGCTGGTTCCCCTACACGCCCGCAACCGGGCTGCTCTACGGCCTGCAGGAAGCGATCGAACTCATCAACGACGAGGGCCTGCAGAACGTCTTCGACCGGCATGAGCGTCTGGCGGAGGCGTCGCGCCGGGCTGTGCGCGCGTGGGGCCTTGAACTCAATTGCCGCGAGGCGAAGTACTATTCGCCGGCTGTCACCACGGTACTGATGCCGGACGGGCACAACGCCGATCAGTTCCGCAAGGTCGTGCTCGACACGTTCAACATGTCGCTCGGCACAGGCCTCAACAGGCTCGCGGGCAAGGCGTTCCGTATCGGACATTTGGGCGACACGAACGAACTGACAGTGATGGGTGCGCTGACGGGCATCGAGATGGGGTTGTCGATCGCGGGTGTGCCGCATAAGAAGGGCGGCGTCGACGCGGCGATGTCTTATCTAGCCGACGTGATGAAGCCTGCGAAGGCCGAAGCGGCCTGATCGGCAGCGTTCCCTTAGCGAATGAAATGCGAAACGCCGCCCGGGAGACCAGGCGGCGTTTTCGATTGGCGCCGTCGCTGTTGTGGCTGAGATCAGGGCTTGAGCCCGGCCAGCGTGATCTGCATCTGGCAGCGGCGGCCGAGACGCATGAAATTCGAGCGCACGCAGCTTTTTACTTTCGGGACAGTCGGGTTCTCACCGATACAGAGGCGGCGCACATCGCTCTCACATGCGGCGCGCAGGGCGGGTGTGACTTCCGGCGGGAGTTTGAAATCTTCCGCCAGTGTGTGGCTGGCAGAGCCCAGCAGCGCGCCCGCAGTGATCATCATCTTGAGGCTCATTCAGATCGTCCTGTATGTTTTCTTTTGTTTTCAGAATTGTGCTGAACCATGCGAGCACGGTTCAAAAAAGGCAAAATCGCAGCTGGGCGACAGTTAACCGCAAGGACGGCCAGTGGATAACGGCGCGCCATCAAACACGGCGTGACGAACGGACGCGATCGCGGCGGCAACGACGTCTCTGGCCGGGCGCCCGTTAAGCTTTATGTTTCGGGGACTTCGCTGCCGAAAACGCGCAAGAGCGCTTCGCCGAGGCGAACGCTGTCGAGGTCATCCTTGTGGATCACGTCGGTGGCGCCAGCATTCAGCAATTCGACACGCCGCTTCTTCGTGACCTGGCCGCTGATGACGACAATGGGGGCTTCATAACCGGCGCGGCGAAGAAACGGGATGGTATCCGTGGCGCGATCGGATGGCTTCAGGATGTCATCGAGGAAGACTAGTTGCGGTTTGCGGTTGAGTACGCAATCAACTGCTGATCCGAGCGTTGCGGCATGGCGGACTTCGACATCATAGCCGAACATGACGCGCAACGTCGCGCGGATGCGATCGGCGTCGGGAGCTTCGTCATCAACCACGAGCACATCCGTCAGCGCCGGCACAGCCTGCCGCAGCTTTGTCACGTCGCTCTTTCTGGCGAGGAAATCCCCACCGGTGCTGCCGGAACTCACGCTGCCGTCCTATTTTCTCTTTCGACCATTCATCGGAATGATGCACCGCGTACCAAACACGTCAGCACAGACCATTGCAAGACCAACGGCACGATCGGTCACATTTTCAGACCCGGCCAATCGACAATTGCTTAATTGAATCTTTGATACGCCGTGATCAGCGTATCGGCCAATGAACGGTAAACGTTGTTCCGCGCGCCTCCGGGGCGGGACTTTCCATCACAATTGTTCCGCCGGCCGTTTCCACCGTGCGGCGTACAAGGGCCAGTCCCATACCCTGTCCCGGTTGGCCGCGATCGGGATGCAGTTTGCGGAAGGGCAGGAAGGCGGCGTCGCGATGTTCCGGTGGTATGCCGGGACCATCATCGGCGACGGCTATCGTAAGCTTGGAGTCGGTTAGACCTGCCGACACATCGATCGATCCTGTGGGGAGATCATGGTGTTTGGCAGCATTTTCGATCAAATTGCGCAGAACGAGGTCGAGCGGTGCCGCCAATGTGTCCACAACCGGCCAGTTGCCCGCGATCGTGATCGTCATGCCCGCGGGTGCATCAAGGGATGCAACGATTGCGCGAACGAGCGCTGCGGTATCGACGGGTGCGATGGCGTCGGTCTTACGCGTAATGCTGGCGTAGTCGAGGAGCGCGGAGAGCATCGCGGTCATGCGTTGCGAGAGTTGGCGCAGTTTGCCGATTCTTTCCCGCACATCCGGCGCGGCGGAGGTTGTCATTCCATCAAGATTATCCAGCGTGTAGCGGAGAACGCGCAGCGGCGACTGCAAGTCGTGGGACATGACGGAGGCGTAGGACTCTAGATCGGCGTTGGCGCGCCCGAGCTCCAGATTGACGCGTTGGAGTTCGCGCGTCTTTGCGGCGAGCTCGGATTCCGCGATGAGGCGGGCGCGCATCTGGGCGGTGAGTTCGACTTCGAGATCGGAGCGGGACTCGGTGCGGGCGACGAGCAGCATGTACGCGCATTCGTCTTTCGACCAGGAGATGGAGAGCGTGGCGCGGGGCCGGCGGCCTTCGGGCGTCACGAGCGTGATGTCGGGCAATTCGATGACGTCGCCGGAGCCGCGCTGTAGGGCTGCGATGTCCTCCTCCATCCCGACGAGGGCATAGACGCTTGAGGTTAATGGTTCGCCGATGGCGACGAATCGGGCGAGGCTGCCGTAGGTGCTGTCAACGACGAGGTCGGAGCCGACCCAGACGAGGCCGTAGACGCCGCGCTCGGCCAGCTGGCGAACAGCTGTCAGAAGCGGCGCGGCGGGCAGCGGCCGTTGGGGCTCAGAGGCGTCGGCGGTCGATGGCATCTGCGGTTTCTGAAAAGACGGTCTTTATGTTGTGACCGGTTTTGGCGCTCGTGCGGCTAAGGGGCAGGCCAGGACGGTTTAGAGCGTCGGGAAGGACGACGTCGTCACCGGCAGCCAGAAGATCAAGTTTGTTAAGCACCAGAGACATAGTGCGGCCGGGCAGGGCTTCGCGGAAGCCCTCTGCGAGAGCAGCCAGAGTGTTCAGCGTATGCGGGCGGGTGACATCGCCGACAATGACAGCGGCGGAGGCCTCGCGCATGTAGACGTGGCGGAAGATTTGTTCGCCAAAGTTGCCGTCGGTGTCCCAGACAATGAGCGCCATCGCCGGGCGGGACGGTGTCTCGGCGACTTCGTAGCGATAAACGTCGACGCCGATAGTTGGCTTATAGTTCATCTCGAAGCGGTCAAAGACCAGCCGTTGGACGATCGACGATTTCCCGACCCCGATCTCGCCCAGCAGCATCACCTTGCGCGCGATCATCGCCGCGCCTCTCCCTCGAATCCGACCTCGAATTCAACGCGGCGGTTCGGGCTGTCGGCGCCTTCGTCGTTGGAGATGTTGCGCAGATCGGTGCGGCCAAGGACGATGAGGCGGTTGCGCGGTACGCCGGCAACAATGAGGTCTGCTTCGACCTTGTTGGCGCGGGAGAGGCTCAGCGGCGAATTGCGATCCACGCCACCCAGGCCGTCGGTATAGCCGACAACGCGGACAACAGCGTTGTTGCCGGCCATGAGGGCGGCCAATTCGGCCAAATGCTTTTTGGCGACCGCCGCATCACGATAGGCTTCATCTTGCGAAAAGAAGATGGCGTGTGAGCGAGTCCAGGCTTCGAGCTTTTCGCGTGCGGTCTGAACGGGGAGCGACTTGCGGATGGCAACGGTCTGCGCAAGGGCGAGGGCCACGATCTCGGCTTCCTCGGCAGCGGCCAGAATGGCGGACACTGGCGTTGCATTGGCAGCAGGGGCGGCCGCATCCTGCGGGCGGGCGGCAAGAAGGACCGAGAGGCTTTCCGTGGCGGATCGCGTACGGTTGGCCGCGTTCGTGAGGCCCGCAGCGTCTGTCTTTTCTATGTCGGTCAGGGTGCGATCGAATTCAGCCAGTGCCGCCTTGGCGCGGGGCTGTTCGCCGGTGGGGAGGTCGGCTGTCAGCGACGCGATGGTGGAGCGGGCACGGGAAAGGCGTGTTGCGGCGCGCGTGCGGTCGCGCTGTTCAGCTTCGGCTACGATCTTGCGGTTGAGCTGGTCGGCTTCGGTGGCGATGGTTCGGGTGAGTTGGTCGGTTTCGGTTGCAATCGTGCGGCTCAATTCATCGGCCTGGCCGCGCAGACGGTCGAGTTCGGGTTCGACATCGGCGAGCGGATTGGGAACCGTGGCCAATTCGTCGGCGATGATCACTCCGGGAAGCGCGCGCTTCAAGCGATCGATCACCGTGCGCTTGGCATCGGCCGCCGGAACGAGACCGGTGACGGTGAGGCTTTCGCCCAGACGGCCGACGGAGAGTTCTGCAGGATAGCCGCGGATCTCTGCGCTCTGGATGAGAACATCGCGCGCAATGCGTTCGGTGCGACTGACGCGCCAGTCGGCGTAAAGCGTCCATGCAATCCAAGCAGCCAGCGGAAGGCCGATGAGGGCTGCGACCAGTTTGAGCGGGCTGATGCCGCCGCTGCGTCCGGCGAGTTCGGCCTGCTTTGCGGCGACGGAGGAGGTGAGCGCTTCGGCCAGACTGGAGAGTACGGCGGGGCGATCGTCGCGCGCTGCGGAGCCCAACTTGCCGACCGACTCGAGGAAGGCCTCGTCGATCAATTGCTCGACCGCGACCGGGGCAGAGCCCGAGCATTTGGCAGCGAGCAAGTAAGCCACAGACTCACGCAAGTAAACGCGGTCGCCACCAAGATCGATCTGTCGCATGGCGTTGCCATCGGCGTCGAAGGCGTCGGTCGCGAATTCGTTGATGGCGGTAAGGACGCCGCTCATGACCTGACTGCGGTTGCCGCTGACCTCGGCGGGCCAGCGCTCGACGAGTTCGCCGGTACCTCGGCGGATGAGATACAGTTCTTCGACGGTTAGGCGCTGACTATCGGCGATGGCGAGTTCGGCGACGGAGCGGCCGGTGGTGAGGCTGCGCAGACGCAGCATAACCGGATTCATCTCCAGGCGGCGATTGATCTGATCGACAAGGTCCTTCATGGCGCTTGCGACGTAGGCTTTCACAATACGGCCGGTGACGGGGTAAAGCGCTTCGACCAGTTCGTCCTTGCTGTTGCGGATTTCGGTGCGGACGGTATTGACGACGAAGGGAGCGACGGCATCGGAGATGTCGGCGTGCTTTTCGCTCTCGGCGCGGCGCAGTGCACCGTCGAGAATGGCGGCAACGCTTCGCTCAAGGCGGGCGTCGTCACCGACGCGGGCAGCGATTTCGTCGATGCGGGCAGCAATCGCGGCGCGGCTGCGGCCTTCGCTTTCGCCAAGGCTGCGTAAGGCTGCGGACAACTCGGCTTCGGCCGACGACGTTTTGCCGGCGAGCGCGTCAATGCGTTTGGCGAGATCGGCCAGCGTTTGCGCTTCGCTGTCGAAGAGCAACTGCTTCAGTCGATCGATGCTGTCGGGCATGGCCGGCACCTCACCCATGTCGGCACGTGCTCCCGTCAACCGCGCGACAGGCGGCGAATATTCTCAGAGAGGTCGAGCACCATGCGCGACAGCTCATCGAAAGCAGCGCGGCGGTCAGTACCGGTGTCGGCGGCGAGGGATTCGATACGCGCGGTCAACGCATCGACACGGCGGAAGACGAGTCCTTCCAGATCACGCAGACGGCTTTCGACCGCGGCAAGGCGGGCTTCTTGAATGCGCAGGTGTTCGCCCACGAGGAGTTCGCGGATCTGCTCCATGCGGTCCTCGGCGCCGTCCCTGGAATATGGCGCCGGTTTCAGATCATTGGGCGGGATGTTCATGCCACTGTCCGCGCTTCTCGAGTGTCAATCTATGATTGTGCCGAAACACACTTTCAATTCCTATACCCACTTGTCACAAACACAAAGCGTCGGCGGTCGCGATGCAGGGTCGGCGACGGCTTCAAGAAACGTTAATGCTGTTGAGTCGAACGGCACGCAGGAAGGCGCTATAGCTGCGATCGATGCGCGAGGCGATCGAATCCTGCGCGGCGGTGTGTGCGACGACGGCTGCAGCGATGCGCGATACCGCGGCGCTAAACGTGGCATTAGGGATTTTAATGTCGGCGCCGTCGTGCGCCGCGATGGCGTGTTCAACCGCGGGACGCGTGGTGTCGGCATCGGCCAATGCGGCGCGGAACTCGGCCCTCAGTGCCGCTTGAATGGCGGATTGTTCGGCGGGCGTGAAGCTTTCCCAGACGGCGAGATGAACCTTGACGGCAAGCGCACCGCCCGACTGTCCCAGTGCGCCGGCGAGACCAAATGGGAAGCGCGCCGGGATGCCAACAGCGCTGGCGTGAACGGGGCTTCCCCAAATGACCGCGGAGACTTCGGGCCCGGTCAGGGCGGATTCGAGGGCCTGCTCATCACCCAACACCGGGATCGCTCCCAGCGCACGAAGGACATCGCGGTCGAGACCGCGCGCCACGACCTTCAGGCCCGCGAGGTCTTCAGGAGCCGACACGGGCGACTTCGACCAAAGGATGGGACCGGATCCAGTGTGACCGGCGAGGAGTGGCTTAAACCCATGCGGAGCGGCGAGATCGTCCCACAAGTCCTGGCCGCCACTCGCGGCGAGCCAGCCCTCGAGTTCGATGGGCGTGAGCGCCTGTGAACCCGGCAAACCACCAAAGTACGCAAAGGCGGAATGCAGCGCGGTGTCGGCGCAGACTGGCGCAATCGTGATATCGGCCCTGGCACCAGTGTCCGGGCGCATATCAATGGCGGTGCCGTTGCCGAGCGCCGTCTGAATGCGGATAGCAAGACGGAGGGCATCGTCCGCATAGCCGGCGTGGTTCGCTGTCCAGGGCATTGCTACTGTCAGGCGACGCTGCAAACGCCCTGCTCCGGCCGGTACCGCCGGCATGGCAGCCGCTGTCGACGCGCATCCGGCCGCAACGGCAGCCAGCCCGCCGGTCGTTTTCAGGAAATCGCGACGATCCATGCTCGAGGGCTCCGCTCGACCTTAACTGTGCGGACCATCAAAGCTCAATGCGCGGCAGAACTCAACGGCCGGTTGGCACACACTTGTCAGGGACCTAGGTCGGGAAGGATCCGGCTCAAGGAGTGAAAGAAGATCTCAGGGCCGACATATCCTGCGATGCGGCCTACCTCGCGTCCGTTTTCGACGACGAGCACGGTCGGAACGGTGTCGATGGGGGCTTGCAGGGCCAGCCGATCGACGTCGGGGGCATTGATGTTCACAAAGCGCAGAGGGGCGGATTTGGCGCGGGCCGAGGTCGTGTAGGTGGGTGCCACGTCGCGGCGGAAGAGTCCGCAATAGATACAATTATCTATTTCGACGACCAGGATCTCGAGGCGGCTGTCGGGCAGGGCGGAGGTTTCGAGGTCGACAACGGCGCGGACCGGCGCGATGGAGAGCGCCATCAGGGTCAGG
>VYKW01000173.1_pt1 | contig 28266 bp, 30 predicted proteins | sample 5114451 | NCBI WGS metagenome assembly VYKW01 (sample SAMN12291784, study PRJNA351875) | freshwater metagenome | isolation source: freshwater lake | place: USA: Michigan, Gull Lake | collected 2013-08-08
GCGGGCGCGCTACATCGCTGCGCGCCGCGCCGAACTGGCGGCATGCGATCCGGCCAAGCCGACGCTGGAGTGCGCGGCGAGCTGGGGCAAGCTGGTGGTCGCGTCGCGCGACGGCGGCGATCCGGCGCTGGCCGAGCGGTACGCGCCGCTGTTCCACACCGACCGGCGACCGATGGCGCGCACGCCCCAGCTGGTGCGCACCTATCTGCATCTGGCAGGCGCGATGGAGCAACAGGCGTGCTTCACCGAGGGCGAGCCGCTGTATCGCCTCGCCCTCGCGCTGGTCGACGCGGACAAGCCGGACCCCGGCGAAGTCGCCGACATCTATTACGCGCTGGCGTGGAATTTGAGCTATCAGGAGCGCCACAAGGAGGCCGAGGCGACAATGCGCGCCACGCTGGCGCTGTGGTCGCGCATCCTGCCCGCCGGAAACCGCGATATCCTGCAGGCGCAGCAGGACATCGCCTATATGCTCGAAGATCAGGGCCGGTTTGCCGAGGCCGAAGCGCTCTATGCGCCATTGCTGGCGGCACGCGAAAAGCTGACCGACGATCGCGGAATGCTCGATCTGGCGGTGACCTACACCAATCTTGGCTACAACCTCGCCAGTCAGGGGCGGCTGGCCGAGGGTGAGGCGCTGTTCCGCAAAGGGCTGGACGCCGCCGCAGGGCGGATCGGCGAATCCGACCCGATGATCGCCAAGGGTCGCACCTACCTTGCCGCGATCATCGCGAAACAGGGCCGTCCCGACGAGGCGGAGAGCTGGTATCGCCGCGCGCTGGCGGTGCTGATCCGTCGCCCGGCGATGGACCCCGATCGCGCGCGGGCGATCCTTGGCTTGGCCACCCATTTGCAGGCGGCTGGCCGGGCACCGCAGGAGGTGCGGTCGCTGCTGCGCATCGCGGCCGCCGATGCACGGCTGAGCCAGGAGTTTTACACCGGCTTTTCGCGCGATGCACAGGCAGCGTTACGGCGTAGCGCCCCGATCTATCTCGCGCAGGTGCGCGCCGCCTGGGATCTGGCGCAGGTCAGGCCCGACAAAAACTGACCCCGGCCGTAGCCGGGGACGCGCTCAATGCCCCGCTTGCGGCCCGCGCTCCAGTCCGCTTGCCGCAAGCTGGGCGTCGATCATCGCCAGCAACCGGTCGAGCGCCGCCTGATCCTTGGCCTCGGCGCGGGCGACGAGCACGTCCTGCGTGTTCGACGCGCGCAGCAGCCACCAGCCATCGGCCGTGTTGACCCGCGCGCCATCGGTATCGTTGACGTCCGCGCCGGATTCCTTGAGCCGCGCCAGCACCTCGTCGATCACCGCGAATTTGCGGCTTTCATCGACCTGGAAGCGCATTTCGGGGGTGTTGACGATCGCCGGCATCGCGCTGCGGATTTCGCTCATCGACGTGCCGATCAGGTGGACCGCGTTGATCAACTGGACCGCGGCATAGTGCGCGTCGTCGAACCCATAATAATCCTGTGCGAAGAAGATATGGCCGCTCATCTCGCCTGCCAGCGGCGCGCCGGTTTCCTTCATCTTGGTCTTGATCAGGCTGTGGCCGGTCTTCCACATCAGCGGCTGGCCGCCCAGCTCCGCGATGCGGTCATACAGCGCCTGGCTGGCCTTCACGTCGGCGATGATCGTCGCGCCGGGATCTTTGCGCAGCACAGGTTCAGCCAGAATGGACAGAAGCTGATCGCCCCAGATCACCCGGCCTTGCCCGTCGATCGCGCCGATCCGGTCGCCATCGCCGTCGAATGCCAGTCCGAAATCGAGGTTCTTTTCCGCGACCAGCGCCTTGAGGTGCGCCAGATTCTTCTCTTCGGTGGGATCGGGATGATGATTGGGGAAATTGCCGTCCACATCGGTGAACAGCGTGTGATGCTCACCGGGCAGCAGCTTCACCAGCTTTTCGATCACCGGCCCGGACGCGCCATTGCCGCAGTCCCAGCCGATGCGGAAGGTGCCGCCCGCATAGCCGGCGAGCAGGCGCCCGACATAATCGTCGAGGATATCGGCGTCGCCGACCGTGCCTTCGCCCTCGTCCCAATCGCCCTCGGCGGCCATCTTGCCCAGCGTCTGGATGTCGGCCCCAAAAAACGGACGGTGCTGAAACACCATCTTGAAGCCGTTATAGTCGCCGGGATTGTGGCTGCCGGTTATCTGGATGCCGCCATCCACTTCTAGGATCGCCTCGGCATAATAGAGCATCGGCGTCGATCCGAGCCCGATCCGCACCACGTCGCAGCCCGATGCGGTCAGCCCCTCAATCAGCGCGGCCTCCAGCACCGGGGACGAGACGCGTCCGTCGCGGCTGACCGCGACGCGGTGCCCGCCGGCGCGGCGCAACAGGGTGGCAAAGCCGCGCCCGATCGCGCGCGCATCGTCCGGCCCCAGCGACTTGCCCACGATTCCACGAATGTCATATTCGCGCAGCGAGGTCGGATCGAAACGATGGGTCATTGGGCCTCCAGGGGGAATCGACGCGCGTTCATTTCGCGCGCGTTACGCAAAGTGCAACCTCCAAACGCGCGCCGCTGGATTGTGTTTCAGCCTTTTGGTCCGCGTTTTGGCTTGAGCAGCGTGTCGCGCGCGGCGTTGACCTGGCGCGTCAGCTCGGGCGAGCCGCCGCGATCGGGGTGGACGCTGGTGATCAGGCGGCGGTGGGCGGCGCGGATTTCGTCGGGTTCGGCCCCGGGGGCAACGCCGAGGATCGCATAGGCCGCAGCTTCTTCCGGATCGCGGGGCACGGGTGCCGGGGCGGGCTTGGGCGTGCCGGGCAGCGGGCGGCCCCAGCCATGCCATAGCCGCCAGCCGAGCCAGCACACCAGCACCCCGATCAGGAATTTGGCGATCATGCGAAGAGCGGCAGCGTGGCTTCGACCTCGGGCAGGGCCAGGCCGGCCATCATCTCGCGCAACTCCTGCCGCGCGGCGACATGGGCAAGGCCCATCTCACCGAATTCGCGGCTGTCGAGCATGGTCAGCCCCTTGGGGAACAGCTCGCGATAGATGACCCGCTCCGAAATGCCCGGGATGACGCGGAATCCGACGCGTTTGGCGAGCTGGTCGATTGCCTCCGACACGCGCTTCATGTTGCGCGCCTCGATATGCTGCATGCGGTTGCGCAGGACGACCCAGTCGATCGTCTGCCCGTCCGCCTTGGCGCGGCGCTTGCGCGAATCCCAGATCAGCTCGGAGTAAAAGCTGGGGCGCGTGACCCTGAACGTGTCGGGATCGACCTGTCCGATCAGGTCGAAATCGACGAAGCTGTCGTTCATCGGCGTCACCAGCGTGTCGGCATTGGTGATCGCAATCCGCCCAAATTTGTCGTCGCGCCCCGGCGTGTCGATGATCAGGAAATCGGTATCCTGTCCCAACCGCTCGAGCGATTCGGAGAAGCGCGCAATGCTGTCGCCGTCATGCGTTTCGAAGCGCGGCATCGGCAGCGGGCGCCCGACGCGGTTCATTGTTTCGAGCCGATTGTCGAGATAGCGGCCCATCGTGCGCTGACGATGGTCGAGATCGAGGCATGATACGCGCGCGCCCTTGATCGCCAGCGCGATGGCGGTGTGGACGGCGGTCGTGGATTTGCCGGTCCCGCCCTTTTCATTGGCGAAGACGATCACGTGCAGCGAGTTCGATGCTTCGGTCACTCAACTTCCCTGATTGAACACCCGGCCCGCCCCCCATAGAAGGCCGCGCTCCGTTCCATATCCAAGGCCTTGTGCGCGTGCAAACCATCCGTCAGCTCTCCGACCTTCGCGATGCCGTTTCGGGATTCCGCGCCAATGGCGAGCGGATCGCGTTCGTGCCGACGATGGGTGCCCTCCACGCCGGGCACATGGCGCTGGTGGCGCAGGCCAAGCTGGCGGGGCAGCGGGTGGTGGTGTCGATCTTCGTCAACCCCAAGCAGTTCGGTCCGAACGAGGATCTGGCCCGCTATCCGCGCAAGGAACTGGCGGATTCGCGGATGCTGGCGGAGGCGGGCGTCGACCTGTTGTGGATGCCGCCGGTCGAAGTCATGTACCCTGAGGGCCACGCGACCAATATTTCGGTGTCGGGCGTCAGTGAGCCACTCGACGGTGCCGCGCGGCCGGGTCATTTCGACGGCGTCGCGACCGTGGTGGCCAAGCTGTTCAATCAGGTGAAGCCCGATATCGCATTGTTCGGGGAAAAGGATTTCCAGCAGCTCGCGGTGATCCGCCGCATGGTCGCCGACCTGGATTTCGATATCGACGTGCGCGGCGTGCCGACGCAGCGCGACGATGACGGCCTCGCGCTATCTTCGCGCAATGCCTATCTCGCGCCCGAGGATCGCGCAGCTGCGGTGGCGTTGCCACGTGCGCTCGGCGTTGCGGTGCGGGCAATCGAGAAGGGCGACGATCCCACCACAGCGCTCGCCACCGCGCGTGCGTCGCTGGAAGCGGCTGGATTTGAAGTCGATTATGTCGAGCTGGTCGATGCCGACAGCCTGGGCGCGCCGGTTGCGGGACAGCCCCGCCGCCTGCTCGCCGCCGCGCGGATTGCGGGCACGCGCCTGATCGACAATGTCGCGGTCGCCGCTCCGGAATGAACGGTAAATCGCGTTAACCATTTGCTTACCATGAATGCCCCAAGCTCGCTGTCATGATGAGAGCGATCAAAAGTGGGGCAAAGTCATGGGCAACAGCATTAAGAGCGCACAGTTCCTGATCGACAGCCGGCTGGCGGATGCGGCGCGCGGTAGCGCCGACGCGGCTTATGAACTCGGGATGGTCTATTCGAGCGGCGCATCGGGCGTCGACATGGACCTGATCGAAGCCCACAAATGGTTCAACATCGCCGCCCTCGGGGGCAGCGCCCAGGCGCCCTATATGCGCGCCGAAGTCGCGGAAGAAATGACCGCGCGCGAAATCATCGAAGCACAGAAACAGGCCCGCGCCTGGCTGCAGATGACGTCGCTCCGGGCCGCATAACGCCCGACCCCAGAACGGAGTCATCCCGGGCCTGACCCGGGACCCAGCTTCTTCTGCCTTGGAGAAGGCAGCTGGACCCCGGCTCAAGGCCGGGGCGACGAGAGTTAGGCCGGCTTTTTCGCAGCCGCCTTCTTTGCCGGAGCCTTTTTCGGCGCGGCCTTCTTTGCCGGAGCCTTGCGCCCGCCCTTCTTTTTGGCAGGGCCTGCCGCTGCCTTGGCGTCGATGAGCTGGACGGCTTCCTCCAGCGTCAGCGCGGCCTGATCGACCGTCTTGGGCAAGGTCGCATTGGTCGTGCCGTCAGTGAGATACGCGCCGTAGCGCCCCTCCATCAGCTTGATCTCCGCGCCTGACACCGGGTGCGCCCCCAGCACCTTGAGCGGCTCGCGCGACCCGCGCTGTGGCCGCCCGCCGCCCGCCGCCGCTTCGGCGAGCTTGACCACCGCCGCGTTCATGCCGGTTTCGAACACCTCTGCGGTCGAGGTCAGCCGCGCATATTTGCCGTCATGCGCCAGATAGGGGCCATAGCGGCCGATCGATGCGGTGATCGGGTTGCCCGTCTCGGGATGGTTGCCGATCGTGCGCGGCAGGTTGAGCAGCTTGACCGCCCAGTCGAGGTCCAGCTCGGGGATATCCTTGGGGATCGACGCGCGCGCCGCCTCCTTGCCCTCGCCGCGCTGGATGTAGGGGCCGAAGCGGCCCGAGCGGCGCGAGATGTCCTCGCCGGTCTCGGGATCCTGCCCGATCACTTCCGGCCCGCTATCGCCGCCATCTTCGCCGCCCGGCTGGCCGAAGCGGCGGGTGAATTTGCAGTCGGGATAGTTGGAGCAGGCGACGAACGCGCCGAACTTGCCGCCGCGCAGCGCCAGCCGGCCAGTGCCGCAAGACGGGCACAGCCGCGGATCGGTGCCGTCGCCCTTGTCGGGGAAGAGATAGGGTTCGAGGAACTTGTCGAGCTCGGCGGTCACCTCGCTCGGCTTCTGCTCCATCACCTCCGCAGTGCGCGGCTGGAAATCGCGCCAGAAGGCGGCGAGCACCGCCTGCCACCCGGCACGGCCGCCCGACACGTCGTCCAGCTCTTCCTCAAGCCCCGCCGTGAAGTCGTAGTTCACATATTTCTCGAAGAAACGTTCGAGAAAGGCGGTCAGCAGCCGCCCGGTCTCTTCCGCGAAGAAGCGGTTCTTCTCGACCCGCACATAGGCGCGGTCCTTGAGCACCTGAATGATCGAGGCATAGGTCGAGGGGCGGCCGATGCCGAGCTCCTCGAGCCGCTTGACCAGCGAGGCTTCGGAGAAGCGCGGCGGCGGCTGGGTGAAATGCTGTTCGGCGTCGACGCCCTTCTTGGCCGGGGTATCGCCCTGGCGGATCACCGGGAGGCGGCGCGAATCCTCGTCGCCCTCATCGTCGCGGCCTTCTTCGTACAGCGCGAGATAGCCGGGGAAGATCACCACCTGGCCGGTCGCACGCAGCGCATCCTGCCCGGTCGGCTCTTCCAGCTCGACCGTGGTGCGCTCCATCCGCGCGCTCGACATCTGGCTGGCCAGCGCGCGCTTCCAGATCAGGTCGTAGAGGCGCGCATGGTCGCCCGATCCCGCCTTGTCCTTGCTGAAATCGGTGGGACGGATCGCCTCATGCGCTTCCTGCGCATTCTTGGCCTTGGTCTGATATTGGCGCGGCTTGTCGGGGATGTAGCTCGCCTGATAGCGCTTCACGATCGCCTTGCGCGCCTCGTCGATCGCGCTGCCATCCATCTGCACGCCGTCGGTCCGCATATAGGTGATCGCGCCATCCTCGTAGAGCGCCTGCGCGATCCGCATCGTATGGCTGGCCGAGAAGCCGAGCTTGCGCGCAGCCTCCTGCTGCAGGGTCGAGGTGGTGAAGGGCGGCGGCGGGTTGCGCATCGCCGGCTTGGTCTCGACACTGGCGACGGTGAAGCGGCCCTGTTCGACCGCCGCCTTGGCGCGCATCGCCACGCCTTCCGTGCCGATCGACAGCCGGTCGAGCTTCTTGCCCTCAAACCGCACGAGCCGCGCGTCGAACGCGGTGCCGTCATGTTCGAGATGCGCGGTGACCGACCAATATTCCTGCGCGCGGAACAGCTCGATCTCCCGCTCGCGCTCAACGATCAGGCGCAGCGCGACCGACTGGACACGGCCCGCCGACTTGGCGCCGGGCAGCTTGCGCCACAGCACCGGCGAGAGGGTGAAGCCGACCAGATAATCGAGCGCCCGGCGCGCGCGATAGGCGTCGATCAGATCGGTATCGAGCTGGCGCGGCGCGGCCATCGCGGTCAACACCGCGGCCTTGGTGATCGCGTTGAAGGTGACGCGCTCGACCTCCTTGGGGAGCGCCTTCTTCTTCGCCAGCACTTCCTGGACGTGCCAGCTGATCGCCTCCCCCTCGCGATCGGGGTCGGTGGCGAGGATCAGGCGATCGGCCTTCTTCGCCTCATCGGTGATCGCTTTGAGCTGCTTGGCCTTGTCGGGATAGGTCTCCCACTCCATCGCAAAGCCGTCATCGGGCTGCACCGACCCATCCTTGGGCGGCAGGTCGCGGATGTGACCATAGGAGGCGAGGACGCGATAGTCCTTGCCCAGATATTTCTCGATGGTTTTCGCCTTGGCGGGCGATTCGACGATGACGAGCTGCATGAAATCTGGCGGTCCTTACGTGTACGCGCGAGGATGGGGAGGCTGAATAGCGGGCGTCAAGCGGAACGCCACCCCCTCTTAACCAGCATCGTCTATACGAGTCGGCGAAGGAGGGTGGAATGGTTTCGATCGAGCGTCTGATTGACGAACATGCGCAGATCAGCGCGCGGAGCAACGCGCTGTTGCGTGCCGTCGCGACCGAATCGCCGACGATGCTGCGCACGATGATCGTCGCGCTGGACACCGACCTCGCCGCCCATCTCGCGACCGAGGATCTGGAGGTTTACCCGCATCTGCTCGCCAAGGGCGACATGGCACAGCGCGAGGCGGCGGAGATCGCGATGGGCGATTTCGACCAGTTGGCCAGTGAATGGCGCGCCTATGTCGACGAATGGACCGCCGACGAGATCGAGAGCGACCGCGAGCTGTTTATCGAGGCGAGCAAGCGCATCCTGTCCGCGCTGTCGGCGCGGGTGCGGATCGAGAATGAGATTCTCTACCCGCTCGCACTCGCGTCGGGCACGATCACGCTGCGGGAGGCGGGTGCCCGGGTGATGGCGGGGTAAACAGCGGGGCCGGTCGGTCACCGCTGGTGACGGCCTGCCGGTCTCTCCCCATCAACCGAAGATGTCTTCAGGATCGTGAAGCTGTGGTGACGTGAGGCGGAAGACCGCGCCAGCCACCGCCCACCCGGCCATCGTCAAGGCCGCCAGCGCAAGATTTGTCAGCACCCTGAACTCGATCGAGCTATATTCCACGCCACCATCGGCGTGGGTCGCCGCAACGATCCCAACGCCGAGCGCGACGAGCGGGAGCAGCAAAATTCCCTGAACGATGACCAGCGGCCAGGCACAGCGTCGGGTGCGACGCCAGCTGCCGGTGATGCTTGCGATCAGGCCCGTCCGCTCGACCGACGCCATGCCGATGGCCGCGGACAAGCGGCCAGCCAGATACAAGCCCGGAAGCAGCAGCAAGACATAGCCGAGGGCGGTGACGATCCAGATCAGCAGCTGAAGTGTGATCGCGATGAGCGGGGCAAGCGCGACCGCGACCCACCCCCCGCCCGCGTCGCCATAGGCGCGGCGGAACAGGATGTATTGCAACAGCCCCTGGACCAGGATCGCAGTGATCATAAGCACCAGCTGTACCGTCCACGACCATTCCGGATCGTCGGCCCAGGTGGAAAAGGCGGCGTAAACGACAGCAGCGATCAAGAAGCTGGGGGCGCGTGCGCCGACCAGCGACGACGCTTCCCCGATGATGTCGGCAACCGCGAGCCGCGGGGACTCAAGGCTCACCGCAGGCTCACCCGCCCGCCGGCATGCCGCTCCAGTCGGCCCGCGAGTTCGAGTTCGAGCAGCACCAGCTGCACCGCCGCGCCGGGCAAAGCGGACTGCCGGATCAGTTCATCGACCGGGACCGGCACCGGGCCGAGTAGCCCCTCCACCCGGTTGCGTTCGCCCGCGTCGGGTTCACGTCCTGGCTCTGCGCCGAAGCCCGAGACCGGCGAGCGAACCGCGCGTGCGTCGATCGGGCGGATCATTTCGAGGATGTCGTCCACCCCCTGCACCAATGTCGCACCCTCGCGGATCAGCTGGTTACAGCCCTGCGCGCGCGGGTCGAGCGGGGAGCCGGGGACCGCCATCACCTCCCGCCCCGCCTCCGCCGCGATCCGCGCGGTGATCAGCGATCCGGAGCGCGGCGCCGCCTCCACCACCACCGTTCCTTGGGCAAGGCCGGCGATGATGCGGTTGCGCGAGGGGAAGTGGCGCGCGAGCGGTTCGGCGCCCGGCGGCTGTTCGGCGATGAGCAGACCACGCTGCGCGACCTGTTCCTGAAGTTCGGCATTTTCGGGCGGGAAAGCGATGTCGATGCCGCTGGCGATGACGCCGACCGTCCCGCTGGCGAGCGAGCCGTGATGCGCGGCGGTGTCGATCCCGCGCGCCAAGCCGGAAACCACGGTCGCTCCCGCATCTCCCAGCCCCTGCGCCAGTTGCCGCGCGAATCGGCACGCCGCCGCCGACGCATTGCGCGCGCCGACCATCGCGACACAGGGTCGCGCCAGCAGCCCGATATCGCCGCGGATGATCAGCGCGGGCGGGGCATTTTCCAGCTCGCCCAGCAGAAACGGGTAATCGGGGTCGTCGAGAAACACATGCCGCGCGCCGAGCCGCTCGACGACCGCCAGTTCGCGCCGGACGTTCGCCGGATCGGCCAGCGTCGCTGCCTGTCCACCACCGCGCAGCGCGAGTGCGGGAAGCGCGTCGAGCGCCGCCTGCGCATCGCCGAAGCGCGCGATCAGCTGGCGATAGGTAACCGGGCCGATACGCGGCGACCGGATCAGGCGAAGTTGGGCGAGGCGCGCGGCCTCGTCAGCCATGGTTGCGCCCGATACGCGGCTCGGTCCCCGCCATCAGCCGCTCGATATTCTCGCGATGCTTCCACAGCACGATCAGCGCGAGCACGACCAGCAACAGCACGAGGTTGAACCGGTTCATCACGGCCGCGCTCACCGGCGCGCTGATTGCCGCCGCCATCCCGGCGACGGATGAGATGCGCAGCGTTGCGAGCAGCCCCAGCCACACGACCGCGAACACGATGCCCGAAGGCCAATGCAGCGCGAGCACGATGCCCATCAACGTCGCGACACCCTTGCCGCCCTTGAAGTTGAGCCAGACCGGATAGCAATGCCCGATGAACGCGCCTGCTGCCGCCAGCATGCCGAGGCCGGGCCATAATGCTTGCGCGATCCATACCGCCGCTGCGCCCTTGAGCAGATCGAGCAGCAGGGTCGCCGCCGCCAGCCCCTTGCGTCCGGTGCGCAGGACGTTGGTCGCGCCGATATTGCCCGATCCGATCTGGCGCAGGTCCCCCGCCCCGGCGAGACGGGTCAGAATGACTCCGAACGGGATCGCGCCGAGCAGATAGCCGAGCGCGATGGCGAGCACCGGCGCGATGGTGGCGAGTTGCGGTTCCATGATCCCCCTTGCTTGGACAAAGGCTAGGGTCTTCGCTAGTCGGGCGCAACAATCTCGATCAGCGGACGCACTGCATGGCCGACAGCCGGCCCCTTCTTTTCTTCGATTCGGGCGTGGGCGGATTGTCGGTGCTGGCGCCGGCGCGCGCGCTGCTGCCCGCTGCGCCCCTGGTCTATGCCGCCGATAGCGCCGGATTCCCCTATGGCACGCGCAGCGAAAGCGAGATTGCGGCACGCGTCCCCGCGCTGCTGGGACGGCTGGCCGAGCGCTACAAGCCGCGGCTGATCGTGATCGCGTGCAACACCGCATCGACCATCGCGCTCACCCATGTCCGCGCCGCGCTCGACGTGCCGATCGTCGGCACCGTGCCCGCAATCAAGCCCGCTGCCGAAGTGTCGACGACGCGGGTGATCGGTGTGCTCGGCACGCAGGCGACGGTGCGCCAGCCCTATGTCGACGATCTGACCGCGCGCTTTGCTGCAGACTGCACGGTCTTGCGCCATGGCAGCGCCGCGCTGGTCGAGCTTGCCGAGGCGAAGTTGCGCGGCGCGCCGACCGATCTGGCGCAGTATCGCGCCGTGCTGGAGGGTCTGTTCGCACAAGCGGCGGGCGACCGGATCGACGTGATCGTCAACGCCTGCACCCATTTTCCGCTGGTGGCAGAGGAACTGGCCGCCGCCGCCCCGCATCCCGTGCGCTTCGTCGATGGCGGGCCGGGCATCGCACGGCGGATCGCGCATCTGACGGTGGGGCAGGACTGGCCAGACCGCCCGGCACCGGGCATCGCGGTGTTTACCGCCGCGCCCGATCCCGCCTTGGTGCCGGCACTGGCAAGCTATGGTCTCGACGTGATCGAGACGCTTTGAAGCACGGGCGCGGGGTCAGCGCAGCGGGATCGCCGGGGTTTCGGTCATCAGCTTGACGCGCCTGGCATAGCCATTGGCCATGCCCAGATGCGCGTGGCGCGCGCCCGAGTCGTTCGCCTGCGCTGCACGGTCACGCTCGGCCTGTTCGCGACGCGTAAAATAGTCGAGATCGCTCTGCGACATCGTCAATCTCCCAATTTTTCAAAAGCGGGAGCGCTAGGGTCTCTCAGCCGCGGACATGCCCGGAGTCCCGATCCGCGGTGCCCGGACCATAGCAAATTTCGCCTGGCGAGTCCTGATCTGGGGCAAACGGACGTGCAACGAAATCCGATCGCGCTCATCGAAAAACTAGGTGATTGGCACAGTGGCGCGCCGCGCCGAATTTCGCTAACGGGATGGGATGACCAGCGAGGCAACTCCGCGCGCGGTAGATTATTCGCGCGTGTTCAACCAGGCGATCGACCGGCTCCACGCCGAAGGACGGTATCGCGTCTTCATCGACATTTTGCGCAACAAGGGCATGTTCCCCAATGCGCGCTGCTTCGCCGGGCATAACGGGCCGAAGCCGATCACCGTCTGGTGCTCGAACGATTATCTCGCCATGGGCCAGCATCCCAAGGTGATCGCGGCGATGGAAGAGGCGCTGCACGATGTCGGCGCGGGATCGGGCGGCACGCGCAACATCGGCGGCAACACGCATTATCACGTCCATCTCGAGGCCGAGCTGGCCGATCTGCACGGCAAGGAAGCCGCTTTGCTGTTCACCAGCGGCTATGTCTCGAACGAGGCGACGCTGTCGACGCTGGCCAAGGTGCTGCCCGGCTGCATCATCTATTCGGACGAACTCAACCACGCATCGATGATCGCGGGCATCCGCAATTCGGGGTGCGAGAAGCGGGTGTGGCGGCACAATGACCTTGAGCATCTCGAGGAATTGCTGGCGGCCGACGATCCGTCGGTGCCCAAGCTGATCGCATTCGAAAGCGTCTATTCGATGGATGGCGATGTCGCCCCGATCCATGCGATCTGCGACCTGGCCGACAAGTACAATGCGCTGACCTATCTCGACGAAGTCCATGCCGTCGGCATGTACGGCGCGCGCGGCGGCGGCATTTCGGAGCGCGACGACGCGGCGTCGCGGCTGACCATTGTCGAAGGCACGCTGGGCAAGGCGTTCGGGGTGATGGGCGGCTATATCGCGGCTGATCGCACGATCATCGACGTGATCCGCAGCTATGCGCCCGGGTTCATCTTCACCACCTCGCTCTCGCCGGTGCTGGTTGCCGGCGCACTGGCGTCGGTGCGCCATCTCAAGCAATCGAGCGCGGAGCGCGACGGCCAGCAGGCAGCAGCGGCGAAGCTCAAGACGATGTTCGCCGATGCCGGGCTGCCGGTGATGAACACCACGACCCACATCGTGCCGCTGATGGTCGGCGACCCGGTCCGCGCCAAGAAGATCAGCGACATCCTGCTCGCCGAATATGGCGTCTACGTTCAGCCGATCAATTATCCGACCGTCCCGCGCGGCACCGAACGGCTGCGCTTCACCCCCGGTCCAGCGCATGACGAAGCGATGATGGCGGAGCTTACGGCGGCCTTGGTCGAGATCTGGGAACGCCTTGCGCTGCGTGCCGCAGCGTAATATTTGTTTCTTTGCCGTATTGATCCGCTATTATTTGGTAACTTGTCATCGATAGTGAGCGTGGTTAGGTAGTAGGCGCAGAGCCTTACGGGGCATCGTTCAAGGGTCGTGATCGCACGAGCTTGGCTGATCCGAACGGTTCAGATCTGAAGAGGGGACATCATGACGGATCGTAACGACATCGAACAGCCGGTCACGGAACTGCGGACCTGGGTTGAGCCCGAGATTTCGGCGCTTGCCATCGACGAAACCGCCGGTTTCCCCGGTCGTGGGGCGGACGGCGGCCGCTTCGTCGACTGCACGCTGTCCTGATCGCGAAATACTGAACAAAAGGCTGCCGGGCGGTGCGCAGCGTGCGCCTGCCCGGGGGGCTTTTGCTATGCGTCGATTGCGATAATGTCGGTGGGTGCACCGGCCAGCGTGATTTCGCTGATGTGACGATGTTCGCGATCGAGAAAGATGACGCTGCCGGGCAATTCGGTGCGCTGTGCACGCGGCCCGAGCGCCGATGTGCCGACAATCAGTCCGTCGCGTCCCAGCGCAAGGCCCCGCGTCATGCGCGCACTCACCCGGATCGGCGGACCATCACTGCGCAGCAACTCCCCGTCGCGCGACCCGCAATGCCAGAGCACACCGGCGGAATCCTCGACGATATCGTGACAGCCATAGCCGGCCAGCGGCTCGATCCGGCGCACGGTCCAGTCGGGATCGAGCCAGGCAAGCGCGCTGGGTCGCAGCGCATCGTCCGCCCCATTGTGCAGCATCAGCACCACGCCCCCGCGCACGCGCGCGATCGAATTGATGTGGTGGTATCCCGCCCCTCCCTCGCCCCGGCGCACGGGTGCCAGCGGTGCGCAGATATCGAAGGGCGTGCCATCGAGCGCGAAGCGGCGGATAACCTGATTGGCGGTATCGACCAGGCAGATCAGATCGTCGATCACGGCAAGCTGATGGCATGCATTATCGAGGCCGCGCGCGATGACGCGTGCACCAGCAATCTGTCGATCTGCCAATGTCAGCGCCAGGATCCGGCCACGCGCACTGGCAGTGCTGGGCACATCGCATGCTTCGAACGCGAACACCGTGTCGCCATGGCGGTGCAGGCCGAAGAAGAATCCATGCGCGACCATCTGCGCGCCACCACGGTGCGCAGCGAACAAGCCCTGTCGACTCGCGACCAGGCATTCGAACCCGTGCAGGTCGGTCGCGCACAGCCGCACCCGGTCCGTCGCATAAGCCTGGTGCGCCAGCGCCGCGCGGATCGCGCGTTCGCGGCCGATTGGAGCGTCCATGCCGCCGGTGGTAGGGTGCAGCCCGGCGCAGTCAAGCGCCGCCAGGACCCCTGAACGATGGACCGCACCGGCCTGTTCGGCCTGTTCAACTGCGATGGCGCGCCGCCGGACCGCGCTGCGGCACAACTACTGGGCCTGCCTGCCGCAGCGCTCGGCGCGGACCATGGTGCGGCGGTGTGTGACCTGGCCGATCCGGGCGCCGCGCAGGCATTGGAGGCGGGCGGCACGCTAACCCTGTTCCTGGGTAGGCTGGATGCACGGGACGATCTTGCACGCGCGCTCGGCCTGGCGTCCGACACCAGCGACGTCGCCCTCGCGGCGGCAGCGTTCGACCTTTATGGGGCGGAGACCCGCATCCGACTGGACGGTGAATGGACGCTGGCCCGCTGGAACGGGGCACGGCTGACGCTGGTGTCGTCGCTGTGCCAGCGCGATCCGCTGTTCTATGCCGTGCGCGGTACGCGGATCGCAATCGGCGCCGACCTGCGCCAGCTCAGCCGGATCGCGTGGGTCGGTGACGCGTTCGACCCGGCCGGACTGTTGATGGCGCTGGGTCGGGCAAGTTTGCGGGCACCGGGGGATGGCCGCACCCCGGTCATGGGGATCAGCGCCCTGACACCGGGCGGCTGCGTCACGATCGACCATAGCGGGGTGCACGCCGCCCCGCCCGCCACGCTACCGCCTGGCGGAGACTGGCGCGGCGATCTCGACGCGGCGATGGCGGAGGCCGAGGCGTTGCTCCTGCGCATCGTGCGCCAGCGCATGGTCGGCGGCAGCTATGCGTGCATGCTCAGCGGCGGGCTCGATTCGTCGCTGGTGGCGTGGGCGGCGGCACAGGCGCTCGGCCCCGGCGAAGCGCTCCAGTTCCTCACATCCGCCGCTGCGACCGGAACGCGCCAGATCGACGAGCTGGCCGAAGCCGCCATCGTCGCCGCGCATCTTGGCGCGCCGCATCGCGCCGTGCGCGCCGCTGCGGCACCCGGCCCCTATCATCCGGACGCGACACTGTTTCGCGACGCGAATGGCCCCAGCCTCGATGTCCGCCACTATCTCTATCATCGCTTTGCGCAGGAGACGCGCGCTGCGGGCGCGTCACTGTTGTTCGACGGCCAGTTCGGTGAGCTTACCCTGACCAACTCGCTGCCGCTCCATGCGCCCGCGTCGCCGATCGGCGTGCTGCGCGATGCACTGCGGGCACGCTGGAAGCCCGAGCGCATGCCCGATGCTGCCGACGCGTTTCACGTCGATCTCGCGCCGCATTGGCTGGCCACCCCGCCGCGACCGCTGGCGGGCGCGCTCCGCAGTCGTCCGACGCCGCCCCGTCTTCCGTCCAAGGATGAGACCTGGGGCGTCCGGCCCGGCTTTGCCAAGGCCGCGCGGGCGCCGGCATCGCTCGACCTTGGCCGGGTGCGCGTCGCCATGCCGTTCCGCGACCCGCGCTTGATCGCGCTGTTCGCCAGCTTCCCGGCAGCGATGCTCTACCCGAAGACCGGCGCACGGACGCCTGGCCGCCATCTGCTCACGGGCAAGCTGCCCGATGCAATCCGGCTGCGCGGCAAGGGGCCGGGGTTCGCCCCGGACTATGCCGCCCGGCTGCAAAGCGACGCCGAAGGTGCGCGCGCGCAGATCGCGCTTTACCGCCGTGCGGGAGCGGATGAGTGGATCGACCTCGACGCGCTTGATCGCGGCCTCGCCCGCGCAGCGCGCGGCGCGACGGCGCACCATGGCGAAGCGGTGCGGGTTCAGCTGACCGCTCTGGCGGGCGCGTTCATCGCCTGGTGGCGCGACCTGTCATAGGGCGCGGATCAGCGCGAGCGCTGCCTGCGCCCGGTCCGCATGTGCCGCCGCGCCGCCGCCGGCCACTTCCGGGAACCCGCTGACCGGCAAATCCGCTGCCAGCGCGAGCAGCGCGCGCGTTCGGGCGACACGGTTCGGAAGCGCCGCCATCCACGCCGGTCGGAACAAATGGCTGGTGAGCAGCGCGGCGCGAGTCAGCGGCGCGGTCGCACCGGGGCCAAGGCCGAGCACGATCACCCCAGCCAGCGGCAGCGCCTCAGGCCCGCTGCGGGCGGCGGGACGCACCACCGCCTTGCCGCGCGTATCGCGGGCCGGTAGCGCCAGCCGCGCGCCGTCGATCCAATCCGCCACCATCGGATCGAGCCGGATCGTGGTGCGACCGGGCAGGAGCGTTGAGCCGCCCCCGGTCGGATCGACTGCCAGCGCCGACAAATCATCGCTCACCAGCGCCGCGCCGGCGGCGATCAGACCGGCGGTGAGGCTGGACTTGCCCGCGCCGGCATCGCCGACGATCAGCGCCGCGCGCCCGTCGACTGCCACGGCACAGCCATGCATCGGGATCAACCCGCGCCAGGCAAGCAGATGCGCGACGACCGTCCCGTAAAATGCATGCGGCAGCCCCCCGGTCCAGCCCGCGCCGGGCAGGACATCGATCCGCTGCCCGTCGTGCATGTCGAACGTCGCCTGCCGATACCAGGGAAAACGCGTGCCATCGGCATAGACCGCCCCGGCCCGCACCGGCACCAGCGGAGTGCGTGGCGGTAACGCCGTGACCCGTCGCACATCGACCGTCGCCGCCCCATTGCGCGGGCCGGCGGCGAACTGCTCAAGTGGAAATGCGCTCGTCCAATTCAGTCCATAGGCATGGGCCGCATGGCGTGGCTCATGCGACATGGGCGAGTTGCTGGACCTCCATCTCCGCCAGCGTGCGGGTGACCGCGGCGGCGCAGGCGTCGGGGGCGACATCAAACTGTGTGCCGAGGGTCGCCGCGATCTCCACTGCGGTGCGCGGCGTATCGAGCGCATCCCAGATCGCCCGGGCGGTCTCGTTCAGCGACACGTAGCTGCCGCTGCCGATGTTCACCATGACGAAGCTGTCCTCGATCGCCGAGCCCACCCAATCGTCGTTCCGCGTCCATTTTGCGTCGGTCATTCGATCTCTTTCCCCATCCCGATCCGTTCGAGCATCGCCCATTCTGCGGGAGTCAGCGTCGCCACGCCCGCCCGTCGCCGCCAGCTATAGAGCGGGATTGCGCCCGCGAGTAGAGTGGCATCGCGCAAAACCTCGACCGTGCGACCGAGCAGCGTGGGCACACGCGGCCGGTGCCGGTGCGTGAGCAGCGCCGCCACCGCCGCGACCGGATCGAGCCGCACCAGGCCGCCATCGCCCGCGCGCCGCTGATCGAGCAGCAGGATCGCGACGATCGCGGCGCTGGTGCACGACTGGCTCGCATCCACAGCGACGAACTGCCGCGCGCTTTCATCGGCCGCCGTGGCAAACCATCCGCCACCCAGCCCGCTCGCCTGTGTGCCGGTGTCGCGGGAAAAGGCAATCGTATCGTCGCCGATCAGCGCTGCACCCGCCGCCGCCAGCTGGGCCAGGATGGTCGATTTGCCGCTGCCCGACGCGCCGGCAATGGCCATCGCGCCGCCGCCGGGAAGCCGGACCGCGCCGGCATGCAGCACGAACTGCCCCCGCAACCACAGCCAGGCGGGGAGCGCGGTGGCGACCAGCATGCCGGTGATCATGTCGGGCCGCGCATCCGGATCGGGCGCAACGCGGATCGACTGCACCGCGATGTGGTAGCGGGCGACACTGGGGCAGACGAAGCACAGGCCCGCATCGGTCTGCACATAGACCGGGGCGTCACCGGTCGGTTGGGGTGGATCGAGCAGGATCGACAGGTCGGACGGGCCGTCGCGATCGTCGGGGACAGCGCCGGGAACCGCGAGCTGCGAGTCCAGCCGCAGCCCGTAGCCGATCAGCCGCTGCACCGACCGGTCAGCCGGGCCAGATGTCGAAGGCGACGCAGATGCGCCGCTCGGCCGCCCCGTGCGGGAAGGTGCGGTGATAGCAATGCGACGGAAACAGCATCACCGTGCCCGCCTGCGGGCGCACAACCGTGCTGCCGAACGCCTGCGCCGCGTCATCGCCAACCATATCCTCGGGAATGCCGAACGCGATGCAGCCGGCGGCGTCGGCGCCCGCCGCGATCCCCTCCGGGATCTGGACGTAATAGACGCCGCTCAACCACCCGAACTGGTGGACGTGCCAGGTTTCAAACCCGGTGCTTTCGGTGATGACGCACCAGCTGTGCAGCACGCCCGTTCCGGGCCGTGCGCGCAGCCAGGGATGTCCGTCCGCCGCCAGCCCCGCAAGATGCGCGTCGATCGTCCCGGCCAGCGCGTCGAGCAGCTGGCGGACGCGCGGTGCCGCCCCCGTCGCGGGCGCATCGATCCGCCACGTTTGTTCCGACGCGGTGCCATAGCTTTCATAGCGCAGCCCCGGATGGGTCAGTAATTCGGCGGCGAGCGCGGCGTTGAACGCATCGAGCGTGTCAAACCCGGCGGGCGTGGCGAGCGTGCCGCGATAGGCGAACCGGTCCCACCCATCCTGTACGCGCGCGGCGTCGATCTGGCCGAGCTGCGCCAGCGCCAGTGTCTGCGCCGCAAACAGGCGCGAATGGCCCACGCCCTGCGCGTCGAGTTGCGCCATGTCGTCGAGCACGCGTTGCGGCGCGCCCGCATCGAAATGCAGGCTGGCGAGGCGCTTGCACGCATCCTTATTGTGCGGATCGTGGATCAGTGCCTGTCTCAGGCTGTGTTCGGCGGCATCGATCGCGCCCAATCGACGCTGTGCCTTGCCCCGCGCCGCCAGCGCGGCGGCGCGCTGGAAGTCTTCGTCAGCAACCTCGAACGCCACCGTGGCCAGCTCCGCCGCGCGCGCGGTGTCATCCGGCTGTTCCAGCGCCATATGCGCATGCACCAGCACCAGCACTTCGGCAAAGTCCAGGGTGTGGGGATCGACTCCGGCATAGAGCGCAATCGCGTCAGCGAACCGGTCATTGCGGTTGAACAGCACCGCCAGCCGGTCGCGCAGCAGCGTCGATGCGGGATTGCGTGCATAGGCAGCTTGCACCAGCGCACATTCGTCGGCCGCGGTGATCCGCTTGCCCACTTCATGGTCGATCGTCATGTGATCGGTCATGTGCCCCCCGCCTCGCCCATTGGACTGGGCCATGGGCGGTGCTAGTGCATGCCCCGGAAGCCCCGGCGTCACAAGCCGAAATATGGTGGCCGAAATGCAGTGGATGGAGGCGATTACGTGTCGCGCACCGGGATAATCGCGCGCAAATTGGCGGTGGCGGGGCGGCAACCGCCCTTTGTACTGCTGTGGCTGGTGCCCGCCTGGCTGCTGATCGGCCTGTCCTCCGCGCTGATCGCGCTGCTACCGTTTCGGCGCGTCGCGCCGTGGCTGGGCGTCAATCTGGGCGCGACGGCACATCGCCCCGCCGCTTCGCCTGAGCAGGCGGTGCGGGCACGGTTGATCGGCAGGACCGTGTCGATCGCGGCATCCTATGCGCCGTTCCGGTCCAATTGCCTGCCACAGGCCATGGCGGCAAAGGCGCTGTGCGTCCTGTGGCGGGTGCCCTGCGCCGTCATCCTCGGGATCGAGCGCGAGCGGCCCGCCGGTGAGTTGCGCGCGCACGCCTGGACCAGCTGCGGCGATGTCGTGCCGACGGGGGGCGCGCATTGCTTTGCGACGCATGTGCCGCTGTCCTGTTTCGTCCCGGCGCGCGTGGCGGCGGCGCTTCAGCGCTAGGGTCTGTACGCGATCCCCGCTCTGATTGAGCACAGACCCTAAGCCGGAGGGCGGTGCATTTCGATGAAGGCGGCATAGGGGTCGGGCGCGGTTTCGATGAAGCCGAGCCGCGCATAGATTTGCCGCGCCGGATTGTCGGTGAACACCTGTAGCGTCGCGATGAATCCGTGCGCATCGGCCACGGCGAGCCAAGCACCCAGCAGCACACGCGCGGCACCGATACCGCGATGTTCGGGGAGCACCGCAATGTCCACAAGGTGCGTGTCGGCGCTAGTCCACGCAATCCGCGCATGCCCGATCGGTGCGCCGCGGCGCAGCACGATCCAGTGCAGCGCATCGGGAAACGCGCTGTCGTGTCCGACACGCTGCAACTCCGCCTGCTGCACGAGCATCGCTTCGGGCAACAGACCGGTCATCGTCGAGCAGGCGATGGCGCAATCCAGCAGAAACGACTCATCATCAGGCCCGCGCGCGCGGCCTTCAAGCGCACCGGCGCGCGCGGCAAAGGCGCGATCGAACGCTTCGGCCAGTTGGGCTTGAGACGGGTTCAACGATCATCCTCCACAGGACATGACGTGCCGGTTGATTGCGCCGAATTTCCTTATAGGGTGCGCGGCATGACGACCGAATTGATACCCCGCCCGATGGTGATCGAGGAATTCCAGCCGCATGTCGGGAAGCTGTTCCGGCTCGACTGCGAACCGCGCAATGTCGACATCACCCTCGTCTCGGCGACGCCGCTGGTCAATCACCGCCCGTCGATGCGGCCGCCCTTCCTGCTGATGTTCCATTCGGACCCGAAGGTACAGCTGGGCACGGGCATCTATGCGATGCGCAGCGGCGGGTTCGGACCTGACCTCGTCTATATCGAACAGACGATGCCGCCGCCCGACGCGGTTCCCGGCCATTATTATCAGGCGATCTTCAACTGACCGAGCGATGCAGTCCGCCGGGATCGCTCCCGGCGGCGGCAAGCCTCAGTTGCGCGACGGATAGATGCCGAACAGCGCGATAATCGGAGCCAGCACCACATAGGGCTGCATCGTCGAGTGCGGCTGGCTGCCACCGGCGGTAGCCGGGGAACCCGCCATGTTGATGCTAGCCAGCGGCACCTTGGTCGCCGGATCGCCTGCTGCGGCGGGAAGATAGATTTCAGGGGTCATGTCGGGCCTGGGAGCCGTATCGACGCCGCGTGCCAGATAGGCCCCCGCCTGCGGCGACTGCTCGGTCGCCTTAAGATCGACCGCATTCAGCGTGCCGGTGACGCCAGCCAGGCTGTGGGTGTGGATCGGCATCTGCGTGCTGAGCAATGTGACATTTTCAGCGCCACCCACTTCCCCAAGGGTGTACGACGAGAGGCCAGGACCCTGACCCTGCCCCATCGCGGCGCGACCGCGCAGATCGGGAAGCGCGAACGTCGTTTGACCGTTTCCGCCATAAATGGTGCCGAGCAGCGAGAACAACGCCGTGTTCTGTGCGATCGACATAGTTTGCCCCGCACAATAGGCCCAGTTTCGCGGGGCAAAATTATACGGAACGGTCATGATTTCGCCAATGAAAGGCTGCGTCATAATAACCCCCAAAAAACAGCGGACCTGGCCGGCCCATTCGCGCGGGGCGCCGCCCGCAAAGGGGCGACGCTGCGGATCATCAGTTACGCGACGGGAAAATTCCCTGCAGGGCGATGCACTGGTTAAGCACCAGATAGGGCTGCATCGTCGAGAAAGGCTGGCTCCCACCCGCTGTCCCCGGGGTACCGGCAATGTTGACCGGGGCCAGCGGAACCTTGGTCGCCGGATCGCCTGCTGCGGCGGGCAGATAGATTTCGGGGATCGAATCCGGCATCGGCGCGGTATCGACGCCACGCGCCAGATAGGCACCGGCCTGGGGCGACTGCTCGGTCGCCTTGAGATCGACCGCGTTCAGCGTGCCGGTCACCCCGGTCAGCGCGTGCGTATGGATCGGCATCTGCGTGCTGAGCAGCGTGGTGTTCTCGCTTCCGGCCATCTCGCCCAGGACGCGGTTCGTGAGCCCCGGCCCCTGGCCTTGGCCCAACGTCACACGCCCGCGCGTATCGGGCAGCGCGAACGTCGTCTGGCCGTTGCCGCCATAGGTCGTGCCGAGCAGCGAGAACAACGCCGTGTTCTGCGCAATCGACAAAATCTGCCCCTGGCAGAGAGCGTAGTTGCGCGGCGGAAAATTGAATCCGACGGTCAGAAGCTGGCCAATGTACGGCGTCGCCATATGTACCCCCCAAGGATTGGGCCGATCCCGTGATGCAGCCCCTGTTCAATAACTTACACGACACATGTGATAATCGCCGCCCGCAGCTACGCGCAAGCAATCGCAGTGCGAAACTTTAGCGACGAACCCAATCAAGTCAACAAGCCCGAAACGATTCAGGCGGCTGGCGACACCGCGCGCCGGAATGCCTCGATCCGGTCATAGGAGGCGCGCAGATGCTGTTGCACCGCCGCCGCAATCTCCGGCGTCACGGCCGCGCGCTTGCGCTCGGTATCGTCACTAAAGGCCTGATCGGGCGCCTTTGAGTTGCGCATTGTTGCAGCCAGCATCGCCGTCCGCTCATCGGCATCTGGTTCAAATCCGAAATGCGCCGGGATCGCCCGCTCCATCGCCGCGCGCAAATCCGCATAGTTGACCAGCATCCCGCGCCCCGTCGGGAAATGCGCGACTGCCGCGTCGAGGTAGCGCGCCAGCACCGCCGCCCCCCGGTCTTCCATCGATGCGATCGATTCATCGGCGACCACCTCGGTCGCGGAGAGCATTCCGGTCACGAAATGCATACCCGGCATCCCGATGTGGGACACGACCACCTCCTCGGGCTGTCGGTAGAGGAAGATCCAGGGCGTGGCCGGAAATGCCGCGCGGAACAGGGGCAGCGCGAAAATATGCCATGCATCGAGCTTGAGGAAGTAACGCCGCGCACTTCCCGAACGATTGCGGCCAAGCGCCGCCACGACCGCGCGCAGCGCCGCGACCTGACGGTCGAAGGGCGCGCCTGAAGCCATCGCCCATTGCACCACATCGTCGATCGGTGCGGCTTCGGACGCGACGATATGATGCGGGACCGCCGCCAGCATCTGCGCGACCAATGTCGAGCCGCAGCGGGACATGTGGAAGACGAAGCCATCGGGCGCGAGCGTATCTTCCTGCGCCGCACCGGCGATCAGCGCATCAAGGTCCGTGCGCGTGCGGAAACTGCGGCTGAGCGGGCGCGACGCCATGCGATTGACGCTATCCTCGAACAGCGGTTCGCTGAGCGGGCGATCGCCGAACCACGCCCAGTCAAAGGCAGGCGCGCCCTGCCCAGGCGCAGACCGGACCGGGAGCCAGCCGATCTGCGGCCAGGTGTCGAGCGTGACCGGAGCGCCCTGAAAACGCGAGATGCCGAGCGGGTCGGGCTGGGGCTGCGCGATCGAAGCCTGGTTGGGATCCAGTCCGATCTCTGCCGCGATCACGCGCAGTTCGGCGTCGAACAGGGCCGGATCATAATGGACGCCCAACCGCGCCTGCAACGCGGGGCTGCCCAGGATCGCGTCACAAAGCTGCTGCAAATCGCTGTTGTCTTCCGAATGCCCCGTCACGCCTCACGCCCCCCTGTCACGCCGCGCTGATGTGCGGCGTTTCAAAACACTGCGATCTATCGTTGTTTCCCGTCGCGCAAGTGGTTACGCTGCATTAGTCACGTCTGATCGTGAGGGGGATGTCGAACATGAAGATCATCGAATCGGGCCAAGTGAGCCGTCGATCCTTTCTTGGCCGCGCCGGCGCCGTTTCGGCGGCAGGTGTCGTTGCCGCGGGTGCGATCAACCCCGCCGCCGCCTTCGCGGGCAGCCGCGTGCGGACTTACAAGGGCAAATACGCGATCGACTCGCACCGCGTGATCGATGGGTTCATGGCGTCGCCCAAGGGCAAGACCGGCCTCGACGTCGTCGTCATCGTATCGGAGAGCGGCAAGCTCGACTCGGCGGCGGAAGCAACCGCGCGGCGCTATGCGGCGTCGGGCTGGATCGCGATCGCGCCCGATCTGGCCGCCACGTACAGCAAGGCGGGCGACAAGCAGGCGATGGTCGCCGCGCTGACGCGCGACCTGCCCCGCCTCAAGCGCCTGTCGCACAGCAGCGGCAAGGTCGCCGTGGTCGCGGCCTGATTCTTCCGATGCCCGCGCGATGTGCGGGCATCGGCTTATCTGTGAGGCGTTGGACGCGTGATCGCAAAACTGAGTCATCGGGCCGCAGGAGTCTTCGCGGCTGCAACCGCAGTGTTCTGGTCCGGTATCGCCACCGCTCAGGAGCTGGCCGATCCGCAGGGTTCGGGTGCGATCGTCGGCGCCGTGCGTTGGCTGCAGGGCACCTTGCTCGGCACAGTCGCCACGGTGGTGGCAGTGATTGCAGTCGCCGCGGTCGGGCTGCTGATGCTGACCGGCCGGATCAACTGGCGCTATGGCGCGACGGTCATCCTGGGCTGCTTCATCCTGTTTGGCGCCGCCAGCATCGTGGCCGGTATCCAGGCGACGGCCGGCGCGGGCTAAGCGCGCATGAACGGTCTTGACCGCGACACCGTGTTCGTCGCGCTGACGCGACCGCAGATGTTTGCGGGCGTCACCTATACCTGGTTCATCGCCAATGCCGTGCTGGCGACCGAGCTGTTCCTGATCTTCCGGTCGGTGTGGGTTCTGATCGCCGCCGTGGCGATCCATGCCGCCGGCATGCTCGCCTGTTTGCGCGAGCCGCGTTTCTTCGACCTGTGGATCACCCGGGCAAGCCGCTGTCCGCGCGTCCCCAATCATCGGATCTGGCGGTGCAACTCCTACCGGCCCTGACCCGCGACCGGCGGGTGATCGAGCGTGAGGCGAGCGCGGGGCGGCATCTGCCCTATGCGCGCCATGTCGACGATGTGACGATCGCGACGCGCGACGGCATGCTGATGCAGGTCGTGCAGATCGGCGGGCTGTTGTTCGAGACTGCGGACAGCGAAGAGATCAACTATCGCAAGCGACTGCGCGATGCGACGTTGCAGGCGATCGGATCGTCGCGCTTTGCGGTCTATCACCACATCGTGCGCCAGCGGGTCGAGCCGGGGCTGGCGGGGGATTTCCCCGACGACTTCTCCGAGCGGCTGGACGCGGCGTGGCGCGGGCGGCTGGCGCGCAAACAGCTTTATACCAACGACCTGTTCCTGACGCTGGTGCGGCGTCCGTTGCAGGGCCGGATCGGCCTGCTCGACCGGCTGCGCGGCGGGCTGAGCGGGATCGAGGCGGAGGCGGCGCGCGCGCAGGATCTGAGGGAGTTGAACGAGGCGCGCGAGGCGCTGTTCGCGGCGCTGTCGGCTTATGGCCCGCGGCTGTTGTCGGTCTATGAAACGCCGCAGGGGCCGGCATCGGAGCCGCTCGAATTCCTCTCAACGCTGTATAATGGCGAGCTGCGCCCGGTGCTGCTGCCGATGCAGGATCTGGGCGAGTATCTGCCCTATCGCCGGGTGAGTTTCGGCCAGAATGCGATCGAGCTGTCCCCGGCGGCGGGGAGCGGGACCGATTTCGTGGGCATGGTGTCGATCAAGGATTATCCGGGGCAAACCGCACCGGGGATGCTCGACGATCTGCTGCGCCTGCCGCTGGAGCTAACCGTCACCCACAGCTTCGGATTCGTCGACCGTCAGGCGGCTTTGTCCAAGATGAACCTCGCGCTGCGCCGGATGCGTTCGGCCGAGGATGAGGCGGTCAGCCTGCGCGCCGAGCTGGGCGAGGCGAAGGACGAGGTTGCGGCGGGCCGCGCCGGGTTTGGCGAGCATCACATGACCGTTGCGGTGCGCGGCGCGTCGCCCGAGGCGGTCGATCAGGGTGTCGCCGAGGTGCAGGCCGCGTTGTCCGATCTCGGCATCATCGCGGTGCGTGAGGAAATCGCGCTCGAACCCGCATTCTGGGCGCAATTCCCCGGTAATTTCAAATATATCGCGCGGCGCGGGCTGATTTCGACGGGTAATTTCGCGGGGCTGGCGAGCGGGCATAATTTCCCGGTCGGCAGCGCAAGCGGCAACCATTGGGGCGACGCGGTAACGCTGCTCGAGACCACCGCTGCTGGCCCCTATTATTTCAACTTCCACCATGGCGATCTGGGCAATTTCACCGTCATCGGCCCGTCGGGGTCGGGGAAGACGGTGGTGCTCAACTTTCTGCTCGCCCAGGCGCGCAAGTTCCGGCCGCGCATCGTGTTCTTCGACAAGGATCGCGGCGCCGAATTGTTCATCCGCGCGATCGGTGGGCAATATGACGTGCTGCGGCCGGGCGTGCCGTCGGGCCTCAACCCGCTTCAGCTCGACGACACCGCCGAGCATCGCCAGTTCCTTGCCGACTGGCTCGCGCAGCTGGCGGGAGGGGTCGATATCGATGAGGCAGCGCGGCTGAAGGATGCGCTCGACGCCAATTTCGATCAGCCCCGTGAAAACCGCCGCCTGCGCCATCTGGTCGAGCTGCTGCGCGGGGGCGAGCGGCCGCATGGCGCGGACCTGTGGTCGCGGCTGCGCCCGTGGTGGGGCGACGGCGAGCGCGCCTGGCTGTTCGACAATGAAACCGACACCACCGACCTGACCGCCGAAGCGGTCGGTTTCGACATGACGCAGATCCTGGACGATCCCGCGGTGCGTACGCCGGCGATGATGTACCTGTTCCAGCGGGTCGAGGAGCGGCTCGACGGATCGGCGGCGATCATCGTGGTGGATGAGGGGTGGAAAGCGCTCGACGACGACGTCTTCGTGCGGCGGATCAAGGATTGGGAAAAGACGATCCGCAAGCGCAACGGGATCGTCGGCTTTGCCACGCAGAGTGCGCAGGACGCGCTGGAGAGCCGCATCGCGAGTGCGATCATCGAACAGGCCGCGACGCAGATCTTCATGGCGAACCCGAAGGCGCGCGCGGCGGATTATGTCGACGGCTTTGGCCTGACGCCGCACGAATATGAGCTGATCCGCGCGCTGCCCGACAATGCCCGGTGCTTCCTGATCAAGCATGGCGCCGAGAGTGTCGTCGCGCGGCTCGATTTGTCGGGCGAGCAGGAGATTCTGACCGTGCTGTCCGGGCGCGAGCGCACGGTGCGGCTGCTCGATACGATCCGCGCCGAGCATGGCGACGATCCCGCCGACTGGCTGCCGCGCCTGATGGAGGTCGCATGACCTGTCCCGGCATCGTCGAGGGCGACGCATTCGTCGTGAGCATGCTGGGCGCGGCGGACTGCCACGCCCGTGCGGTTGCGACGTTGGGCTATCAAGCGCTGGCCACGCCGGGATCGAGCGCGTCGCTGTTGCTGACCGGCATGCTGACATTGTTCGTCGCGATTTGGGGCTATCGCATGCTGCTGGGCGAGACGCCGGGCATGCGCGACGGCGTGGTCGCGCTGGCCAAGGTCGGCATCGTGCTCGCGCTGGCGACGAGCTGGGCGACCTATCGCCCGCTGGCGCATGATCTGGTGTTCGGTGCGCCGGGTGAGCTGGTCGCCGAAGTCGGTGGCGCGGCGGGGCTGCCCGGCACACTGGGCGACCGCGCGGTGCGGCTTGGCTATGTCGACCGTGCGCTGGTCCGGCTCGGCGAGGCGGGGGTTGGCAAGCGCGAGGGCGACCAGCAGGTGATGCGCCAGCGCAACATCAACGGCCGCAACGAGCTGGTGGTCGAGAATAGTCAGGATCCCGTCGGCGTGATCGAGCCGATCGCGCTCGGCGCCGCGCGCGTGCTGTTCCTGATTTCGACGCTGGGCGGGCTGGTCATCCTGCGCTTTGCTGCGGCGATCCTGCTGGCGCTCGGGCCGATCTTCGTCGCGTTCCTGTTGTTCGAAGCGACGCGCGGCTGGTTCGCCGGGTGGCTGCGCGGATTGATGGGGACGATGATCGCGAGCTTTGGCGTCGCGATCCTGCTCGGCATCGAACTGGCGCTGCTTGAGCCGTGGGTCGCCAGCCTCGTTGCCCGACGCGCGGGTGAGCAGACCATTTCGGGCGCACCGGTTGAGCTGCTGGCGGTGACCGCGATCTTTGCGCTGGCGACGTTCGGCACGATCTTTCTGGCGTTCAAGGTGGCGACCGGGTTGCAGCTGCCGGCGAGCTGGCGTGCCGCGCCGGAACGGATCAACCGCGAAATGGAGCGACTGTTTCAGGGGCGCGGCGCGGGCGTGGCACCCGCTGGTGAGCCGGTTGCCGAGCGCACGCGGGCGGCGGCGGTTGCGGACGCAGTGATCGCGACCCAGCGGCGCGAATCCGGCGGGGCGG
>VYKW01000176.1_pt1 | contig 28025 bp, 38 predicted proteins | sample 5114451 | NCBI WGS metagenome assembly VYKW01 (sample SAMN12291784, study PRJNA351875) | freshwater metagenome | isolation source: freshwater lake | place: USA: Michigan, Gull Lake | collected 2013-08-08
CTCGCCCAGCGACGCCGCCGCCGTCACGCGATGCCCCGCGCGCCGCAACGCCTGCGTCACCACCATGCGGATCGCGGCGTCATCGTCACAGATCAGGATCGATGCTGCCGCGCTCATTCCGTCCGTCCCTGATATTTCGCCAGCACGTAAAGGCCGATGCCCATCCAGATCAGGTTGAGCGCCGCAGAGGGCAGCGCCCCCCGCACATATCCGTTGATCAGCATGCCGACGGCGCCAACCACATTCATCACCTGATAGGGCACACTCCGTGCCCCGAGCTTGCCCGCCGAGAGCAAGCCATAGGCAACGAGCACCAGCCCCGCCCCGACCCAGCCGACGACATCGACCCAGTCCATCGTCATCCGTCCGCCCGCGGCAGATTGACCCGAAACACCGTCATCTCCGGATCACCGGCGCGGGCATATTCAACCACCCCGCCCATATCCCGCACCAGCTTCTCCACCAACGGCAGCCCGAGCCCCTTCCCCTCGGGCTTGCCCGACACGAACGGCTCAAAGAGGTGGCTAGCGATATCCGCCGGCGCCCCCGGCCCGTTATCGGTCACCGAAAACTCGATCGGCAGCCAGCGGCGTGGCTGGTCCGGCCCCGGCCGCATCGCGACGCCATGGCGGTATTGCGTGGACAGGATGATCCGCGGCTCGGGCACATCGCGCAGCGCCTCGGCGGCATTCTTGAGCAAATTCATCGCGATCTGCAGGAACGCGTCCTTGTCCATCATCACCGGGGGCAGCGACGGGTCGAACCGCTCCTCAATCACCATGCCTCGCGCAAACCCGGCCAGCGCCACGCGGCGGGCATGGTCGAGCAGCGGATAGATATTGTGCGGCGCCAGCTTGGGCGGGCGCGTGTCGGTGAAATCCTGCATCCGGTCGATCAGCGCAGCGATGCGGTCGACCTCGGTCGTGATCAGTTGGGTCAGTTCCGCCCGTGTCTCGGCATCGTCATCCCCCGCGAGCAACTGCGCCGCGCCGCGAATTCCCGACAGCGGGTTCTTGATCTCATGCGCCAGCATCGCCGCCGCGCCCACCGCCGCGCGCGCCCCCGCACTGCGATCCGCCCCCACCGACAATCGGCGCGAGGTCGGCGCCTGATGCAGCGTCACGATGCGCCAGCCGGGATGCTCGGTAATCGGCTGCTCGATGAAATCGACGCGCGTGCGCGGCGACCGGGTCGGCTCGATCTCGACATCGAACGCGGCAAAACCATGCCCGTCGCGCCGGCCGACATAGCCTTCGGGCAGCGCGAAGATGCGGTCGAGCCGCTGCCCCAGCATCGCCTTCTCGCTATGATTGAGCAGATGCTCGCACGCCATATTGGCCCGGGTCACGCGATCCTGCGGGTCGAGCACCAATGCGGCGACCGGAAGCCCGCCGAAAATCTCGGTCAGGTCCGGCTCACCCGGCTGCGGCGGCGGCCTCAGGCCGCTTCGCGTGACGGCCATGATCCCAAAGCAGGCATGCCGCGGAACGGCGCATAAAATTCGTCGAGCATGCCCAGCACGGTCGCGGCCTTGGGCTCCTGGTTCACCTTGTTGCGGAACTCCGCCGATCCGGGCAGCCCCTTGGTGTACCAACCGATATGCTTGCGCATCAGATTGACGCCGGTCATCTCACCATAATGGTCGAGCATCATCGCATAATGCTCTGCAATCAGCGCATATTGTTCGTCGATATCGGGGTCCGCCCGCTCGCCCGCGCCGGACAGGGCATCCATCACCTGCCGCAACACCCATGGCTTGCCGTAAGCGCCACGCCCGATCATCACGCCATCCGCGCCCGACTGCGCCAGCGCGGTGCGCGCATCCTCGACCGTGCAGATGTCGCCATTGACGATGACGGGGATCGACACCGCGTCCTTGACCTTGCGCACGAACGCCCAGTCGGCGCTACCCTTGTACATCTGGTTGCGGGTGCGGCCGTGCACCGTCACCATCTTCGCGCCCAGCTCCTCGGCAACGCGCGCCAGTTCGGGCGCATTCAGGCTGTCATGGCACCACCCCATGCGCATCTTGACCGTCACCGGCACGCTGACTGCCTTAACGCAGGCTTCAATGAGCTTGGCGGCGAGATCCGGCACCCGCATCAGCGCCGACCCGGCATCGCCATTGGTCACCTTGCGCACGGGACAGCCCATGTTGATGTCGATAATCGCCGCCCCGCGATCCTCATTCAGCTTCGCCGCCTCCCCCATTTCATAGGGGGTACAGCCGACCAGCTGCATCGACACCGGCTCCTCGATCGGATCCCACGCCGCCTTCTGCACCGACTGCCGCGTCTCCCGGATCGCCGCCTGGCTCGCAATCATCTCGGTGACATTGAGCCCGGAGCCATAGCGCCGCACCAGCCGCCGAAACGGCAGATCGGTAACGCCCGTCATCGGCGCCAGAATCACCGGCGTCTCGACCGTCACCGGCCCGACCTGAATGGGGTTCAACATCGTCATGTGTGCCTGAAATTTAGGCACGAGCGCCTACAGCGGCAAGGGCGGGGATGCAAGCGGTAGGGGCAAGACTGCCCCCTGCCCTCTTCTTAGCCCCTCCCGCTTTCGCGGGAGGGGTTGGGGAGGGTCTTCTTCTACCTTCTTCCGATCGGCGGCTAAAGATGCCGCTCCGTATCCTGCCGCACATGCAAAACGCGAATGACATCAATCATGTCATCCGTTTCGCGGAAATAGATTATGTGCGAACCCGTCGCCAGTTTGAGATACCCCGGTCGAACCTCAACCGCCCTACCCCGCTTCGCGCGCGATGCCAGCGCCCGACACGCATCCCTGACCTCGTCGGTGTAGCGATCGGCCTGATCCGGTCCCCAATGTGCAGCGCTGTAGTCCCAGATATCGTCCAGATCGGCCTCAGCCGCCGGCGAAAGGACAAGCGCCTTCACGGGGCGCGAAACGCAGCGCGCTTCCGCGCCTTGAAGGCTTCAAAATCAAACGGTTTGGACTCGCCCGACTCCTCGCCCGCGATGAGCGCGTCCTGCAACGCCTGCACCTTGGCCTCATGCTCTTCGAGCAACCGGAGGCCCGCACGCACCACATCGCTCGCCGAACCATAGCGCCCTGCCCGCACCTGCTCCCCGATAAAGTCGGAAAAATGGTCGCCGATCGTGACGGAGGTATTGCGCGGCATGGTTCGGTCCCAAGGTCACAGAATAGCCGCGATCAATATACCAATAAGTAATACAGCACAATGTGATGATGGGCGTGGCCGCTCTCTTCCCAATCGACTTTCCTACACGGCCCCGTCTCGCTAGGCAGATCCGATGCTGTCTCCCGTCCCCAATTTCGACCCGCGTGAAGCGGTCGCGCATCCGTCGCTTGGCAGTCGCGACAATGTCGCCTCGCTGCCCGGCTGCGTCGCGCGACTGTCGCGCCATCGCCGCATGATTGCCGCCTATTCGTTCGGCTCTGTTGCTTCGGTGTCGCTGCGCAGTCGTCTGGGTGTCGCATCATGACAATCGCAGCCATCATCGTGGCCGCCGGAAAGGGCATCCGCGCGGGCGGAACCGTCCCCAAACAGTTCGCCCCCCTCTGCGGAAAACCTATGCTCGCGCATAGCTTTACCGCGCTATCCTCCCACCCGCTGATAACCCAAACCATCATCGTCATCGGCGAAGGCCAGCAGGACCACGTCCGCGCAATACAGCTCGAAAACGTCAGCTTCGTCGAAGGCGGAGCCGAGCGCCGCGACTCGGTCCGCGCCGGGCTGGAGGCGCTGGAGGGCAAAGGCGTCACCCGCGTCCTGATCCACGACGCCGCCCGGCCTTTCATCCCCGCGACCGTGATCGACGCCCTGCTCGCCGCGCTCGACCACGCCCCCGGCGCAGCCCCCGCCCTCCCCGTCGCCGATACGCTGGCAAAGGGCGGCGAAACCCTCGGCGACAATGTCCCCCGCGCCGGGCTCAACCGCATCCAGACGCCGCAAGCCTTCCGCTATGACGCCATCCTCGCCGCCCACCGCGCCTGGCCAGCCGAAGAAGAAGCCACCGACGACGCCCAAATGCTCCGCCGCGCGGGCCATGACGTCGCCCTCGTCTCCGGAGACGCAATGCTCGAAAAAATCACCCACCCCGCCGATTTCGCGGCGGCAGAGGCGCGCCATGCCGCCAACCTCATTTCCCGCAGCGCGATCGGCTACGACGTCCACCGCCTCGCGGTAGGCGAGGAACTGTGGCTCGGCGGCGTGCTGATCCCGCATGACAAGGGGCTGGCGGGACACAGCGACGCCGATGTCGCGCTCCACGCCATCACCGACGCGCTGCTCGGCACGATCTGCGCGGGCGATATCGGGATGCATTTCCCGCCCAGCGACCCGCAATGGCGCGGCGCAGCGTCCGACCGCTTCCTCGACCACGCCGCATCTTTGGTCCGGGCGGAAGGCGGCATCATCGACTTCATCGACCTGACGCTAATCTGTGAAGAACCCAAGATCGGCCCGCACCGCGCGGCAATCCGCGCCCGCATCGCCGAAATCCTGAACCTCCCGCTCGGAAAGGTCAGCCTCAAGGCCACCACCACCGAACGCCTCGGCTTCACCGGCCGCGGTGAGGGGATCGCGGCACAGGCCGTGGCAACCATCCGCATCAAGGGGGATATCGAATGACCAAATTTGCCATGCCGATCCGTGCGGCATTGTGTGCGGCGCTGGCGCTGCAATCGGTTCAGGCTGCGCAGGCGAATGCGGGCTGCATTCCGCCGATCGAGGCAGAGGCACTGGTCCTGACCATCGCCCCGATCCTTGTCGGCGAAATGGTCACGACCTGCACGGGGACGCTTGCAACAGACTCCTACCTGCTCAGCCGTGGCCCTGATCTTGCCAAACGTTTCGAAGCGGCAGCCGCAGACCGCGAAGAACAGGCATTTTCCGCGTTCAAGCGGCTCGGCGATGGTGATCTGGACGAGACCCAATCCACACTAGTTCGCGCAATCTTCAAGGAGGAGTTGGCGAAAACGATCGCCCGCGATTTGAAGGCAAAGGATTGCCCGGGAATGGATGAGCTGTTCGCCAGCCTCGACCCGTTGCCGCCGACCAACTTCGCCAAAGCCCTCGTTGCGATCATCCGCTTGGCCGAAGCGGATCGCAAGCCGACCAAATCGGCGTCGAAAAAGAAGGGTGGTTCAGGCGCGGTCCTCTGTCCGCTCTCTACAACACCCTGACAGGACCGCCGCGTCGCGGCCACTGACGGAGTCTGTTCATGCGTATCCGCCACCTCGCCGCCACCGCCCTGCTCTGGACCGGCCTCGCCGCGTCCACCGTTCAGGCCCAGCCACGCCCCTGCCTCACCGATGGTGAGGCAGAGGCGCTGTTCCAGGTGCTGCTGCCCGACATGGTGAGCGAGATGGGCCGCGTCTGCACCGCGCTGCCCGCTTCCGCCTTCCTCCGCCGCCCCAACCCCGGTTTCGCCGCCCGCCTTCAGTCCGGCGTCGCCCCGGCCCTTCCGGCGGCGCGCAGCGGCATCGCCAAGCTGCTCGGCCCGGATATGCAGGCCATCGCCGGATCGATGTTCGTCCTGCCCGCGATCAAGGTGATCGTCGTTCCGCTCGCCGGACAGATGATCGAACCCGCCGATTGCCCGAAACTGGACAAGATCGTCGCCAATCTCGCCCCCCTGCCCCCCAAGAATTTGGCAGGCGTCTTCGTCGGAATGGCACAGCTCGATGCAGACCGTCGAAAAGGCGGGCCAAAGCTTCCGCTTTGCCCTATGCCCCGCCCCAAATGATGGACACGATTCTCCCCACCGAACTCGTCAACGCTGCGCGCCGCGTCGTTGAAGCCAACCGCGCCGCCGGCCGCACCGTGGCGATCGCCGAAAGCTGCACCGGCGGGCTGGTCAGCGCCGCGATCACCGAGATTCCAGGATCGTCCGAAGTGCTGCTCGCCGGCTTCGTCACCTATTCGAACGCGGCCAAGATCAAGGAGCTGAAGGTCAGCCGCGACGTCCTCGAAACCTTCGGCGCGGTCTCGGTCGCGACCGCGTGGAGCATGGCGCAAGGCGCGCTGGAGCAAAGCGGCGCGGATGTCGCGGTGGCGATCACCGGAGTCGCCGGCCCTGGCGGTGGTAGCGACAAAAAGCCGGTCGGCCATGTCGTCTTCGCCCGCGCGGAAAAAGCTGCTGATCCCGACGTGATCGTCGCCGACACCCGCGAATTCGGCGATATCGGCCGCGGCGGCGTGCGCCTTCAAGCGGCGTTGTGTGCGCTTGAACTGCTGCTGCCCGCCGAGCCAGACGCCGAGTCGCCGTAAAGCACCGCCGCGCGCTGCTCGAACGCGCCGATCATCATCCGCAACGCGCGGTCGAATACCTGCCCGGCAAGCATCTCGAACACCCGGTTCTTGAACGAGAAATCGACCTCGAAATCGACCAGCACCCCGCCCTCGCCATCGGGCCGGAATTTCCAGTCGTTATGCAGGTGCTTCAGCGGCCCCTCCAGATACTCAACCCGGATATGCCCCGACCGCTGCTTCTGGACCCGGCTGGTAAAGGTCTCGCGCAACCCCTTGAACCCGACCATCAGGTCCGCGACCATCTCGGTCTCGCTGTTCGATCGGACCCTAACCGCGCTGACCCAGGGCAGGAATTCGGCATAGCGGCCAACATCGGCGACCAGATCGAACATCTGTTCCGGCGTATAGGGCAGCCGGCGAGTCTCGGCGTGACGGGGCATCAGGCGGAAACCACCGCCTTTGCCAGCTTGGCGTCGCGCGCCGCCTTCATCTTCGCAAAGTCATCGCCAGCGTGATAGCTCGACCGCGTCAGCGGTGACGACGCGACCAGCAGGAAGCCCTTGGCCCGCGCGATCGCGGCATAGGCGTCGAACGCCGCCGGGGTGATGAAGTCCTGTACCTTGGCGTGGCGCGGGGTTGGCTGCAGATACTGGCCCATCGTCAGGAAATCGATGTCCGCGCTGCGCATGTCGTCCATCACCTGATGCACCTCCAGCCGCTCTTCACCGAGGCCCAGCATGATGCCCGACTTGGTGAAGATCGACGGATCGAGCTTCTTGACCTGCTCCAGCAACCGGATCGACGCGTAATAGCGCGCGCCGGGCCGGATCGTCGGATACAGCCGCGGCACGGTTTCGAGATTATGGTTGTAGACGTCAGGCCGCGCCGCGACGATCATTTCGACCGCCGCCTCATGCTTGTTGCGGAAATCCGGCGTCAGGATCTCAATCGTTGTCGTGGGAGACGCCTTGCGGATCGCCTCAATCACCTTGACGAACTGCTTCGCCCCGCCATCGGGCAGGTCGTCGCGATCGACCGAGGTGATCACAATATGCTCCAGCCCCATCTGCACCGCCGCGTCTGCGACGTTGTTGGGCTCCATCGGGTCGACCGCGCGCGGCATCCCGGTCTTGACGTTGCAAAAGGCGCAGGCGCGGGTGCAGGTGTCGCCCAGGATCATCACCGTCGCGTGCTTCTTGCTCCAGCACTCGCCGATATTCGGGCAGGCGGCTTCCTCGCACACCGTCGTCAGGCTTTTCGAACGCATCAGCGCGCGCGTCGCGGCAAAGCCGGCCGAGGTCGGCGCCTTGACGCGGATCCAGTCAGGCTTGCGCTGGCGGGCAGCGGGTTCGGCGGGGCGCGCGACGGGCGTGGGATCGTTCATGGGGGGCAGATAGCGTCCCGCGCGGCATTTTCCAACCGGGGGCTTTGCACCTTGCGTTGCCGTAACGTCAGCGGTAACGCGCCCGCTCGATGAGCTTCGTCGAACCCTTTCTCAGCCCGGTGATCCTGTTCTTCCTGCTCGGCGCATTCGCCGCGCTGGTCCGGTCCGATCTGGCGATTCCAGAGCCGATCGCAAAAGCGATGTCGCTGTATCTGATGGCCGCGATCGGGCTGAAGGGCGGGGTCAGTGTCGCCGCCCATGGGTTCGAGGTCGGCCTGATCTGGGCAGCGCTGGCCGCACTTGCGCTCAGTTTCCTGATCCCGATCCCGGTTTTCGGCCTGTTGCGCGGGTTCGGTCGGCTCGACTCCACCAATGCGGGCGCCGTCGCTGCGCATTATGGCTCGGTCAGCGTCGTCACCTATGTGACGGCGACCGAGATGCTGCGGATCGCGGGCACGCCCCCGGCCGGCTATATGGTCGCGGCGCTGGCGCTCATGGAAACCCCGGCGATCGTCACCGGCCTGCTGCTGGCGCGGCGGGCAACCGGTCCTGGCGCGCGCGCCGATGAAAAGAGCGGGCTGTGGCATGAAGTCCTGCTCAATGGCGCTGTCGTCCTGCTCGTCGGCAGCTTCTTCATCGGCATGATCGCCGGGCCCGACCGGTTCGCGCCGGTCGCCCCGGTGTTTGAAGGCGGGTTTCGCGGCATCCTGTGCCTGTTTCTGCTCGACATGGGGCTGATCGCGGTCCGGCGCCTGCGCGAAGCGCGTGCGCTGACGCTGCGGCTGGCCATGCTCGCACTGCTTATCCCGGTCGCCAATGGCATGCTCGGCGTAGCCGTCGGTACGGCAATCGGCCTTGATGTCGGGTCCGCAGCGGCGCTCGGCGTACTCGCGGCAAGCGCCTCTTATATCGCCGTGCCCGCCGCGATGCGCCTCGCCTTGCCGGCGGCCGATCCCGGCTTGTATCTCGCCATGTCGCTCGGCATTACCTTCCCATTCAATGTGGTGATCGGCATCCCTCTGATTGCCACGGTGGCGAGGATGCTGGGCACATGACCGACACCGTCGAGCGGGTTCGCGTGGAGATCCTGGTGGACCAGCCGCTGTTGCGGCGCGTCGAGCAGATTGCGCGGGATGTCGGCATCAATGGCTACACCCTGCTCCCGTCGCTTGGCGGGCTCGGCGCATCGGGAACGTGGCGTGACGATCAGCTCAGCGGCGCACAGGCCAAAATCTTATTTCTGACAATCACTTCCCGAACGCGCGCTGAGCGACTAACCGACACGCTTGCCGACCTGCTCGACAGCCATGGGCTGTTGCTGGTGATCAGCCGGGTCGAAGTGGTACGAGGCGCGAAGTTCGATTGACGGAAACCAGGTTCACTAATCTCGTCGCAGGCTATCATCGGTTCAGGGAGAGCGGCTGGCGCCAGCAGCGCGATCGCTGGGCCGATTTATCCGAGGGGCAGAGCCCACGCGTCATGGTCATCGCGTGTTCGGACAGCAGGGTCGAGCCGGCACAGATATTCGACACGCGGCCTGGCGAAATCTTCGTCGTCCGCAACGTCGCCAATCTCGTCCCCCCATTTGAGAATGACGGCGGCCGCCATGGCGTCTCCGCAGCGCTTGAATTCGCGGTGACGCGACTTGAGGTCGAGGAGGTTGTGGTCCTGGGTCACGGCATGTGCGGCGGCGCGCACGCGGCGCTGACCGAGATGTTTCAGGACGCCGAACCGGGTGAAGGCGGCTTCGTCCACGCCTGGGTCAGTCTGCTTGACGCCGCGCGCGAGCGCGTAAAGGCGAAGTTCGGCGAAGGGCCAGAGGCGTCGCGCGAGATGGAACTCGAAACGGTCCGCACGTCGATCGCCAATTTGCGCACCTTCCCCTTTATCCCGACGCGTGAAGCTGCGGGCAAGCTAACCATCCACGGGGCCTATTTCGCGATCAGCGACGGAGTGCTGCATTTGATGGACGAGCATGGTGGGTTCGCGCCAGCGTGACATGCACTGCAGAAATTTGGGTATAGGTATATCTACGCTAGAGCACGTGCTTAATTTCTTTCTATTTGGGTATTAATTGAAGTAGTTGTTGCGGGTTCTGCCCAAAAATAGTTCCGCACCGCGCCCAGCCGCCCGTGACATTTCTTATGATGCCGCAACTGAGTTGGGGCGGAGTGGGCAGTGACGATCACCAAAATGGTTAAAATCGGGGCCGCAGCGCTGCTTGCCCTGCTCTTCATCGGTGGCGGCGTTGTCGCCTGGCAAATCAATGCTGTACGGATGGGCGGGGCAATGCACCTCGAATCCCAGCGGATTTCGGATCTTGTTGCGGATATCCTGCCGCCGCCGGAATATATTATCGAACCATATCTCGAAGCGACGCTCGTCATGGTAGATCCGACCAGCGTCAGTGCTGCCGTCGATCGCCTCGGGAAACTGCGCGCGGTTTATGAGGAGCGGCATGCATATTGGAGCGCCGCCAATCTTCCAGCGAAGATCAAAGTCGGCATCGTCGAGAAATCCGATGCTCCGGCCCAGCTATTTTGGTCGATCCTTGAAACGCGCTTTCTGCCCGCAGCACGGGCCGGAGACCGCGCCGCCATGGCATCATCCTATCGCGAGCTCCAGGCAGCCTATGAGCAGCATCGCGTTGCGATCGACGCACTGGTTGTGGACGCGGCCGCATATCAGCGCGAGGTTCAGGGCAACGCGGCATGGACCGGGGTTGCCATGGCGTTCATCCTCATCCTCCTGGCGGTGACCGTGCTGGGTGCAGTCGCTGCGGGTAGCGTGCTGCTGATCCGCCGCGTGATCGTGCCGATGGCCACGCTGTCTGCGACGACGTCCGCTATCGCGAACGGCGCGACGGTCGCCATTCCCCATACCGACCGGACCGACGAACTGGGCGACATCGCCCATGCGCTTGAACGCTTGGCCGAAGGTGCTGCGGCACGGCGCGATGCAGATGCCGCGCGCCTCGCCGAGCAGGAAGCCGTGAACACGGTGCTGGGCGAACGGCTTGCCGCGCTGCGCCGGGGCGACCTGACCCAGACGATCGACCGGTTTCCGTCGGCCTTTTCCGCCCTGCGCGACAATTTCAATGAGGCGGTGCGCGCGTTGCGAGCGATGGTGCATGCGGTGCACGATAGCGCCGATGCGATTGGACGCGGCGCAGGAGAGATTGCCGTTGCGACCGACGATCTCGCGCGCCGGACCGAGGCAAGCGCCGCCAATCTCGAAGAGACCAACGCGGCATTGCAACAGGTCAGCGCCCGGTTACAGGGCACGCTCGACGCCACCAACGAGACCCGCATGCGCGCCGACGAAGCGACGCGTGCGGTGTCCGAAGGGCGTCAGACCGGCGAACATGCCGCTGCATCGATGGATCGCGTCTCTCAGCGCGCCAAGGATATCGGGTCGGTGATCGAGGGGCTGGACAAGATCGCGTTCCAGACCCGCGTGCTGGCGATGAACGCTGCGGTCGAAGCCGGCAATGCCGGGGAAGCGGGCCGTGGCTTCGCGGTCGTCGCGGACCTGGTTTCGGCGCTTGCTCTGCGCGCGGAAGACGAAGCCCAGCGTGTGCGCGATCTCATCACCGAGACCCGCGAGGAGGTTAGTGTTGCAGCCGACGCGGTTCGCCGCATGGACGGCTCGCTGCTTGCGATCGCGGGTGATGTCGACGCGGTCCATGACCATCTCGTTCAGTTGCACGAAGACAGCGCGCAGCAATCGCAGGCGGTCGGTGACATCGCCGCGGCGATGAGCATGCTCGACGGGACGACACAGCAGAATGCCGCGATGGTCGAGCAGGCCTCCGCCGCCGCGCGAATGCTTTCGAGCGAGGTGGCCATACTCAACACGCACGCCGGTGCGTTCGCCTTTGACGCCCGCCCGCGCGATACGGGCATCGTGGGCGATCGTCTGGGCGAAGCGTCCGCGACGCCGCAGGCTGCAATGCCGCTGATGGAGGTCCAGTGACGCACGGCTCCCGCAGCTAGCATCGCCTGTGGGTATCCGGGCCAAATCCGCGCCGAACCGCCCCGCTGTCGCGCCGGGGCGGACTGGGCGCGGGGCCGGTTGCCGGACTATGACATCCCCCGTGCGCGACGTAGGCGCAAGTGTATGCGGGGATTACCAACAATGACGGCACAGCGTTTGCTGATCGAAGGGCGCGTGCAGCGCGTTGGCTATCGCGACTGGGCGGTGCGGACCGCGCGCCAGCTGGGCGTGACCGGCTGGGTCCGCAACCTGCAGGACGGGCGGGTCGAGATCCTGGCGGATGGCGAAGATGTCGCCCTCGACACGTTTGTCGATCGCTGCCGCGAAGGACCGACGATGGCGCAGGTCAATCGGATCGACGCGCAACCCGCAGAACTGGGCAATGTGAAAGGCTTCACCAAGCGGTTCACCGCCTGAGCGGTATCAGTCCTCGACCAGCTTCATCAAACGGCGCTCGACCGGGGCAAGCACCGGGCCAAGCTCATGGCCGCGTTTCAGCACCGCGCCTGCTTCATTGACCAGCGCCCACATGCCCTGCCGATTGCGCAGCGCCGGGCGCTTTTCGACGCGAAACTCCGGGCGCTCGGCAGTGCGGCGAAACGCGGCGAAGACCGCTGCGTCGCGACCCAAATCTATCGCGTAATCCTTCCAATGGCCCGCCGCGACCATCCGGCCGTAAAGGTCGAGGATCCGCATCAACTCGGCCCGGTCGAACCCGACCTGAGTGGGCGCGCCGCGTGCGGGAAATGGCGTGATGTCTGCGCTCACGCCCGGTCGCGCTGCTCCGGACGGCGCTCCGCCGCGCGCTCGGCGAGCAGTTCGTCCAGCCGCTTGCGCATCGTTTCGAGCTCACAGCGCATGATCTCAAGCTTCTGCGTCGCCGGATCGTAGAGTTCGCTGCATGGCGTGCCGTAGGGGACGAAGTCCTTCTTCCACGCCTCCGCCTCGACCAGGGTCGACTTGGCCGGAATGCCGACCATCACCGCACCTTCCGGCACGTCCTTGGTCACCACCGCATTCGCGCCGACGCGTGCGCGCTGGCCGACCGTGATCGGGCCGAGCACCTGCGCACCCGACCCGATAATGACGCCATCCGACAGCGTCGGGTGACGCTTGCCCGCGACGCCATTGTCAGGGCTGGTCCCGCCCAGTGTGACGCACTGATAGATGGTCACATCGTCACCGATCTCGGCCGTTTCACCGATCACGACAAAGCCATGATCGATGAAGAAATTCCGCCCGATGGTCGCCCCCGGATGAATGTCGATCGCAGTCAGCCAGCGCGACAGATGGTTCACCGCGCGCGCGAGGAAGAACAGCCGGGCGCGGAAAAGGCGATGCGCGACGCGGTGCCAGAACAGCGCCCACACCCCGGGGTAGAGCAGGATTTCCGCACGGCTGCGCGGCGCTGGGTCGCGGGCGCGGATGGAATCGAGATAGGCTGCGACGCCGCCGAACATGATCAGGCCCCTTTTCGAACAGCAGCCTATTTAGTGAGGTAGGTTCTGCAATTCCAGCGTGGCGAGGATTTCGCTTGTCGGGGCTAAACACGATGTATCTTGTGGGAATTGAAACCGCCCGGCAAACTTGGGATCCGATCGAGAGCAGGTGTGCGTATGTTTGAAGGTTTCGACGTCCAGGCCCTGCTCCCCTTCATCGCGGTCGGCTTTGCCGCGCAGATCGTCGACGGCGCACTTGGCATGGCGTTCGGTGTGATCTCCAGCACGCTGCTGGTCAGCGTCCTCGGCGTGCCGCCAGCGACCGCATCCGCAGGTGTCCATCTAGCCGAATGCTTCACGACCGGCGTCTCGGGCATCAGCCACGCGATCCACAAGAATGTGAAGTGGAAGCTGTTCTTCCGCCTGCTGATTCCCGGCGTGATCGGCGGCGTGACCGGTGCCTATCTGCTCAGCACGCTCGATGCCTCGGTAACTCGCCCCTATGTCATGGCGTATCTGGCAGCGATCGGCGTCTATTTGCTGTGGCGCGGCATCAGCTTCCCGACCCGTCATCATCGCGAACCGAAGATCGTCGAGCCGCTCGGCCTCGCCGGCGGATTTCTCGATGCAGCGGGCGGTGGCGGCTGGGGTCCGGTGGTCACCAGCAATTTGCTGATCCAGGGGACCCAGCCGCGCTATACGATCGGAACGGTCAACAGCGTCGAATTCTTCCTGACCCTGTCGGTGTCCATCACCTTCATTTTCCACTTGGGATTCTCGGCATTTACCGAGGCAGTCGTCGGCCTGCTGATCGGCGGAGTCATCGCGGCGCCGTTCGGTGCGATCCTCGCCAAGCGCGTTCCAACCAAGACCCTGCTGATCCTGGTGGGGGTCGTTTTGACCCTGACCAGCAGCTACAGCGTCTACCGGGCGATAACCTGAAAATCGATTAGTTGCACTCGATTGAGTGATTTGATCGATCAAGAAGAGCGACTCTTCCAATTTGGATGCGCTGCGCCGCGCCCTATATGCGGCATTGCACAAGCTGCACTGCACCATCCAAAGGAGAACAAAAAATGGCGCTCATCGGAAGCGAGCTGAAGCCGTTCACGGCAACCGCATTCAAGGAAGGCAAGTTCGTCGAGGTTACCGACGCGGACGTGCGCGGCAAGTGGGCGGTGTTCTTCTTCTACCCCGCCGACTTCACCTTCGTCTGCCCGACCGAACTTGAGGATCTGGCCGACATCTACCCGACCCTGCAGAAGATGGGCGTCGAGGTGTATTCGGTGTCGACCGACACGCATTTCAGCCACAAGGCATGGCACGACACGTCGCCCGCGATCGGCAAGATCAGCTATTACATGCTGGGCGACCAGAACCACAATCTGTCGAAGAATTTCGACGTGCTGCGTGAGGGTCAGGGCCTCGCGGATCGTGGCACCTTCGTGATCGATCCGGAAGGCGTGATCCAGCTGGTCGAGATCACCAGCGAAGGCGTCGGCCGCAACGCGACCGAGCTGCTCCGCAAGATCAAGGCAGCCCAGTATATCGCAGCGCATCCGGGCGAAGTCTGCCCGGCGAAGTGGGAAGAGGGCGAGACCACGCTGGCCCCGTCGCTCGACCTCGTCGGCAAGATCTAACCCCAAAGGCACCCGCCGCCTCCCTCTTGGCGGGTGCCGCCCCGGCCCGGGGCACCCCTCCCTTCGCCCCGGGCCACTTCGTTTCCAGTTCAGGAGTTCCCCATGCTCGACGCGCATCTCAAGCAGCAGCTCGAAGCCTATCTCGTCCATATCCGCGAATCGGTGGAGCTGGTCGCGAGCCTTGGCGACGATGCCAAGTCGCGCGAGTTGGAGACCCTGCTCACCGAAATCGCCGATCTGTCCGGCAAGATCACGCTCGTCCGCAAGGATGACGACAAGCGTACCCCCAGCTTCATGATCCGCCGCGCGGGCACCGATATCGGCGTCCGCTTCGCCGGCATCCCGATGGGGCATGAATTCACCAGCCTCGTGCTCGCCCTGCTTCAAGTCGGCGGCCACCCGTCCAAGGCGGCGCAAGACGTGATCGAGGCCGTGAAGGGCCTCGACGGCGAACTCCACTTCGAAACCTATTTCTCGCTCAGCTGCCAGAACTGCCCTGACGTGGTTCAGGCGCTCAATTTGATGGCGGTGCTCAACCCCAAGATCAGCCACGTCGCGATCGACGGCGCACTGTTCAAGGAAGAGGTCGATGCACGCCAGGTGCTGGCCGTCCCGACCGTCTATCTGAACGGCGAACTGTTCGGATCGGGCCGGATGGAGCTCGAGCAGATCGTCGCCAAGCTCGATAGCGGCGCCGAAGCCAAGGCGGCCGAGAAGCTCGCCGCGAAGGAGCCGTTCGACGTCCTCATCGTCGGCGGCGGTCCGGCTGGCGCGGCCTCCGCCATCTACACCGCCCGCAAGGGGCTTCGCGTCGGCATCGCGGCTGAACGCTTCGGTGGCCAGGTGCTCGACACGATGGGCATCGAGAATTTCATCTCGGTCCCCTACACCGAAGGCCCCAAGCTCGCCGCCCAGCTGGAAGGTCACGTCAAGGAAAACGGCGTCGACATCATGAACCTCCAGCGCGCCGACAAGCTGATCCCGGCTGCGCGCGAAGGTGGGCTGCATGAGGTGGTGCTGGCCAATGGCGCGAGCCTCAAGGCCAAGACCGTCATCCTCTCGACCGGCGCCCGCTGGCGCCAGATGGGCGTGCCCGGCGAGGACGAATATCGCAACAAGGGCGTGGCCTACTGCCCGCACTGTGACGGCCCGTTGTTCAAGGGCAAGCGCGTCGCGGTGATCGGCGGCGGCAATTCGGGTGTCGAGGCGGCGATCGACCTGGCCGGCATCGTCGGTCATGTCACGCTGATCGAATATGACAGCCAGTTGCGCGCCGACGCGGTGCTCCAGCGCAAGCTTGGCAGCCTCGCCAACGTCCAGGTCATCACCTCGGCGATGACGACGCGGGTGAACGGCGCGGATAAGGTGACTGGCCTGACGTACAAGGACCGCAACACCGGCGTCGAGCACGACATCGCGCTCGAAGGCATCTTCGTCCAGATCGGGCTCGTGCCGAATACCGAGTGGCTCAAGGACAGCGTCGCGCTCACCCCGCGCGGCGAGATCGAGATCGATGCGCGCGGTGAGACCAGCCAGCCGGGCATCTTCGCCGCCGGTGACGCCACCACCGTTCCCTACAAGCAGATCGTGATCGCGATGGGCGCAGGCTCAACCGCCGCCTTGTCGGCCTTCGATTATCTCATCCGGCTCCCCGCCGAAGAGATCGAGGCTGCGGCTGCCTGACCCGGATGACGCCGCCCTCGTAGAATGCGGGGGTGGCGTTATCGCGTTGCTCACTTATATCGGCGCCATCAATCGCTTGGACCGATCAATGGCGCAGACCTACCTCCCGACGCTCAAGCAGCTGCAATATCTCGTCGCGCTCAAGGATCACGGCCATTTCGGGCGTGCGGCGGAGGCGAGCTTTGTCACCCAGTCCACCCTGTCCGCGGGGCTTCGCGAGCTGGAAACGCTGATCGGCGTGGTGCTGGTCGAGCGCACCCGGCGCGTCGTCCGCTTCACCCCATTGGGCGAGCGGATCGTGGACAAGGCGCGGCGCGTGCTGCGCGAGGCGGACGAACTGGCCGACCTTGCGCGCGCCGCCGGACGGCCGCTGTCCGGCGAAATGCGGATGAGCGTGATCCCGACCATCGCCCCCTTTCTGCTGCCCCGCATTCTGCCCCGCCTTCGCCGCGACTATCCCGATCTGAAGCTGTTCCTGCGCGAGGAACCCAGCGGTGCGGCGTGCGAGAGCCTGAATACCGGGCGCACCGATTGCGTGCTGCTCGCCCTCCCCTATGCCTGTGGCGATGTCGAAACCGCGCCGCTGTTCGACGACCGCTTGTTTGTCGCCTTCCCTGAGGGTGAGTATGAACCCGATCACGCCAGCGTGACTGCCAGCGAAATTGACGAGACCCGCCTGCTGTTGCTGGAGGACGGGCATTGCCTCAAGGATCACGCGCTTGCCGCGTGCAACCGCCCGGAGCTGCGCGCCGAGGCGACAATGCTCGGCACATCGCTGCACACGATGGTCCAGATGGTCGACAACGGCCTGGGCGTGACAATGCTGCCCGAAATGGCGATCGATGCGGGCATCCTCGACCATACCCACATCACCGCACGCCCACTCCAGGCTGAGAACCCCTCGCGCCGCATCGCTCTGGTCTGGCGCAAGGCGAGCCCGCGGGAACGGGACTTCAGGCTGCTCGCGGAGGTGCTGGCTCAGTCGGGCACGAACAGCGGCTAAACGGTCCAGCGCGCCGCCGCCTCCCCGTCGCTCTCTCGCGCATCGACCCAGCGGACCGCCTCTCCGCGATGTTCGCGCTTCCAGAACGGAGCCTCAGTCTTCAGCCGGTCGATCAGGAACGCGCAGGCCTCCAGCGCCGCCGCGCGATGTGCCGCTGCGGTCGCGACCAGCACGATCCGCTCGCCCGGCTCCATCGGCCCCACGCGATGCACGATCACCGCAGACACTAGCGCCCAGCGGGCCATTGCCTGTTCAGCCAGATCGCACAGCACCGCCTCGGTCATGCCGGGATAATGTTCGAGCTCCAGGCAGGTTACACCGTCATCGCCGCGCACCACGCCGATGAAGCTGGCCACCCCACCCGCGCCGCTTTCCTCGATCCCGGCCAACTCGATCCCGACATCGATCGGCGCCGTGTCGACCGAGACGCGGATCATCCGCCGGTCACCGGGGGAAAGATCGCCACCTCGCGCGCCGCACCGAGCTCAGTGTCGAGCGCGACGAACTTCTGATCAACCGCCGCGCGCAGTCGTGTCATATCGGCGAGGGCTGCCGCATGCGCCGCGCTACACCCGCGCAGCCAGTCGATCAGGTCGCCGACCGTTCGCACCGCCTCGGGCGCCTGAACGTCCTCCTCGCCTAATCCGATGGTCTCGCGGACCCAGGCGAAATAGAGCAGCCGCATCAGCTGTCCATGTGCCGCAGGCCGACGCGCAGATAATCCCATCCGGTGATCAGCGTCAGCGCCGCAGCTGCCCACAGCATCGCCAGGCTGGTGTCTTGCACCCATCCCCATGCTGGCAGCGCCCCGGCAAGGATCAACCCGCCCAGCGATGTCAGCTGCAGCGCGGTCTTCCACTTGGCCAGCGCCGATACGGGCACCGACACCTGAATCCCGCCCAGAAACTCGCGCAGACCCGACACCGCGATCTCCCGCAACAGGATCACCAGCGCGGCGATCATGTGGATGCCGGGGATCAGCTCCTTGGCGCAGAGGATCAGGATCACCGCCGCGACCATGATCTTGTCCGCGATCGGATCGAGGAACACGCCGAGCTTCGACACCGTCCCACGCGACCGCGCGAGATAGCCGTCGAAATAATCGGTGATCCCCATCAGACAGTAGGTCGCGAAGCCAAGCGCATAGCCTGCCTCCCAGCGCGGCCACCACAGGAAGAACACCAGCAGCGGGACGGTGACGATTCGCGAAAGGGTCAGGACGTTAGGCAGCGTCAGCATCAGCCGCCTCTAGCACTGCACGTCGCCGTGATCATCCCCCCTCTTGGCCACACACGATATCCGGTTGCCGCGCCCCGTGTTGCCCGGCTATGCGTGCGCCAGTTTTGACGGACGAAGGCCCGCCACGCATATGAACAACGCGCTCGGACTGCTCAAGGAGCGCCGGTTTCTCCCCCTGTTCGTCACGCAATTCCTGGGGGCGTTCAACGACAATCTGTTCAAGACGGCGATGGTCCTGTTCGCCACCTATCAGGTGCTGAACGATCCAGAGACGGAGTTCATGTTCAACGCGCTCGCCACCGGCGCGGCGCTGCTCCCGTTCGTCTTGCTCTCCGCGCTGTCGGGACAACTCGCCGACACCTATGACAAGGCGCAGATCATCCGGTTGGTGAAGACCGCCGAGATCGGGATCATGATCTTCGGCGGCTGCGGCATCATCGTCGCGCATTTCGGTTATCCGATGGTCGGGGTGGGCATGATGCTCGGCGCGGTGCTGATGCTCGGCACCCACTCGACCTTTTTCGGCCCGATCAAATATGCGATCCTGCCGCAGCATCTGAAGGAAGACGAAATTCTCGGCGGCACCGGCATGGTCGAAGCCGCGACCTATCTCTCGATCCTGCTCGGCACCGTGGTTGCCGGCTGGGTGACGATCGAGACTGCGGGCTGGATGACGCTGGTTGTGGCGGTAATCGGTTGGTTCACCGGTCGCATGGTGCCTCCCGCCCCGCGTCAGGGCGCAAAGCTCAAGCTCAATTTCAACCCGTTCACTGCCTCATGGCGGTTGATCGCGAACACCATGCACATCCCGCGGCTGTTCTGGGCAATCTGCGCGATCAGCTTCTTCTGGACGATGGGCGCGGTGCTGATCGTGATCTTCACGCCGCTGGCGAAGAATGTGCTGACGTCCACCAAGGAAGTCGCCAGCCTGATGATCGCGACCTTTTCGGTCGGCGTCGCGATCGGTTCGGTGATCATCAACGCGATGCTCAAGGGTGAGATTTCGGCCAAATACTCGCCCATCTCGGTGATCGCGATGGCGGTCTTCATCGTCGCCTTTTCGTTCGAATCGCGCTTCTGGATCCCCGCTGCGCCCGGCCAGCTCTACGACATGATTGGCTTCATCGTGATGCCACAGGCCTGGCTGGTGCTCGCGACGCTGATGGCGATCGCGATCGCTGGTGGCATGTTCGTGGTCCCGCTCTACGCCTTCCTCACCACCACCGTGACCAAGGATCAGACCGCGCGCACGGTTGCCGCGAACAATATCGTCAACGCATTCGGGATGGTGCTGGGCGCGCTGCTGGTGATTGCGATCACCGCGCTGAGCTTCGGGCCGGCGGATCAGTTGCTGTTCGTCGCGGGCATGGCGATCATCTCGGCATGGATCGCCCAGCGGCTGCACCGCGCCTGCGACTGACGCGGCGCGGACCGTTCAGAAAATGAACGTGTAGATACAGACAAAGAACGCCGTGAAGCTCATGGCGAACAGCTTCAGATCGCCATCATCCTCACGTCGGCGCACCTGCGCGCGCACATGGGGAAGATTGGCCCGAAAGGGGTGGCTGCGGCTGGTGCCGGTCAGGATGAGTTCGCGTCGCATGGCGGCAAGTTAACGCGCCGTTTACGATTTCGACCATCCCTGAAAGATCGTTAACGCCTGTGCCGATACGGGACGGGCAAATCACCCTCCCGACCCGTACGAGACAAAGAAAAGGCCGGTAGCGCAACGCGCTCCGGCCTGTTTCTTCAAGGGGATGGTGGAGCCGAGGGGGATCGAACCCCTGACCTCTGCAATGCCATTGCAGCGCTCTCCCAGCTGAGCTACGGCCCCATCCGTTCCGGGAAGGCGATGGCCTTTAGCAGCCATCGCGCGGTGTGCAACCGCTTTTTTCCCCGGGTTTCAGGTTTCTTCGTCGGTATCGCCGGTATCGACACCCAGATCGTCGTCGCCACCCAGATCGACGTCATCGTCGGGCGAACCCTCGGCGTCCTCGTCGATGTCCAGATCTTCGTCACCGAGATCCGTATCGTCCTTCTTCACCTTCTCGATGTCAGCCTTGACCGCCTCGAACGGCAGCGGCTGCTTGGACTTCAGGATCGGCTCCGGCTCCCATGCATAGCCGCAGCTGATGCAGGTGACCGGTTCATCCTTGGTCAGATCGTAAAAACGGGTCGCGCATTTCGGGCAGCTCCGCTTCGTGCCCCATTCCGGCTTCACCATGTGGCGTTCCATGCCTTTTCGTTCAAAATTACTGGGATGACGGGAAACTAGTCCCCGTTGAAGTGGCGCGCGCCTTGCCATAGCGCAAGCCCCCTGTCAAAGCCGCCGCCGATGAGCGCACATTCTCCCCTACCCCTTTCCATTTCCGCCCGCGGGCCGCTGCGCGGGACCGTGGCCGTTCCCGGTGACAAGTCGATCAGCCATCGGTCGCTGATGTTCGCAGGACTGGCGGTTGGTGAAAGCCGGATCGAAGGGCTGCTGGAGGGTGAGGACGTGCTCGCCACTGCGGCGGCAATGCGGGCGATGGGCGCGCAGATCGAACGCGACGCAGACGGCATCTGGCACGTCGCCGGCGTTGGCGTGGGCGGGCTGCTCCAGCCGCAGACGGCGCTTGAGATGGGCAATTCGGGCACCTCGACCCGCCTGTTGATGGGACTGGTCGCCAGCCATCCGATCACCGCGACCTTCACCGGCGACGCGTCGCTGTCGAAACGCCCGATGGGCCGCGTGATCGACCCGCTCTCGGCGATGGGTGCCGAGTTCACTTCCAGCCCCGGCGGGCGTTTGCCGCTCACCATGCGCGGCCTCTGCCCCGCCGTGCCGATCGATTACACCCTCCCGGTCGCCTCGGCTCAGGTCAAGTCGGCGGTGCTGCTCGCCGGGCTCAACACCCCCGGCATCACCCGCGTCATCGAGCCGGTGCCAACCCGCGACCATAGCGAGCGGATGCTGCGCGGCTTCGGCGCGGAGCTGAGCGTCGAGGAAACGCCGCAAGGCCGCGTGATCGCGATTCGCGGTGAGGCAGAGCTTCAGCCGCAGCAGATCGCCGTTCCCGGCGACCCCTCCTCCGCCGCCTTCTGGATGGTCGCTGCGTCGATCGTCCCCGGCTCTGACATCGTCATCGCCAATGTCGGCATGAACCCGACCCGCACCGGCATCATCACCGCGCTCAAGATGATGGGCGCCGACATCACCGAACTCAATCCGCGCAGCGTCGGCGGCGAGCCGGTAGCCGACCTTCAGGTCCGCCACGCACCGCTGACCGCGATCGAAGTGCCGCCCGACCTCGCGCCGAGCATGATCGACGAATATCCCGTGTTGTTCGTCGCCGCCGCCTTTGCCAGCGGCCGCACCGTCGCGCGCGGTGCGGAGGAGCTGCGCGTCAAGGAATCGGATCGAATCGCGGCGATGGTCGCGGCGCTCGCCCCCAATGGCGTCCAGCTCGAAGAGTTTGAGGACGGCCTCGCCATCCACGGCAATGGCGGCGAGCTTTTGCCCGGCGGCGCACAGATCGCCTCGAAACTCGATCATCGTATCGCGATGAGCATGGCGGTCGCTGGACTCGGCGCGCGCGATGCCGTGTCGATCGATGACGCCAGCCCGGTCGCGACCAGCTATCCGGGCTTCTTCTCCACCCTAGACCGACTGACCGACCACCAGCCATGATCATTGCCGTCGACGGACCCGCAGCTTCCGGCAAGGGCACCATCGCCCGCGCGCTTGCCCGCCATTACGCGCTCCCGCATCTCGACACCGGCCTGCTCTATCGCGCCGTAGCTGCCACCGTGCTGCGCGACGAGCTCGACCCGGCGCAGGAAGCCGACGCGGTCGCGGCGACCAGTTTCGACGACCTGCTGCTCGCCGACGAATGGCTGCGCACCGATGAAGTGGGACAGGCCGCGTCGGTCGTATCGGCGCATCCGCTGGTGCGTTCGGCCCTGCTCCAGCGACAGAAGCGCTTTGCCGCCCAACCCGCTGGCGCGATCCTCGACGGGCGCGATATCGGCACGGTGATCGCCCCCGACGCCGACGCGAAGCTGTTCGTCAAAGCGACCCCGATGATCCGCGCGCGCCGCCGCCATGCGGAACTGCGCAAGGGCGGCTCGTCGGTCAGCCTCGACCGCGTCCTTGCCGATATCCGTGCGCGCGACGAGCGGGACAGCAAGCGCACCGAAGCCCCACTGCTCGCCGCGCCCGATGCCGCGATGCTCGACACGAGCTTCCTCTCGATCGAAGCAGCGGTGCAAAAGGCGATTCAGCTGGTCGACGCGCAGCTGGCGCAAAAGGCTCCGCGCTAATCCCGTCGCGCGGCAGGTGCCTGCGCTGCCCGCGCGCGCATTGCCGCCAGCATCTGGATCTGGATCAGCGCGCCCTGAATATCCTGACGGTAGCCCGCACCTGCGGGGGTCAGCTGCAGCGCGCGCTTGAGCCACGGGATCGCCGCTTCGGGCTGTCCCGCCCGCGCGAGTGCCATGCCGTAGAAAAAGGCAGGACCGGGATGCTGGGGTGCGAGCGCGACGCCACGACGAAAGGCCAGACCCGCCGCCGGCGACATCGTCCCCTGATCCGACTCGACTAACGTCATGCCGAGCCAGGTCCACAGCGCGGGAACCTGAGGCGTCTGGCGCACCGCCCCCAGCATCAGCTGCGCTGCCGTATCGGCCTTCCCCGAGCGGATCAGCGCGTCCGCAGGATAAAAGGCATAATCGAGCGTGGTGAACTGCCCGAACATCGCAGACCGCAGATCGCGCATCCGCGCCACGCCCTCATCGTCCACTGCTACAGCCTTGCGCGCTGCGGCAGGAGCCCCGGGCAGCGCCGGCCGCGCCTGCAGTGCATAGCCGGTCGCGCCGAGCATCAACGCAGCAGCGCCGAAACTCCACAAGCTCCGTGGTGCCCCGAACAGCGCGAGCAGGCCGAGCGCCGCCGCGCCGATCAACGCCAGCATCACCCACCCCATCAGCCGCGCCTCCTGCGAAAACTGCCGCGCGCGATCCACAGGCCCAGCGCCAGCAGCGCCAGCGGCGCCAGCCACAGCGGCGCGGTGGTCAGCGTCAGCGGCGGGTCATAGCTCACATAGCTGCCATAGCGTTCGATCAGCCAGTCACGGACCGCATCGGGCTGTTCCCCCGCCGCGATCTTCTGGCGCACGATGCGGCGCATGTCCGCGGCCATCGACACGTCGCTATCGGCGATCGACTGCCCCTGGCAGACGAGGCAGCGCAGCTCGAACATGAGTTCGGTCGCCGCTGCCTCCTGCCGCGCATCGGGCAGTTGATTATAGCCAAGATCCACGGGCGCTGCGGCGGCAAGCGCAATGGCAAGCACCACGCTCATTGTGCCGCCTCCAGCGCGGCGAGCAGCTTGGGCACGTCATCCTCGCGGATGTCGCCGATATGCTGCATCGCGATGCGGCCCTGTCCGTCGATCACGAAGGTTTCGGGCACGCCCGACGATCCGATCCCGATCTGCACCACGCGCTGGCGATCGTCGCCGATCCGGGCATAGGGGTCGCCGTGGCGCGACAGGAAGGTGGCAACCGCCTCAGGCGTATCGGCGATGGCCACGGCGTCGATCTGCACGCCAGCGGCCTTGAGCTGCATCAGCTGCGGCGCCTCGGCAATGCACGGCACGCACCAGCTGGCAAAGACGTTGAGCAGGCGCGGCTTGCCGGTGGCAAGGTCGGCGCGGGTCAGGCCCGGCTTGCCCTGAACCATTGCAGGCAATGCGAATTCGGGCAGTGGCTTGCCGACCAAAGCCGACTTGACCACCGCCTCGCCGGTCCCGCGCAGGCCAAAGATGGCGACGGCAACCAGCGCGGCAAAGCCGATCAGCGGCAGCCACAATTTCCAGCGGCTCATTCCGCTTCCTCCCGCCGCCGCGCATTGCGCCGCTCGCGGAACAGCCGCCCGAACAGCGACAGCGCCCCGCCCAGCGCGATCAGCCCGCCGCCGAACCAGATCAGCGTCACGAACGGCTTCCACCACAGCCGCAGCTGCCAGCGCCCCTGCGCATCCTGCTCGCCCAGCACGGCGTAAAGCTGCCCGTTCCAGCGCGTCTCGATCGCCGCCTCGGCGGTATCGGTGGGCGGCGAGGCATAGAAACGACGCTGCGGGCGCAACCGGATTGTGGAACTGCCATCGCGCCGCGCGGTCAGCCGGCCCTCAACCGCCGACCAATTGTCACCGATCGCCGGGCCGACCCCGTCAAGCACCACGCGCCACGGTCCGACCTGATAGGGCTGGCCATAGACCGCCGCGACCAGTCGCTCCTTGGTGAACGCACTGTCCGCCGCCATCCCGGCCAGGCTCACTGCCACGCCGAAATGCGCGACGACCATGCCCCAGGTGAACAGCGGCGTGCGCAGCAGATTGCGCTTCCACAACGGCGCAACGCTGGCGATCGCCAGCCCCGCCGCCAGCCCCAACGCAACGATCGCCATCCACCCGGTCCCGGGCGCGAGCACGAAGGTTACCGCCATCGCCAGCATCGCTGCGGCGACCGGGATGGTCAGCTTGGACAGCAGCGCATTGGCATCGTCGCGCCGCCATTTGAGCAGCGGCCCAACCGCCATCGCCGCGACCAGGATCAGCGCGACCGGCCCGGTGGTCTTGTTGAAGAACGGCGGCCCGACCGACAATTGCTCACCCATCGCCTGCGCCGCAATCGGATACAGCGTCCCGATCAGCACGATGCCGAGGATTACCGTGAGCAGCAGGTTGTTGAGCACCAACCCGCCCTCACGGCTCAGCGGATCAAACCCCTGCCCCGCCCGCACCGTCCCGGCCCGCAGCGCGAACAGCAGCAGCGCCCCGCCGATATAGAGCGCGAGCAGCACCAGAATGAACGACCCGCGCGTCGGATCGACGGCGAACGCATGCACGCTGGTCAGGATGCCCGAACGGACGAGGAAGGTGCCCAGCATCGACATCGAGAATGCGACGACCGCCAGCATCAGCGTCCAGGCGCGCAGGCCGTCGCGCGCCGCCAGCACATTGACCGAATGGAGCAAAGCTGTCGCGGCGAGCCAGGGCATCAGCGAGGCATTTTCGACCGGGTCCCAGAACCACCAGCCACCCCAGCCCAGCTCATAATAAGCCCAATAGCTGCCTGCGGTGATGCCGATCGTCAGGAACACCCATGCCGCGAGCACCCACGGCCGCATCGCGCGTGCGAAGGCTGGGCCGACGACGCCGGTCACCATGGCGCCGACGGCAAAGGAGAAGGCGACCGACAGCCCGACATAGCCGAAATACAGCGTCGGCGGGTGAAATGCGAGGCCCGGGTCCTGCAGCAGCGGGTTGAGCCCCAGCCCATCCACCGCTGCCGGATCGAGCCGCGCAAACGGGTTCGATGCAATCAGCAGGAACGCGTAGAAGCCCAGCGCGATCGCCGCCTGCGCCCCCAATGTCGCGGTCAACGTCGCGCGGTCGAGTTGCCGCTCCAGCAGCGCAATCGCCCCACCCGACAGCGCGAGTACCGTGACCCACAGCAGCATCGAGCCTTCATGGTTCCCCCATGTGCCGGCAATCTTGTAGAGCATCGGCTTGGCCGAATGACTGTTCTGCGCGACCAGCAGCACCGACATGTCGGACTGGACGAACAAGGTGATCAGCAGCGCAAACGAAAGCGCGGCGAGCAGCCCCTGTACGATCGCCACCGGCCGCACGGCGGCGATCAGGTCGCCGCCCGACGCGCTCGCCTGCATCCGCAGCCCCAATCCCGCCGCAAGCAGCTGGAGCAGCGCCAGTGCCGCCGCGAACCACAGCGCCGCAAGGCCGGCTTCGGCGATCATCGCGTCATGTTCTCCGGCGCGGGCATCTTGTCGGCAATCTCGGGGGGCATGTAGCGCTCGTCATGCTTGGCGAGCAGATTGTCGGCGGTGAAGCTGCCATCGGGCATGAACTTGCCTTCCGCGACCACGCCCGATCCTTCCTTGAACAGGTCCGGTGCCACGCCGGTAAAGCGGACCGGTACCGTCCCGCCATTGTCCGCGACGATGAAGGTAATGGTGACGCCATCGGCCAGCTTCTTGATGCTGCCCGTCTGGACCATCCCGCCCAATCGCACCGCTTTGCCCGGCTCCGGCGTCTTGGTCGCCAGATCGCTCGGCGTGTAGAAAAACGCCGCCTCGTCGCGCAGCGCCGACAGCGCCAGCCCGCTTGCCCCGCCGATCGCGGCGAGCGCGAGCAGGCCAAGCGTCAGTCGCTGGTGCTTCGCCTTCATCGCCGGTCCTTCAATGCTTCGGCCGCCGCCTCAGCCCGCCGCATCGCGCGCCAGCTAAACAGCGACAGCCCGCCGATGCCAGCGACCACGACCGCATAGGCGGCGATGATGAATGGCCAATGGTTCATGCCGCCAGTCTCCGCATCCGCGCCTCGACCCGCTGCTCCGCCAGAACCGCACGCATCCGCATCAGCACAATCCCGCCGAACAACAGCGAAAAGCCGGGCAGCGTGAGCAGCAGCGGCCACAGCATCGAATCGTCGATGGTCGATTTGGTCAGCGTCAGGCTCTGTCCCTGATGCAGCGTGTTCCACCACACCACCGAATAGCGGATCACGGGCAGCAACACGGTTCCCGCGATCCCGAACAGCGCCGGGATGCGCCCATCCCCGCCCCGCTCGCGATCGGCCCGCTCCAGCGCGATCCAGGCGATATAGATGAACAGCAGCAACAGCATCGACGTCAGCCGCCCGTCCCATTCCCACCAGGTGCCCCAGGTCGGCCGGCCCCAGATCGACCCGGTGATCAGGCACAATGCCGCAAACACCGCTCCCACCGGCGCCGTCGCCCGCGCGGCCAATGCCGCCAGCGGATGCCGCCACACCAGATAGGCAAAGCATGCGATCGCCAGCGCGCTCCACCCGCCCATGCCCAACCATGCGCTCGGCACATGGATGTACAGGATGCGGACGCTTTCCTTCTGCAGATAGTCCGGCGGCGTCTGCGTCAACCCGCCCCAGGCGCCGACAAGCGTCAGCAGCAGCCCGCTCCAGAACAGGATGGGCGTCAGCGGGCGCGCGATCTTCAGGAAGCGCGTGGGGTTGGCGAGTGCGTGGATCACGGCGTTTGGCCGCTCTTAAGCGGATTCGCCGACAAGTCCAAATGCGATGTGCGGATCGTCCCGCGCGATCAGGCGACCAGCGCCTCGAATTCGTCGTCGCTCAGCGGGATCTGGAATTCGAGGCCGGCCTCGAAGTCGTTCGACCACACAACCCGCGCGGCCCAGTGGCCGACATGCGGCAGGGTCAGCCAGATGACCGAATCGCGGCGGATTTCGGAATAGGTCTCGATCTTTGCGCCATGGGTCGACAGATCGACCACCTTGCACAGCGCGCGGTCGAGCCCGCCGCGGCCGACCTTTGCGTCGAGCGACACCGGCGCACGCGG
>VYKW01000335.1_pt1 | contig 27760 bp, 28 predicted proteins | sample 5114451 | NCBI WGS metagenome assembly VYKW01 (sample SAMN12291784, study PRJNA351875) | freshwater metagenome | isolation source: freshwater lake | place: USA: Michigan, Gull Lake | collected 2013-08-08
CGCGCTCGGCATCGCCACGGCCGGGGTCGCGCCCGATGTCCCGACCGCGCTCGCCAGCCTGCAAACCGCCGACGCCCCGCTCATCCTGATCCTCGGCTCGCTCTACCTTGCGGGCGAAGTGCTCCGGGAAAACGACGAACTCCCCGACTGATGCTTATTGCGATTGACTATCAATAGAAGAATGGCAGACTGGCACGCCTGAGCAAGGAGTCGCCCCGTTGCGCCATTCGTCCCCCCGTCCCCTCTCCGCCGAAACACTCGGCAATGCCCTGCCCCGCGTCCAGCCCGAAGACCCCGCCGCGCGCCTGTTGCTGTTCGGCATCCGCCAGCTCGGCGCACACGGCCTCAATGACGCCGCCACCGCCCACGCCTTCATCACCGCGTTCGGCAAGGAATTCCGCCGCCCGCTGCTGCTGCTGCGCACGCTGATGGCGGAAATGTCTGCGGCCAGCTCAGGCCCGATCCAGATCGCCCCGTGGTGCTGCGCGCGCATGACCGCGTCGGAAGGCGCGCTGATCGAGGTCGTGGCCAGCGTCGAGCGCGACAGCGAACGCGCCCGCCTGCTGCTCGGCGACCTGCTCGGCATCCGCCGCGTCGACGGCCTGCTGGCAACCGCGCACGCGCTCGCCAACGCCTTTGCCGATGCCGGGATGCCGGTGGAGGTCTAACCGCGCGCCCGCAATTGCGTCAGCGTATCCGCAGCCCAGCGATACATGTCCGCCTCCGCCGCGCGCTGCTGCCGGTCGAGCCGCCGCGCCCGCGCCTCCACCTCCTCCAGCTGTTTGCGCGCCTTGTTCTCCCACCCCGTGGCCAGCAGCAGCGCGGCATAGCGACACCGCGCCTCTTCGCCGGGCAGGCGGGTCACGATGTCGGCATAGAGGTCCAGCGCCTCCTGCGTGCGGCCAAGATGCTCCAGCATGCGCGCGCGCAGCAGCGACAACCGGTCCCGCTCGGACTGGCCAGACGGGGGATCAAGCGCATCGATCAGCGCCAGCGCTTCGGCGGCATGCCCCTGCTCAAACACCGCCCGCGCGATCTTGCGCTCGATCGCCGCGTCGCCTGGCGCGCCACTGCGCGCATCGCGATAGGCGGCCTCCGCCTCGCTCCACCGCTTCAGCTCGGCACAGGCATCGCCCAGCCGCACCTTGTTCGCCACCGTATCGGCCAGGTCGAGCGCATCGCGCGCCGCACGCAACTCGCGCTCCGGGTCGAGCGCCGCCACCGCCTTGGCGCGCGCGGTGCGCACATGCCGGTTGCTCACCAGCCCCGGAAGAATCTCGACGATGATATAGGCGATGCTGCCCACCACCGGCAGGAAGATCAGCGCCGCGAGCCACAATGTGTTGCGGCCCGTCTTCACCAGATGCACGACCAGCGCAACCTGAATGCCGATCACGGCGAGATAGGCGATCATGCCGGCGCGTTCTCCGCCCGTGCGTCACCCTCACCCTCGGTCCCGGCATTGCCGATCGACTTGTCGACCAGTCCGGTGCGGATCATCCACCAGAAGATCGCGACGCCTGGCAGCGCGATCACACCGGTAAAGATGTAGAAGTTCACATAGCCCATCGATTCGATCATCGATCCCGCGGTGGTTCCGGTGATGAACCGCCCGACGATACTCGCCGCCGCCGAGATCAGCGCATATTGCGCGGCGGTGTAGCGCAGGTCGGTGAGCGCCGAGAAATAGGCGACGACGACCACGCCGCCCAGGCCGCTCGCGAAATTCTCGAATCCCATCGCGGCGGCCATCGCCAGGTTGGAATGGCCGATCGCGGCAAGCCCGGCAAAGCTGAAATTCGACACCGCCATCAGGATCAGGGCGATCAGCACCGAACGCTTCATGCCGATTTTCGCATAGAGCGCGCCACCGACGAACACCCCGATCATCAGCGCGAAAAAGCCAAGGCCGACATCGTAAAAGGCAATCTCGTCATTGCTGAAACCAAGGTCGTCGAACAACAGCCGCACGGTCAGCTGGCTCAGCGTATCGCCCAGCTTGTGGACGAGGATGAACAACAGCACGACCAGCGCGCCCTCGCGGGTGAAGAATTGCGCGAACGGCCCCCAGATCGACTTGGCGACCTGCGCAAACCCTTTCCGCTCGGCCGGTTCGCGGTGGCGCGTAGGCTCGCCGACGATCAGCCCGGCAATGGCGGCGGGCAGCGCGAACAGGCCGCACGCGATATAGGCCGCCTCCCATCCCATCCGCGCCGCGATCACCAGCGCCAGCGCGCCAGCGCCCGCCGATCCAATCCGCCAGCCATATTGCGACATGCCCGACCCGACGCCCAGCTGGCGCGGCTCCAGGATCTCGATGCGATATCCGTCGATCACGATGTCATAGGTCGCGCCGGCAATGCCGACCAGCACCGCCGCGATGACCATTGGCATGATGTTGGCGGCGTCCGGCGGGGTGAGCGCCAAATTGGTCACTGCCGCCATCACCAGCACCGCCGATACGATCAGCCACGACACGCGCTGCCCCAGTTGCCCCAGCACCGGAATCCGCACGCCATCGACGACCCACGCCCACAGCCATTTGAGGTTATAGACCAGGATCGCGAGCGTGAACGCGGTGATCGTCGATTTGGTGATCCCCTCCTGCGCCAACCGCGAGGTCAGCGTCGCGCCGATCATCGCATAGGGAAAGCCCGACGACAGGCCGAGCGCGAGCGCGGCGAGCGGCGCGGTCTCAAAATAGGGGCGCACACTGTCAGGCAGTTCCTCGCGCCATTTCGCCGGGGCGGCACTGCGCGCGGCGAAGAAGGCGAGTGCGAGCAACCCGCACCCAACGAACATCCCCCATGCAGGCGCCATCACGACGCCCAGCTCGCGCAACGCCTTGGGCGGCGAGAACAAGGTGTAGATCGTCGCGATCAGCACCAGAGCGAGCGCGACCACACTGCCCGCGACCAGCATCGAAGCTCCGCCGCGCTTGCGCCAGGCGACACTCAGGCCGAGCGCAGTCAGGATGATCAGCAGCGCGATGTTGAACGTCATCGACGGAGCGAGTGACACGCCCGCACCGCGCACCCCCATCGCCACGTCGATTCCGCGGCCGATCACCGGCTCTGCGCCGGGCAGCGCAACCGCCAACCACGGCAGCAACAGGCTCGCCAGCGCGCCGATCAGCGCGACCTGCGCGATCAGCATGCCGATACCGCTGCGATTGTCCGTCCGCTCCATCCCCGCCCCTTTGCTTAACCGCCGCAAACCCTAGCGCCTAAATTCGCGCTGCAAAGCCTGCTGACGGATTATTGCGCGACCGACTGGAACAGGCGCAGGGCGGATGGAATGCGCTTGGGGCTGCGCCCCTCGGTCAGCGCCTCGCAAATGTCGATCGCGGCCACTAGATCGCGCTGCTTGTAGGGTTTCACCAGGCACCCAAGCCCGATCGCCTCGAACTCGTCGGGATTGCGCCCGGTGACAATCAGCACGGGGATATTCTCGGCACAGGCAGCATGCGCGACATCCGCGCCATTGCCATCGCGCAGCCCCAAATCGACCAGCACGATGTCGGGCTTCTCGCTCGCGATGATATGGCCGATCGCCTCGCCCACCGAATCGGTCGTGGCAACGACCGTAAACCCTTCTTCGGACAGGAAATGTTCGGTGTCGAACGCCACCAGCGGCTCGTCCTCGACGATCAGTACCCGAACGATCCGCCGCTTCTTCTTCCCGAACACCATGACCCACCCGAACGTTACGGCCCAATAACGCATTAGGGGCGTTGCGGGTTCGCCCGCGCACAAGATTTTTGCGCGAAACCGAAACCCGCTGTATCGCGCGCCCATGTCCCCTTCATCCACCAATGAACCTGAACGGCACCCTGCCCGGTCCGGCGAGCGTATCGCCAAGCTGCTTGCCCGTGCCGGAATCGCGTCGCGGCGTGAAATCGAGCGTATGATCGCCGAGGGTCGCGTGGCGATCGACGGTCAGATCCTGACCACGCCCGCGACAGTGCTGACCTCGCTTCACGGCGTCACCGTCGACGGCAACCCGGTCGCGGCACCTGCGCCCGCCCGGCTGTTCCGCTTCCACAAGCCCGCCGGTTTGCTGACCACCGAACGCGATCCCGCCGGCCGCCCGACCATCTACAGCCGCCTGCCCAACGGCCTGCCGCGCCTGATGCCCGTCGGCCGCCTCGATCTTGCGACCGAGGGGCTGTTACTGATGACCACCGATGGCGAATTGAAGCGCCAGCTCGAACTCCCCGCCTCCGGCGTCGAGCGCAGCTACCGCGCCCGCGCTTATGGCCAGGTCAGCCAGGAGCAGCTGGAGGAGCTGATGCTCGGCGTGGAGATTGAGGGCGTCCGCTACGGCTCGATCAACGCCAATCTCGAACGCCGCACCGGCGCGAATGTGTGGATCGAACTGACGCTGACCGAGGGCAAGAACCGCGAAGTCCGCCGCGTGCTCGAACATCTCGGCCTCAAGGTCAGCCGCCTGATCCGCACCCGCTATGGCCCGTTTGAACTTGGCGACATGCCGGTCGCCGCAGTGGACGAAATCCGCCAGCACGACCTGATCGTGTTCCGCAAGGCGCTGACCGGCCCCGGCGGCGGCAAGGCCGCGTCGAACCTGCAATTGTCGGGCAAGTCCAAGGCAGTCGATGCCGACCCAGAGGAAGCGCCCGTCGCGCCCACCGCCGCACTCCCAGCGAACCGCGCAGAACGCCGCAAAGTTGTCGCGCAAACCAGCGAGCCCGAAGCCTATAAACCCGCGCGTCCGCAACGCCCCAAGGCCGAAAAGAAGGGCCCCGAGAAATTCGGCGTCGCCCAACGCCGCCGCCACCAGGCCAAGGCTCAACGACAAGTCACCCCCGCCGCGTTCGGCGAGGGTCAGGCGAAGGGGCAACGCCGACCGCGGCCCGATACTGCTGAGGGCCCTATCCGACCGTCACGAAACCCGCGCCAAGATGCGCCCGGTCGAACCGCTCGCCCGAAGGGCAAGCCGTTCGCCAAGCCCCCGACCACGCGCCACGCCCAGCATGACGACGACGGCAGCCCGCTGCTCGACCGACCCAAGCGCGCCCACCGCCCCGATGATCGCCGCCCCGGCGCGGCACCCGGCAAACGCCCGCCAGCCGGCAAGGGTGACCCGACCAAGCCCCCGCGCGGCACGCCCGCGCCCAGCAAGCGAGGCCCCCGTAAATGAGGATCATCGCCGGAACCTTCCGCGGCCGCCCGCTCGTCGCGCCCAAGGGCGACGCCACCCGCCCCACCGCCGACCGCACGCGCGAGGCATTGTTTTCGATGCTCACCAGCCGCGTCGGCAGTTTCGAGGGGCTTGCGGTCGCCGACCTGTTCGCCGGCTCCGGCGCGCTCGGGCTAGAGGCGCTCTCGCGCGGCGCCGCGTCGTGCCTGTTCGTCGAGCAGGACCGTGCCGCGCTCGACGCCTTGCGCGCGAATGCCGACAAGCTCGGCATCCGCCCCGACATCCGCGCCGGATCGGTGCTGTCGCTCGGCCCTGCGGCGAAACCGCTCGACCTGATCATGATGGACCCGCCCTACGGCACCGGCGCAGGCGCGGTCGCGCTCGACAAGCTCGCCCGGCTCGGCTGGACCAGCCCCGCAACCTGGGTCAGCATCGAAACCGCCAAGGGCGAAAAGGTTGAGGTCGACGGCTTCGTCACCGATACGGAGCGAGTTCACGGCAAGGCGATGCTGACGATCTTGCGGCAAGCGACCTGACCGCGCATAATCGCCACATGGGAAAGCTCGATCCGATTGTCTCGGAATTCGACACCGAGGAAGAGGCGCAAGCCTATGACACCTGGTTTCGTGCGCAGGTGGAAGCGGCGCTCAACTCAACGGAGCCGGACATCCCACACGCTCAGATGAAGGCTGAAATCCGCGCCATCATCGAAAAGCATGGTGGTGCGTGAGCTAGTCTGGGCGGCGGACGCCCGTCGAGATCTCCGCGACCTCTTTATTTTCATATCCCAACGAAACCGTGCCGCAGCCGATAGGCTTGAGCAGCTGATCGTCGAAGGCGCCGAGCGGGCGGCGGCAATGCCCTTTGCCTATCGCCCCGGACGCACGCCCGAGACCCGCGAGGCAATCGTTCATCCGAACTACCTTTTGGTCTTTCGAGTGACTGACGAACACGTCCGTATTCTACGGGTCCTCCACACCCGCCAACGTTACCCCTGAGCGCCTTTCCCCTTCAGCGCCAGCAGCGCCACCAGGCTCAACGCCGCCGCCCCGCTCAGATACCAGCCGACCGGAGCCAGCCCCGCATCCATCGCCAGCTTCTGCGCGATCACCGGGGTCAGTCCGCCACCGATCACGCCGGCAATGTTGAACGCCATCGACACGCCGGTATAGCGCACCCGCGCCGGAAACAGGTCGGTCAGCCACGCGCTCAGTGGCCCGTACACGAACCCCATCGCGAACAGCAGCAGCGCCAGGAACGCGAACACCCCGCCCAGCCCCGCGCCCATCAGCGGTGCGATCACGAAGCCGCTGCCCGCCACCATCACGCATCCGGCGGCCAGCACCCGCCGCGGATCCCAGCGCGCATCCGCTGCCCAGGCGGCAAGATAGATGCCCGCCGCCATGAACAGGATCGCGACCAGCTGGACGCTCAGAAACGCGGGCTTGTCATAGCCCAGCGTCGTGGTCCCCCAGCCGAGCAGGAACGCGGTTGCGATATAATAGGTCGCGAAACAGCAGACCGCGCCCAGCGTCCCGCCGATGAGCACGGCACCATGCCGCCCGACCACTTCGCCCAGCGGCACCTTGGGGGGCGGCGCTTCGGCCAGGCACGCCTTGAACTCCGGCGTCTCGCCCAGCTTCAACCGCACCCACAGCCCGACCAGCACCAAAGCCGCCGACAGCGCGAAAGGAATGCGCCAGCCCCATGCCGAAAATTCCTCTGGCGTCATCCAGCTCAGCAGCAGCAGGAACAGGCCATTGGCTGCAATGAACCCCGCCGGAGCCCCCATCTGCGGCGCGCTGCCGAACCGCGCGCGCCAGCCCGGCGGCGCATTCTCGACGGCCAGCAGCGCCGCCCCGCCCCACTCGCCGCCCAGGCCAAAGCCCTGCCCGAACCGCAGCACGCACAGCGCGAACGGCGCAACCCATCCGGCCATCTCATAGGTCGGGAGGAACGCCACCAATGTCGTCGACAGGCCCATGGTCAGCAGCGACGCGACCAGTGTCGCCTTGCGCCCGATCCGGTCGCCATAATGACCGAACACCGCGGCACCCAATGGCCGCGCAAAAAAGGCTACCCCCAGCGTGGCAAAGCTCAGCATCTGCTGAACCCCGGCATCGCTCTTGGGAAAGAAGATCTGCCCGAACACCAATGCCGCAGCGGTCGCGTAGATATAGAAATCGTAGAACTCGATCCCCGTCCCCACAAAGCTCGCCCACAGCGCGCGCCGTCGCCGCGTCCGGTCAGCGTCCATCCATGTCCTCCCCAAAACAGCGCCCCCCGGCGCCGCTAATTCTTGTCTTCATAACAGGTCGTGCGCGTCACCTGCACCACCTTGCCGTCCTTGTCCTTGATTTCGTTGCGACCCTCGACACACGGTTTCTGTTCGGGTTGCTGCCCTTCGAACCCGTTCGTCCGCCACCCGACATACAGCGCGACCCCGGCCAGCGCTGCAATCAGCACCAGCCTGCGTTTGTCGAACCTGCGCTTCAGTTTCTCCAGCATGCGCCCTCCCTGCCTCAAGCAAGGGCGCGGTGCAACGCGTCCGTGGTCACCGTTGAACGGTTACAGGAAATCCTCCAGCACCAGCGACACCTGCCGCGCCGCGGCGCCCTGACCGACCGTCAGAGGCAACACCGTCCCCACCGGCCCCGAAGTCTGCCTGATCAGTTCCTCAAAGCGCATCCCCGAAAGCCGGTCGCCCGCCTTGATCCCGGCCTTCTCTGCGGGACTGCCGGCGCCGACCACACCCGCGACCATCCCGCTGCCTGCGCGATCGACCCACAGCCCCGCGCGATTGTACCGCGCCGGCTGCTGCGCCTGCCGATTGCGCTTCAGGAACAGCGCACCGTCGCGGCTGCTGGTGGCGATGTTGAACAGGCGCAGGATCGGCAGCCCGATAATCCCGGTGTCGAACTCCTGCCAATCCACGTCGTCGCGCATCTGAATCACCGCGCCCTCGACCGTCGCCCCCGCCAGCTCCAGTCGATCGACCCGCACCATCCGCGTCTTGCCCTGCGGCGCCGCCGGGCTCCAGCGCGGCGCATTCCACAGCCCGGCCGCCTCAGCGGTCTTGCGATAGATGCGCATCACGCCCGGCATCCCGGTATCCAGCCCAAAGCGGAAACTCCGCCCGTTCAGCGCCGCATCGGCGAACAGGAACTTCTTGTCCGCCGTCGCACCCTTCTGCGCGATCCCCTTCTCAAACCGCGTCGCCCCCGCCAGCGCGGGCAGCCCCGCCCCGTGCGCCCGCCACACGCCCGCGTCGAAATCCACCTCGCCATCGGCCAGCGTCAGCACCCAGGCCGGCAGCGACCCGATCGCGCCGTCGCCCAGATCGCGGTCGACCCCGCCCAGCTCCAGCGTCTCCAGCCGCAGCCGCCCGCCCAGCATCACATTCTTCGCCTGAAAAATCGGATAGTCGGTCTGGCCCCAGGCGAGATTGAGCCGCCGGTTGCCGATCCGGTTGAGGCTCAGCGTCTCGGCAATGCCGTTGTTGATCAGCCCCATCTGCCCGCCCGTATCGAGCGCCAGCAGGAACGCACGCCCCCCGCCGAATGTCGCCTCCACCAGGACGCGGTCGTCGGTCAGCCGGATCGGCACGGTGACCGTGCCCTGCGCGCGCGCGCGCGTCGCTCCGCCCAGCACCGCCGCCGCAACGGCGCCGATCAACAATGGTCGTCGTGCGATGTTCATTGCCGATCTCCTTGAAGTAACGAGAGAAAGTGTCCCCCAGCTCGATGACGATAGCAAGACAGCAATCGCGCTTGCCCCGACTCGCGCCGTTCCCTACCTGTTCACAATGTCCGTACCCCAGCCTTCCGCCGACGATCCCCCCTATCTGCGCGGCCTCAACGCGCCACAGCGCGAAGCCGTGCTTACCGTCGATGGCCCCGTCCTCGTCCTCGCCGGCGCCGGGACCGGCAAGACCGCCGCGCTCACCGCGCGCCTCGCCCACCTGCTCTGGACCCGCCGCGCCTACCCGTCGGAGATCCTGTCGGTCACCTTCACCAACAAGGCCGCACGCGAGATGCGTGAGCGCGTCCGCCACCATGTCGGCGACGCGGTTGAGGGGATGCCGTGGCTCGGCACCTTCCACGCGATCGGCGCCAAGATGCTGCGCCGCCACGCCGAGTTGGTCGGGCTGCAGAGCAACTTCACCATCCTCGACACCGACGATCAGCTGCGCCTGATCAAGCAGCTGATCGTCGCCAACGACCTCGACGAAAAGCGCTGGCCCGCGCGCCAGCTCGGCGGGCTGATCGACGGGTGGAAGAACAAGGGGCTGACCCCCGCGATGCTCGACGCCGGCGAGTCCGAGCATTTCGCCAATGGCAAGGGCCAGGCGCTCTACCAGCAGTACCAGGACCGCCTGCGCGCGCTCAACGCCTGCGATTTCGGCGACCTGCTGCTCCACATGCTCACCATCCTGCGCACCCACCGCGACGTGCTGGCGCACTATCAGCAGCGCTTCCGCTACATCATGGTCGACGAGTATCAGGACACCAACAGCGTCCAGTATCTCTGGCTCCGCCTGCTGGCACAGGAGCGCAAGAATATCTGCTGCGTCGGCGACGATGACCAATCGATCTACAGCTGGCGCGGCGCGCAGGTCGAAAACATCCTGAAGTTCGAAAAGGACTTCCCCGGCGCAAAGGTCATCCGCCTCGAACAGAATTACCGGTCCACCCCGCACATCCTCGCCGCCGCCGGCGCGGTGATCGCCAACAACAGCGGCCGCCTCGGCAAGGAATTGTGGACCGAGATCGACGAGGGCGAAAAGGTCCGCGTGATCGGCGTATGGGACGGCCCGGAAGAAGCGCGCCGCGTCGGCGAGGAGATCGAAAGCGCCCGCATCCGCACCGGAAAATCGCTCGACGATTTCGCCATCCTCGTCCGCGCCCAGCACCAGACGCGTGAGTTCGAAGACCGCTTCATCGCCATCGGCCTGCCCTATCGCATCGTCGGCGGCTTCCGCTTCTACGAACGCGCCGAAATCCGCGACGCGCTTGCCTATCTCCGCCTGGTCCAGCAGCCCGCCGACGACCTCGCCTTTGAACGCATCGTCAACGTCCCCAAACGCGGCCTGGGCGATAAGGCGATCGCCAAGATCCACATGCTCGCACGCAGCGAGGGCATCCCCCTGCTCGTCGCCGCCGCGCGCATCCTCGACACCGACGAGCTGACGCCGCAGGCCCGCCGCGCGCTCGGCAGCTTCGTCGGCGACGTCGCCCGCTGGAGCCAGATGCTCCGCGCGCCCGTTCCCGAAGGCGAGGCACTGCCCGAAACCCGCATCGGCCACCTCCCCCACACGGAACTCGCCCAGATCATCCTCGACGAAAGCGGCTACACCGCGATGTGGCAGGCGGACCGCACCGCCGAAGCCGCCGGCCGCCTCGAAAACCTGTCCGAACTCGTCCGCGCGATGGAGGAGTATGAAACGCTCGGCGCGTTCCTCGAACACGTCTCACTCGTCATGGACAATGACGCCAGCGCCGATGAGCCCAAGGTCACGATCATGACCATCCACGCCGCCAAGGGCCTGGAATATGACACCGTCTTCCTCGTCGGCTGGGAGGAAGGCGTCTTCCCCAGCCAGCGCTCGCTGGACGAAGGCGGCCTCGCGTCCCTCGAAGAGGAACGCCGCCTCGCCTATGTCGCGATCACCCGCGCGCGCCGCCTCGCCACCATCTTCCACGCCGCCAACCGCCGCATCTACGGCCAATGGACCAGCAGCATCCCCAGCCGCTTCGTCGGCGAACTGCCCAAGGCGCATATCGAGGAGGAGAGCACGATGACCGGCGGCGCGTCGCTATGGCGTGCCAACTGGAGCGAACACACCGACCCCTTCGCCCATGTCGACCGCGGCACCGGCCGCGGCCCCGGCTGGCAACGCGCCGCCGCCCCCAGCTCAACCTTCACCACCGCCCCCAAGCGCGTGCTCGAAAACCGCGGCAGCGCGGTCAGCCTGGGCAACAAGGGCCGCGACGACCTCTCGCTAGGGATGCGCGTCTTCCACCAGAAGTTCGGCTATGGCGAAATCGTCGAGATCGAAGGCAACAAGCTGGAGATCGAGTTCGAGACGAGCGGGCGGAAACGGGTGATGGATAGCTTCGTGACCATCGACGCCTAAAAAAGCCCCTCCTCTTCAGGGGAGGGGGTGGGGTGGGGTGGCGAAGGCATGGCAACGCGAAGCGCCCTCAAGCGTCCCGCTCAAACACCCCGCGCAAGTCCCGCCCACCATAGGACAGGCCAACGACCCAGACCGTATCGTCGTTGACGAGGTAACCAATCACCACCCGTCGATCGAACGACAATGTCCGCAGTCCCGGCATCAGATCATCGCGCGGCGTTCCCCGAAAAGGGAACACGTCCAGCTTTCGGCAATGCCTGACAATCGAGGTGACGTAGCGTGCGCCGGCCTCCGGGTCGCCCTGCTCGCCGATATACAATTCGAGCGATTCCAGTTGGTCGATCGCATGATCGGTGAACTGGACGGTGTAGCTCTTCACTTGTCCGCCGAACGCTTCGCGCGACGCGACTCCAGTTCGAGCAACACCTCTTCGGGCGAGTAAAGCCGCTCCTTGCCCTCCCGCACCCGCTGCGCCGTCGGCACAACCTCCTCGCGAAGCCAACGCTCGACCTCGGCATCCCAGGCCGGATCATCCTCCCGCTCCGCCAGCGCCCGCAGCCCGTCCGCAACCACGTCACTCACGCTCGCATACTCCCCCGCACTGACCCGCGCCTCAACGGCGTCGGCCAGATCTTCGGGCAGTTCGATATCAAGGCGGCGGGTGGATTCCATCGGGGCCTCTCGCGATAGGCCGAGAGAATATGATGGAAGCTGGGTTGGTTCAAGCGCGTGCCTTCGGCAAGAGCCTTCTCCGCTCGCACGGCGCAGCATCAGAGTTGGGGCAGATGGAAGATAGATGCTATCCCAGACAGGCGTGGCCAGCCCTAAGAGCCCGCTGCAGCTTCCCGCGCCGCTTCTGCCTCAAAAAGCTTGAGGATGCCACGTGTAGCTGCACCAAAGTCGTGGAGTGTACGCACAAGTGATACAGCGCCTGAGCTCTCTGTTCTGATAGCCAATTCGACAGTTGGGACCAAATCAACGCTCCCTTCCTGTATCATTGAAACCCTGACATCCTCCCCTTCCTTTCTCCATCCTATAGACTGGATCCATCCGCTACCCTCTATCGAGAGCTCCGAAATGTGACGAGAGGCGACAATCAACTTGCGATGCTTATCCATAAGGTCAAGTTCGTGCATAAGATAGATATGATCGTGACCTCCCCTCCAAGGCTTTAAGCCGACGAGGATCGCCCGTTCGGGCTCAGTCAAATCCCGCATGTCTTTTCGCACGTTACCATCAGTCGTGAACAATTCCTCGCTCTGGCGAATAGGGAAGTAGGGCTTCCTGTTGGGTGGGGCCCCGTTGCGCTCAGAGAGTTCACAAATCAGAAAATCAAGTGCTGTCCGCTGTGCATGAATGATCGCGCCGATATGAGCTGTGAGGGCATCTGGTGCGGTGAAATTGTCTATGGCTGTCCTGACAAAGGGATGGTTTCTCCCATCCGGCCCCGGACCAACACAGAGTGTGCGTCTCGTGTTTTTCGCGACGAGATCGGCTTGCGCTGCCTCTACCGTCGGTATCTGCCCATCAGCCCAATCCAATTTGGCCAACGGTCCGCTTAAGTCCAAAGGTCGTTTTGTCATGCCCGAAACCCCCGAAACTTACTCAGACGCGGAAACCATGACTCGCCGCGAGGCGGTGCTGCGCAACATGCGCGCTACCCGCGCAACGCTAGCAACGAACGGTCGCTAGAACAAACCAAAAACAAACCACTTTCCTACAAGCCCCATCCCAGCACATAAACTGGCGGATGACCGACTCACCCACCCTGCCCGCCGCGTCTGACGAGGATGAAGCCATCCTCGCCTTCACGCCCGCACCCACCTGTGGCCGCGCCGATGGCTGGACTGCGCGCCGCCAAACGGACTTCATCCACGCGCTCGCCGTCATGGGCACCGTCACCCGCGCCTGCAAAGCCGTCGGTATGAGCCGCCAGACCGCCTACAAATTGCGCGAGCGGCCCGAGGCGGCCGACTTCGCCCGCGCATGGGATGCGGCGTTGATGATGGGCTATGATCGCCTGTTCAGCATGGCGATGGACCGCGCGCTTAACGGCGTCACCCGCCCCCGCCATTATCGCGGGCGTCAGATCGGCACGATCACCCGCCCCGATTTTCGCATGGCGATGGCGGCACTGGCCGAGCCTCCCGAAGTGCCTCAGCGCCACCGCAAACTGACAGAATGACGCGCGTTGCGCGGAACTTCGTCAGTTTCCCGCCGCCCCCGCGCCCCGCTCCACCCGCACCGCGCCAACCGCCCACAGCGCCCAAGCGATCAGCAACGGCTGCGCCAGCAAGCGCGGCACATGGTACCACGCCGACAGCCCCGTCCCACTCCCGCCCAGCCACGCAAGGTCGATCATCGCGTGCTGCACATTGGCCGGCCACACGCACAGGGCATAGAGCGCCAGCGCCCAGCCCGCCGCCAGTCGCCACTTCCGGGTCAACAGCGCGGCGGCACAGATCAGCTCGGCCGCGCCGGTGGTCAGCACCACCTCGCGCGCGTCCCATGGCACCCATGCCGGCACGATCCGCACCATCGCATCGGTGAACAGGAAATGCGCCACCCCCGCCGCCGCATAGAACAGCGCGAGCAGCCACCGCCCGATCCGCCGTCCTCGCGTCTCAGGCAGCTCGGCCCTCACGGCTACAGCGTCGCCGCCGCTGCGATGATCGGCACGAACTTCTCGGCGGTCAGGCTCGCCCCGCCGACCAGCGCGCCGTCGACATTGTCGACCGCCAGGATGCTCGCCGCGTTCGCCCCGGTCACCGACCCGCCATACAGGATGCGGATTGCCTCGGCCTTCTCCGCGCCGACCATCATGCCCAGCTTGGCGCGGGCGATGGCGTGGATCAGTTCGATCTCCTCCAGCGTCGGGGTCCTCCCGGTGCCGATCGCCCAGCGCGGTTCATAGGCCAGCGTGAACCAGCTGCCGTCCGCATCCTCGGGCACCGATTTCTCGATCTGCGCCTGCACCACCCGCTCGGCGCGGCCGGCATTGCGCTCCGCCTCGGTCTCACCGACGCACAGGATGACATTGAGGCCATGGCGATGCGCCGCTGCCGCCTTGGCCCAGGCGTCGTGGCTGGTCTCGTTCTGGTCCGCCCGCCGCTCACTATGCCCGACAATGGTCAGCGTGGCGCCGGCATCCTTAAGCATCGGGGCCGAGATGCATCCGGTATGCGCGCCACTGTCATGCTCATGGCAATCCTGCCCGCCAATCGGCATCCCGCCCGCGACCGCCACCGCCGGGGCGATCAGCGTCGCCGGGGGGCACAGCGCGACATCGACGCCAGGATGGTCAGCCGCAGCCTTGGCAATCGCCGCCACCTCGCCCAACGAATCGGTGACGCCGTTCATCTTCCAATTGCCCGCCACCAGCTTGCGCCGCATCCCGCTTCCCCTGATTGTCCACTATTGGACAGGGGCGATAGGCCGCACGGCGGGGCCGCACAAGCACCTTGCCGCGCCGCGCCGCCGTTGTCGCTTGATGCCCGTCGCCCCGCCCCCTAAAGCGGGCCCAATTCTTCCCATTTCAGCGGGTTTCCATGCTCACCAATTTCCGCCGCATCATCTTCTCGACCCCCGGCAAGATCGTTGCCCTGCTGCTGCTGGTGGCGCTCGGCGTCGGCTTTGCGATGATGGACGTGCAGAATCTGGGCGTGGGTGGCCCCTCGGCGAACGGCGCGCTGGTCCAGGTCGGCGACAAGAAGCTGACGCAGCAGGAAATGCAGGACCGCCTCCGCAATGCGCTGGAGCGCGTGCGTCAGCAGCAGCCAATGCTCGACATGGCGCAGTTCGTCCGCACCGGCGGGTTCGATCAGGTGCTGAACCAGGTGATCGACGGCATGGCGCTGGAGGAATATGCCGCCGAGCACGGCATGGTCGTGTCCCCCGCCGCGATCGACGGACAGATCGCGTCGATCCCGGCATTTCAGGGCTTCGACGGCAAGTTCAGCCAGCAGCGTTTCGACCAGTTTCTGTCCGAACAGCGGATCACCGCCGAACAGGTGCGCAGCGATATCCGCCGCGAAACCTTGGTCCAGTGGCTGATGGCCCCGATCGCCAACCCCGGCCAGGTCCCGGCGGAACTGGCGCTGCCCTATGCCTCGCTGATGCTGGAGCGGCGCAAGGGCTCGGTCGGCTATATCCCGATCGGCGCGATTGCTCCGGGCAATCCGCCGACGGAGGCGGAGCTTCAGGCTTATTACAAGAAGAATGTCGGCGGCTACACGCTGCCCGAGCGCCGCGTGGTCCGCTACGCCGTGATCACACCGGCACAGTTCGAGGCGGGTGCCAAGGCGACCGACGCGGAAATTGCCGCGGAGTATAAGAAGAGCGCGGCGCAATATGCCGCAACCACCCGCCGCAATCTGGCGCAGATCATCGTCGCCGATGAAAATGCGGCAAAGGGCATTGCAGCGAAGGTCAAGGCCGGCACGTCGATGGCCGACGCGGCCAAGGCGGCCGGGCTGCAGGCCTCGACCGTGCCCAATGCTGAGAAGGAAGCATTTGCCCGCGCCAGCAGCCCCGCCATCGCCAACGCCGCCTTTGCCGGTGCGCAGGGCGCGGTGGTCGGCCCGCTGCGCTCGCAGCTCGGCTGGCACATCGTCCGGGTCGAGGGGATCGAACAGGTCGCCGGCAAGTCGCTTGACGATGTCCGCGGCGAACTCGCCGAAACCATCGCCAAGACGAAGCTCGCCACGGCGCTGGCCGATCTGCGCGCCAAGATCGACAGCGAGATTGCCGGCAACGCGACCTTCGACGAAGTGGTCGCCGGATCGAAGCTGAAGGCCGAGACCAGCGCCCCGCTGTTCCCCGACGGTCGCGCAACGATTGGCGGTGAAGCTGCGCCCGACCCTGCGCTGGCGCAGATCGCCCAGGCTGGCTTTTCGATGGAAGCGACCGACGACCCGCAGCTGATCCCGCTGGGCAGTGAAGGTGCGTTTGCGCTGGTCAAGACCGACCGCGTGGTCGCCGCCGCCCCGCGGCCCCTCGCCGAAATCCGCCCGACCGTCGCCGACGATCTCGTTCGCAGCCGTCAGCTCGACGGCGCGCGCAAGGCCGCCAATGCGATCGTCGCAAAGCTCAGCAAGGGCATGCCGATCGCGCAGGCGATGAAGGAAAGCGGCCTCAACCTGCCCGCGATCCAGCCGCTCGACGCCTCGCGCGGCCAGCTCGCCCAGATGGGCGACCAGCTGCCCCCGCCGGTGCGCCTGATGTTCAGCATGGCTGAGAAAAAGGCCAAGGCGATCCCCGCACCCGAGCGCGGCGGCTTCTGGATCGTCCAGCTCGACGATATCGATGAGGGCAATGCCAAGGGCAACGCCGCGCTGATCGGCCAGACCCGCGGCCAGCTCGGCCAGCTGATCGGCAATGAATATGTCGAACAGTTCGCCGCCGCCGCGCGCAAGGCAGTGAAGGTCAAGCGCAACGAAGCTGCCATCGCCGCGCTGAAGGCGCAGCTGAGCGGTCAGGCGACGGGCGGCAATTGATCGCGATGCGCGGGGGGGGGATTGAGGGGCTCGATGCCGCCCGCGCGGCGCTTGCCGCCGGTCGGCCGGCGCTGATCTGGCGACGGCAACTGGCGGATACCGACACCCCGGTCGCCGCTGCGCTCAAGCTGATCGAGCCGGGCCGGGGCGACTTTCTGCTGGAATCGGTTGAGGGCGGCGCGGTGCGCGGCCGCCACAGCATGATCGGCCTCGCCCCCGATCTCGTCTTCCGCGCCCAGGGACAGGCGGCCGAGGTCAATTCGAACTGGCTCACCGACCGCGACGCCTTCGTCCCGGCGGATCGCGCGACAATGGATGCCTTCCGGGCGCTGGTGCAGTCGTGCCGCATCGACGTTCCGGCAGAATTGCCAAGAGCGCTGGCCTGCCTCGTCGGCTATTTCGGCTATGAGACGATCGGGCTGGTGGAAACGCTGCCCCGGGCCGCGAATGACGCACTCGGTTTGCCCGACATGATCTTCGTCCGGCCGACGGTCATCCTGATCTTCGACCGGCTGGCGGATTCGCTGTTCCTCGTCGCACCGGTCTGGCCCGATGCTGCGCGCGATCCGCAGCAACAGATCGACACCGCTGCCGAGCGGATCGAGGCCACCGCCGCACGCCTCGCTGCCGCTCCGCTCCCGCCCCGCGTCACGGCGGACCCGATGGATGTCGCACCGCAGCCGGTCGTCCCGGCCAGTGACTATGCCACCATGGTCGATCGGGCCCGGGAGTACATCACCGCAGGCGACATCTTCCAGGTCGTCCTCGCCCAGCGCTTCACCGCGCCCTTCACGCTCCCGCCGATCGAGCTGTACCGCGCGCTGCGCCGCGTGAACCCCTCGCCCTTTCTGTATTTCCTCGACCTGCCCGGCTTTGCGCTGACCGGATCGAGCCCGGAAATCCTCGTCCGCGTCCGCGACGACGAGGTGACGATCCGGCCGATCGCCGGGACGCGGCCGCGCGGCAAGGACGCCGCCGAAGACGTGGCCAACCGCGACAGCCTGCTCGCCGATGCCAAGGAACGCGCCGAGCATCTGATGCTGCTCGACCTTGGCCGCAACGATGTCGGCCGGGTGGCAGAGGCCGGATCGGTGAAGGTCACCGACAGCTACACCGTCGAATTCTACAGCCATGTCATGCACATCGTCTCAAATGTGGTGGGCAAACTGCGCCCCGATGCCGATGCGCTCGACGCCCTGTTCGCAGGCTTCCCCGCCGGAACCGTCAGCGGTGCGCCCAAGGTCCGCGCGTGCGAGATCATTGCCGAACTCGAGCGCGACCAGCGCGGTCCCTATGCCGGCGGCGTCGGCTATTTCTCGCCGGACGGATCGATGGATAGCTGCATCGTCCTGCGCACCGCGATCGTGAAGGACGGGACGATGCACGTCACCGCCGGCGCAGGCATCGTCGCCGACAGCGACCCGGCCTATGAACAGCGTGAATGCGAGGCGAAGGCCGGCGCACTCTTCGCCGCCGCACGCGAAGCCGTGACCCGCGCCGCCGAGCCCGGCTTTGGCCAGTAACTAGAGCCTATTCGGGCTGGCTAGAGGCATCGTGATTGCCCTGGCGTGTTCGCTGGCAAGGAGCGGGTCGCGGCGCGTAGCGGCGCTACGCGCAAGATCTGCGACGCAGACCAGCGGGCGCGCCAGGGCAACCCCGAAGGGGCGGGCGTCTTTTGGCGCATGGCGTCGTCCCTCGTCGGTCACGATGCTTTGGCATCGCTCCCTCCTCGCTCCTCGCCGCTTCCTCGTCCTTCTTCGCCTTCATCTCTGCCTTCCACTGCTGGAGCATCCGGATCGTACAGCCGCTCTGGCCATAGCTGCCGATTGGGCTGCAGCTGCCCGGCAGGGTAACGCGGTTGACCTCATCGACCAGTTCGGCACGGCGCACCCAGCTCGTTCCCTCCGGCCCCGGCTCGGTCTTGCGCAGCACCTTGGGAATGCGGAACGGGGAGTCGCCGGGGCGAGCACAGATCACCACCTCGTCCGGCCCGTCGGGCTTCGGGCATGACTCCTCGCCATACAGGAGCACGCTGCGCACCCGCTGTGGCGGTGCGCTGTCGGCGCCCCCCTGCTCCTGGGCCATCACAGGCGAAGCGGCCAGCGATGCGATGAGGAAGAGACGGATCATACTGGCCTCCTAAGACGATATGCCTGCTATCGCACATCGCCCGATTAAGCTGGGCTGAACCGCCACACCCACTCCGAACGGCATTTACCCGCGCCGGGTGAATTTGCAGCTTGCATTGAATTACCCAGTGAGGGTAAGGGCGCGGCATGACGACGTTAGCCGGTTCCAAAATCCGCCGCTTCCGCGAGGAACGCTCCATGTCCCGCGCCGCCTTTGGCGCGTGGTTCGACACGCCCGGATCGACCGTTCAGGGCTGGGAAGAGGACGGAAAACGCGCCTCTCCCGCCGTGCTCAACCAGATCGCGGCCAATGGCATTGCACATCATCAGGACTGGTATGTCCATGTCCGCAACCTGGAGCAGGCGATGGACTGGACCCCTGAAAGCTGGACGCGCGCCGAGGCACGGCAGCTGCCGATTTACCCCGACAGCGCCGCATTGACCGCCGCGACCGACACGCTGTCCAATTTCCCCCCGCTGGTGTTCGCCGGCGAGGCGCGCGCGCTGACGCAGGAGCTGGCCCGCGTGTCGCGCGGCGAGGCGTTTTTGCTGCAGGGCGGGGACTGTGCCGAGAGCTTTGCGGAGTTTCACCCGAACAACATTCGCGACACATTCCGTGTGATCCTGCAGATGGCGGTCGTGCTGACCTTCGCCTCGAAACTGCCGACCGTGAAAGTCGGCCGGATGGCGGGCCAGTTCGCCAAGCCGCGTTCGGCGGATACCGAGACGATCGATGGGGTGGAACTGCCGAGCTATCGCGGCGACAACGTCAACGACATCGCCTTCACCCCCGAAGCGCGCATCCCCGACCCGCAGCGGATGATCCGCGGCTATACCCAGTCGGCCGCGACGCTGAACCTGCTGCGCGCCTTCGCCAGCGGCGGTTATGCCAATCTGCATCAGGTGCATAAATGGACGCTCGACTTCATGGGCCGCAGCCCGTGGGCCGACAAGTTCGCCGATGTCGCCGATCGTATCGGCGAGGCGCTGGACTTCATGGAGGCGTGCGGGATCAACCCGGAAACCGTGCCCCAGCTCAAGCGCACCGATTTCTACACCAGCCACGAAGCGCTGCTGCTCCCGTACGAGCAGGCGCTGACGCGACAGGACAGCCTGACCGGCGACTGGTACGATACCAGCGCGCATTTCCTGTGGATCGGTGACCGCACCCGCTTCGACGGATCGGCGCATGTCGAATTCCTGCGCGGCATCGGCAACCCGATCGGAATGAAATGCGGCCCGAGCCTGGAGCCCGACGCGCTGCTGCGCCTGCTCGACACGCTCAACCCGGCGCGCACCCCGGGCCGGATGACGCTGATCACCCGCTATGGCCATGACAAGATTGAGGACGGCCTGCCCAAGCTGATCCGCGCGGTGAAGCGCGAGGGGCATCCGGTGGTGTGGAGCTGCGACCCGATGCACGGCAACGTCATCAAGGCCGCAAACGGCTACAAGACGCGCCCGTTCGATCGCATCCTCGCCGAAGTACGCGGCTTCTTCGCCGTTCACCGCGCCGAGGGGACCTATGCCGGCGGCATCCATGCCGAGATGACCGGGCAGAATGTCACCGAATGCACCGGCGGCATGATCGACGTGAGCGAGCATGACCTCGCCGATCGCTATCACACCCATTGCGACCCGCGCCTCAACGCGGGCCAGAGCCTGGAACTCGCCTTCCTGCTCGCGGAAATGCTCAACGAGGAGATGAGCGAGCGGCGCAAGGCAGCCTAGTCCGTCGCGCGCGGCGAAAGTGCCAGAGGGCCTGTAAGCCGGGTTCTGTCCACGCGGCCCTTTCCCCGAAGGGAGGTGCGCGCGATAGGCGACCATTCCTCTAGGCCCGCATTTGCATGGGGGCTCAAGCAATCAACCCGGACCGCGGGGCGGAACTCCCCATGCGCGGTCCCTATTCGATCTTGCTCCCGGTGGGGTTTGCCGTGCCGCTTCCGTTGCCGGTCGCGCGGTGCGCTCTTGCCGCACCCTTTCACCCTTGTCCTTACCCCGAGGGGCAGTGGACGGTCTGCTCTCTGTGGCACTTTCCCTGACCCCGGCGAACCGGGACCGCCGGGCGTTACCCGGCACCGTGTTTCCGTGGAGCCCGGACTTTCCTCGGTGCATCTGCATGCAACGCGGCCGCCCGGCCCTCTGGCGCTGCGAGCGATAGGCTCAATCGGGCGGTCGTGCAAATGCCGAGCGGGCGGCTGGCCACCACGACAGCCAGAGTTCCACCGCCAGCAGCGGCAGGACGAAGCTGAGCCAGCCCCGCGTCGCGGCGCGCAGTTCCGCATTCTCGACGAATCCGAGCAATACGCCGTCCCCAACCGCCATCATCCGCACCCAGACGAACGACAGCGCGATCGCGGTCGCGCGGATGACGAAGGCGCGGTGCAGGTCGAACCGCCGCCGTCGCGCCGCCTGCCACGCGATTAGTACGAAACCGATCCACACCGCTGCGAACAACGTCAGCGGCACCTGCGTCTCCTGCGCCGCAATCGTACTGCCGAGATGCAGTGCGAACAGGCCAGCCAGCATGGACGCGCCGAGATAGACGCGACCCAGCGCGCGGTGCAGCCATGGCCAGCGGGCGCGCACCGACGCGGCGAACTGGATCGGCGCGATCAGCAACACGGGAATTGCCAGTGCGACATGCGCAAAATACCAGACGCGACGTCCCCATAGCGTCTCGCCCGTCGGTGCTTCGCGCGATGCGATGAAGGCGAACGAGTCGGTCAGGAACCAGGCGGCGGCAACAGCGACGATCAGCCAGAACGCTGACCAGCCCCATCGCCGCGCGGCGATCACCTTTTGTCCGCGCCCTTGACCGTCGCGGGCAGGCGATAGCGTGCATCGTCGATCGCCACCTCGATCGCATCCTTATCGATGATCGTCACGGTTGCGGCCTGCGCACCGTCGGCGGCGATCACGCCGCGCCCGTCGCGGGTGACGCGCAGCCGGTGGAACCCGCCATCGGGGTGGCGGACGGTCAGGATCAGCCCGTCCTGCGTCTGCGCGCGGTCGATCGTGCAGCGCGTCGAAAAATCATCGCCCCCGCCCAGCGCACAGGGGATGCGGCCTTCGGCTTCATCACGCGCCGCCTGTGCGCGCGCATCTTCGGCATGATCCGCCTTGGTCTTGACCGGACCTGGATCGCAGGCGGAGAGCGCGAGCAGCGCTGCCGCCCCCAAAATTCTAGATATCCGCAAAGACATGCGTTTCGGACTTCGCCCCCGGATGCGTTACCGCGCCCTTATAGGCAGGTCCGACAGTCTGCGCATAGCGCCACAGCGCGCCCGACTGATAGTCGTTGGTGCGCGGCTGCCAGCGCGCGCGGCGCTCCGCCAGCACATCGTCCGCGACGAGCAGGTCGATCGTCCCCGCCTCCGCATCGATACGGATCGTGTCGCCATCCCCGACCAGAGCGATCGGCCCACCCTCGGCCGCTTCCGGCCCGACATGGCCGATGCAGAAGCCGCGCGTCGCACCCGAAAAGCGCCCGTCGGTGATCAACGCAATTTTCTCGCCCATCCCCAGGCCATAGAGCGCAGCGGTGGTCGACAGCATCTCGCGCATGCCCGGCCCGCCCTTTGGCCCTTCGTAGCGGATGACGACAACCTCGCCCTCCTGGATCGACCGCGCTTCGACGGCGGCGAAAGCGTCTTCCTCGCAATCGAAGCAGCGCGCCGGTCCCTCGAACTGCAGCCGCGCCATCCCGGCGACCTTCACGATCGCGCCATTGGGGGCGAGGCTGCCGCGCAGTCCGACCACGCCGCCGGTCGGCGTGATCGGCGTCTTGACGTCATAGATGACCTTCTGGTCCGGGTTCCACGTCACCTGATCGATATTCTCGCCCAGCGTCTTGCCGGTCACGGTCATGCACTCACCATGGAGCAGGCCGTTCGCGAGCATCGTTTTCATGAGCATGTACACGCCGCCAGCCTCGTACATGTCCTTGGCGACATACTTCCCACCCGGCTTCAGGTCAGCGATGTAGGGTGTTGATTTAAAGGCATCTGCGACATCGAACAGGTCAAACTCAATACCCGCTTCATGCGCCATCGCCGGCAGGTGCAGCGCCGCGTTGGTGGATCCACCGGTTGCCGCCACAACGCGCGCGGCATTAATGAAGGCCTCGCGCGTGCAAATGTCGCGCGGGCGCAAATTGCGCTCGATCAGGTCCATCACCTGGTATCCGGCGGCAATCGCGATCTGCTCGCGGCTGCTATAGGGAGCAGGGACCATGTTGCTGTTGGGCAGCGACAGGCCGATCGTCTCGCCGACACAGGCCATGGTGTTGGCGGTGAACTGGCCGCCGCACGCGCCATGACCGGGGCATGCGACCTTTTCCATCGCGTGCACTTCGCTGATCGGGCAATTGCCCGCAGCGAAACGGCCGACGACTTCGAACACGTCGACGACGGTGATGTCCTTTTCATGGAAGCGGCCTGGCAGGATCGATCCGCCATAGACGAAGATCGACGGGATATTGAGGCGCAGCATCGCCATCATCATCCCCGGCAGCGACTTGTCGCATCCGGCAAAGCCGACCAGCGCGTCATAGCAATGGCCGCGCACGCTGAGCTCGACCGAGTCGGCAATGACCTCGCGGCTGACCAGCGAGGATTTCATCCCTTGATGCCCCATCGCGATGCCGTCGGTCACGGTGATGGTGTTGAACCGGCGCGGCATCCCGCCATTGTCGCTCACGCCCTTGCGCGCAGCATCGGCCTGCGCGTCGAGCGTGGTGTTGCACGGCGCGCTGTCATTGCCCGCACTGGCGAGCGCTACGAACGGGCGGGCGATCTCTTCCTCGCTCAGGCCCATGGCGTAATAATAGCTGCGGTGCGGCGCGCGCTCCGGCCCGACAGAGACATGGCGCGAAGGCAGGCGGGACTTGTCGAAACGGTTGGTCATGCCGCGCCTATGTCGCCGCAGCCGGCCCCTGCGCAAGATGATCGCGCACGAATGTTACCAAATTCGCGAGAATTTCGCACCAACGCGCCGCGCCCGCCGGGTCGGAGATGCGATCGTTACGGATTTCGATGCCCAGATAGGGGGTTCCCGTGCCCTCGGCGTGTCGGTTCATCGTCGCGTTGAGCAAGCGGCCCGAATAGGGCTCGTTGTCGCCCGTCATAATGCCCTGCCCGGTCAGCCAGTCGATCGCCGGGCGCGCCGCACGCGCGTCGCGATTGTAGAGGATGCCCGCTTCCCACGGACGGGGTGCGGCAATGCCGCTTTCCAGCGCGGGAGTGAAGCTGTGCACCGAGACGATCAGCCCGGGGCGTTGGTCCCGCACCTGTGCGGCAATGGCGCGATGATAGGGGGCGTGGAAACGCGCAATCCGTTCGGCACGATCCACGCCGTCATTGCCCGGAATTGCGTGTCCGTCGCTGGCGTGTGGGATCAGGCCGAGCGCATCGACCTCCCGATTCAAGTCGATAACCAGCCGTGAGACGGTGGCGAGGATCGCGGGCGCCCCCAAGCGCGTCGCCAACCCACGGCTGACCGCCCCCGCGCCGATGTCGATCGCGATATGCTTGTCGAGCAGGGCCGGGTCGATGCCGAGATCGATATCGTCGGGCACATGGTTGCTGGCGTGATCGCACAGGATCAGGACTTCGGCGCTGCCCGCGATCCGCTCGACCACGCTCACCGTTTGCCTCCGAGAAATGCGTCGAGCCGCTGGGCAAAGCCGGGCGAGCCGAACGCGTCTTCGAACGCCTGATCATGCTCTGCGGCGGCGGGATCGCGCAGGATCGATTTGAGCAGGCGCACCGCGTCGGGATCGTTTGCACCGATGGTTGCCGCCATCGTCCGAGCCTGCTCGGCAGCATCAGCCACGCGCCACTGGACCAATCCAATCCGCGCAGCCTCATCCGCATCGATCCGGTCGCCGGTGAACAACATCCGCGCCGCCTGCCCCGCTCCAACCCGCGCGCGCAACCGCGCGACATCGCTCGCGGGATAGCCGATGCCGAGCTTCGCCGGCGTCGTTGCAAAATGCGCCGCATCCCCCGCCACCGCGATATCGCACGCCAGCGTCAGCGCGACCGCCGCGCCGAAGCAGCCGCCATCGACCGCCGCAATTACCGGAATCGGCAGTGCTGCCAGCGCCTCGATACCGTGCGCCATCGCGAGCCGGAAACGGGCGCGCTGTGCCGGATCGGCGACCAAAGCCGCAAATTCGGAGAGGTCCGCCCCGGCAGAAAAAATACCCGGCATCGCGGACTCGACGACCAGCACACGCGTGTCGCTTTTTGCGACCGACGCCGCTGCATCGGCAATCGCGTCCCATGCTGCGATCGGCAGCGCATTCCGCGCGCCGCCCCGGTCGAGCGTGAGCAGCGCAACTTCATCATCGAACTGAAGCCGGATCATCGGCGCCCCGTGGGGCGAGGATGGCGCCCGTCCGAAGACGGGGGCCACCCACGGGCGTCTCGCTCCCGGCGCATGACCCGCAGGGAAGCCTCAGCAAGAACGGGGCCAGTCGCCCGCCCCCTCCTGCGCGCACTGGTTCGGGATTCGGGCAGTCCCATTATGGCGCAGCAACGTGTCACGACAGCACCGTTTCGAGACACCACCAGCCCGAGTGCTCGTCCGCCACCCGAGCGGCGGCGGTCCGGCATGAAGCTGCGTCAGCGAAGGTAGCAAAGCACGTCGCACCCGACCCCGACATGCGGCACAATTGCGCGCCCGGCTGAGCCGCGAGCCACGCGACCGCATCCGCGATTGCCGGAGCGACCGCCAACGCGGGCGGATACAGGTCGTTGCGCCCCGCTTCAGCCCGTTCGAGCAGCGCGCCAGCCGCCGGGATCGCCCCCCGGTCCACCTGATCCCACGCCCGGAACACCGCCCCGGTCGAAACCGCGACGCCCGGGTTGACCAGCAATACCGGCACCCCCGGCGCACCGTCGATCCACTCCAGCTGCTCACCCCGCCCGGTTCCGACCGCTGTCCGCCCGTAAAGGCACGCCGGAACGTCCGACCCGAGTGCATCCGCAACTGCGAACAATCGCGGATCGTCGATTGCCACACCCGCACGCCGCGCCAGCAGCCGCAGCGTCGCCGCCGCATCCGCCGATCCACCGCCGAGCCCCGACGCCACCGGCAGCCTTTTGTCGAGCGTGATCCGCCCCGGCATCGCCACCCCGAACGCCGCGCCGAACGCATCGCGCGCGCGCGTAACCAGATTATCGCCCTCGCCCGCCAGCGCCGCCCCAAACGGTCCCTCGACCGCAAAGCCCTCGCCTTCCGGGTCGAGCCGCACGACATCACCGTCGCGCACGAACGCGAACAGCGTCTCCAGCTCATGATAGCCATCATCCCGCCGCCGCCGCACGTGCAGCGCCAGGTTGAGCTTGGCCGGAGCGGGCTCGATCAGGATCAGTTTGCCGCCATCCTCTGCACGACGCCATCGGCCAGCTTGGTCGCCAGCCGCGCCTTTTGCGCATCATCGGCATAGATCGACGCCGCGCGCCAGGCGTAGCGCGCCTCGAACCGTCGCCCGGCACGCCAATAAGCGTCGCCCAGATGCTCGTTGATCGTCACGCTGCCCGGCTGCCCCTGCGCCGCCTGTTCCAGCAGCGGCAGCGCGCGGGCGATATCGCCGCTGCGATAATAGCCCCAGCCAAGCGAGTCGGTGATGGCCGGGTCGTCCGGACGTAGCCGGTTGGCCCGTTCCAGCAGCGCGACCGCCGAAGTCAGATTCTCGCCCCGCTCGACCTGCGCATAGCCCAGATAGTTGAGCGCCACCGGCTCGTCGGGTGCCAGCTCCACCGCCTTGCGCAGATGGGGAAGCGCTCCGGCCCAGTCCCCCGATCGCTCCAGCGCGCCGCCGAGCTGCAAATGGTGGATCCAGGTCGCCGCCGCGCCCGCCCGCGCGAGCGCCTCGGCATAGAGCCGCGCGGCCTCGCCATCACGCCCCTGATCGGACAGCAGGTCGGCATAGCGGCGGATGTCGCGCTGGCTCGCTCCTTTCGCGCTCGCCAGCGCTTGGGCCAATGCCAGCGCCTGTGCCGGGTCACCCTGTTTGCGGCGCAGCTCGATCCGCTCGGCCACCGCCGCGCTGTAGAACGGGCTGTCCGGCCGGATCGTGCCCAGTACCAGCTGCGCCCGGTCGAGCGCGCCCTCTTCGCCCAGCGCAGCTGCGAGCAACAGGCGCGCGCGATCGTCGCCGGGATCGAGCGACAGCGCCGATCGCGTCAGCAGGATTGCGAGCGTCTGCGTTTCCTGCCCCTGCAGATCGGCGGCAAGGCGGGTCAGCAGCCGGCTGGTCCCGAACGCCGCGCCGGGTCGCGCCGCGACCAGCCCGTCGCGCAGCCCGGTCATCGTGGTGTCCTCCCCGGCAAGGATGTCACGCGCCGCACGCCGGTCGCCGATGCCCGCCAACAGGCTTGCCGCGTTCCAGCGCAGGTCGATGCTGCCCGGATCGGCACCCAACGCCGCCCGCAAGGCGGCAACCCCTTCATCCCGACGGTTCGACGCGAGCAACAGCAGCGCGCGATGCTCGGCAATGTAACGGCGGCTCAGCCCGCTCTCAGTGGCGCCCTCGAGGATCGGGAAGGGATCGACCCCACGGTCAAACGCCAGCCAGGCACGCAGCACCGGAGTCAGAAAGTCGAGCGGCCCCGCCCCGATCCGGCCGAGCGCATCGTCGGCGGCGACCCTGTTCTTTGTCCGCACCGCATCGGCAAAGGCGAGGAGCGCGGTGTCCGGCGGCGCAACGTCGGACCGCACCAACACTGCGGCGGCCCGCCGCGCCAGCGCCAGATCGCCCGCCGCCAGCGCGTTGCGATAGGCGCGGATCGCCACGACTTCGTCGCCCGGCGCCGCCGTCAGTGCCGCGG
>VYKW01000179.1_pt1 | contig 27462 bp, 24 predicted proteins | sample 5114451 | NCBI WGS metagenome assembly VYKW01 (sample SAMN12291784, study PRJNA351875) | freshwater metagenome | isolation source: freshwater lake | place: USA: Michigan, Gull Lake | collected 2013-08-08
ACGTCGGCGATGTTGGCCGAGACCTGCTGCGTGCCATGGGCGGCCTGCTGCACGTTGCGGGAGATTTCCTGGGTCGCCGCGCCCTGCTCTTCCACCGCCGCCGCGATGGTCGAGGAGATCTCCGACAGCTTCTCGATCGTCGCCGAGATCTCCTTGATCGCGCTGACCGACTCCTGGGTCGCCACCTGGATGCTCGAGATCTGCTGACCGATTTCACCGGTCGCCTTGGCGGTCTGCTCGGCCAGCGCCTTCACCTCGGAGGCGACCACCGCAAAGCCGCGGCCGGCCTCACCGGCGCGCGCCGCCTCGATGGTGGCGTTGAGCGCCAGCAGGTTGGTCTGGCCGGCAATGGTGTTGATCAGTTCGACGACGTCGCCGATGCGGGTTGCCGCCTTCGACAGCTCGCTCACGCGACCCGTGGTGGTGCGGGCCTGGCCGACGGCCTCATTGGCGATCCGCGCGGATTCCTGCACCTGACGGCTGATCTCAGTCACCGAGGATGCCATCTGCTCGGTCGCCGAGGCGACCGACTGCACGTTGGTCGTCGCTTCTTCGGAGGCCGTGGCAACGGCCGTCGTCAGGCCTTGCGAGCGTGTCGCCGCCTGGGTCAACGTGGTCGCAGACTGCTCGAGCTGGCCGGACGCGGCCGATACGGTGTTCACGATCTCGCCGACCGCCGCCTCGAATTGCTGCGCGAGGCGCTGCATGTCGGCCTTGCGCTGGCGCTCAGCCATCGCGTCCTGCGCGTTCTTGGCCTCGGCCTCGGCGCGCGCCTGCTCCTCGGCGTTGCCGCGGATCACGGTGACGGTCTTGGCGAGATCGCCGATCTCGTCGCCGCGCGAGGCGCCGGGGATGACAATGTCGAGCCGCCCACGCGCCATCTCGCCGAGCGCCGCATTCAGCCGGGTCAACGGCCGCGCGATACCGAGGAACGAGAAGACCACCGATGAGATCACCGAGAGCAGCACCGCCAGCCCGACGATCTGCGTGATGCGGCTTGCCTGCGCCGCCACCTCGTCGGCATCATATCGGGCGCTGGCATTGCGGGCGCGGGCATCCTGGATGGACGCCGTCATCAGCTCGCTCGCCTCGCCGAGATAAACCAAAGTGCGGTCGCGCAGCAGCGCCTCCTTGATCCCTTCGATCTTGACGACCTCGTCATTGGCGGCGACGAAGTCCGATGCGATGCCGTTGAGCCTGGTGATCGCGGCCTGGATCTCGCGATCGTCGGCGAGCATGCGGGCGTCGGTCAGCGAGCTCTTCAGGATCGGCACCGTCTGCTTCAGCTGGGTAATCGCGCCGGCATCGCCGGTGACGCCGAACCGCCAGGCCTGCGAACGCATGAAGTTCAGCTTGGCATCGGCGGCATGCAGCTGCCGCTCGACGCGCTCACGAAACGCCAGGTTCGGCAGGGTCGGCGAGCCCAGGATGGCCTGAAGTCCCTTGCTCCATTCGGCAGACACCGCGCCGCGCTTGTCGATCTGCAGCAGCAGCGCCTGTTGGGCCTGCGCCAGCTCGACCGCGCCGGCGGCATAGCTCTTCATCAGTTCCTTCAGCCGGGTCAGCCGGTTGCGGTTCTCGGCGGTGCTGACATTGGCCAGCGCCCCATCGATATCCGTGACCATGCCGGTGGAGAACTGCTGGATCTCGGCGGCCGCCTTCTCGGCATCGGCCGGCACCCGCGCCAGCCGGGCCGAGCGCCCCGCAAGCTGGGTCTGCTGCATGTTGATGCTGGCGGACATGACGCTCTCGACCACACGCCGCGCACGCTCGGCCCGCTGATTGGCCGCACTGACCGCACTCTCGGCCATCATCTGATTTACGATCATACCGACCGCGAGAGTGGCGCCGATGGCGCCGGCGAGCCCGAGTTTGTAGCCGATCCGATTCAGTTTCATTGCCCTACCCACAGAAGGACCATCACGCCGCGGTCCATCCTGAAGGTATAGAGGTGAGGTCCATAGAGACCGTTAATTTACGGGTGTCGGCGTGCATTACACGTGAAAAACTTCTGCTTTTTCTGTGTGCGTTCCGGCGCTTAAGGCGGCAACCCGGCGTTCGCACGCCGCCGGCCGGCGCACGAAGGATGCAGATGATGAAATCGGGATCAGCGCGCGGTCGCCGAACGGCTAGCGCATCAGCCCGAGCGCTTCGGCAAAGAACTGCGGTCCGCCGAAATTGCCGGACTTCAGCGCCAGCAGCATGTCGCCGGCCTCCGCGCCGATCGCGCGCAGCACGGGCACGCCGGCGGCGATCTCCGGACCCACCAGGAAGCCGGGAATCCTGAGCCGATCAACGACCGCGCCGGAGGTCTCGCCCCCGGCGACAATCAACCGCCGCACCCCCGCCCCGATCAGCCCCTCGGCGAGATCGGCCATGGCCTGCTCGATGGCGTGTCCCGCCGCCTCGCGGCCGTGCCTGGCCTGGAGGGCGCTGACCTGATCCGGCGTGGCGCTGGAGGCGATCAGCACCGGACCACGGCCGATCCGCTCACCCGCCCAGACCATCGCCCGCTGCGCTTCATCCGGACCGGCGACCAGAGCCGCCGCATCGAGATGCAGCACCGGCATGATCGTCTCGGCCTGCGCGATCTGCTGCAGCGTCGCCTGCGAGCAGCTGCCGGCGAGGCAGGCCGCCATGCCGCCGACCGGCGCATCTTCGTGATGGGTCAGGCCGTGAGAATGCGCCTGCCCGGCCGCAACGAGGGCACGCGCCAGGCCGAGCCCGATCCCGGAGGCGCCGACCGAGACTTTGCTCTTCAATGCAGCCGCGCCGATGGCGGTCAGGTCGGCATCGAACACAGCATCGATGATCGCCGCGCCAAAATCCTGCCCGGCCAGCTCCTGCAGGCGGTGACCGATCGCCTCCGGCCCGTGCACGACGGTGGCGAGATCGACCAGGCCGATCCTCCTCCGGCTCTGGCGGCCGAGCACACGCACCAGATTGGCATCGTGCATCGGGTTGAGCGGGTGATCCTTCAGCGGGCTCTCATTGAGCGGCACGGCGCCGACGAACAGGTTGCCCTGATAGACGGTACGTTTCGTCTCCGGGAAAGCCGGCGTCACCAGCACGATCGGATCGCCGGCATCGCCGGCCAGCGCATCCATCACCGGGCCGATATTGCCGGCATCGGTGGAATCGAAGGTCGAGCAGATCTTGAACAAGACATGCTCAGCGCCGCGTGCACGCAGCCATCTGTCCGCCTCGCGCGACCGCGCCACCGCCTGCGAGGCCTCGATCGAGCGGCTCTTGAGCGAGACCACGACGGCATCGACCTCGGGCAGCGCAAGGTCGGAGGCCGGCACGCCGATGGTCTGCACCGTGCGCAGGCCGGCGCGCGTCAGGGTGTTGGCGAGGTCGGAGGCGCCAGTGTAGTCGTCGGCGATGCAGCCGAGCTTCAGGCTCATGGCTTCACTCCCCTGTAGGGGGCGAACCATCCAAGCCCGTCCTCGGTGCGGCCGCGCGGATTGTACTCGCAGCCGACGAAGCCGGCATAGCCGAGCCGGTCGAGCTCTTTGAACAGGAACGGATAGTTCAGCTCCTCGCCATCCGGCTCGTTGCGCGAGGGAATGCTGGCGATCTGGACGTGGCCGGTGATATCCATCATCTCGCGCAGCCGCATCGTGACGTCGCCATGGATGATCTGGCAGTGATAGATGTCGAATTGCAGCTTCAGGTTCGGAATCTTGAGCTCGCGGATGAGATCGCGGGCGAAACCGAAATCGTTGAGGAAATAGCCGGGCACGTTGCGTGGATTGATCGGCTCGATCACGACGTCGAGGCCGTTGGGTGCGAAGAACTCGGCAGCCCAGGCCACGGACTTGTAGTAGGCCTCCACCGCCTTCGCATCATGACGATCGGCAATGCCGGCCATCAGATGCAGCCGCTTCACGCCGGTCGCCTTGGCATAAGGCAGCGCTGTTTCCAGGCTCGCCTTGAGATCGTCGAAGCGTTCCGGCAGCGCGGCAAAGCCCTTCTCGCCGGCGTCCCAATGGCCCGGCGGAAGATTGAACAGCGCCTGGGTCAGGCCGTTGTCGCGCAGCCTTTTGCCGACCTCCTCGGCCGGATGATCATAGGGAAACAGGAATTCGACCGCGGTGAAGCCGGCCTTCGCGGCGGCCGCGAAGCGGTCGAGGAATGGATGCTCGGTGAACATCATCGAGAGATTGGCGGCGAAACGGGGCATGGCGCGAGCTCGTTGAAAGGCAGTTAGTTGGATTGGCCAGGCAGCTTGGTGCCGGTGACCTGCGCATACATCCGCGCCACCGAGGCATCATCGTCGCGGCCCATGCCGGCGGCCGATGTCATCAGGAACATCTGCAGCGCCGCGGCCGAGACCGGCACCGGGAAGCGGTGGTTGCGTGCCATGTCCTGGATGATGCCGAGGTCCTTGACGAAGATCTCGACCGCGCTGCGCGGCGTGTAGTCGCCATCGAGCACGTGCGGCATGCGGTTCTCGAACATCCAGGAATTGCCGGCCGAGGCGGTGATGACCTCGTAGACCTTGCGGATGTCGAGGCCCTGCTTGGCGGCGAAGGCAATCGCCTCGCTGGCGGCTGCGATGTGCACGCCGGCGAGCAACTGGTTGATCATCTTGAACGCGGCGCCCTGGCCCGCGGCATCGCCGAGCTCATAGAGCTTGGCGGCCATCGCGTCGAGCGCCGGCCGCGCCCTGGCGAAGGCCGCCGGGCTACCCGAGGCCAGGATGGTCAATTCGCCTTGCGCAGCACGCTGCGCGCCGCCGGAGATCGGCGCATCGAGATAGTGCCGGCCGGTGGCTTCGAGCTGTTTGGCGAGGCGACGCGCGACATCCGGGTCCATGGTCGCGGAGGAGACGAACACGGCGTCCTTCGGCATGGTCTCGGCCACGCCGCCGGGGCCGAACAGAATGGCCTCGGTCTGCGCCGCATTGACGACGACGCTGACGACGATGTCCGCGCCTGCTGCGGCCTCAGCCGGGCTGTTCGCGCCCTTGCCGCCATCGGCGACGAACCGCGCCACGGCATCGGCCGAAACGTCGCATCCGGTCACCGCGAAGCCGGCGCGCTTGAGCGAGGTCGCCATGCCATATCCCATGGAGCCGAGCCCGATCACGGCGACGTTCAATTGCGATGGCTGCGGCATGCGGCAAATCCTCGAAGCGTTTCCTAAACCTGTCCGGTTGACCCGGCTGGTCCCTGGGTATCACGGCTTGGCCACGCTGCCAAAGCGTGAGACAAAGCGGCAAGAGGTGAGGAACGAGGAAAGACCCGTGGCGGATACTGCGATTCGCGAGACCATCTGCCGGTTCGGCCGCTCGCTGTTCGAGCGCGGGCTGACACCGGGCTCGTCCGGCAACATCAGCGTGCGGCTCGACGATGGCGGCTGGCTGGTGACGCCGACCAATGCCTCGCTCGGCTTCCTCGATCCCGACAAGCTCTCGCGGCTCGATGCCAACGGCAGGCTGATGTCGGGCGACGCGCCGACCAAGGAGGTGCCGCTGCACACGGCGCTTTACCAGACCCGCGCCGCCGCCCGCGCCGTGGTGCATCTGCACTCGACGCATTCGGTGGCAATCTCGATGCTGCCGGAGATCGATCCGCTGATGGCGCTGCCGCCGCTGACACCTTATTATTTGATGCGCTGCGGCCAGACGGCGCTGGTGCCCTATCATCGCCCCGGGGATCCGGCCGTCGCCGACGCGATCAAGGGCCTCGCCGGCCAATACGCCTCGGTGCTGCTCGCCAATCACGGGCCGGTGGTGTCCGGCGACACGCTGGAGGCGGCGGTGTTCGCGATGGAGGAGTTGGAGGAGACCGCCAAACTCTATCTGCTGCTGCGCGGGCTCAATCCGCGGCATCTGTCGCCGCAGCAGGTCGACGATCTGGTGAAGGTGTTCGGCCTCACCCTGCCCGATCACACTGATCATCACTGATCGACCCGGCCCGGTGGACGCACATGCAGTACCCTGCACCATCGCCCGCCGAGATCGAAGCGGCCGCCCGCGTATTGTTCGAGGAGGCGCGCTTCTATCGCTGGTTTCCGATCACGACCGAGTCCTACGAGATCTTCGCCGAATCCGATCGGATCGGGGTCGCCGAATTGCGCGGCATCGCTGAACGCATGCTGATGGCGGCCGCCCAGGCCAAATTGCGCGCGGTGCTGCGCTAGCCGAGCCAGGCCTGCGCCGCCATGTCGCTCGCCGTTCCGCCTTGCCTCCGGATAGCAATAATGCCTAATGTTGAGGCAGAACATGGCTGCGCAGGCCATCAGCGGCCGCTCGATCGATAGGCAGATGCCGGCACTGCCGCCCTTTTGCGGTGCGGGAGCGCGTTCGGATCTTCCACCATCAATTGCAGCGGCGTCCGCTCCACACGCCTGATGCACAGACGGGAACGGACAAAGTGCCTCCACACCGCCGTGGTTGCAGCTGTTTTCCTGGGTCTTTGCTCGGCGCGCGGGTCGCCGCAGCCGGGGCGCACGGCTCGTGCGCGCCAATTGCATACGCATCGCGGGCTGAGCGCACTCTTTATGCACCGCGCAACGCGGGCGCCGATCCCTTGGCATATCCGTTGCAGACACCACGCCGTCGGGAGCCGGGCGCCCGACCGTGCGGACGATGACTCATGCCCGGTTCTTGCTGACGACAGGCGATATGGAGGGCGGATGGCGGCGGGCGCGAGCTTGGAACTGGTGAAGGTGACGAAGATGTACGGTCACGTCACCGCCGTCGACGCGATCGACCTGCGGATTCCCGCCGGCTCCTATTGCTGCCTGCTCGGCCCGTCCGGCTGCGGCAAGACCTCGACCTTGCGCATGATCGCCGGCCACGAATCCGCGACCTCCGGCGACATCATCGTCGGCGCCAAGAATGTCACCGAGCTGCCGCCCGCCGGGCGCGGCACCGCGATGATGTTCCAGTCCTACGCGCTGTTTCCGCATCTCTCGGTGATCGACAACGTCGCCTTTGCGCTGAAGATGAAGGGCGTGTCCAAGCCCGAGCGGCACGCCCGCGCGCGCGATTTGCTCGAGCTCGTGGACATGCAAAGCTATGCCGGCCGGCTGCCGGCGCAGCTCTCCGGCGGCCAGCAGCAGCGCGTCGCGCTGGCACGCGCGCTGATCACCTCGCCGCAGATCCTGCTGCTCGACGAGCCCTTGTCGGCGCTCGATCCGTTCCTTCGCTTGCGCATGCGCGCCGAGCTGAAACGGCTGCAACGCGAGCTCGGCCTCACCTTCATCCACGTCACCCACGGCCAGGACGAGGCGATGGCGCTGTCGGATCTCGTGGTGCTGATGAATGGCGGCCGTATCGAGCAGCAGGGCAGCCCGCGCGAGATCTTCAACCATCCGCGCACCGAATTCGCCGCCCGCTTCATCGGCGGCCACAACGTGATCCCGCTGAACGGCGAGACCTTCGCGGTGCGCGTCGACCGCATTCAGCTGAAGGCGCCGACTGCCGCGATCGACGGCCCGGCTGTGCCGGGCACGATCAGCAAGATCGAATATCAGGGCACTTACGTGCTCATCGCGGTCACGACCGATGGCGGCCCTGAAATCTCGGCCCAGCTCAGCGACGATCAGTTCGACGCGGAGACCCACGTGATCGGCGAACGCGTCGTCGTGACCTGGAATCCGGCGCTCGCCGACGCTCTGACGCCCCATTCCGCGACGTCGGCCGCGCCGGCTGCCGAACTCGTGGCCTGATTTTCACCTGCTCGTTCTGATCCCAAGGAGATGATCATGACTGATCGATCGAAAAAGACATCCATCAGCCGCCGCTCGCTGCTCAAGGGCGCGGCCGGCGTCGCCGGTCTCGCCGGCTCAGGCACGCTGCTCAGCGCGCCCTATGTCCACGCTGCCGACCCCAAGGTGCTGCGCTATCTCGGCACCGCGGTGAACGAAGGCGACGAGATCTCGAAAAAGTGCCTCGCCGACACCGGCATCAAGATCGAATACATCACTGCCACGACCGACGACGTCACCAAGCGGGTCATCACCCAGCCGAACTCGTTCGACGTGCTCGACACCGAATATTTCTCGCTCAAGAAGCTGGTGCCCTCGGGCAACATCTTCCCGCTCGATGCGCGCAAGATCAAGGAATTCGACAATATCACGCCCGTCTTCACCAAGGGCGAGCTGCCGAACGGCAAGAAGATCGGCGGCCAGGGCACCGCGCCGTGGAAGGTGCTCTATCTCGAGGGAGCGAACTCCAAGACCTTCTCGGCGACGCCGACCGAGTACGTCACGCTCATCCCGACCGTCTACAACGCCGATACGCTCGGCATCCGCCCAGACCTGATCAAGCGCCCGATCTCGTCCTGGGCCGAGCTGCTCAACCCCGAGTTCAAGGGCAAGGCCTCGATCCTCAACATCCCCTCGATCGGCATCATGGACGCCGCCCTCGTCGTCGAGGCGACCGGCCAGTACAAATATGCCGACAAGGGCAACATGACCAAGGCCGAGATCGACTTGACCATGAAGGTGCTGACCGAAGCCAAGAAGGCCGGCCAGTTCCGCGCCTTCTGGAAGGACTTCAACGAGTCGGTCAACCTGATGGCCTCGGGCGAGACGGTGATCCAGTCGATGTGGTCGCCGGCCGTCACCAAGGTGCGCTCGATGGGCATTCCCTGCGTGTTCCAGCCGCTCAAGGAAGGCTATCGCTCCTGGGCCTCCGGCTTCTGCGTGTCCAAGGCCGTCGCCGGCGGGCCGAAGCTCGACTGGGCCTATGAGTTCGTCAACTGGTACCTGTCCGGCTGGGCCGGCGCCTATCTCAATCGCCAGGGCTACTACTCGGCCGTGCTGTCCACCGCCAAGGCCAACATGACCGAGGACGAGTGGGGCTACTGGATGGAAGGCAAGCCGGCGAAGAACGACATCAAGGCGCCGGACGGCACCCTGATGGAGAAGGCCGGCGCCGTGCGCGACGGCGGCTCCTATGAGGACCGCATGGGCAATGTGGTCTGCTGGAACGCCGTCATGGACGAGAACGACTACATGGTGCGCAAGTGGAACGAGTTCATCGCCGCCTGATGTGACCGATCATGCTGCCGCGCCCGCCTCCCCGTGGGCGCGGCAGCCTTTCTCAGCCGCTCCAAGCATTCGCGACCCGACGACAGGTATTCCCGTGGCCGTGACGATCGAAACTTCGCCCGACAGCCTTGCGCCGGCCGAAGGCGCCCTCCGCAAATTGACCATGCGCTCGATCGCCTGGCTGCAGGCCGGGCCGATGATGCTGGTGTTCGCGCTGTTCTTCCTCTTGCCGCTGGTGCTCGTCGTCATCGTCAGCGCCTGGGACTACAACGAATATGAGATGATCCCGGCCTTCAGCTTTCGCGGCTATACTGACACGTTCGAGGGCTGCGTCGCCAATCTGCCCGAGCTGTGCACGATCCTGAAGACCTATCTGAAGACGCTGAAACTGTGCCTGCTGACCTGGGGCCTGACGCTCCTGATCGGCTTCTGGGTCGCCTATTTCCTCGCCTTTCACGTCCGCAGCAAGACCTGGCAGATCGTGCTGTCACTGCTCTGCACCATCCCGTTCTGGACCTCCAACGTGATCCGGATGATCGCCTGGATTCCGCTGCTCGGCCGCAACGGCCTGGTCAACCAGGGCCTGATCGGCGCAGGCTTTATCAACAAGCCGGTCGAGTGGCTGCTGTTCTCCGAATTCTCGGTGGTGCTGGCGCTGGTCCACCTGTTCACCTTCTTCATGGTGGTGCCGATCTTCAATTCGATGATCCGCATCGACAAGCGCCTGATCGAGGCCGCCTATGACGCCGGCGCATCGGGCTGGCAGACGCTGGTCAACATCGTCATTCCGCTGTCGAAGCCCGGCATCGTGATCGGCTCGATCTTCGTCATCACCATCGTGATGGGCGACTTCGTGACCATCGGCGTGATGGGCGGCCAGCAGATCGCTTCCGCCGGCAAGATCATCGAGTCGAGGCTGTCGGCGCTGCAATTCCCGGCCGCCGCCGCCAACGCCGTGATCCTGCTCGGCATCACCATCATCATCATCTCCGCCCTGACGCGGATCGTCGACGTGCGCAAGGAGCTCTGAGATGGGAGACAAGCGTCCCCGCTCCTTCTACATCCTCGCCGCGTTCTTCTCGGCCTATGTGCTGTTCCTGTACGGGCCGATGATCGCGATCTACATCCTGTCGTTCCAGGGCCCGGATGGCGGCCTGACGTTCCCGATGAACGGCGTGTCGCTCACCTGGTTCGGCAAGGTGTTTTCCGGCGGCGGCATCGTCGACATCGGCGCTGCCTTCAAGCGCTCGCTGGCGCTCGGCCTGGTGGTGATGGTCATCACGGTGGTGCTGTCGGTGGCGGCCGGCATGGCGTTCCGCAAGCCGTTCCGCGGCGCCTCGATCCTGTTCTACACCGCGATCGCCAGCCTGATCATGCCCTCGATCATCACCTCGCTCGGCATCGCCTTGGAATTCCGCCTGATCGACGATTTCGTCAACAAGCACGGCGCCAATATCGGCCTCGGCTGGCTTGCCGACGGCTATACCACCGCCATGGGCCTGTTCACGTCGGGTCTCGGCGCGCATCTGACCTGGACCTTGCCGTTCGGCCTCCTGATCATGTTCGCGATCTTCAACCGCTTCGATGGCCGGCTCGAGGAAGCCGCGCGCGACCTCGGCGCCACGCCGTGGCAGACCTTCCGCCACGTCGTGCTGCCGATCATCCTGCCCTCGGTCGTCGGCATCGGCCTGTTCGGCTTCACGCTGTCCTGGGACGAACTCGCCCGCTCCAGCCAGGCGATCGGCTCCGTGAATACGCTGCCGCTGGAATTGCAGGGCCTGACGACGACCGTGACCAAGCCCGACATCTACGCGCTGGGCACACTGACCTCGGCGGTGTCCTTCGTCGTCATCTTCGCGGCGCTATCAGTGATCCTGGTGCTGCAGGCCCGCCAACGGCGACAGGGGTCTGATGCGGGCAAGGGGATGGTGTGAGGCAAGACGGGTGAATACTCGATCACCGTTGTCGCTCGACATCCTCTCCAACGAGACCTTGGCCTTGGCCCCTGGATTGCTTCGCTGCGCTCGCAATGACGGTTGTGGCGGGCACCGCAGATCCTACATACTCCGTCATCGCGAGCGCAGCGAAGCGATCCAGGGGCTCCAGAAAAGACTCCAGGTGATACTCTGCCGCCCCGCTTGATGTTGGGTGTGCCGATGAAACATCCCTACGTGTACATCATGGCAAGCGGCCGGAACGGAACGCTCTACGTAGGCGTGACGAGCGATCTTCCGAAACGGGCCTACCAGCATCGTGAAGGCCTCATTGCCGGCTTTACCAAAACCTATGGCTGCAAGGTATTGGTGTGGTACGAGCCGCACGAAACGATGATGGCTGCCATCGAACGCGAGAAGCAGATCAAGTCCGGCAGCCGCAAGAAGAAGTTATTGCTGGTCGAAGCGCTCAATCCGCAATGGCTCGATCTCTACGAAACGCTGAACTGACCTTGACTGCAAAACGGACCGTCTCCTGTTCAGACAGTCCTGGATTGCTTCGCTGCGCTCGCAATGACGGTTGGGGTGGGCACCACCGTCCCCCGCAAACTCCGTCATCGCGAGCGCAGCGACGCGATCCAGGGGCCGCGGACCGGACTCTCGATGGTTTCGCTACGCACCGCGAACACAACGAAGCCGAGCAGGCAATTAAATGTATTGCTTCAGAGCCCCAGATACGCCTTCCGCACGTCCTTGTTGCCGCTGATCTCGGCCGCTGTGCCCTGCATCAGCACGCGGCCGGTTTGCAGGATGTAGGCACGGTCGGCGATCTCGAGGCACTCGGCCATGCGCTGCTCGACGATGAGGACCGTCATGCCGGCATCGCGGATGCGCTTCACCGCCTGGAAGATTTCGTCGACCAGCTTCGGCATGATGCCCTGCGACGGCTCGTCGAGCATCAGGAGCCGCGGCCGGGTCATCAGCGCGCGGCCGATCGCCAGCATCTGCTGCTCGCCGCCCGACAAGGTCTCGGCGCGCTGCTCCAGCCGCTCGGACAAGCGCGGGAACAGCTTGAAGACGAAGTCGAGCGGCTCGTCGCGATTCGCTTCGCTGCGGTAGAGATAGCTGCCGAGCCTTAAGTTGTCGCGCACCGAGAGCCGCGGAAACAGCCGGCGGTTCTCCGGCACATAGGCGATGCCCTTCGCGGTGATCAGATGCTGCGCCATGCCGTCGATGCGGTTGCCGTCGAAGGTGACGCTGCCGGCACGCGGCCGCTCGGCGCCGGCGATCGACTTCAACAGCGTCGACTTGCCGGCGCCATTGGCGCCGGCGACGCAGACGATCTCGCCCTTCTCGACGTCGATCGAGACGTTCGAGATCGCAACCAGCCCCTGATAGGCGGTGGTGACGTCACGCACCGACAGCATGGCGGTCTCCGAGGTAGGCGGAAATGACTTTGGGATCGCGGACGACATCCGTGGGCTTGCCTTCGATCAGCACCTTGCCGAGGTCGAGCACGATGGCGCGGTCGACCAGCGGCATCACGATCTCCATGACGTGCTCGACCATCAGCACCGTGATGCCGGTGTCGCGCACACGACGCACGAGCTCGACGCCCTTCTGCGATTCGACCGGGGTCAGGCCGGTGAGCACCTCGTCGAGCAGCAACAGCTTCGGCTCGGTTGCGAGCGCGCGGGCCACTTCGAGCCGCCGCTTCTCCGACGGCACGAGGTCGCTCGCCAGCACGTCGGCCCGCGCATCGAGGCCGCAGAAGGCCAGCACCTCATGTGCCTTGCGACGGGCGTCGCGCATGTTGGTGCTGCGCACCAGGGAGCCGACGATGACGTTCTCGATCACCGTCATGCTCTCAAAGCTCTTCACGACCTGGAAGGTGCGGCCGATGCCGCGCTGGCAGCGCTCGGCGGCCGGCAGCGCCGTGACATCCTCGCCGTCGAAGAGGATCGTGCCTTCGCTCGGCTTGAACGCGCCGGCGATCAGGTTGAACAAGGTCGACTTGCCGGCGCCGTTCGGACCGATCAGGCCGACGATCTCGCCGCGCCCGACCGAGATCGAGACATCGGAGTTCGCGGTCAGACCCGAGAAGCGCTGCGTGATGTTGCGGGTTTCCAACAACGCGGTCATGACGCCACCGCCTCTCGCGCCGGCTGAGCGGCCGGCTTCGGCTTGCGGGAGAACAGGCTGACGAGCCCTTGCGGCCGCGCCAGCGAGATCGCGATGATCAGGCCGCCATAGACGATCAGATCGACGCCGCGGCCGGAGCCGCCGATATAGGAGCGGGTCAACTCGGTCAGCGGGATCAGGATCACCGCGCCCAGCATCGGTCCCCACAGCGTGCCGATGCCGCCCAGCACGGCCGGCAGCGCCATCAGCAGCGAGAACTGGAAGCCCATGACACTCTCTGGGTCGATGTAGGAGACGAATTGCGCATAGAAGCTGCCGCCGATCGCGACCAAGAAGGCCGAGACGGCCGCGGCGCCCATCTTCGAGTTGAACACGTCGACGCCGAGGCTTTCAGCGGCCACCGGATTGTCCTTCACCGCGCGCCACCAATAGCCCCATTTGGAGTCCTCGAGCCACCAGGTGACGAACCAGGCGACGCAGGCGAGCGCCAGCGCGAAGTAGAAATATGGCAGCTTCGAGCGGGTGAACTGGAAGGTCAGCCAGGAGTCGCGCCGCACCGGAATGTCGATGCCGAGCGCGGCGCCCGCCCAATCCCAGTTCTGGAACAAGAGCAGCGTGATTTCGGCGATGACGATCGTGGCAATGACGAAGTAATGGCCGCCGAGCCGGAAGCAGGGATAGCCGAGCGCCATCGCGATGAGCGCGGAGATCAGACCGCCGGCGAGCATGCCGAACCAGGGCAGCACGCCGAATTTCGTGAACAGGATCGCGGTCGTATAGGCCCCGAGGCCGAAATACAGCGCATGTCCGAGCGAGATCTGGCCGCAATAGCCGGACAGGATGTTCCAGCTCTGCGACAGCGCCGCATACATCAGGGTCAGCACCATGATGTTCTGGACATAGACGTCCTTGACGAACAGCGGCACGGCCGCGGCGATCGCCGCAAGGAAGGCGGCGACGACGAGGTCGCGCCGGCGACGTTGAATGAATGCCTTGTCCATCAGATCGATCCGAACAGGCCGCGCGGGCGGATGAAGACGACGAGGAGATAGACGCCATAGATGCCGACGGTCTTGAGCGATGGCGGCAGGATCAGGGTGGTGATGGCCTCGACAAGACCGACCACGATGCCGCCGGCAAAGGCGCCGAACACGCTGCCGAAACCGCCGAGCGCCACCGTGACATAGGCGATGGTCGCAAACGAGGCGCCGACGTCCGGGAAGACATAGAAGAAGATCGCCATGACCGCGCCGGCAAGGCCGACTAACGCCGCACCGAGGCCCCAGCCGAGCGCGAACACCTTGTTCTTGTCGATGCCGACCAGCGCCACCGCGCCGGCGTCCTCGCGGGTTGCTTCCAGCGCCCGGCCGAAATCGGTGCGGTGGATGAAGAAGTACAGGCCGGCGAAAGCCGCGATCGCGATCAGCGCGCCGACCAGCTGCGGCTGCGGCAGGTAGATTCCGGCGATCGAGATCGTCTTGCCGCCCAGCCAGGAGTGCGGAATGCTGCGATAGTCCGGCGTGAAGAAATACTGCGCGACGCCACGCATGAGCACCGCGAGGCCGAAGGTGGAGAAGATCTGCACCATGCCGGTATTGGCCTTGGCCCGGACCGCAAATCTCACGATCAGCAGATAGACCACAGCTCCGAAGATGAACAAAGCGGCGGCGACCAGGGGCGCCGACAACAATGGATCGAGTGCGAAAAACGCGAACAGGAAGAAGGTCGCGTACATCGCGATCATCAGAAACTCGCCATGGGCGAAGTTCACGACGTCCATCAGGCCGAAGATGAGCGCCAGCCCCACGGCGATCAGGCCGTAGAGCAGGCCCATCAACAGGCCGCTGGCGAGACTTTGAATGATTGTTTCTGCCGTCACTTCTCTTGCTCCCCCGTCATTGCGAGCGAAGCGAAGCAATCCAGACCTTCTCCCTGGCTCCTGGATTGCTTCGTCGCTACGCTCCTCGCAATGACGGAGCACGACCGATGCTCCGCCATGGTCCGATGCAGAGCGCCGCCGGCGCCCTGCGCGCGCTTACTTCATCGGCCAGCTGGCTTCGGCCACGGCGGCCTGTGTCGGGAAGATAGTGACGAACTTGCCGCCGACATATTGCAGCAGCACCGGATCGGCGTCGTTGTTCTGGCCATTCTCGTCGAACTTCACCCGCTTCCACGGCATGATGGTCGCCTCGCCCGGCATGTCGGTGGCGGCCAGTGCGTCGCGGATCTTCTCGCCCTCCGTCGACTTGGCGCGGTTGATGGCGTCGGCCATCACGATCAGGCCCATGAACTGGCGCGAGGAATAGTCGTTGAAGTCCTTGCCCGACTTCGCCTTGAACATGTCGTTGATCTTGCCGACCATCGGCCGCTTGGCGGCGAGGTCGAGCGAGAACGAGCCGCGCGAGATCACGCCTTCGAGCTTGTCGCCGACCGCATCATACAGCGCCTTCTCCGAGAAGCCGGCGTCCTGCGCCACGATGGCGTTCGGCTTGTAGCCGAGCTCGGCCATGGTCTTGACCAGCAGGATGCCGTCGGTGGTGTAGCTCGACGGCATCAGCACGTCGGCATTGGCCGCCTTGAGCTGCTGGACCTCGGCCGACAGCGACGGCGAGTTGGCGCGATACTTGATGTCGGCGACGACCTTGTAGCCGCGCTCTTGGGCGAGCTTGAGCTGGGCATTGCTCGAATCCGTGCCGAAGATGGTGTCCTCGTGGAACAGCGCCAGCGTCTCGATCTTGGTGCCCTTCTTCTTCATCGCATCGAAGAAGTCGAACATCGCCTGCGAGAACATCTCGTCATGCGGCGCGGCGCGGAAATAATATTTCAGGCCGCGGCGATGCAGGCTCGGCGAGGAATTGTCGGCCGACAGATACGGGATCTGGTAGCGCTCGCAGATCTGGCTCGCGGTGACCGCAACCGCGCTCTGATAGGAGCCGATGACGGCCGCGACCTTCTCCTGCGTGATCAGGCGCTCGGCCTCGGCGCGGCCCTTCTGCGGGTCGGCCTGGTGATCGGCGAACACCAGCTTGATCTTGGCGCCGCCGAGGCCCGGCAGGCCTTCGGTACGGGCGAGCGGGAGATCGTAATCGAACTTGCCGTTGATGATCTCGGCCGCGGTTTCGAACGCGCGCTGCGCATCGACGCCGATCTGGGCGCTGGCACCGGAGAACGGATAGATGACGCCAATCTTCACCTCGGACGTCTGGGCACGGGCAGCAATCGGCCCGAGCGCGGCGGCAGCGGTGGCTCCAAGCAGGACGTTACGGCGCGTGATGGTCATGGCAAGATCCTCTGATAAAAGCGCGTCGATGAAGAGTTGAGGTCGGCGTGAAAGCTCAAAAGGAGGCATAGCTGCCTGATTAGAGGACGGCGAGATCCTTGTTCTTGAGATCGGTGATCAGCATCAGCCCCGGTGCGTGGGTGATGGCGAAGGGCAGCCTGGCCGCTGATATGACCGCCTGCGGCGTCACCCCGCAGGCCCAGAATACAGGGATTTCATCCGCCGCGACCGGCACCGGATCACCATAATCCGGCTTGGTGATATCGACGATCCCGATCTGCTCGGGATGGCCGAGATGCACCGGCGCGCCGTGCACGGCGGGAAAACGCGTCGTGATCTGCACCGCGCGGATCGCCTGCGCCGGCTTGAACGGGCGCATCGATACCACCATGGGTCCGGCGAACGGCCCAGACGGCGTGCAGGCGATGTTGGTGCGGTACATCGGCACGCGGCAGCCCCGCTCGATGTGGCGGATCGGCAGGCCGTCGGCCATCAGCGCTTCTTCAAAAGAGAAAGAGCAGCCGAGCACGAAGGTGACGAGATCGTCACGCCAATGCGCCAGCAGATCGGTCGGCTCCTCCACCATCTCGCCGTCACGCCAGACGCGATAACGCGGCACGTCGGTACGGATGTCGAGATCAGCGCCGAGCGCCGGAATGAAAGGATTGCCCGGATCGGACATGCCGATGATCGGGCACGGCTTGGGATTGAGCTGGCAGAAGCGGTGGAAGGCGCCGGCATACTGCTCGGGGATAATCGCCAGATTACCCTGCACGAAGCCGTTGGCGACCCCCGCCGTGCTCCAGCCCTTGCCGGTGCGATAGTCCAGACGGGCCTGGCGGCTGGGGAGAAGCCCGGCCTCGCCGGCCTGTTGCTGCACTGCCGCGGAAACAGTCATTTGAGCCATTTGCCTAATATCTCGACAAACTCACTCAACATCAGCCATGCTATAAAGTCTAATCTTCGTTTTTAATCAGGATCGATAAAACAAATTGATCCGAGGCGGGGCCGATGTTGGATTTCCGTTCCATCGAGACATTTCTCTGGGTGGTGAAGCTGGGCAGCTTCCGCGGCGCGGCGCAGCGCCTCAATACCACCCAGCCCGCGATCTCCCAGCGCATCGCCCAGCTCGAGCGCGAGCTCGGCGTCAAGCTGCTCAACCGCGATCACCGCGTGGCCTCGCCCACCGCGAGCGGACGGCAGATGCTGGTCTATGCCGAGAAGCTGATCGGCCTGCGTGCGGAGATGCTGGCCGAAGTCGGCGACCGCTCGGCGATGCGCGGCGTTCTCCGACTCGGCGTGGCCGAGACCATCGTGCATGACTGGCTGCCGCGGCTGATCAAGAGCGTCAACGAGAGCTATCCCAATCTCTCGCTGGAGATCGAGGTCGACGTCACGCCCAATCTGCACGCGCGCCTGCTGGCGCAGGAGATCGAGCTCGCCTTCGCATTGGGGGCGCCCTCGGAGTCGGGCATCCGCAGCCGGGTGCTGTGCGATTACCCGATCAGCTTCCTGGCCAGCCCTGCCTTGGGCTTCGGCAAGGGCCTCGTCACGGCCGAGCAGATGGCACGGTTTCCGATCATCACCTTCCCGCGCAACACCCAGCCCTATGACAATGTGCGCTCTCTGTTCAACCGGCCGCATTTGCCGCCGATGCGGCTGCACGCCAGCGCCTCGCTGGCGACCGTCATCCACATGGCGATCGAGGGCCTCGGTGTCGCCGTGATTCCCGCGGCGATCGTCGCCAACGAGATCGAGAGCGGACGCTTGCAGGAGCTAGAAACGGATCTGCGGATTCCGCCGCTGACCTTCACCGCAAGCTGGCTGTCATCGCCCGAGATGGTCGCGATCGAGCGCGTTGCCGAGCTCGCAGCCAGGACGGCGCAGACGGCCAGCCATCCGGCCGCATCGGTTGACGGGATCGTCGCGGCGCGCGATGGACAGGATGCCGGAATACAGGAAGTTCAAGCATGAGCCGCGCCGTCACCAATCTGCAGATCGATTCCGCCCGCCTCTGGGACAGTATCCACGAGACCGCCAAGTTCGGTGCCACGCCGAAGGGCGGCGTACGCCGGCTGACCCTGAGCCAGGAGGACAGGCAGGTCCGCGACTGGTTCCGCAAAGCCTGCGAGGACGCGGGGCTCGAGGTTCACGTCGACACGCTCGGCTCGATGTTCGGCTTACGCAAGGGACGCGACATGTCGAAGCCGCCGGTCGGGCTCGGCTCGCATCTCGACACCCAGCCGACCGGCGGCAAGTTCGATGGCATCCTGGGAACGCTCGGCGCGCTCGAGGTGATCCGCACGCTGAACGATGCCGGCATCGAGACCGACGCGCCGCTGTGCATCGTCAACTGGACCAATGAGGAAGGCTCGCGCTTCGCACCGGCGATGATGGCGTCCGCGGCCTATGTCGGCGACTTCACTGTCGAGGACATCCTGTCGCGCAAGGATGCGGACGGCGTCACGGTCGGCGAGGCGCTGGACGGCATCGGCTATCGCGGCGAGAGCAAGGTCGGCACGCAGAAATTCTCCGGCTTCGTCGAGCTGCATATCGAGCAGGGCCCGATCCTGGAGGCCGAGAACAAGACCATCGGCGTGGTCGATCACGGCCAGGGCGTGTTCTGGTATGACGGCAAGGTCACCGGCTTCGAGAGCCATGCCGGCTCGACGCCGATGCCGCTGCGCCGCGACGCGCTGCTGGCACTGTCCGAATTCGCGCTCACTTTGGAGCAGATCGCGCTCAAGCTCGGGCCGAATGCGGTGGCGACGATCGGCGAGGCCGTGATCGCCAATCCCTCGCGCAACGTCATCCCCGGCGAGATCGCCTTCACCATCGACTGCCGCAGCGCCAATGCCGACACGCTTGAAGCGCTCGACGCCAGCCTGCGCGCGGCGGCGAGCGAAATTGCGAAGAAGCGGAAGGTCGAGATCGCGATCGATCAGGTCTGGCGCAAGCCGCCGACGCATTTCGACCCCAAGCTGGTCGACGCCGTCGAGCGCGCCGCCGGCGCGCTCGGCTACGCGCACCGCCGCATCACCTCGGGCGCCGGCCACGACGCCTGCAATCTGAACACCATCATGCCGGCGGCGATGGTGTTCGTCCCCTGCAAGGACGGAATCAGCCACAACGAGCTGGAGGATGCGACCCAGTCCGACTGCGCCGCCGGCGCCAACGTGCTGCTGCACACGGTGCTGTCGCTGGCCGGCGTGGCGTCGTGATGCGCTGACGCTTGTGGCCGCATTCTTTTGGGGCCTCATCCTTCGAGACGCCGCTGCGCGGCTCCTCAGGATGAGGGGAAAGTGTGCGGTGAAATAGTTTCCCCTCATGGTGAGGAGCGCCGAAGGCGCGTCTCGAACCATGAGGCCCGAGACGCTTCAGGCTAAACCACATCCAATCGCCCTGCCCCGCATGGTCCAATAGGGGCTCATCAGGAGGTATCCGTGCGCGGAGTTTTCATCGACGCCAACTCGTCGCTTGCCGAGATCTTCGAGCGGCAGCGCCAACCCGGCGATCCCGAGATGCGCGTGCATCTCAACCCGGACATCAAGCCGGAGGACTGGCCGGCCATCCTCGACGGCGCCGAGATCGGCGTGGTCGATCACACCGCGCTGCCGACGGATGTCGCCCGGCAGTGCACGGGCCTCAAGCACGTCGTGTTCCTCGGCACCGGCGCGCGCAGCTACATGAACCCGGAGGAGCTCGCCGAGCTCGGCATCACCGTCCACCTGATCAAGGGCTATGGCGACACCGCCGTGGCCGAAGCCGCCATTGCGCTGATGTGGGCCGCGGCCCGCGGCCTCGCGCAGATGGATCGCGAGATGCGCGCCGGCAATTGGCTGCGTGACGATGGCATGCAACTGACCGGCAAGACGCTCGGCCTGATCGGCTTCGGCGGCATCGCCGCCGAGGTGGCGCGCATCGCGTCCGGTAGCGGCATGAAGGTGATCGCCTGGAACCGCTCGCCCAAGAGCCATCCGGGCGTGACGTTCGTGGATCTCGACACATTGCTGAAAGAGAGCCACGTCGTCTCGCTGCATCTGCTGCTCAACGACGAGACCCGCGGCTTCCTGTCGCGCCAGCGCATCGCGCAGATGCGCAAGGGCGTGATCTTCGTCAACACCGCCCGCGCCGCCATCGTCGACGAGGCCGCGATGATCGACGCACTGCGCTCCGGCCACATCCACCACGCCGGCCTGGACGTCTTCAACACCGAGCCACTGCCGGCCAATCACGTCCTGACGACAATCCCGAACGTGACGCTGTCGGCGCATTCCGCGTTCCGGACGCCGGAGGCGAGCGAGAACCTGATCCACGCAGCGTGGGAGCATTGCCGAAGGGTGGCGCGCACCTAACAACCCTCCCCTTCGTCATTGCGAGCGAAGCGAAACAATCCAGAGTCTCGCGACGGCCCTGGATTGCTTCGTCGCTGCGCTCCTGGCAATGACGCCGTTGTCCGAGCTGTCGCCTAAACCACCCCTGTCGTCCCGGCGAACGCCGGGACCCATACCGCGTGATGTCACGAGAGCAGACGGTGGTCGATACCGGTGCGAAAAATGTCTGCCGGTGGTTATGGGCCCCCGCGTTCGCCGGGGCGACAACACACCGTCGTTCCTAATCCACCATCTCCGCGACGGCCTTGCCGCACGCCTCGGTATCCGCATTGCCGCCGAGGTCGCGCGTGCGCAACGTCCGCTCGGCCAAGGTGCGCTCGATCGCGCCGACGATCGCCTGCGCCGCGGTCTTCTCGCCCAGATGCTCCAGCATCATCGCGCCCGACCAGATCATGCCGATCGGGTTGGCGATGCCCTGCCCGGCGATGTCGGGCGCGGAGCCGTGCACCGGCTCGAACACCGACGGGAAATTGCGCTCGGGGTTGATATTGCCCGAGGGCGCGATGCCGATAGTACCGGTGCAGGCGGGGCCGAGATCGGACAGGATGTCGCCGAACAGGTTGGACCCGACCACGACATCAAACCAATCCGGATGCAGCACGAAATTCGCGGTGAGGATGTCGATGTGGTACTTGTCCCACTTCACGCCCGGATAGTTCTTGGCCATCGCCTCGACCCGCTCGTCCCAATACGGCATCGTGATCGAGATGCCGTTCGACTTGGTCGCCGACGTCAGGTGCTTCTTCGGCCGGGACTGCGCCAGCTCGAACGCGAACTTAAGGATACGATCGACGCCGGTGCGCGTCATCACCGTCTGCTGGGTGACGAATTCGCGGTCGGTGTCCGGAAACATGCGGCCGCCGACGGACGAATACTCGCCTTCGGTGTTCTCGCGCACCACCCAGAAATCGATGTCGCCCGGCTTGCGGCCCGCCAGTGGGGACGGGACGCCGGGCATCAGCCGCACAGGCCGCAAATTGACGTATTGGTCGAACTCGCGGCGGAACTTGATCAGCGAGCCCCATAGCGAGACATGGTCGGCGATCTTGGCCGGCCAGCCGACGGCACCGAAATAGATCGCGTCATGGCTGCCGATCTGCGCCTTCCAGTCGTCCGGCATCATCTGGCCGTGCTTCTCGTAATAATCGTAGCTCGAGAAGTCGAAATGATCGAACTGCACGGCGACGCCATGCTTCTTGGCCGCGGCCTCGATCACGCGCAGCCCCTCGGGCATGACCTCCTTGCCGATGCCGTCGCCGGGGATGACTGCGATGCGATAGGGCTTCTTGCTCATCGAGCGGATCCTCAGATGGGGCGCCGGCTGTCCCGGCTCAAATGGTCGATCGCCTGAATGGACCAAATGGCGGACCGACGCAACGCTGCGGTGCAAGATTGACCGCATGGCTGACGCGCCCGACAATCGGGTCTCCTCCCCTTCAGCGAGAACCTCCATGGATCTTCATCTGCGCGGCAAGCGCGTTCTCATCACCGGCGCCTCCAAGGGCATCGGCGCCGCAGCAGCGGAAGTGTTCGCCGAGGAAGGCTGCCACGTCCGCCTCGCGGCGCGCAGCGCCGACCGGCTCTCCGCGCTGGTCGAGCAGCTCAGGTCGAAGCATCAGATCGATGCGGCGGCGCATGTGGTGGATCTGCGCAAATCCGAGGACGTCACCCGGCTGGCCCAAGAGGCCGCCGACATCGACATCCTCGTCAACAATGCGGGCGACATTCCGGGCGGGCCGATCGACAAGATCGACGAGACGACCTGGCGGCACGCCTGGGACTTGAAGGTGTTCGGCTTCATCAACCTCACCAGGCTGGTCTACGCACAGATGAAGGCACGCGGATCGGGCGTGATCATCAACGACATCGGCGCGGCCGGCGAGAAGTTCGACGCCAACTACATCTGCGGCAGCGCCGGCAATGCGGCGCTGATGGCGTTCACCAGGGCGCTCGGCTCCAAGAGCCTCGCCGACAACATCCGCGTCGTCGGCATCAATCCGGGGCCGGTGGGCACCGACCGCCACGTCACCCTGCTGAAGACCCGCGCGCGACAGCAATTCGGTGACGAGAGCCGCTACACGTAATTCCAGAAGGGCCTGCCGCTCGGCCGCCCCGCGCATGTCAGGGAGATCGCCGACCTGATGGCCTTCCTGGCATCCGACCGTGCCGGCTACACGTCGGGCGTGATCTATACCGTCGACGGCGGCATCAGCGCAGGGTGGGGTTGATCGCCGCAACCTTTCCACGCCGACCGAAACGTGATCTACCAGCTTTCGCCGGGACGCTTCCAATCAGGAGAACTGCACTTTGGCCGACCAGGGATTGATCCGTGAGACCGCCTGCGCCGTCGTCGACAAGTTGAAGGCCGGCGTCATCACGCCGCTCGATTGCCTCGACGCGCTGGAAGCCCGCATCACAGCTGTCGACGACAAGGTCAACGCGCTTCCGACCCTCTGCTTCGACCGCGCCCGCGCTCACGCCAAGGCGCTGATGCAGAAGCCGGTCGCCGAGCGCGGGGTGCTCGCCGGGCTTCCCGTTCCGATCAAGGATCTCACCGATGTTCAGGGCGTGCTGACGACGCAGGGCTCGCCGATCTTCAAGGACCGGATTCCGGAACAGTCCGATCTCCTGGTGACGCATCTCGAAGCCAATGGCGGCGTGATCTACGCCAAGTCGAACACGCCGGAATTCGGCGCCGGCGCCAACACCTTCAACGAAGTGTTCGGCGCGACGCGCAATCCCTGGGACACGTCCCGCTCGGCGGCGGGCTCCTCGGGCGGCGCCGCGGTCGCGCTCGCGACCGGCATGGCGTGGCTGGCGCACGGCTCGGACATGGGCGGCTCGCTGCGGAATCCCGCGAGCTTCTGCGGCATCGTCGGCCTGCGCCCGAGCTTCGGCCGCGTCGCGCATACGCCGGCTGTCGCCGTCGACCGCAATCTCGGCGTCCAGGGTCCGATGGCCCGCAATGTCGAGGACCTCGCGCTGCTGCTCGACGCGATGAGCGGCGAGTACGCCGCCGATCCGATCTCGCTGCCCTCGCCCACGACCTCGTTCCTGGCCGCGGCCCGCTCCGGCAAGAGGCCGGTGCGCGTCGCCTACTCGCCCGATCTTGGGATCACGCCGGTCGATCCCGAAGTCGCCGCGGTCACCCGCAAGGCGGCGCAGCGCTTCACTGAACTCGGCGTAATCGTCGAGGAGGCGCATCCCGATTTCAGCGAGGCGCATGAATGCTTCCACGTGCTGCGCGCGCTCGACTTCGCGATGAGCAAGGCCGAGCTGTTGCGCACCAAGCGTGACCTGTTGAAGCCCGAGGTGATCTGGAACATCGAGGAAGGCCTGAAGCTCACGGTCGCACAGATCGCGCGCGCCGAGGCGCAGCGCGTCGCGATCACGGCGCGCGCCGTCAGGTTCTTCGAGACCTATGATCTGCTGCTGGCGCCTGCGACCATCGTGCCGCCCTTCCCGGTCGAGAACCGCTACGTCGCCGAATGCGCCGGGCACAAATTCGACAACTACGTGCAATGGCTCGGCATCGTCTACGCGATCACGCTGGCCTGCTGTCCGGCGCTGTCGTTGCCCTGCGGCTTCACCGCGTCGGGGCTTCCGGTCGGCCTGCAGGTGATCGCGGCGCCGCGCGCCGATGCCCAACTGCTCGCCGGCGCCAAGGTGCTGGAGGACATTCTCGGTGTTGCGGCCTCCACGCCGATCGATCCACGCGCGCCGAAGTGATGAACCTTCCCCTCACCCTGAGGAGCCGCGCAGCGGCGTCTCGAAGGGTGAGGCCCGAACGGTGGCCTCATGGTTCGAGACGCGCCTTCGGCGCTCCTCACCATGAGGGGCAAAAGCCGAGGCACTGCACACCGGACCATGAACACGCCGAGAGGCGTGTTCATGGAGAGGGTCGAGTTCGACGTCGACGCTGCGGATTGCAGTAAGCAGCGCCCGTAGAGAGAGAGTCGCGCGACCGGCGGCGCCCCCTGCGTTTCGCGCTGTTCTCGCAACGACTCTCCCCCTCACCCTGAGGAGCCCGCCGAAGGCGGGCGTCTCGAAGGGCGAGGCCCGGACGTTGCCGGTTCCCCACGCCCTTGAACATGGGACCCCTGCCCTTTCTCCATATTGGCAATCCCGCCGGCTCCCGTAGAAGGGCCGCAAATCATGCTTGCCCGGAGACCGGATATGACAGACCAGGCGATCGAGCCTGCCACCGAAGCCACGACGTTCACCGACGTCGAGCGGCGCATCAAGGCGATCCTGATCGGCTCGGCCGGTAACCTGGTCGAATGGTACGACTTCTATGCCTACACCGCGTTTGCGCTGTATTTCGCGCCGGCGTTCTTCCCGTCAAGAGACCCGGTCGTCGAGCAGTTGAACGCCGCCGTGGTGTTCGCCGCCACCTTCCTGATGCGCCCGCTCGGCGGCTGGTTGTTCGGCTATATCGCCGACCATTATGGCCGGCGGCTGTCGCTGACGGTCTCCGTGCTCTGCATGTGCTTCGGCTCGCTGATCATCGCGGTGACGCCGACCTATGCCACGATCGGGATCGCCGCACCGATCATCCTGGCGCTCGCCCGCGTGATCGAGGGCCTGAGCCTCGGCGGTGAGTATGGCGCCAGCGCCACCTATCTGTCCGAGGTCGCCGACGCCAAGCACCGCGGCTTCTATTCGAGCTTCCAATATGTCACGCTGATCGGCGGCCAGCTCACCGCGATCATCGTGCTCCTGCTGCTGCAGAAAGTGTTTTTGACCACCGACGAGCTGAAGGCCTGGGGCTGGCGCATCCCCTTCTTCATCGGCGCCGGCCTCGCGATCTTCGTCGCGGTGATGCGGCGGAATCTGCACGAGACCGAAGCCTTCGTGGAGGCCAAGAAGGCAGTCGGCCCGTCCGGCTCGATCGCCGCGCTGTTCAGATATCCGCGCGAGCTCTTGCTGGTCGTCGGCCTCACCGCCGGCGGCACCGCCGCGTTCTACACCTTCACGACCTATATGCAGACCTTCGTGAAGCTGTCGGTCGGCCTCACCGAGGATCAGACAACCATGGTGATCTTCGGCTCGCTGCTGTTCGCCTGCGTGCTGCAGCCGGTCTATGGCGCGATCTCCGACCGTATCGGCCGCAAGCCGCTGTTGATCTTCTTCGGCGTCGTCGGCACCTTGGCAACGATCCCGATCCTGACCGCGCTGAAGGCCACCAAGGAGCCATTCATGGCGTTCCTGCTGATCTGCGGCGCCTGGATCTTCACGGCCGGCTATACGTCGATCAACGCGGTCGTCAAGGCGGAGCTATTCCCGACCAATGTGCGCGCGCTGGGCGTCGGCCTGCCCTACGCGATCACCGTGTCGCTGTTCGGCGGCACCGCGCCGGCGATCGCGCTCTACTTCAAAAGCATTGGGCATGAGACCTGGTTCTATTATTATCTCTCGGGCGTGATCTTCCTGTCTTTGCTCATCTATGCGACCATGCGCGACACCAAGCATGCGTCCGCGATGCACAGGCACGAATAAGCCCGCACGAATAAGCCCGCACGAATAAGCCCGCACGAATGAGCCCGCACGAACCGACGAGGTGCTGAGATGGCTGACGAGTCCGGGCTGCCGCCCGAGAACAAGCTGACCCGCAGCAAGGAACGCTGGGCGCGCGAGGGCAAGTTCCTGACTGGCCGCATCGCGCGGCCTGAGGACCAGCGCCTGCCGCCGGGTCAGCATCTGACCCGTGACTGGCCGGTGCTGGACCTCGGCCTGACGCCGTCGGTCACATCAGAGCGCTGGCGGCTCGACGTCTATGGCGCGGTCGAAAATCCGCTGTTCTGGGACATGCCGACCTTCCTGGCCCAGGAGCAGCGCCAGTTCGTCTCCGACATCCATTGCGTGACGACCTGGTCGCGCTACGACAATCAATGGGAGGGGCTGGCGACGCGCGATCTGCTCGCCGCCTGCCGGCCGCGCGACACGGCGGACTTCGTCGTGCTGCATTCCTATGACGGCTACACGACCAATCTGGCACTGGCGGATTTCGCTGCTGAGGATGCGCTGCTCGCGCACAGCTGGTCCGGCGCGCCGTTGACGCAGGAGCATGGTGGCCCGGTGCGCGTCGTCGTGCCGCATCTGTATTTCTGGAAGAGCGCGAAATGGCTGAAGGCGATCGAATTCCTCGATCACGATGCCCCCGGCTATTGGGAAGTGCGCGGCTATCACAACCGCGGAGATCCCTGGGCCGAGCAGCGCTATTCGGACTGACCGGCTTCGCTCAACGCCAAGCCAACGCAGTCGCAGGTTGGGCAAAGACGCGGAGCGTCGTGCCCACCGTCTTTCGCCGAAAAGCAAAGAAGGGTGGGCACGCTTCGCTTTGCTCCCGTATCAATCGAGTTCGTTGCAAAGGTCCAAGAGCGACTGCGCGATACAGCGCCCTCTCCCCTTGCGGGAGAGGGCATCTCCGGCCTATCCAGGCACTCGGTTGGGTGAGGGGTCGCTCTCGGCGGACAGCGCTCGTGGCGACATTCCCCTCCCCCAAGGGAGCTTGCGGCTCTGTCCTCCATGCCCTCTCCCGCAAGGGGAGAGGGCGCAGCCATGACCCGCGTGCTGATGATCTCAGTGGTTGATCTTCCCCCGAAAAAATGGACAGGGTTAAGCTGCTTTTAGCTCCATCGCGATCGGGCTGATATAGCCGATGGCGGAATGGCGCCGAGTTCGATTGTAGAAGCCTTCGATG
>VYKW01000181.1_pt1 | contig 27393 bp, 26 predicted proteins | sample 5114451 | NCBI WGS metagenome assembly VYKW01 (sample SAMN12291784, study PRJNA351875) | freshwater metagenome | isolation source: freshwater lake | place: USA: Michigan, Gull Lake | collected 2013-08-08
GCTGCGGTTCCGGCGGAGTAGCGGCGATGGCATCTGCGTGGCGGTCGCTTCTTTGTGCGCTGGTTGTTGCTGCGGCAGGCATTGGCGGCGGTGTGCCGGCGGCGATAGCGGTCCAGCCCGATGAGGTGCTCTCTGATCCCGCGTTGGAGAAGCGGGCGCGGGGTTTGTCGGTGGGGCTGCGTTGCCTCGTCTGCCAAAACCAGTCGATTGACGATAGCGATGCGCCGTTAGCGAAGGATTTGCGGGTGCTGGTGCGCGAGCGGCTGGTTGCCGGCGACAGCGATGAGCAGGTGATCGATTATGTCGTCGCGCGGTATGGGGACTTCGTGCTCCTCAAGCCGCCCATGAACATACATACCCTGCTTCTTTGGCTGGCGCCGTTTTTCGCACTGCTGGGTGCATTCGTCATTGTGATGCGGGGTATGCGGGCGCGGCCTGCGACGATGGACGTGCCGGCAGCGCCGTTGAGCGCACAAGAAAAGGCCGCTCTCGATCATATCTTGAAGCCGCGCGGACAGGACAATCCGCCGGCTTAGGGGCGGGTCGGTTGCGGGCGGGGCACGCTGCCAGTTTCGAAGCGGTCGGAGGTTGGCTCGTAACCGGGGGCGCCGCTGCGTTCGGCGATCACAGCGTCCAGACGGCGAAGAAGGTCGCTGCTGGCCAGCCCGGTGCGGGGGCGGCGTTCGGCGGCTTCGAAATTCTCAATGGCGGAGCGCAGGGCCGGACCATACCGCCCGTCGATCAGACCTCGATAGTGCCCCGCTGCCGCAAGGCCGCGCTGCATTCGGCGGATGTCTTCGCGCGACGTGACAACCTTAGCCGTCGCGAAGCGCTCTTTCTGTTCCATGAACGCCAGGGTGCTGACCCCTGTGTTGGCGACGGTGTCGGAGCGGTAGCGGTGCAGCACTTCTCCACCCTGGGTGAGGACGTGGGACTGGAGGTAGGTGCCGACGTTGATGCCGACGACTTCGGGCCCGCGCGGACCGTCGATCAGCAGGGGTGAGCCGGATGACGCGCCGCCGGTGTCGCAGGTGTGGAGGATAAGCGCGCTTGCATCGGCGAAATCGCCGGCGATGATCCGGCCGCTTTCGGTGCGGCCCAGGCGTCTCACAGTGCACGGCGGACTGAGGGTCAGCCGCCATTTGCCGAAGTCGCCATGGTAGCCGACCTGATAGAGGGGCCGCTCGCCGTCGATTGCGGAGAGTTCGGCCGGCGAGCGACGGACGAGAGGCAAGCCACCCTTTCTACAGACGGGCGCGGCGAGACGGATGAGGGCCCAGTCGCGCGTGGCGTCGATGGGGGGCTTGGTCGATAGGCTCGTGGTGCCAGAGATGACGTTCTGCGCGGCTGCCCCCTGCGCGGCGCCGGCAATGCGTATGCCTGGACTGCGGCGGCCGCCCATGGATGACAACCGGAAGGTGATGTTGGCGAAAGGGAGCGGACGCTCGCCGCGGGTGCGAAAAAGGCAATGCGCCGCTGTGGCGACAGTCTGCTCATCGATGCAGAAGGCGGTGCAGACTGAGCGGCTGCCGGGCTCGTAAAGCATGCCGACTTTATCTTCGAGCGGCTTCAAGCGGTCCGGCAGAAGCGTGCGGTCGTCGGCGCCGAAGACCGCAACCGGGCGAAGCAGATTCGGCCCAGTGTCTCGATACGGGGCAGCGGCGGCCGGGTGGGCGGGACTAGCGGCAAGAACTGGGGCCGCGGTACTGAAGACCGTGACCAGAGCAAGACAAGTTCCCGACCAAGTCATGCAGGTCCGGTTTGGGCCAATCGGGCGAGTAGGTCCTGTTTTCAAGCGATTCTACCGATCTTGGACAAAGATCCGGACGCGGCGAGGCCGACCGCCCAGATCCTTCATTAACAACTCTTAAGGCGGCCGAAAGGCGGCCGTAAGGCCCTACGCCATAAGTCAATCTGGACGCCCTCAGTGGCTCGTTCGATGGAGGTTTCCCCAATGACCACGCCTAACCCTGCCAAAACGTCAGGTGCCCGCTCAGCAAATCCTGCGCCAGCCGCCATGCCGCGCCGCCGCCGGTTTGCGATTGCCGGCGCCGTGGCAGGCCTCGGTCTCATCACCGCGCTGCCGGCTCTGACGCCGGCCATTGCGCAGCTGAAGCCCGATGCGCAGACGATTGAAACGCCGTACGGCCGCGCCCCGCTGACGTTTGCCGACCTGATCGAAAAGGTGAAGCCGTCGGTGGTGTCCATCTCGGTCGTGTCGGGTGGCGGCGAGAAGGTCGCTGATAAGTCCGATCAGCGCGGCCTGCCGGAAGGCTTCCCCGATATCCCGGAAGACAGCCCATTCTATGAGTTCTTCAAGCGCATGCCGAAGGAGTTCCGCGGGCCGCAGGCACCGCGCCCGCCGTCTCAGGCGCAGGGCTCGGGCTTCGTGATTTCGCCGGACGGCTATGTGGTGACGAACAACCACGTGATCGATGGGGCGTCGAAGATCCAAGTCAGCTTCGATGACCAGGAGAAGCTCGATGCTGAACTGATCGGCACCGATCCGCGCACCGACCTTGCGTTGTTGAAGATCAAGTCGACAAAGACTTTCCCGCACGTGAAGTTCGCCGAGAAGCAGGTTCGCGTCGGCGACTGGGCCATCGCGGTCGGAAACCCGTTCGGACTGGGCGGTACGGTGACAGCGGGCATCGTATCTGCGCTCGGCCGCGACATCGGCTCGGGTCCGTACGACTTCCTGCAGATCGACGCGGCGGTCAACCGGGGTAACTCGGGCGGTCCGACCTTCAGCCTCGATGGCGAAGTCATTGGCGTCAACACGGCCATTTTCAGCCCGTCGGGCGGTAACGTCGGTATTGCGTTTGCCGTGCCTGCCAAGACGGCGATCGAAGTGATCGAACAGCTCAAGTCCAGCGGCAAGGTCAGCCGCGGCTGGCTTGGCGTGAAGATCCAGAACGTCGACGATGATACGGCCGCTGCCCTGGGGCTGCCCGGCGCGAAGGGTGCGCTCGTCAGCGAGATTACGCCGAACGGTCCAGCCGCGGGTTCGGGTCTCAAGGTGCAGGATACCATTCTGCAGGTGAACGAAGACGCGATTGCCGATAGCCGCGATTTGGCACGCAAGATCGCGGACTATGCGCCCGACACGATGGTGGATGTGAAGGTCTGGCGGAATAACAAGGCCGAGAACGTCAAGGTGAAGCTCGGCACGTTCCCCGGCTCGCCTGAGGAAATCGCCAAGCTCGAAGAGGGCAAGCCGATCGAGAAGAAGAGCGAGAATACGTCGCTCGAACTGCTCGGCCTTTCGGTGGGTCCGATCACGGGCGATGGCGCCGAGGGCGTCGCGATCACGGAGGTTGAGCCGTCGTCGGATGCGGCGGAGAAGGGTCTGCGTCCGGGCGATGTGATCGTGCAGGTGCAGGGCGAAACGGTGGGCAAGCCGGCCGATGTGGCCCGCGAGATTGCCAAGGTGCAGGAACTGGGCCGCTCGGCTGTGATGCTCAGCGTTAAGTCGCAGGACCGGACGCGGTTCGTGGCTGTGCAGCTAAAAAAAGATGCCGGCAAGGACAAGGTGAAGGATAAAGGCTAACGCCGGTCCCCGCGTCCCTATCCTTGTTATCAACCGAGGCGGCGGGGCTCTGAATGGGCTCTGCCGCCTCGACCTTTTGAGGCGGATCATGCAAGACTATATGGCTGACGAGAGCCGCGATCTGACGGCGGCCGGGAGACCCAAGAGCATGCGCGTGCTGGTGATCGAGGACGACCGGGAAACTGCTCAGTTCCTCCAGAAATCGTTGAAGGAGAGTGGGCATGCCGCTGATCTCGCCGGAGATGGGGAGACGGGTCTGTCGCTGGCAGAGACGGGCGTTTACGATGTTCTGATCGTCGACCGGATGTTGCCGAAACTCGACGGGCTTTCCGTGGTGAAGTCGTTGCGCACGGGCGGTCTCAGGACACCGGTGCTGATCTTGTCCGCACTGGGCGACGTGGATGACCGCGTAAAGGGCCTTCGGGCGGGCGGGGACGACTATCTGACGAAACCTTACGCCTACACGGAGCTGCTGGCTCGGATCGAGGCGCTGTCGCGGCGGGCGGTGCCTGAAGAGCAGGTGACGAAGTACGTTGTCGGCGATCTAGTGCTCGACCGGCTGTCGCACCGGGTCACGCGCGGCGGCGAGCCGATCGTATTGCAGCCGCGCGAGTATCGGCTGCTCGAATATCTCATGAAGAACGCCGGTCAGGTCGTGACGCGCACGATGCTGTTGGAGAACGTGTGGGATTACCACTTCGATCCGCAGACGAATGTTATCGACGTGCACGTTTCGCGGTTGCGGTCAAAGATTGATAAGAGCTTCGACAAGCCGTTGCTGCACACGGTGCGCGGCGCCGGATACATGGTCCGCGACGGTGCTGGATAAGCTTGGCGCGTCCGTCTGGACGTCTACTCCGTTTCGTCTGGCGGCGCTGAGCATTGCGGCCTTTCTCGTCACCGCAGCGGGGATCGTCGGTTTCATGTTCTGGCAGACCAACGATCTGCTGACAGAGCAGGTGCTGTCGGGGTTGCGCGCGGAAGTTCAGGAAATGCGACACATGGAGGCGGCGGCTGGTTCGGCGTCCGTAGCGGCCGCTATCCGGGCGAGGGCGCGTCCGGAAGGGCCGGGCCTGTACTTCTTCTCCGACCGGACAGGGCGCAAACAGGCCGGCAATCTGAGCCGGCAGCCGCCGGAACTGACTAGCGAAGTGGGGGGAACATTTCGCTACGAGCGCGAACCGGGTGACGAGCGCCTCGCTGTTGCACTGCCGGTCGCGTTTCCCGACGGGACGCGCTTGCTCGTCGGGCGGGACATTGAAGAGCAGCGCGAGTTCGCCAACCGGATGCGGACGGTTTTCTTGGTCGGTTTCGGTCTGTTGTCGGCTGCGGGACTGGCGGGCGGTCTGGGTGCAGGGCGGCTGTTGCTCAATCGGATCGATCAGATCAATGCCGCCAGCCGATCGATCATGGGAGGCGATCTTTCGCAGCGTGTGCCGCTGGCGGGCACGCAGGATGAACTCGACGGATTGGCAGAGAATCTTAATGTCATGCTTGACCGGATCGAGCAACTGATGGGTGGCTTGCGCGAAGTGTCAGATAACATCGCGCATGACCTCAAGACGCCGCTCAGCCGGTTGCGCAACCGGGCGGAAGCGACGCTGCGTGATGGGGGCGGGGATTGCGGGGCCTACCGGGCGGGTTTGGAGCGCATCATCGAAGAGGCTGACGAACTCATCAAGACGTTTAATGCCATGCTGCTGGTGGCACGGCTGGAAGCGGGCGCGCTCGACGGTCAGGCAGAGGCCTTCGACATTGGCGGTCTCGTTCGCGATGTGACGGAGTTCTACGAACCGCTCGCGGATGAGCAAGGGATGTCGTTGACGGTGGAGGCCGAGGACGGGCCGCAGATTGTCGCAAATCGCCATCTCGTCAATCAGGCGGTGGCCAATCTGATCGACAATGCCATTAAGTACGGCCGGTCCGAGACGGCGGGTGTGGGTGGGGGAATCAAGGTCCGGCTGACGTCGGAGGGGGACATGGTGGAGATCGCAGTCGAAGATCGCGGTCCAGGCATCAGCGCGGACGACCGGGAGCGAGCCTTGAAGCGGTTTGTCCGTCTGGAAGCCAGCCGAACCAAGCCGGGGACGGGGCTGGGGCTTAGCCTCGTTGCAGCGGTTGCGCGCCTGCACCATGGCACGGTACGTCTCGAGGACAATGCGCCGGGGCTGAGAGCGGTCCTCGTACTGCCCCGGGCGCGGCAGGGGATCGGTGCGTAAGATGCCGTCCCCTGGGGAGCAAAGGGGAGACGGCTAGTGGGACTTGGCACGCAAGGCGGAGCTTTGGCGGAACGCATTCAGCCGGGCCCGTTGGACGACGAGCGGGGCAGCGGGCAGGCGGACGTCGCGGCGCTCGCAGAAGAGATTTCCGCCGATCCTAGGCTCCAGGTTTTAGCCGCTGCCCTTCGCGATCCGCGCGTTGCACAAGTGCTGTCGGGTGTGATGAGCGGCTCGCCCTATCTCAAGGCGTTGATCCGGCGCGATCCGGCGCGCTTGCAGCGCATTCTTGACGCCGATCCCGCGGTGCATTTTGGCGAGCTTTCCGCCCAGCTTTATCGCGAGATGGCAACGATCACCGACATGGCCTCGGCCATGCGGCTTGTGCGCGTTTACAAGTCCGAAGTGGCTCTGGTGGTTGCCCTTGCCGATCTCGGCCAGGTCTGGCCGGTGATGACGGTTACCGAGACGCTGACCAAATGCGCGGATGCAGCGGTGCAGTCGTCGGTGGATTTCCTGTTTCGGATGGCCGGTGCGCGGGGAGATATCCCGGTTGAGACGCCGTGTGCGGGGGCTGAAACGGGCTACATCGTTCTGGGGATGGGCAAGTACGGCGCGGGCGAACTCAACTATTCGAGCGATATTGATCTCATCGTCTTTTACGATCTCAGCCGGGCGCGGCTAAAGGCAGGTTTGGAGCCGTCGCCGTTCTTTGTGCGCATCACGCGCGATCTCGTGCGTCTGCTGGATGAGCGCACGGCTGACGGCTATGTGTTTCGCACCGATCTGCGGCTGAGGCCCGATGCGGGGGCGACGCAGGTGGCGCTCTCCACCGATGCGGCTATGATTTACTATGAGAGCTTCGGTCAGAACTGGGAGCGGGCCGCCCTGATCAAGGCGCGTCCGGTCGCGGGCGACATCGAAGCGGGTGAGATGCTGCTGGCGGATCTCGCTCCGTTCGTGTGGCGTCGCTATCTCGACTATGCCGCTATTTCCGACGTGCACGCGATGAAGCGCCAGATTCATGCGTTTCGCGGCTTCGGCAGCATCGGCGTCGGGGGGCACAATGTGAAGCTTGGTCCCGGCGGTATCCGCGAGATCGAGTTCTTTGCCCAGACACAGCAGTTGATCGCCGGTGGGCGTCAGAAGGATCTGCGCGTACGGCGAACGCTGGACGCACTTTTGTGCCTTGAGGCGCGCAACTGGATCAGGCCCGAGGTGCGGGCGGACCTATCGGCGGCCTATACGGAATTGCGGCGCATCGAGCACCGGGTGCAGATGGTGGCCGACGAGCAGACGCACGAATTGCCTTCGGACCATGCGGCGTTGGCGCGGTTCTCCCGCTTTGCCGGATTTGAGACGACGGCGGACTTCGCGCGGCACTACACGGCGACGCTCGAGAGGGTGCAGAAGCACTATCGCGAGTTGTTCGAGAATGCGCCGGAGTTGACGGGCGATGGCGCGAATATGGTGTTTGCCGGCGAAAAGGATGATCCCGAGACCGTTGCGCAATTGAAGAAGCTTGGCTTCACGCAACCGTCGGAAGTGCTGGCGACGGTGCGCGGGTGGCATCATGGGCGGTATCCGGCCGTGCGTTCGCCGCGGGCGCGAGAATTGTTGACGGAAGTGCAAGTCTCGCTGGTGACGGCTTTGGCGGAGACCGCCGATCCCGATCGCGCATTCGCTGGGTTCGATCGCTTTCTGGCGGCTCTTCCGGGAAGCGTGCAGCTGTTTTCGCTTTTGAAGGCGAACCCGGGGCTGTTGCGACTCGTGGCCGACGTTATGGGGACGGCGCCGCGGCTGGCGCGGGTTTTGGCGAAGCGGCCGCGTTTGCTCGATGCCGTCATCGATCCGCGCGCGTTGGCCATGCTGCCTGCGGCGGCCGAGATCGATGCGGCCATTACCGCCGAGGTAGCCAATGCGCCGGATCAGCAGGATGTTCTGGATCGTACGCGGGTGGTGGGCAGCGAGCAGTCGTTTTTAATCGGCGTGCGCGTGCTTTCGGGTAGCATCAATGCCGGTCAGGCGGGCGAAGCCTACGCGTTGCTGGCGGACAGGTTGATTGCCGCCCTGCATAAAGCGGTCGCGCTTGATCTGGAGCGAGCACACGGGCATGTGGCGGGCGGTGGCGCGGCGGTGATCGCGATGGGCAAGCTCGGCGGGCGCGAGATGACGGCGACATCCGATCTCGATCTCATTGTGGTCTACGATTTCGATGCGGCGGCCAGCCAGTCCGACGGCGAACGGCCCCTAGCGCCCAGTCAGTATTATGCGCGCTTCACGCAGCGGCTGGTGACGGCTCTTACGGCGCCGACGGCCGAGGGTACGCTCTATGAGGTCGATTTGCGGCTGAGACCATCTGGGCAAAAGGGGCCGGTGGCGACGCAGTTGTCCGGCTTCGTCGACTATCAGATCCGGGAGGCGTGGACGTGGGAGCATTTGGCGTTGACGCGGGCGCGGGTCGTCAGCAGCGATCCAACGTTGAAGGCGCAGGTTGAAGCGGCGATCCACGCAACGCTTATCCATCCGCGTGACCGAGCGAAGATTGCTGCCGATGTACGTGACATGCGGGCGCGCATCGAAGCGGAGAAGGGGGCCGACAACATCTGGGACTTGAAGCAGGTGCGCGGCGGGCTCGTCGATCTGGAGTTCATCGCTCAATACCTACAACTGGTCAGCGCGTCGGCGCATCCGGAGGTGCTCGACCAAAACACGTGCGTCGCGTTTCAGAAGCTTGGCGAAGCGGGCTGCCTCAGCACCGCGGATGCGGAAGCGCTCATCATCTCGACGCGGCTGATCCATGACCTGACCCAGGTTTTGCGGCTATGCCAGGACGGGATTTTCGACCCGTCGGTGGCGCCGAAGGGGCTAAAGGAGCTGGCGGCGCGGGCCGGGGATTGTCCGTCGTTTGAGGCTTTAGAATTGAAACTCAAGGATATTTTGGTCGAGAACCATGCGCGGTTCGAGCGGCTGGTGGTGTGAACGACTGAAAATGAAGATCACTCGCGACGGGAAATTTCACTTGGGCCGTTGAAGCCATTGAAAGCGGGGCGCTGGGCTCCGTGGTCAGCCGGCGGAGGACGGGTATGGGTAAGACGGCAGGCATTTTGATTGCGGGCCTTTTGGCAGCGGGGGGGGCGGACAATGCGTGGGCCGCGGTCGGAGATCAGGACGGTAAGCCGGGCGTCAAGGCGCAGCAGCAGCAGCGTGGGCCGACTGGATTGAAGCGATTTGACGCGAACAACGATCAAGCCGTGACCGTCGAGGAATTTTTGAAAAGGCGCGTCGATGGCTTCACCAAGCGGGACAAAAACGGCGACGGATCCCTGGATGCCGTCGAACTTGGCCAAGCGCCGCTTGCCTTTCGTGAGCAGCGGCAGGCGCGGCGCGAAGAACGCCTCTTGGCGCTACTTGATGCAAATGCAGACGGTAAGCTGACGCGACAGGAATTCGATGCTGAACCCGTGCGCGGCGAGGGCCGGAGGGCCGCACGCGCGGCGGAACGTCGGCAGTTGATGTTCCAGTTCTTTGACCGCAACGGCGACGGGACGGTCGATAAGGCGGAATTTGATACCGGACGTGCGGAGGAGGCTGCATTCAAGCAACGGCGGCGGATGCATGCGCTGGACCGCGATGGCGACGGTACGGTGACTTTGGAGGAGTTTACAGCCGATGCGCGCTTCCGCTTTCTGCGCCTCGATCTCGACCGGGACGGGCGCATCACAGCCGCCGATTTGCCGCCCGTGGAGCGGCAGCGGTGGTCGCAACGCTGATCGGGTGGAGGTGTTTGCCGACCTGAAGGCTGGCGCCGCCCCCCGGAAGAATGCAAGACTTATGCAGTCTTCAACGGGCGGCGGGCGGAAGCCGGAGATCGCAGTGGCAGCAGGGGATGCGACGCCGGGCCGGCAGCCCGGCACCGGATGGCGGGGAGCGGATCGGGAGGATGAAGCCCTCCTGATGCGCGTCGTCGCGCGTGATCCGGCAGCCTTTCGGCTGATCGTAGACCGGCACATGCCGCGGCTGATTTTGCTGGCGCGGCGCCTGCTGCGGGACGAGGCCGAGGCGGAAGATGTGGCGCAGGAGGCTTTACTCAGGCTGTGGCGGCAGGGGCAGGGTCTGGATGTGGGACCGGCTGGCGTGGGGCCGTGGCTCAAACGGGTCGTGTCGAACCTGGCCATCGACAAGCTCCGGGTGCGCGGACGGTTCGATGTTACGGACGAGCCGCCGGAGCAGTCGCAGGCGGCCAGTCAGTTGCGTGGCCTCGAGCAACGTGAGTTGGCTGACCGTGTTGAGGACGCCTTGCGGCAGTTGCCGGACCGGCAGCGGCTAGCTTTGACGATGTTTCACTACGAGGGCCTCAGTATGCAGGAGGTCGGCGGTATGATGGGGGTCTCGGCGGAAGCGGTGGAATCGCTCCTCGCCCGGGCCCGGCGGACTTTGAAGGTGGCGCTTGCGGCCGAATGGCAGGCGCTGCGCAGCGACGGCGGTTCGGACGAGTGAAGTAGTTGGCCGCGGGCGAAGCTGTAGAGACGGTGATGATAAGGACACGACGATGACCACGGCAGAAAACATGGACAGGCTTCGCACGGTTCTCAGCGTCTATGGCGCGGATCCGGAGCGTTGGCCGGGATCTGACCGGAGCGTTCTTCAATCCTTCCTGGCGCAGAGCGCTGAGGCGCGGCGGCTTGTAGCCGAGGAAGCCCAGTTCGACGGGCTGTTGTCGGCGGCGTCTCAAGGTGTTTCTACGTCTGCAGTTGATCGATCGAAGGCTGCTCTCTTTGCTCAACTCGATGGCGAACTTGGTGCGGCTGCTGCGTCGCCCGGCGTGGTCGTGCCGTTTGCCCGCAAGCCGGTCCAGTCTCCGGCGCCGGCAGCTTCGCGCGACTTCTGGAAAGAGGCGTCGGTGATGGCTGCCTCGTTGCTCATTGGCTTTTTCACAGTGTCGCAGGGCCTTCTGGAGGGCAGCGGGCTTGATCCGGCGCAGTTCAGCGTCAGCAGCGGCGAGGAGGCCGATGACGTCAGTGCCATCGCGTTGGGGCATACGGATGCGGACGCTTCCGAGGAGGACCTGCTTTGAGCGATCTTTCCACGCCAACGAACCCGGCTGGCCCGGCGCGGAAATGGCGCTGGCTGCTGTTGATATCTGTCGCGTTGAATCTCGTCTTCGTCGGGGGGCTCGCCGCGTTGTGGTGGAAGGGACCGCCTGGGCCATGGCGCGGTGGCGCGACTCAAACGGCGTTCGGGTTGATGAAATTTTCGCGCGAGTTGCCCGATGAACGCCGAGATGCCGTGCGTCGGCATTTGAAAGAGGCGCGCCCGGCTCTCAAGGCGGCGCAGGTTGAATTGCGGCAGGCGCGAGTCAAGGCTGCCGAGGTTCTGGGTTCGGCCTCATATACGTCTGAAGCCATGCGTGCTGCGCTAGATGCCGTTGCGTCGACCGACAACCGGCTGCGGGCGATGGGCACGGACGCGCTGATGAAGGCCATTGGCGAGTTAACGCCCGAGGACAGGCAGAAGTTGGCGCAATCTTGGACGCGGCGGCTCGATCGGGAGCAACGGCGCAAAGGCAAACGCGAGCGGGACGAAGGACCTCCGGATGACGCGCCGTAAGCCTACGCACCGTGCCGGGCATCTACTCCGGGCGCGTTTGCGCCACCGTCGGCTTGTCTCGGTCAGGTCGTGAAGAAGTCCGGCTGGGCTGGACGGTCGAAGAACGTCGTCACTTGCCAGCTGTCGTGATCATCTTTCTCAATCAAACCGGAGCCCTGCTGTTCGAGCAAAACGCGGGCGATGCAAACCGTGAGCGGCGCCTGGCCTTCATCGGCGCGCGGTTGAGCCTTCTCAACCCGGATGGTCAACGAGACCGTTTCGGCATCTTCAGATATGGCGACCGCGATCGTGCCGCTGCGGCGCGAGCGTTCTGCCGCTTCTGCCAATAGATTGATCAGGATCTGGCGGATGGGACGAGCTTCGCCGGCAATGTTCAGTGCAAAGGTCTGGGGCAAGCTCAAGGTAATGCCGCGGGCGGTGATCTGGGGCGCATGGAAGTCGGCGGCGTCGCGCAGGAGGTCTTCGAGGCAAAGCGTGCGGATATGATCGTTGGCGTCGGACTTGGCGAGAGAGGATGTGAGCGCCAGAGTGTCTTCGGTGCATTTGAGGAGGGAGCGGCTGCACTCGCGAATATGACGGGTGTAGTCGCGGTAGCGGTCGTGGCCGAGGGGGCCGAAGAGTTCGGCGCCCATGAGGTCGGAAAAGCCGATGACGGCATTCAACGGCGTGCGCAGTTCGTGGCTCATGCGGGCGGTGAGTTCGGCCCAGAGCTGGCTGCGCATTTCGGACTCGCGGCGGGCCCGGCTGGCGGCGTCGGCGACTTCGGCGAGGCGTTGCGACTGGCGTTCCAGATTGATGGCGCGAATATCAGTGGTTGCCGGGTGTTCGGCGGAGGCCGCGGTCTGTGCGCGGGTCAAGGCCAAGATGACAAGTGCGAGGCCCGTCAACGTCAGGAAGATCGGAAGGGGCGGACTTGCCGGCCCGATGACCGCGGCGGCAATTGCTGTCAGATGCAACCCCGCAGCCAGTTGGAGCCCGCGATCGGAGGCGATGGCCTCCTTTAGCGATGTTTGGTTCAGCCACGTGCCCAGCACGGTGAGCGATGCCTGCGTGGACGCAGACCGCTCCCGTGGATGGGCGGACCCGATCCGCGCCATCCTATCCCCCTCGCCCGATGTCTTTCAGTTCTGCCCAGTGCTCTCAGCCGGTACTCACGACTGATTCGCTGACATCAAACTCACTGATTCGCGACTCGCATGTCGAGGGAGATTAAATCGGGTCAAGGCCTTGGATTCGTTATGTTCAGGTATCGAGCATTTTGGTCACGATCTCGAACACGTCGCGGGAAATGCTCCCCGATTTGGCAACCTTCTGGAGGGCCTTTCGGGCGTGCGCCCGGCGCCCGGGTTCGAGCGATCTCCAAGATCGGAAGCAGCCTAACATGCGGGCGGCGATCTGGGGATTGAGCGCATCGACTTTTAGGACTTCGGCAGCGACGAATTGATAGCCCGCGCCGTCGGCGCGGTTGAACTGGAGCGGGTTCTGGAGGGCGAAGTTGCCGATCAAGGCGCGCACCTTGTTGGGCATGGCATAGCTAAACAGCGTGTGAGCGGTGAGGTCTCGCACGCGTTCGAGAGTATCGGGCAATGCCGACTGGGCCTTTGCCGCGAACCACGTATCGATGACGAGGTGGTCGCCTTTCCAACGCTCGTGAAAGGCGTCAAAGGCCTCAGCGCGTTCGGGTATGTCGAGGTTTGCGATCAAGGCCAAGGCATGGGCCTGGTCGGTCATCGATGTGGCTTTGCGGAAATGGTCCCAGACGCGTTTTAGATCGCGGGGTTCGCCACGGGCGGCAAGCAGCGTCAGCGCAGCGTTGCGCAGAGCGCGCTTGCCGGCGCTGCGTGCGTCGGGAGAAAACGGTCCGCGCGGCGCTGAGGAGGCGTAGATTGCCTCGAGATCTTCGCCGAGCGTCGTGGCGACGAGTTTGGAGAGATGCGCGTGCGCCCGATAGACGAGTTCGGGATCGACGTTGCGGCCGATCTCGCGGGCGATGTCGGCTTGGCTCGGCAGGCGGAGCAGTTCGGCGCGGTAGGCCGGGTTCAGGTTCTTATCCGCGATGGCAAGGCCGATTGCTTTGGCGAAGGCTGCGCCGCGGGTGGCGCGCTTGCCTTCCTTGAGGAGGGCGACGTTAGCGATGAGCGTGCGGGTCGCATAGACAATGGCGGACTGCCACCGGTTGAACAGATCGGCATCGTGGGCGATCAGGAATTCGAGATCGCGATCGGCCACGTCGAGCGTCAGGCGCACGGGAGCGGAGAAGCCCTGTAGGAGCGAGGGCACTGGGCGAGACGGTACATCGACGAAGCGGAACGTTTCGGTGCGCTTGGTGATTTCGAGGACGCCGTTGGCGACCGGGGCGCCCGTGTCGAGTTTCAAGTCGATGGGCTGACCGTTGGCGCCGAGGAGCGACAGGCGCAGGGGTATCAGGAGCGGCTGCTTCTTGGGGTGGCCCGCCGTTGGACGTTGCATTTGCTCGACCGTGAGCGCTGCGGTCTTCGTGGCGCGATCCCAGGAGAGCGACGTTACGAGTTCGGGTGTGCCCGACTGGAGATACCAGAGCTTGAACTGGGAGAGATCGCGGCCAGACGCATCCTCGAAACATTTGAGGAAGTCTTCGATGGTGGCCGCATCGCCGTCGTGGCGTGCGAAGTAGAGGTCCATGCCGGCGCGGAAACCGTCTTTGCCGAGCAGCGTCTCGATCATGCGGACGAGTTCGGCGCCCTTCTCGTAGACGGTTGGAGTGTAGAAGTTGTTGATCTCGATGTAGGTGTCGGGGCGGACGGGATGCGACAGGGGGCCATTGTCCTCGGGGAACTGGGTCGCTTTGAGTTGGCGCACGTCGTGGATGCGTTGCACGGTCGGGTCGCGCTCGTCGGAGGAGAACTCCTGGTCGCGATAGACGGTGAGGCCTTCCTTCAGGCAGAGCTGGAACCAGTCGCGGCAGGTGATGCGGTTGCCGGTCCAGTTGTGGAAATACTCATGTGCAACGACGCTTTCGATGGCCTCGAACATGGCGTCCGTCGCGGTCTCGGGTGAGGCTAGGATTAGGCGGTCGTTGAAAATGTTGAGGCCCTTGTTTTCCATCGCGCCCATGTTGAAGTCGGAGACGGCAACAATATTGAACACATCGAGGTCATATTCGCGGCCGAAGCGCTTTTCATCCCAGATCATGGAGCGCTTCAGCGCGTCCATGGCCCATTCGGCGCGGGCTTCCTTGCCGTGCTCAACATAGATCGCGAGATCGACCTTGCGGCCTGACATTGTTTTGAACGGTGCGCGGATGGGCGAGAGGTCGCCGCCGACGAGAGCGAAGAGGTAGCAGGGCTTGGGGTGGGGATCGTACCAGACGGCAAAGTGGCGTTTGCCGCGGTCGAGCTTGCCAGTTTCAATAGGATTGCCGTTGCCGAGGAGAACGGGGGCAAGCGCCGAGTCGGCTTCGATGCGCGTCGTGTAAACGGAGAGCACGTCCGGGCGATCGAGGAAAAACGTAATGCGGCGGAAGCCTTCGGCCTCGCATTGGGTGCAGAAGACGCCGCGTGAGCGATAAAGCCCCTGCAGGGCGGTGTTCGCCTCAGGATTGATGGCGACTACGGTTTCGAGGGTGAAGGGCTCAGCCGGCACCTTCGCGATCGTCAGGTGGGTCGCCGACTGACGGTAATGACCCGCATCGAGCGGCTTGCCGTCGAGTTTGATGCGTTCGAGTTTCAAGTGTTCGCCATCGAGCTTTAGTGCTCCCGGCCTGCCCTTGTGGGCGGGATTGGGCCGGATCGCGAGCGTGGAGCGGACCTTGGTGGCCGTGGGGTGGAGGGCGAACTCCAGATTGACCGTATCGATCAGGTAGGCCGATGGGCGGTAGTCTTCCAGGCGGATCGGGCGGGGCGTATCGGTTTTCATGGGTCTCTTTGGCGGCTGTACTGTGTGCGTGATTCCGCGACGCGCCGACACTATGGGGCAAATCACGATCCGTCACGCCCCATGGCAAACGTGTTCGTCAGGATCAACATTAGGGGTTTTAGACAGCCGCTTTTCAGGCGCGTTCTGGGTGGCGCAATCGCGCGTGTTGCTTGGCGGTTTGGGAGGGATGCTCGCCGAACATCGCTTTATAATCCTGGGCAAAACGGCCGAAATGCCAAAAGCCCCAAGCGGTCGCGGCCTCCGTGACGCTGCCGCACTCTTTAAGCGTCCGCCGGGCAGCGTTAAGGCGGACGGCGCGCAGGTAGTTGGCCGGCCGAATTCCGAGCGCGCGCTGGAAGCTCAATTGCAATGTGCGCCGCGAGATCGCCAGCGATCGGCAAATATCCTCAATCGACACATGTTCGTTGGCGGACTGCAATGCGAGGGCCTGGGCATCGCGAACGATCGTCCAGCATTTGGTCTCGGAGAGTGACAAGGTGGGTTCGCCCTCATCCGGGCTCAGGCAGTCGACGACGGCACGCGCGGCATCTGCTGCGAATGCTTTGGACAGCGCAGGGCGCGAGGCGTAGCCACCGTCCAATTGGAGGGTTTCAATGGCTCCGCTCAGCAGGAGGCGAAGCTTATCTCGCGTTCCCGGCTGGATGTGCTTCAGCCGCGCCGAATGGACCTGGGGTGACACCGCATGCCATTCGTCTTCAAGCATCACGGACTGCAGAATGGCGATGGGGAGGACGATGCCGGCCATATCCAGCCCATTGGGCGTCTGGAACTCAAAGCCGTTGGCGCCGGAGAAGATATGGGCTTGGCCGCCATCGCAGGCCTGTCCGCAGAACTTCGCGGAACCTGAAATTTCGAGTGGAATGCCGATCGCAATGCGGTCGGCGGGCAGTTCGCCAACCTGATGCAGGGACTGGCTGGTTTTCTCGCGAAAGACGTAAACGCCACCAAGTTCGGCTTCGCTGAGTTCGCCGACAAACGGGCCGCCCGATAGCTGATTGTAGGTTTGATTCCAGCCGTGCAGGAGGGCTGCCTGCTCGTCGATGTCACGCGTCTGGACTGTCCGCAGTCCCGCTGTTTGCGTGCTTTGGATTGGTTGTGGCATGCGGATCTGCCCCCCTTGTCACGAGGATCATCAGCTTAGACACAAAATCCTGGGAGGAACAAGAACGCATCCCACCGGGTGCTGTGTTTTGGGGTGAGGTCCGTCCAAAGGCGCAGGCTCTAGCGGTGCGCATTGCCGAAATTGGATAGCGGGCGATTGGGGCGCCGCTCTACATGGCGCGTGAAGTCCTGCGGCCGGATGCCGTGCTTGGTGGTCAGAACGCGGATCGGTTTCCACGATCCGCGCGTTCTGGCGATCCAGGCTGACCTTCGGAACAATCGGGGCTCAAAACACTGGGGAGATTTGCACATGGAACCGCATGGCACGGGCGGCGTCGAATACGAAAACGTCGGCAAGGACTACTTCGAGAACAGGCAATTGAAGCGTGGGGCGGCGGGCTGGGTTTTGCTCGTAGGGCTTGGCGTGGCCTACGTGATCTCCGGCGACTACGCTGGATGGAACTTCGGGTTGGAGCAGGGCGGCTGGGGCGGGCTGATGATCGCCTGTCTGCTCATGGCGCTCATGTATACCTGCATGTGCTTCGCGCTGGCGGAATTGGCCACGATCGCGCCGACGGCCGGCGGCGGATATGGCTTTGCCCGGCGGGCCTTTGGACCCTGGGGCGGCTTTCTGACCGGGACCGCGATCCTCATTGAGTATGCCATCGCGCCGGCGGCCATTGCCGTATTCATCGGCGGCTACATGAAATCGCTGTTTGAGATCGATATCTCGCAGTGGGTCATATCTGCCGGATTTTTCGCGGTTTTTCTCGGTATCCACATTTATGGTGCCGGTGAAGCGCTGCGATTGATTTTCGCCATCACGGCGCTCGCGGTGATCGCGCTGATCGTCTGGGTTGCCGCCATGGTGCCATTCTTCGATAGCGCCAAGCTGTTCGATATCGCCGTCAACCCGGAGGCGACCGGAGCGTCGCCGTTCCTGCCCTTCGGATACTTCGGCATTTGGGCCGCGATTCCATTCGCCATGTGGTTCTTTCTGGCGATTGAGGGGGTGCCGCTCGCCGCTGAGGAGACGCAGGATCCCAAGCGTGATCTGCCGCGAGGTCTCATTGCGGGTATGTTCATACTGCTTACCTTTTGCGCGCTGATCATGGTTTTTGGTCCCGGTGCCGTCGGCTCGGATGCGCTGAAGACGAACCTTAATCCGCTGGTCGCGGCGCTTGAGCACCCTTCAACATACGGTGGTCCGACGTGGATTTCGAAGTTCGTGAACTTCGTCGGCCTCGCCGGCCTCATCGCGAGCTTCTTCTCGATCATCTACGCCTATTCGCGGCTGATCTTCGCCATGTCGCGGGCCGGGTATCTGCCGCGCGGCCTGTCACTTACGAACGCGCGTAAGTCGCCGTGGGTGGCTTTGATCGTCCCGGGCATCGTGGGGTTCGGGCTGTCGCTGACCGAGCAGGGCGATCAGCTGATCCTGATGGCGGTGTTCGGGGCCACGATCTCCTACATTCTGATGATGGCCTCGCATATCAAGCTCCGGATGTCCGAGCCCGATCTTCCGCGGCCCTATAGGACGCCCGGCGGCGTGCTGACCTCTGGAGTCGCGTTGGTGTTGGCGTGCATCGCCTTGGTCGCGGTATTCCTCAGCGATAAAAAAATGGCCGTTGCCGGAACGGAAATCAGTGTGGCGGCGCTCTCGGCCATCGCATACGCTGTTTTTGTCGCGTACTTTGCGCTCTACAGTCGGCACCATCTGGTGGCCCATGCGCCTGGTGAAGAGGACTGAATCGCACTGACGCGTTGTCGGTCTATTGTGAACGTCATTGTGCCGGCCGCGTCTGCGGCCGGCGGGGAAGGATGAGCCATGGCAGGTTATGCCTATGCGGTTGGCACCGACCGCTATGTTTTTGATGACCTCAAGGACTTGATGGCGAAGGCGACGCCACTTCGGTCGGGCGATCAGCTAGCAGGTGTGGCCGCCGCCGACGATGCGGAACGGGCGGCGGCGCAGTTGGCTCTGGCCGATGTTCCGCTCGGTGTCTTTCTGCAAGAGATGGTCGTTCCGTATGAGATCGATGAGGTCACGCGGCTGATCATCGACACCCACGACAAGGCAGCGTTCAAGACGGTGTCGCATTTGACCGTCGGTGGGTTTCGCGATTGGTTGTTGTCGGACCATGCAACCGCAGAAGAATTGACCACACTGGCGCCGGGGCTGACGCCGGAGATGGTGGCGGCCGTCTCCAAGATCATGCGCGTACAGGATCTGGTCATGGTGGCGAAGAAGTGCCGCGTGGTGACCAAGTTCCGCAATACGCTCGGGCTCGAAGGGCGGATGGCGACGCGGTTGCAGCCGAACCATCCCACAGACGATGCGGCTGGGATAGCAGCCAGCATCGTCGACGGGCTGCTCTATGGCAACGGCGATGCGGTGATCGGGATCAATCCGGCGACCGACAGCATCGGGCAGGTGACGACGCTCGTGCAGATGCTCGACGGCATCATCAGCCGCTACGAGATTCCCACCCAGTCCTGCATTCTCACGCATGTGACGACCACGATCGAGGCGATTAATCGCGGGGCGCCGGTGGATCTGGTGTTTCAGTCGATCGCGGGGACGGAAGCGGCGAACAGAAGCTTCGGTATCGATCTGAAGATTTTGCAGGAAGGTTATGAGGCCGGGCTTTCCTTGAAGCGCGGTACGGTCGGCGACAACGTCATGTACTTCGAGACGGGACAGGGGAGTGCCTTGTCGGCCAATGCGCATCATGGAGTCGATCAGCAGACGATCGAGACGCGCGCGTATGCGGTGGCACGCAAATACAAGCCGCTCTTGATCAATACGGTCGTTGGGTTCATTGGGCCGGAGTATCTCTACGACGGTCGGCAGATCGTGCGGGCGGGACTCGAGGATCACTTCTGCGGCAAGCTGCTTGGCCTGCCGATGGGCTGCGATATTTGCTACACGAACCATGCGGAAGCCGATCAGAACGATATGGATGTTCTGCTCACCATGCTAGGTGTAGCGGGGATCAACTTCATCATGGGCATTCCTGGCTCCGACGACGTGATGCTCAACTACCAAACGACATCGTTCCACGATGCGCTTTACGTGCGGCGTGTGCTCGGATTGAAGCCGGCACCGGAATTCGAGGCTTGGCTCAAGGCGCAGGAGATTTTTGCAACCGGCGATCAGGTGCGTTTGGGCCCCGATGTGCCGCGCGCGTTCCGGCGCGCCATTGCTGCGGAGTGAGCGGACATGTCGGATAGCGATAAGACGATCACCATTGCCAATCCGTGGACGCATTTGCGCAAACATACGCCGGCGCGGATTGCGCTGGGGCGGACGGGCGTGAGCTTGCCGACATCGGAGCATCTGGCGTTTCAGTTGGCGCATGCGCGAGCGCGCAGTGCCGTGCACCATGCGATCGATCTCTCTAAGTTGGCGCAGGATCTGGCGCGGTTCGGGCGCGTCGCGGAGGTGCACAGTGCGGCGCCGGACCGGCCGGCGTATCTGCAGCGGCCTGATCTAGGACGAAAGCTGGCGCGCGAGTCCGCGGCCAAGCTCGCCGCGGAAGTGAAGGGTCCGTTCGATGTGGCCTATGTGATCGCGGATGGTTTGTCGGCGTTTGCGATCGAGAAGAACATTGTGCCGTTTCTGGAGTCTATGCTGCCGGTTTCGGACAAAGCAGGATGGAGCCGGGCGCCGCTGATCGTGGCGGGGCAGGCCCGGGTGGCGCTGGGGGACGAAATTGGCGCTATCGTTGGAGCGCGCATGGTGGTGATGCTGATTGGCGAGCGGCCTGGTTTGTCATCGCCCGATAGTCTCGGCATCTATCTCACCTATGGTCCCAAGGTTGGTCTGACGGACGAAGCGCGCAATTGTATCTCGAATGTGCGCGCCGAGGGTTTGTCGTACGCAGAGGCGGCCTACAAGCTGCACTATCTCGCGTCGGAAGCGTTGAAGCGGTCGCTGTCGGGCGTGAATTTGAAAGATGATGCAGAGGTTTTGCCGAAGCCCGATGGCCTGTCGGCGGGCAACTTCTTGCTCGACGCGCCGAAGGGCTAGCTCCGCGGGCGTGTGAGCAGCGTTTCGGGAAGCGGGCGCGACTTGACTTCGCGCAGCGCGAAGCTTGAGCGCAGGCGCGTGACGCCGGGGAGGCGCGAGAGTTCCTGGCGATGGATGCGCTCGTAGTCGGTCAGATCGCGCGCGAGGACGGTCAGGACGTAGTCATCCTCGCCGGACATCAGGTGGCATGAGACCACGGAGGGGGCCGCCGCGACGGCCTTTTCAAATTCGAGGAGCAGAACTTCGCTTTGGCTCTGCAAGCTGATCTGGACGAGGACTGTCATCTCAAGGCCGAGCGCGGAGCGGCTGACGCGCGCTTGGTAGCCTTCGATGACGCCCTTTTCTTCCAGGGATTTGATGCGGCGGGCGATAGCGGTTGCGGACAGCGGGATGCGCTCGGCGAGTTCCACCTGGGATAGGCGGCCGTTCTCGGACAGGGCGCTGAGGATGGCCATATCAAGCGCATCAAGGTCCATGCCCGCATGAATCCTGCGTTATTTTGTCTTATTGTGCAGATTATCCGCGTATCCCGTTCAAAATGCAAGTCAGATTGCTGACCTTCGGCGCGCGAATGTGATCACATTTGACGCAGCGAATTTGACCATCAGGAGGACATGATGCGGATCGGCGTTCCCACAGAGATCAAGACGAATGAGTACCGGGTCGGCTTGGTGCCGGGATCGGTGCGCGAACTGACCGCGAAGGGTCATGAGGTGTTCGTGCAGGCGGGCGCTGGCGCCGGAATCTTTGCCGATGATACGGCCTATGAATATGCCGGGGCTAAGATTCTTCCCGATGCCGCTGCCGTCTTCGCCCAGAGCGAAATGATCGTGAAGGTGAAGGAGCCGCAGAAGGTCGAGTGGGAACGTCTGCGGCCCGATCACATCCTGTTCACGTACTTACATCTGGCACCCGATGCGGAGCAGGCCAAGGGGCTTTTGGCTTCGGGCGCGACGGCGATCGCCTATGAGACGGTGACGGACGCCAACGGCGGTCTGCCGCTGCTGGCTCCCATGAGCGAAGTGGCCGGACGCCTGTCGATCGAGGCGGCGGCGATTGCGCTGCGCCGTCCGACGGGTGGACGCGGTGTGCTGATGGGCGGCGTTCCGGGTGTGAAGCCGGCGAAGGTGGTCGTGCTCGGTGGGGGTGTGGTTGGAACGCATGCGGCGCGCATGGCGGCCGGGCTCGGCGCGGACGTGACGATCCTGGACCGTTCGTTGCCGCGTCTGCGGCAGCTCGACGAGTTGTTCCAGGGGCGTGTGCGCACGCTTGCTTCGACGATGTCGACGGTTGAAAGCGAGGTTCTGGCAGCCGACGTGGTCGTGGGTGCGGTGCTCGTGGCGGGGGCGAGTGCGCCGAAACTCGTAACGCGGGACATGTTGAAGGCGATGAAGCAGGGTGCGGTGCTGGTCGACGTTTCGATCGATCAGGGCGGCTGCTTTGAAACCTCGAAGCCGACGACGCATGCCAACCCGACGTTCGAGGTCGATGGGATCATCCATTACTGCGTCGCCAACATGCCGGGCGCGGTGCCGAATACGTCGGCGCAGGCGCTGAACAACGCGACGCTGCCGTTTGTTATGAAACTCGCCGACAAGGGGCTTGCCGCGTTCGACCGCGATCCGCATCTGGCGGCCGGGCTCAATGTGAAGGATGGGCGGATCATGCATCAGGCCGTGGCGCTATCGCTCGGTTTCGATCGGCTGGGCGAGGGAAAGCCGGTGGCGCTCGCGGCTGAATAAGGCGCGGGCGCAGTTCGGATACAACAGTTGGCGGGGTGGCGCTGCGGCACCGCCCCGCTTTTTTGTGTTTCAGCGGGAGCTGGAATTTGCTGTGGCGGTGCGGCGAGCGCGCTCAAAGTGGAAGATGATCAGCGCGCTGGCGATGGCTGCAAAGAAACACCAGACGGAGGTGAAGGCGTTCCAATACATCCAGTATGAGACGATGGAGCCAACGAAGATGACGAGGCCGCCAAGTGCCACGGCACGATGAGTGGACAGCATCAGCGAGAGGCACGTGGCGACGGGATAGAGCACGCGGATTGCGAGCGGCAGGTCCGGGTCGGCGCTATACGCGATGTGGTGCTCCTGAATGCTGGCGGTGCGCGGGGCGTCGGCGAGTGCCGTTAAAAAGTAGAGGGCAACTGCGATGCCCGCTGCAATGCACAAGGCAATCCAAGGTTTGCGGCGTGGATCGGGCTCGGCAGCGTACGCGGCCAGCGGAGCGAAGACCGGCCAGAAGACGAGGGCGATGATCAAGAAGCCTTCTGTTAGCGCAGCGCTCGTCGCGGATGTGGGATCGCGGGCGAGATGGAGCCAGAGAAAGCCTTCGATGGCCTGCTGGAGAGCGAAGACGACAGGCATGGCGGCGAGTGGCCAGTCGCCCGGTTCGCGCATGCGGGCGAGGCACGCTGCTCCTGCCGTGCCGGCAAGCGTTGCGGCGATGAAGCTTGCGGGGGCGGAAAAGCACATGCTTGCCTCACTCCGGGCGGCTGCTTCCAAGTTTGGGCGCTGGGGTTCGGCCGGGCAAGCGTTTCTCAGTGGCTTGGTTTGTTCATTGTGTGGGTTCGTTCAGACGCTGGCGGAAGTCGGCAATGGAGACGATGGCACGGGTGTGCTCACCGGAACCGATCTGGCGGATTCCGTCGTGAGCCGTGACGCGGAAGAACAGGCGGCGGCCCTTGATCTCGATGAGCTCGGCGGTGGCCGTCACAAAGCGGCCGATGGGGGTCGGCGCGTTGTGGTCAACCGCGATGCGAATGCCGAGGCTGGTGTGGCCGGGTTCGAGCAGGTGTTCGGTGGCGTCGACGGCGGCGGCTTCCATCAGGGCGATCATGACGGGGGTAGCGAGGACGTCTTCGCAGCCGCTGCCGACGTGGGCGGCGGTGTGGGTGTCGTCGACTGTGATGGAGGCCGATCCCGTGCCACCCACTTGCAGGGGGCCTGCCGGCTTTATGGTGTTTTCTATCTGAGCCATTGCGGCAGTGTGCCAGCAGTTGGGCCGGCGGGGAAGACAATGCGACTAGTCAGCTTCGGGACGAAAAAGATCGCCGGCGCAGTTCAGATAGGCTTGGCGGACGCGGTGGGGCATGGGGCGGGGGAGATCATATGTGATGGTGTCGCCCGCCGCGGTCATGATTTCGAAACGACCGCCCATGACCATCAATTCTTGCGCGAAGCTCGAGCCGGTGAAGCCATCGAGAATGGCGCGCGTTTCCACCAGGCCGCCGCTTAAGGGCTTCGATGGGGGAAAGAGAGTGGCTGTGTCGTGCGAGGCGGTGGCAAGGCGCACGGATTTGATCGCGCCGCCGGCCGCTCCAGGCCGTGCGCGGACGGCAAACGCGGTTCTGTCGCCGTCGCGGAACGCGATGACGTCGCCGATGACGGAGGCGGCCTCATTGTTTGATGACGTGAGGCCGCAACCGGCGATTTCGCCGTTTTTGAGAAGCGTCACGGGTTCGACGGTCACCGCGGGCTCAGCATTGGCCGCGGCGACGGGCAGACTGGTGAGCGCGAGGAGCAAGGCGCGGCGTGCGCGAGTGCGCATCACTGCGCCTTCGACATTTCGATGAGGCCAGGGGCTACGCTGCCAGACGGGCCGATCTCCTTGTAGGCCTCCCGGCAACTCATCTGATGGGCGAGACGGCACGGATTGGGATCGGCGGTGTGGGCGCAGGCGAGTGTCTTCTTCCACGATTTGAGAACGGTCTCGGCCTGAATGTTGAATTTTTCCAGATCGGCGCCGGTAAAGGCGGAAGGGAGCGCTTCCGCCTTGGCGGTCGGCTTCATGTCCAGGCAGACGGCCGCCATACCGGCGGCTTGACCATAGCGGATGCCGGCATCGCGGGGATTGGTAAGGTCACCGAAATTGGCGGGCTGCGGGGCGGTGTCTTCGGCATGGGCCGGGACCGCGATCGACGATAGCAGTGCCAGGGCAAGCAGACGGGCGGCCAGTTTACGCGGGGCGGGCATCGGGATCCTCCGGGATGATTTCCCGAATGTACGGGCTGGAGGTCAGATCGGGTCAATGTTTTCAATGTTGCGGCGCATCAAGGAGGCGTCAGTCCGCGGGGGCAAATTCGAGGAGACCGGGTAGCGCCGTGCCATCGGGACCGATCTCGCTCCAGGTGGATGAGCAGCTCAGGATCTTGGATTTACGGCAGGAATTGATCTCGCGCGGCGCTTGGGCAGGGTCGACATCCTGGCAGAGAAAGGCCTTGTCCCAGGCGATCACGATCTTTTGGCTGGCCGCATCGAATGTGGCGCGGTCGGCGTCTTTCATCGAGGCCGCGAGGTCCGCCACTTTTGCCGTTGTTCGGGCACCCGGGCAGATCTTAGCCGCTGACAGGGCTTGGCCATGACGGGCGCCCTGTTCGTCGACGGACATGTTCTCTGCGCCGGCAGAAGCCGAGATTGAGATCAGTGCGGTGAGTATTGCGAGGGGACATCTTATCATGGCGTGCTGCATAGCAGTGGCGCAGGCTTAAGCAAGACGCTCCGCGAAATCACGCGTCGGCCAACTTTTCAAGGCCGTCGGCGTCGGCAATCACAAGAGCGCTCTCGCGCTCGACGATGAGACCGCGATCGCGCAGCGTCGCAATGGCTGTGTGCACATCCGCGGCCGGAATATCCAGCATCTGAGCCAGTGCCTTTTCGCCTTCAGCGGCGGATGCGAGGTGTGTCTCCCCCGAGCGGCATGCGCTGCCTGCGACCGCAAGCAGATAGGCAGCAATTCGGCTGAGCGCAGGGCGCAGACCGGGCTGCAGGGCACGGCGGCGCAGAAAGTCGAATTCGCGATCGGTGGCGGAGGCCATGCGCGCGGCCAGCGCCGCGTTTGATTGCAGCGCGTCAGCGAGTTCAGAGCGGGTTAGCGGTACGACCGCCGTATCGACCATGGCCTGCGCAGTGGAGATGTGGTCCCCGAGCGAGCCCAGCCCGACGATGTCGCCAGGGAACGCGCATTCGATCACGTCGTGGCTGCCGTCCGGCCACACGATATAGTGGCAAAGCGCGCCCGACTCGACGACGTAGGCAGCGGCGCGCGGCGTTCCGGGGGTAAAGAGGCTATCGCCGTGCGCGATCATGAGGCGGTTCCTTTCCGGCGCGGGCGCAGCCGTTTCCGCGCGATGTCCCGCGGGAAGGGCGCCAGCAAACTGGCCCGTGTTGGCGATTAGCATCCTCTACTCCATACAACTGATGAGGACGTGGGTTTCGCGCCTGCCACAATCAAGTCGCTATCTGCAATTGTGACAGTCGTTTAAGTAACGATGGCTCATCCGGAAAGTTTCAGCTGTCCCTTCCGGAACAGGGCCATTTTCAAATAAATGGCGATGCGCCGCAGTGTCCCGGCCTTTTGGAAGGGTGCCAGACGCGGTTTGGGGTGTCCAACAATTGGTGCGATAAAAGTGAACAGTTATATTGACTTAAGGGATTGTTGTTAGGGGCAGCGCAGAAGATCGCGGGCGGCTCCGTCTTCGGTCAGCGTCAGCGTGTCGCCGGAGACGGTGAGTTTCACGTCGATGGTTTGCTTGTCGCCCTCGACGCTGCAGGCGGCTTTGCCGCCCCATTCTCCCGCGCTGCTCGATTTCAAGCCCTCGAATTTGCAGTGCGCTTCGTGCTGATCGTAGCCGTTGGCGGTGAGGATCAGGGGGGCGTCCTGGCTATCCTGGCCGGTCTTACACTGGGCGAGGTCGGCGGCCCACGTGCCTGCATAGTCCGCGGCATGCGCCGGTATGGCTGCAAGTCCGATCATCGCACCGGCAACAAGAGCTGCAATCATCGTGCGGGGCGAGCGGTTGGCGGGCATGTCTAGATCTCCGGGTCGGGCCGATTTCGTGCCTTTTTAACGATCGCATATTGATATGGTCAAATCGAGGTCTGCGGCACCCCATTTAGTGGGCGCCAGAAAAGTCTCCTTTAATGTATTTCGCAAGCTGTTCGGGGGGCATTGCGAATTCCGTGACGCAGTAGTCGGGGCGGGATTTCAGTTTGCGGGTGAACTCGGAGCGGGTCTTGTCGAATGTGCGGCCCGCCTTATCGGCGATGCCGGGCGCCAGACCGCGCCGCTCGACATCGGTGACGAGTGCGTGGCGAACGGCGCCCGCATCGATGGCGGCGCCGCAGCGTTCCGCGGCGGCAACATCATAGCCGGCAGCGTAGGCCCGTTCGAATTCGTCAGCCGGCAGTCCGACCATGGCGCTGCCGCCTGAGCCCGCGCAGCCTGTCAGGAGGACGGCTGCAAGCGGCGCCGCGAAACGGTGGGGGCAGGATTGGACCAACTTCAGGCACACGGCCAAACATCCAGGACGACAACGGACGATCGGAGTATAAGCCGGTTCTCCGTGGTGTTCACAAAATTGTCTGGTTGCTTCGTGCAAGTCGCACGGGATCGACGCGGGTTATGGGGAGAGTGTGATGTTTCGGACAATTGGGATTTTGATTACGGCGGCGATTGCCGGTCTTCTGGTGTGGGTGGGATTGCAGCCCGACACCTATCGTGTCGAGCGGTCGGCGGTGATCAACGTTGCGCCGGCCCAAGTCTTTGGGCAGGTCTATGATTTTCAGAAGTGGCAGGCTTGGTCGCCGTGGGCAGAACTCGATCCCAATGCGAAGGTGACGTTCGAGGGGCCGACGTCGGGGCCGGGCGCGATCATGCGCTGGGCAGGCAACGACGCGGTGGGACGCGGGGCGATGGCAATCACCGAAGCCAAGCCGACAGAGGCGCTGAAGATCCGGCTCGATTTCGTGGAGCCCATGGAGGGGACGAGCGATGTCAGCTTTGCGTTCCAGCCGGACGGGCCGGGCACGAAGGTGACATGGTCGCTCGATGGGAAACAGGGATTTTTCGAACGGCTGATCTGCACGATCCTGGGAATCGACGTCGAGCAGATGGTGGGTAGTGATTACGAGCGGGGTCTCGCTAAGTTAAAGGCCGTGGCTGAAGCCGCGCCGCCGGTAAGAGCGCCCGCA
>VYKW01000183.1_pt1 | contig 27356 bp, 27 predicted proteins | sample 5114451 | NCBI WGS metagenome assembly VYKW01 (sample SAMN12291784, study PRJNA351875) | freshwater metagenome | isolation source: freshwater lake | place: USA: Michigan, Gull Lake | collected 2013-08-08
GCGGCAGCGACGGACATCCCCCAGGCGCTGGCCCGCGCGGCGTTGAAGTCGGCGGTACCGCCATAGGAGACTGCGGCGGCGGCCCTGGCGGAGGCTGTGTCCGCTGCGTCGGCGGCGTCTGAAACGGCGGCGGTTGCGGCGCAGGCGGTGGACCTGTGCGCGGTGGCGGCTGTGTCGGCGGAACGTCCCACTGCGGCGGCGGCGAAGGCCGGCCTTGATTGGCAGTAGAAGCGTCCATCGGACGGAAATCCGGCTGCAGCGCCGGATCTACAGCAATCCCTTCGAAGGACGTTGGCGCCGGGTTCGGAGACGGTGTCGCAATTTGACCGGCAGGCGCGGGCGAGGGCACCGGCTGCGATTGCGCCGACCGCGACTGCACGCGCTCACGTGCGGTCGCCAAAATGTCTTCCGTCGATCCCGGCGGCATCATGGGCCGCTGCGGTGGCGGCTCAGGCCGGGGCGCCTGCGGTGGCGCTGCGCGCTGCAAGGCACGAATCGCCTGCTCGAACGTCAGGCCTTGGATGCGCAAAAGGTTGGCCGCCGTGCTCTTCCCATCCCCAACGATGGCCGCGAGCACGATCGCGCCGTTGATCTCGGCACGCCGCCCCTGCCGCGCGGCCGCGGCCGCGGCTTCGAGAATTCTTTTCAGATCGGGTGAAATAAGAACCTGCGGCGGCCCGTTGGGTTCGCGCCGGTCCTGGATCTGACCGATATGCGTTGCGACTTCTCCGGCAAGCCGCGCCAAATCGACGTTCGACGACCGCAACACGCCCGCCGCATCCTGATCTTCGGTCAGCGCCAGCAGCAGGTGCTCGAGCGTTACCTCCGGATGCTGCTGCGCATCCGCATAGCTGGCGGCGCGCGCAAGCGTCGCAGCCAAATGCTGCGACATCGGAATGCGCCCGAGATCATCGACTATCATCCGCCCGAACCATCATCCCAGCCAACACCGCCCAAACAGGCAACAGCAGGCCGGCACCCTCACCTATCGCGTTGCGATAGAACGCGATCCGTCCCCTGCGGGCAAGCCGCCAATCGGCATCAACACCCCCTAGGCACGTCTATTTTTCGTATCGCTAGCAGGTGATTGTGAGGGAATTCCGTTGAGGCAGGCAGCACAAGAGATATAACGCTGGCGGGCCCACCGGCCCCCGCCGCGCATGGGGTGATGCAACCCCAGGATACCCATCAACCTTTGCCAGGGTTCTGCCCCCCGCGATGACGAAGCCGACCGACACCTCGCCCAACGGCACCAACGGCGAAACCACGCCGCTCAGCGCGCACGTCCAGGCGCGCATTCTCGCCGAAGCGCTCCCGAATATGCTGCGCTACGACGAGCAGACCGTTGTCGTGAAATTCGGCGGCCACGCCATGGGCGATGCCGCGCTCGCCGCCGCCTTCGCGCAAGACATCGTCTACCTGAAACAGTCGGGCGTGAACCCAATCGTCGTCCACGGCGGCGGTCCGCAAATCGCCGAGATGCTGAAGAAGCACAACATCAAGTCGGAGTTCGTGCACGGCCTTCGCGTCACCGACCAGCCCACCGTCGAAATCGTGGAAATGGTGCTCGCTGGCGCGATCAACAAAGAGATCGTCACCGCCATCAATCGTCAGGGCGGCAAGGCCGTCGGCATCTGCGGCAAGGATGCCAACCTGATGATCGCGCGCAAGATCACGGAAATGCCCGACCCCAAGACCGGCGTCGTAGGCAAGGTCGATCTCGGCTTCGTAGGCGATCCCTTGCAAGTAAACCCGCATATTGTCGAGGTTATCTCCAAGTCTGACCTCATCCCTGTCATCGCCCCCGTCGCACTCTCGCGCGACGGCGAAACGTTAAACGTCAACGCCGACAGTTTCGCCTCAGCCCTTGCCGCCCGTCTGAAGGCCAAGCGCCTCCTCTTGCTCACCGATGTCGAAGGCGTGCTCGACAAGAACGGCAAGCTCATCGAGGAATTGACCGTCGATCAAGCCCAGGATCTCATCCGCGACGGCACCATCAGCGGCGGCATGATCCCCAAGATCGAAGGCTGCATCGAGGTCGTCGAAGCGGGCGTCGAAGCCGTCGTCATCATCAACGGCAAGGTGCCTCACTGCGTCCTGCTCGAACTTCTCACTGACCACGGGGCCGGCACCCTCGTCGGACGCCGCAAGCCGAAGGTGAAAAAGGGCGCGGAATGAGCACGGTGACGCCAATACCGTTAGCCTTGAAAAGCACCGCGTCGCCGGAAACATTGGCCCGCAAACGGACATGGATTTTCGACCTCGACAACACGCTCTACCCGGCGGAGTGCAACCTTTTCGCCCAAGTCGACCAGCGCATGGGCGAGTTCATCGCCAAACAATTGGGCGTGCCTTTTGACTACGCCCGGCACCTGCAAAAGAGCTACTATCGCCAGTTCGGCACCACGCTCGCCGGACTGATGCGCGTCCACAAAATGCACCCCGAGCCGTTCCTCGATTACGTCCACGATATCGATGTTTCAGTGGTCCCCGACGCCCCCGAACTCCGCGCCGCCATCGAACGCCTGCCCGGCCGCAAGCTGATCTTCACCAACGGCTCGCGCGCGCACGCTGAACGCGTCGCCGGCAAACTCGGCGTCCTCGACCTATTTGAAGGTATTTCGGATATCGCGTCGTGCGGCTACGAGCCCAAGCCTTCAGCCGCCGCTTTCGACAGCATGATCAAGCATCACGGCGTCGCCTCAGCCGACGCCGCAATGTTCGAAGACATGCCGCAAAACCTCGAAGTGCCGCATAAACTCGGCATGGCGACGGTCCTGGTCCACTCGACCTACATGGACCATCCCATCCAGCGCGACATGCGCAATTGGAGGGCCTTGCCCGAGCACGTCCATCACCTGACGGACGACCTCACGGCTTTCCTTCAGGTGATCGACGCGGACGCCGTTTCGGGCGATTAACGCGTCAGCTTGAAGTTCGCCGAGCTGCCCGCCGGAGATGAAATCGACACGCTCTGCGAGTTGCCGCTCACCGTCACCGTGATGGTGCCGTCGACCTTGAACTCTTCGTTGAAGAAGCTGCCGGTGAACTGGTTGCCGCCGACATAGGTTAGCAACGCCGTCTGTTCCACCTTGCCCGACGCGCTCGCACACCGTGCATCAACGAGATAGCTCTCCGCCCCACGCTTCTTGAAGTTCGCGCGGCAACGCGCGGCTTCCCGGGCGCCGGATGGAAACTTCACCGAGCCGCCGCCGCTCCAAGAGCCGTCCAAATTTGCCATTTGTGCCTTGGCTGGTGCCGTAGGCAACGCCAGCGCCAGCCCCAGAGCCGCCGTCAAACCCAGCACGGTAAGTTTGTATGCCATGCGCCAAAATCCATTTTTTCTCGACAGAACAATGCCATATGCGGCACCGGACAGGTCGGGTCTCCGTGTGCGCCCCGTCCCATGCCGAATGATCGGCAACTCATATAGCAGCCTTCGCGATCCGTGACAGTAGCCGCCGGGTCTCAGCCGCGCCCCTCGTAGGGCATGGCCGTCGCCTTCAACGTCATGGACAATACGTTGGCATCGAGCGGAAGGTTTGCCATGTACAGCACGGCATCCGCCACGTGCGACACATCCATCACTGGTTCGGGCCGAATCGAGCCGTCCGCCTGCCGGATCCCCGCAGCCATAGGGGCGGACAATTCGGTCGCCGCATTGCCGATATCGATCTGTGAGCACGCGATGTTGTGCGCACGCCCGTCGAGCGCAATCGACTTGGTGAGCCCCGAGAGCGCATGCTTCGTGGCCGTATAGGGTGCTGCGTTCGGCCGCGGAACATGCGCCGAAATCGAGCCGTTATTGATGATCCGCCCGCCTTGTGGCAATTGCGCCTTCATGATGCGGATCGCCGCCTGCGCGCACAGGAAAGCACCGTTCAGATTGACGTCCACGACGGCCTTCCACTGGTCGTAGGACAGATCCTCCAGCGCCAGCGCTGGCGCGAACATGCCAGCATTGTTGAACAACACATCAAGGCGGCCGTAAGCATCTTTAGTGCGCGCAAACAGCGCTTTGACCGAAACCGGATCGGTCACGTCGGTTGCAACAGCGAGCGTCCCTCCAGCCGGACACTCCACCGCCGTCTTCTGCAACTCGGTTTTGCGCCGCCCAGCGAGCACGACGTGGTACCCGTGGTGCGCCAGCTTGATCGACACCGCCCGGCCGATGCCGCTGCCGGCACCCGTCACGATTGCAACCCGCGGAACGGCTGCCATGAATGATCCTCTTGGCGGACCCGGCCGCCTGTGAGCGGCTGTCGCCTAGCGCGTGGGAACCGGCGTCTCGCCGCGATAGTCATAGAAGCCGCGGTTGGTCTTGCGACCAAGCCATCCCGCCTCGACGTACTTTACGAGCAGCGGGCAAGGCCGGTACTTCGAATCCGCCAAGCCCTCGTACAACACCTGCATCACCGACAGGCACGTATCGAGCCCGATGAAATCCGCCAATTCCAGCGGCCCCATAGGGTGATGCGCGCCAAGCTTCATCGCTTTGTCGATGCCTTCCACGGTCCCCACGCCTTCATAGAGCGTATAGATCGCCTCGTTGATCATGGGCAGCAGAATGCGATTGACGATAAAAGCCGGAAAATCCTCCGACACCGTCGTCTTTTTGCCGAGGCTGTCCACGAACCGGCGGGCAGTCGCAAAAACCTTGTCTTCCGTTGCGATCCCGCGAATAAGCTCCACGAGCTCCATCAACGGCACCGGATTCATGAAATGCATGCCGATAAACAATTCCGGCCGGTCGGTCGTCGCCGCCAGCCGCGTGATCGAAATCGACGACGTGTTCGTTGCTACCAGCGCGCCCGGCTTCAATCGCGGACAAAGATCGGCAAAAATCTTGCGCTTAATCCCTTCGTCTTCCGTCGCCGCCTCGATCACAAGATCGCACTCGGCCAATTGATCTACGCTCGTCGCGGGTTTAATCCGCTTCAGAGCCGCAGTCATATCGTCGGCCTTGATGATGCCCTTGCCGACCTGACGCTGCATGTTCTTTTCGATCAGGCCCACGGCCCGGTCGATGGCGTCCGCCCTGATGTCGTTGATCAGAACTTCGAAGCCGCCCAGCGCAACCACATGCGCGATGCCCGATCCCATCTGGCCGGCGCCGATCACGCCGACCTTCTTGATTTCAGTCACGGGCTCCACTGCGGCTTTCGCCTTATCGGATGGTTTCACAGCGACATCCATGGCGGCGTCCTTCCCCTGGCCGGAAACCGGCCCAATCCAATGTGCTTAGCCGCCAGATTTTCCGAGCTCGCTGGCCAGTTCCGGCAGAGCCTGGAACAAGTCCGCTACGAGCCCGTAGTCCGCGACCTGGAAGATCGGTGCCTCACCATCCTTGTTGATGGCAACGATGACCTTCGAGTCTTTCATGCCGGCCAGATGCTGGATCGCACCTGAAATACCGACTGCAATGTAGAGTTCTGGCGCAACGACCTTTCCGGTCTGACCGACTTGTAGATCGTTCGGTGCAAATCCGGCATCAACCGCCGCGCGCGAAGCGCCCATGGCGGCGCCGAGTTTGTCGGCGACCGGTTCGATGTAGGTCTTGAAGTTTTCGGCATTGCCGATGCCGCGCCCGCCCGAAATGATGATCCGCGCGGAGGTCAATTCCGGCCGGTCAGACTTCGAAAGTTCCGCCTTCTCGAAGGCCGAGACGCCCAACGCAGCCGGAGCCGCAATAGCCTCCACCGGCGCCGATCCGCCGTTGCCCGCTGCGGCAAAGCTCGCCGTCCGCGCGGTAATGACTTTCTTCGCCTCCGCCGACTTGACGGTCTGGATCGCGTTACCGGCATAGATCGGCCGCTCGAACGTATCCGGCGCCACGACCTTGATGATGTCCGACAGCTGCATCACGTCGAGCAGCGCAGCCACGCGCGGCGCGATATTCTTGCCCGATGCCGTGGCCGGCGCCACGAACGCATCGTAGCCACTCATCAAAGGCACCACCAGTGCGGAGACTTCTTCGGCGAGCTGATTGGCCAAATGCGGCGCATCCGCCAGGAGAACCTTCGCCACACCGTCGATCTTGGCGGCTTCCGCCGCCGCCGACGACGCACCGCTGCCCGCAACAAGCACATGCACGTCGCCGCCAATCTGCTTCGCTGCGGTCACGGCCTTCGCCGTTGCCGAATTCAGCGCCGAATTCGTGTGTTCGGCCAGAACCAGAACTGCCATTAGAGAACCCCCGCCTCAGTCTTGAGCTTCGCCACCAGTTCAGCGACATCGGCCACTTTCACGCCGCCCTTACGCTGCGGAGGCTCGGTGGTTTTCAGAACGTGCAGACGCGGCGCGATGTCGACGCCAAAATCTTCCGGCTTCTTCGTATCGAGCGGCTTCTTCTTCGCCTTCATGATATTCGGCAGCGTCGGATACCGCGGCTCGTTGAGGCGCAAATCGGTGGTCACAATCGCCGGCAGCTTGAGCTTCAGCGTTTCCAGACCTCCGTCGACCTCGCGCGTCACGCTCACGCTTTCGCCGGCAGGTTCGATCTTGGAGGCGAAGGTGCCTTGCGGCCAGCCAAGCAGCGCAGCCAGCATCTGGCCGGTCTGATTGCAGTCGTCGTCGATCGCCTGCTTGCCCATGATCACCATCTGCGGCTGCTCCGCCGCGATGACGCCTTTCAAGATCTTGGCCACCGCCAGAGGCTCGATCGTGGCGCCTTCCGCCGTTTCCACCAGGATAGCCCTGTCGGCACCGATTGCGAGTGCCGTGCGCAGCGTTTCCTGCGCCTTTGCCGATCCGATCGACACCACCACGACGTCGGTCGCCGTGCCCTTTTCCTTCAGCCGGACCGCCTCTTCGACGGCGATTTCGTCGAACGGGTTCATCGACATTTTGACGTTGGCGAGTTCGATGCCCGATCCATCCGCCTTCACGCGGATTTTGACGGCGTAATCGACGACGCGTTTCACCGCGACGAGTATTTTCATTCCTGAGGTGCTCCCCGACAGCCCACGGATTTTTCTTCTTTAAGCGACCACGTGGCCAGGGGCTCCAACCAGAATCGCGGCCGTAAGCGTAAAGCCCCGGCACGGCCCTGAAAACCCGGCCCGCGAAGCTCCTTCGCAGTTGCGAAATCGCACACTAAGTGCGCCCGGAACCCGAGTCAATTGTCACCCCGCCGCGCCGCCCGCGTCTGGATTAGCCGCCAACAAAACAAGATTGTTGCAGGATCAGGACCGCGCTCAACCGGCTAGCAGGCCCTTGTCGAAGAGCGGCACGTCCCGGCGCTTCATCACCACGATCAGAACCGCCCCGGCAACCAGCCCGCCTATATGGGCCCACCAAGCCACGGGCCCGATCTCCGGCAGCAGGATCATGATGATTTGGGTGAGAACCCACACCCCCAGCACCACGGCCGCCGACAACCGCAGCGGAATGAATTGAAACGCCAGCACCCACACCCGAACCCGGGGATGCAGCATCAAATATGCGGCGATCACCCCGGCCACCGCGCCACTGGCACCGATCAGCGGATTGGGCGATCCGGGCAACATGAGCGTGTGCGCCAGACCGGCAATGATCCCACACAAAAGGTAGAACACGAGAAACTTCACGTGCCCCATCGCATCTTCCACGTTGTCGCCGAACACCCACAAAAACAGCATATTGCCGGCGAGGTGAAAGATATCGCCGTGAAAGAACATGTACGAGATTAGCGTCAGGCGCTCGGGCACCGCCACACTCTGAAACGGCAGGTCCACCGGCACGATCATGCCGGCCGTTGAAACCAGTTCGGCGGGCACGATCGCAAAACTTGCAATCGCCGCCTCGGGAAGGCCCAGGACCTCGAAAGCAAATACGATAACATTCGCAACGATCAATGCGATTGTGACGTACTGCAACCGGATCGACTTCAGCGCATTGTCGTCATGCAGCGGCACGAACATCGCCGTTCCCCCAAGTCCCGCGCGAGACATCTCACCGGTTCTGCCCCGGCACCCAGAGCACGTCGCTGCGCCCGCGATCATTCACGTAACGGCTCGCAACGAAAAGAAAATCAGACAGCCGGTTGATATACTTAAGGGCTGCCGGACTGACCGTCTCGCCCGGCAACCCCGATAATGTCACCATTTCGCGCTCCGCCCGCCGGCAGACCGTGCGCGCCACATGCAGCGCCGCTGCAGCCGCCGATCCACCTGGCAAAACAAACGATTTCAACGGCTGCAACTCCGCATTGAGTTCGTCGATCTCTGCCTCGATGCGATCAACCTGAGCGTCGCTCATGCGCAGTGGCTCATAGCCAAGTGGCTCACCACGATCTGGCACGCACAGATCCGCGCCCAGATCGAACATGTCGTTCTGAATACGCTCCAGTTTCGCGTCGAGCCCTTGGTGCCCGCCGCCGAGATGGATACGCGCCATGCCAATCGCGGAGTTGGCTTCATCGACGGTCCCATAGGCAGCGATGCGCGCGGCATCTTTGGCCACGCGCTCGCCCGTGCCGAGCCCGGTCGTCCCGGCATCGCCGGTCTTCGTATAAATCTTGTTCAGCTTGACCACGATTTCGTCCCGTTACCCCGCCTGCTGCTTCGTAATGAATACAAAGAGCATGATGATGACGATGGCGGCAAATTGCAGCCCCACCCGCCAGCGCATGAGCTTCTGGCTCAGATTGGGCGCCGTCCCGCGCGACATCGTCCACAAGCCGAGGCACAGCACGAAGAAGACCGCGACAACCGCGAGCGTGGTCAGGTGAAACAACAAGCCTTGCATGCGAATAGGGGACCTTAGAGCGGGGTGGATGCCGGCACCGTCCGCCGGGCCCCGTCGCCGGGGAGCCTCTTGGTAACGGTTCAGCTAAAACGATACAGGCAGGATAGGGGGCGGCGCGGCAGCGGGCAAATGCCAAAGCGCCCCGAACCGCCGATTTCGCCGGGCGCACCGCCCACGGAGGGAAAAGGGGATGACGAATCGTCTTTCATTGCGGCAGGCTCGGCGTCTACAAAAGGTCGCCTTTTCGCAGGACGCATGGGGCCCAAGAGGTGCGTCCTCAAGAGAACAGAGGCTGTTAAGTGACGTCTGAGGTCAAAGGATCAAGCGCCGGGACGCAGCGCGCTGCGCACGCCACCTTGCGCGCGCTGGTCCTATCCGCAGCCGTTGTGACCATCCCCGTCGCACCGGCCGGCGCCCAACAGTCCCCCACGGCTCCGGCAGGGCCCGCCAGCAAGGCGCTCGCCCCCAGTGCCGACGAGGTCAAGAAAGCCCTCGAAGCCCGCCGGCAAGACCTCAAGTCAACACTCGACAAGGCCGGCGCCATCGAACAGGACGTCGCCAAGCTGGCCGAGGAGCGCGGCAAGATCAATCAGCGACTGCAGGAGACAGCCAGCCAGATCCAAGACAGTGAAAGCCGCCTGTCCGTAGTCGAAGCCCGCCTGGAAGAACTCGATATCCAGGAAAAGATGATCCGCGGCTCCCTCACCCAGCGCCACGGTCAGATCTCGACCTTGCTGGCAGCATTGCAGCGTATGGGCCGCAACCCGCCGCCGGTCATCGTCACGAAACGCGAAGATGCGCTCGAAATGGTCCGCAGCGCCATGCTCCTTGCGTCCGCCTTCCCCGGCATGCGCACTCAGGCGCTCGAACTCGCCGATCAACTGAGCCAGTTGATGCGGGTCGTTGAAGAAAGCCGCACGCAGGCCGAGAAAGAAAAGGCCGAAAACAAGCGTCTCAATGATCTCAAAACCGAACTCGCCGGCCTTATGGAAACCAAGCGCCGCTCAATCCTTGAGCGCCAGGACGAATTGCGCCAAGTCCGGGACGCAGCCACCGAAATTTCCAAGAGTGTGTCCGACCTGAACGAACTGATCGCCAAATTGGGCAAGACCGTTCAGGACAATACCGGCCTGGGCGCCTACGATGCCGAGGTCCGCGCCGCCGCCGCCGCCGAACCGGCCGCAACCCCAGCAGTGCTCACGTCGCCCGCCGACGCTGGCCCCGGCACCACTGTCGCCAAGCCCGAGGCCACCGATATCGTCGTCATGGCCCCGGTCGAAACGGCCGCCGTAATGTCCAACCCCGGCCGCATCAAACCGGCGATTCCCTTTCACCAGGCGCGAGGCAAACTACCCCTCCCCGCGTCTGGCAAGCGTGTCCTCAATTTCAGCGAACGGACGCAATACGGGTCTCAATCTAAAGGACTTGTAATGGAGACAAGGTCCGGCGCTCAGGTAACATCTCCCTGCGACGGCTGGGTTCTCTATGCCGGCGAGTTCCGCAGCTATGGCAAGCTCTTGATCATAGACGCGGGCGGTGGGTACAATGTTGTATTGGCTGGCTTGTCGCAAATCGACGTCCGACCGGGAGAATTCGTCCTCGCTGCCGAACCCGTCGGAACAATGATGACAGTGAAAAAAGAACCGGCTGGCGCAGAATCCGGCGCACCGGTACTCTACATAGAATTCCGTAAGGATGGGCAGCCCATCGATCCCGACCCTTGGTGGGTCTCGGTCCCTCAGAAGGCACAAGGCTAATGCGCAAGACTGAATTCGCGTTCTGGACGTTCCTGATGATGGCGGGTGTTGCCGGCGTCACGACGGTCATGAATGTCACCAATGGGAATTCCGCAACCTCGCCGAACGCTGAGCTCTACAAGCAGCTCGACCTCTTCGGCGACGTTTTCGAGCGCGTCCGCTCCGACTACGTCGAGAAGCCTGACGACACGCTTTTGATCGAAAATGCCATCAACGGCATGTTGAGCGCGCTCGATCCGCATTCCTCGTATCTGAGCCCGAAGAACTTCAAGGACATGCAGGTCCAGACCCGCGGTGAGTTCGGCGGCTTGGGCATCGAAGTCACGATGGAAAACGGCGTCATCAAGGTTGTCAGTCCGATCGACGACACGCCGGCTTTCAAGGCGGGTATCCTCGCCAACGATCTCATCACCCACCTCGACAACGAACAGATCAACGGTCTGACGCTCGAGCAGGCGGTTGAAAAGATGCGCGGCCCGGTGAACACGCCCATCAACCTCACGGTCATCCGCAAGGGCCGCGAAGAGCCGTTTGACATCAAGGTCACGCGCGACATCATCCGCATCAACCCGGTCAAGGGCCGTGCCGAAGACGATATCGCCTACATCAAGGTCTCCACCTTCAATGAGCAGACCCATGCCATGCTCGTGAAGTCTATGGACGACTTGAAGAAGGAGATCGGCACCAAGCTGCGCGGCTACATCATCGATCTGCGCAACAACCCTGGCGGTCTGCTCGATCAGGCCATCTCCGTCAGCGACGACTTCCTCGATCAGGGCGCGATCGTGCTGACCAAGGGCCGCAACAACGAAGAAACCCAGCGGTCGCAGGCCCGCCCTGGTGACGCGTCGAATGGCAAACCTGTCGTCGTGCTGATCAATGGCGGCTCGGCATCGGCCTCCGAAATCGTTGCCGGCGCCCTGCAGGACCACAAACGCGCAACAATCATCGGCACACGCTCGTTCGGCAAGGGCTCGGTACAGACGATCATCCCGCTGGGCTCGACCAACGGTGCGATTCGACTCACCACGGCCCGGTACTACACGCCGTCCAACCGGTCGATTCAGGCCAAGGGCATTGATCCCGACATCGTTGTCGAGCAAGAGCTGCCCGATGACCTGAAGGCCAAGATCGCCAACGAGAAGCCCCGCGGCGAGGCAAGCCTGCGTGGCCACCTCCGCAACCCGGACGGCACCGTCAAGGAGCCGGCAGCCGGCGAGAATCCTGCCGATAAGCCCGACGGCGCAACCGAGGGCTCGGAAGCTCCGAAGGAGGAACCCAAGGAAGAATCGGGCTCGCTGGCTTATGTTCCCAAGGAGCCGGAAAAAGATACGCAGCTGCAGTACGCCCTGCGCTTCCTCCGCGGGACGGCCACGGAAGCCAATGTGGCCAAGCCGGCCACACCTCCGGCCTCTCCAGCCGCAGATCCGGCCAAACCGGCAACGGTTCCGAACTGATCCGGCGCATCCGCTCAGCCATCAGCGAAGGGGCGCCCACCGGCGCCCCTTTTGCTTTCACCCCCCATTTCCACAACGCCAGACCGGCGCAGCAGACCCAGCGCGCTGACCGCCAACCAAGAGCCAGTCCATGTCCGCCGGCAAAAACACCATCGATGCCTCCCAACTCGGCTACCGTCCCTGTGTCGGCATCATGCTGATCAATCGGGCCGGTCTCGTTTGGGTTGGCCAGCGCGCCGACATGCCAGGCGACGCCGAAGGCAAGGGCGAATGGTGGCAAATGCCCCAAGGCGGCCTCGATCTGGCCGAAGATCCGCGCCAGGGCGCCCTCCGCGAACTCTATGAAGAAACCTCCGTCCGTTCCGCAACCCTCATCGGCGAAACGGCGGATTGGCTCACCTACGATCTCCCGCCGCATCTGATTGGCGTGGCTTGGGGCGGCAAGTACCGCGGCCAAAAGCAGAAATGGTTCGCGGCCCGGTTCGACGGTCCCGACAGCGAAATCGACATCTCCGCACCGCCCGGCCACACCGCTGAATTCATCGCCTGGAAATGGGCCCCGGTCTCGGAACTCGTCGGCCTCATCGTCCCCTTCAAGCGCGCCGTTTACGAAAGCGTCGTCGCCGAACTCGGTCCGCTGGCCGCGCCCGACCGTTAGCTCTACAGGTGGTTGAATACGGCGTAGACGCAAGAACCGTGGACAAATACTGGGGCAACACCTCCAAGCGCCCCAAGCCGTCCTTGTAACTCCTTGATTCGTCTGTCACTCTGAGGTCGCAATTCTAGGCATAAATCCGCCCATGACAATTGAACAACCTATCGGCGATTCGCAGCGGCTCGACCTCCCGTACAGGGTCGGAGTGGGCATCATGCTGTTCGATCACCGGGGGCTAGTCTGGACAGGCCGTCGCCTCCCGAAGTGGGCAGGCAGCGGTACATGGATGAACCAAGGCCACATCTGGCAGATGCCGCAAGGCGGTCTCATGGCCGGCGAAGATCCCCTCGACGCTGCCCACCGCGAACTCGAAGAGGAAACCGGCATCCGCAATGCCGAGCTGATCGCCGAGCTCAATGCTTGGACGACTTACGATCTACCGCCCGAATTGATCGGCATCGCACTCAAAGGCCGCTATCGTGGCCAGCGCCAGCGTTGGTTCGCCATGCGCTTCTACGGCGACGACAGCGAAATCGACATCGGCCCGCGCAACGGCCGCAAGGCCGAATTCGACCGTTGGAAGTGGCGCCCGATCACGGAACTCGCCGAGATGGTCATTCCGTTTAAGCGCCCGGTCTACGAAGAGTTGGCGCAAGTCTTCGCACCCTTCTCGCGCCCCGTAGAATAATCGCGAGCGTCAAAGACCATCACCAAATACGACAAAGGCCGGGATTGCCCCCGGCCTTTCGAATATCTGGCAACAGGAATGGTAACTACGCGGCTTTAGACCCGAGCGACCTCAAGCGATCAATCGCCGTCTGCGCCAGCGTGCGCGCATCATCATCCTTAGCAGCCGCCAAATCAGCCTCAGCCTTTGCAACTTCATCGGCAATCTGTGCAGCCGAGATGCCCGCCAGATCGAACGCCGTCTCGGCCAGCACCGTCACCGAGGCCGCATTCACATCCGCGAAACCCGTTTTCACAAAGATCTGCTTCTTGCCCGACCCCGTGAGCACTTCCAACAGACCTGGACGCAACGTCGAGATCAGCGGCGCATGGCCCGGAAAGACGGTGAAATCACCATCCACGCCCGGCACCATGACCTGCTCGGCATCCACCGAAAGCAGCACGCGCTCGGGGGAAACGAGTTCGAATTTGAACGTGCCGGCCATGTGAATCGTCCCTGAATTCTAAAGTGCGCCTATCAGGCGGATTAACTCGTCGGTTCGTCGTCGAGCGCGCCCGACTTCGCCCGGACGTCATCCGCGGTCTGCAGCTTCGTCCCGCAGAACGGGCAGAAGAACACCGGATGGTCGATCATGCCGGGCTCCTCGTCTTCCATCTCGATCAGACCGACCGACATGTACAGAATCCCGCCATCACCAACCGTGATGAGCGGCTCAAAGTCTTCCCCGCTCATCGCTTCCTTGAGTTCGACGCAGCAGCTGCCGAACGTTCCGTCACCTGACATCAGTCATCGTCCTTGTTCGAAGCCAGGCTCGGAAAACCGGGCTCAGCCTATTAGGCAGCTTCCGCCAGCTTCTCGGCCTTGGCGATGGCTTCGTCGATCGAACCGACCATGTAGAAGGCAGGTTCCGGCAGGTGGTCGTAATCGCCGTCGCACAGTCCCTTGAAGGCCTTGATGGTGTCGGCGAGTGCCACCTGCTTGCCCGGCGATCCCGTGAACACTTCGGCCACCGAGAACGGCTGCGACATGAAGCGTTCGATCTTGCGTGCGCGCGCCACCGTCATCTTGTCGTCTTCGGACAGCTCGTCCATGCCGAGAATGGCAATGATGTCCTGCAGCGACTTGTACTTCTGCAAGATCGCCTGCACCCGGCGAGCGACCGCATAATGCTCCTCGCCGACGATGCGCGGATCGAGCATCCGCGACGTCGAGTCGAGCGGGTCCACAGCCGGATAAATGCCCTTTTCCGCGATCGAGCGCGACAACACGGTCGTCGCGTCCAAATGCGCGAACGACGTCGCCGGCGCCGGGTCGGTCAAGTCGTCGGCCGGAACGTAAATCGCCTGCACCGAGGTAATCGAACCTTTCTGCGTCGTGGTGATGCGCTCCTGCAGGGCGCCCATGTCGGTCGCCAGCGTCGGCTGATAGCCCACGGCCGAAGGAATGCGGCCGAGAAGCGCCGACACTTCCGAACCCGCCTGCGTGAAGCGGAAGATGTTGTCGACGAAGAACAGCACGTCCTGGCCCTTGTCGCGGAAATCTTCTGCAACGGTCAGACCCGACAGCGCCACGCGCATACGAGCGCCCGGCGGCTCGTTCATCTGCCCGTAAACAAGAGCGCACTTCGAACCCTTGGTCGACCCGTTGTTCTTCTTCGGGTTGATGTTGACGTTCGATTCGATCATCTCGTGATAGAGGTCGTTACCTTCGCGCGTGCGCTCGCCAACGCCGGCGAACACCGAGTAGCCGCCGTGCACCTTGGCGATGTTGTTGATCAGTTCCATAATGAGAACGGTCTTGCCGACGCCGGCGCCGCCGAACAGGCCAATCTTTCCGCCCTTCGCGTAAGGCGCCAGAAGGTCGACAACTTTGATGCCCGTCACGAGGATCTGCGCTTCGGTCGCCTGATCGGCAAATGCCGGAGCCGGCTGGTGGATGGCGCGCACAGCGTTGGTCTTGATCGGGCCGGCTTCGTCCACCGGTTCACCGATCACGTTCATGATGCGGCCCAGTGTTTCCTCGCCGACCGGCACCGAGATCGGCGCGCCCGTGTCGATCACCTCTTGTCCGCGAACCAGACCCTCCGTCGAGTCCATGGCGATCGCACGCACGGTATTCTCACCCAGGTGCTGCGCGACTTCGAGCACCAGGCGATTGCCGCCATTCGTCGTCTCGAGCGAGTTCAGAATTTCCGGCAGCTTCTGATCGAACTGCACGTCGATGACTGCGCCCAAGACCTGACGGATCTTACCGATATTCTGTGCCATTACCCGTTCCTCGTTCTCAGTTCGTGGGTTGCGCCCGGCGGGTTTGCCATGAGCCCAACATGTCTATTTGTCGTCCGGCACCGATCGTGCCTCAGAGCGCTTCCGCGCCCGAGATGATTTCGATCAGTTCCTTCGTGATGTTCGCCTGCCGCTGACGGTTGTACTTAATCGTCAGCTTGTTGATCATGTCGCCCGCGTTGCGCGTGGCATTGTCCATCGCGCTCATGCGAGCGCCCTGTTCGGAAGCCGCATTTTCAAGCAGGCCGCGGAAGATCTGCGTCGCGATGTTGCGCTTCAACAGCGACGACAGGATCAGCTCTTCGTCTGGCTCATATTCGTAAATCGCCTGAGCGCCGGCCGCGTCCTTCGTGTCCGTCACTTGCGGCAGCTTCGCCGGGATCAACTGCAGCGCCGTCGGCTTCTGAGCGATGACCGACTTGAACTCGGAGAAATAAAGCGTCGCGACATCGAACTCACCGGCCTCGAACATCGCCAGCAACCGGTCTGCGATCTCTTCTGCGTTCTTGTAGCCGAGCTGGCGCACACCGGCCAGATCGCGGCGCTCGACGATGTTACGGCCAAGATCACGCCGCAGGTTGTCGGCGCCTTTCCGGCCGACCGTCAAGATCTTCACCGTCTTACCGGCGGCCGCCAAGCGGTTTGCATCCTGGCGCGCGAGTTTTGCGATGTTGGAATTGAAGCCGCCGCACAAACCGCGCTCCGCCGTCATGACGACGAGCAGATGCACTTGGTCCTTGCCGTTGCCGACGAGCAGCGGCGACGCTGTATCCCGGATCGCGCGCCCGCCGAGGTTGGCCAGGATCTTGTCCATCCGCTCCGCATAAGGACGCGCGGCCGTGGCAGCTTCCTGCGCGCGGCGAAGCTTCGCCGCCGCCACCATCTGCATGGCCTTCGTGATCTTACGCGTCGCCTTCACCGAGGCGATGCGATTGCGTAGGTCCTTTAAGCTCGGCATGGAGCCGTCTCCTTGAGCGCGAGCTGAATGTTAAGCGACGAAGCTCTTGGCGAACTTGTCGAGGTAGGCCACGAGGTTCTTCTCCGTCTCGCCCGACAGCGCCTTTTCGGCCGCAATCGACGACAGAATCGACTTCTCGTCGCGCAACCCAGCCAACAACGCCTGTTCGAACTTACCGACTGCCGGGACCGGCAGCGTGTCGAGGTAGCCGCGCGTACCCGCAAAGATCACCACGACCTGCTCTTCCATCTTCAGCGGCGAGAACTGCGGCTGCTTCAGCAGTTCCGTCAGACGCGCGCCGCGTGCCAGCAGCTTCTGCGTGGCAGCGTCGAGGTCCGAACCGAACTGAGCGAAGGCGGCCATTTCGCGGTACTGAGCGAGCTCGCCCTTGATCTTGCCGGCCACCTGCTTCATCGCCTTTGTCTGCGCCGAAGAACCCACGCGCGACACCGACAGACCAACGTTCACGGCCGGACGGATACCCTGATAGAACAGGTCCGTTTCAAGGAAGATCTGGCCGTCGGTGATCGAAATCACGTTAGTCGGAATGTACGCCGACACGTCGTTCGCCTGCGTTTCGATGACCGGCAGCGCCGTCAGCGAACCCTTGCCGGCCGCATCGCCCATCTTGGCGGCGCGCTCGAGCAGACGGGAGTGGAGATAGAACACGTCGCCGGGATAGGCTTCGCGGCCCGGCGGGCGGCGCAGCAGCAGCGACATCTGACGGTAAGCGACGGCCTGCTTGGACAAGTCGTCATACGCGATCACGGCGTGCATGCCGTTGTCGCGGAAATATTCACCCATCGTGCAGCCCGTGAACGGAGCCAAGTATTGCATCGGCGCCGGATCCGAAGCCGTCGCAGCGACGACGATCGAGTACTGCAGCGCGCCGCGCTCTTCCAGAACCTTCACGAACTGCGCCACCGTCGACCGCTTCTGGCCGATGGCGACATAAACGCAGTAGAGTTTCGCCGTCTCATCCGTGCCCGCGTTCGCCGGCTTCTGGTTGAGGAACGTGTCGAGAATGATCGCCGTCTTGCCCGTCTGACGGTCGCCAATGATGAGCTCGCGCTGACCGCGGCCAATCGGGATCAATGCGTCGACGGCCTTGAGGCCCGTCGCCATCGGCTCATGCACCGACTTACGCGGCAGAATGCCCGGCGCCTTCACGTCGACGCGCATGCGCACGTCCGACTTGATCGGACCCTTGCCGTCGATCGGATTGCCCAGACCGTCGACCACGCGGCCGAGTAGACCCTTGCCGACCGGCACGTCCACGATCGAACCGGTGCGCTTGACCGTGTCGCCTTCTTTAATGGTGCGGTCATCGCCGAAGATCACGACGCCGACGTTGTCGGATTCGAGGTTCAACGCCATGCCGCGAATGTTGCCCGGGAACTCGACGAGCTCACCAGCCTGAACGTTGTCGAGGCCGTACACGCGGGCGATACCGTCGCCCACCGACAGCACCTGTCCGATCTCGGAGACCTGGGCCTCCTTGCCGAAATTCTTGATCTGATCCTTCAGGATCGACGTGATCTCTGCGGCCCGGATTTCCATGTACCTCGACCTCTTGCCTTCTCGGTTGTCCCAGTCGCGATCCGCTGCACAATGCGCGCGGCCCGCGTCGATTGGTATTCAAACGAAAGCCCGGCTTGCTTTTCGCGTAACCGGGCTTCCCAGAATTCTCTATGCGCTGCTCTTGAGAGCGAACTTCATGCCCTCGAGCTTTGTCTTCAGCGAATTATCGACCATGCGGCTGCCGAGCTTCACGATCAGCCCGCCCAGGATCGACGGATCGACCTTCTGCGCGAGCGTCACGTCCTTCCCAACCGACGCCTTCAATGCCGCCTTGAGATCTGCGACCTGAGCGTCGGTCAGCGGCGCAGCCGCGGTGACTTCGGCGCGGACTTCACCGCGTGCCCGTGCTGCCAGCGACTGGAAGTCGCGCACGACGTCGGACGCCGCAAACAGCCGCCGGTTCTTGGCCAGCAGCTTGAAGAAATTGATGGTTAGTGCACCGATCCCGGCCTTCGCGAGAACCGAGCCGAGCGCCTTTTCCTGATCGTCGGACGAGATGACCGGGCTGCGGATCATACGAACGAAATCCGGGCTCTCATCGGCGAGTGCCTGAAACTTCGCCAAATCCCCTTCAACTTCGGCGACTTTGCCTTCGTCATTCGCCAGTTCGAACAGAGCCGAAGCATACCGCCCCGCCACACTCGCCATCAGGGGTTCGTCTGTTGCCACGTCGACCGCTTCCGTGCGCTGATGAGGAACCGCTTCGGCTAACAAAAAGCCAAGACGTCCCTGATTCCAGTGGGATTTGTATTGCAAAAGACGGGCGCGAAATGCCTTCCCCGCGCGGGCCCCCTCCAGCAATGCGCGCTCCGTGTATCATGGGGCTCACATGGCATCAACCGCCGCTTGGACGCACGAATGCCGCACGGATAGGCGCTACGCTGCCGCAAGTCCCAGCGGCCGGTCACGGGAGACCATCTCAAATCCGCAAGCCCCAGCAGCCCCAATCTCCGCACCTCGAGCGAACCGGTCCATTCACCTCGCTAGTGGATCAGAACTATCAACAAAATGGAAATTGCCCCTTCGATCTAAAGACCGCCTTAACCGGAGCAATGCAACCTAAGGATGCAAGCGAGCACTTTTCAGATTGTCAGGTCGCGATGTCCCAGTTGGCCTTGCCGTTTCCCTCTCCGCCAAGCGCCCCCCGATCGGCGCCTCCTGAATTGCGCCGCTTCCTGAACCGGTTGCCCCCCCGATCTGGCTAACCGCCTGACCCCAGACGAACGTGCCGCCTATGCCGCGGCATTGACCCCGCAACGCTCCCCTCACTGGCTCGACCTCAAGGCCAGCCTGCCCATTCCGGGCTTCGGCATCTACATCGCATTGATGATCGGTCGCGAGCGCCGTCACCCCGAAAGGCTCCATGAAGAAGGACAGCGCCGCTTCGCCCCGAATTTGATCGTAGCCGCGATCCTTCTGGCCATTGTCTTGACCGGCTGGATAGCGGCCATGCTTTTGATCAAAGGCCTTCAGATGGTCGCCGGCACCGGCAATCAAACTTGGTGGCACGCTTACGCCGCGCCGTTCTGAGCGCCCTCACAAGAAGCTGTAGGGATCGACATCGATCGACAGCCTAAGATCGCCCTTGGGTTCCGGTACGCCCCCAAGCCAGTCGCGCAGGTAGCCCTGAATGTCGGCTTCACGCGGCGCCTTCACCAACAGCCGCCAGCGATGCCGCCCGCGCACGACAAATATCGGTGCCTCCGCCGGCCCCAAAACGCTGATCGTCTCCGCCGGCGGCGCCCGCCGCGCCACCTCCCGCGCATACCGCTCGGCCAATTCCTTTTCGCGCGCCGAGATGATCACCGCTGCAAGGCGGCCATAGGGCGGCAGCATCCCGCGTTGCCGCATCTCGATCTCGCGCGCCAGAAACTCTTCCCGGTCGCCCGACAGCATCGCCTGCATCACAGGATGTTCCGGCAAATGCGTCTGAATGAACCCGCGACCCTCGGCGAAGGCACGTCCCGCGCGCCCCGTCACCTGATGTAGCAATTGAAACGTTCGCTCACCCGCGCGTGGGTCGGCGCCCATCGACAAACCCAGATCGCCATCCACCACACCCACCAAAGTCAAATTCGGAAAATGATGGCCCTTCGCCACGATCTGCGTGCCGATGATGATGTCGGTCTCGCCCGCTTCGATGCGGTGGATCGCATCGCGCATTTCCGTCAACCCCGGAATGAGATCCGACGACAAAAGCGCCACCCGCGCCTCCGGAAACCGCTCCTGCACTTCCTCCGCCACGCGCTCCACACCCGGCCCGCACGCCACCAGCGCGTCCGGCTCTCCGCACTTCGGACACTTCGCCGGCGGCGGCATCGAGAACCCGCAGTGATGACAGTTGAGCCGCCCCCTGAAGCGATGCTCCACCAGCCACGCCGTGCACTGCGGACATTCGAACCGGTGCCCACACTTGCGGCACAACGTAAGCGGCGCATACCCGCGCCGGTTCAAAAACAGCAACGACTGCTGCTTTTTCTCCATCGTCTCGGCAATGGCTGAAACAAGCCGCGGCGCCAACCAGCGCCCCTTGTCCGGCTGCTCGACCCTAAGATCGATCGCCGAAATCTCGGGCAACTCCGCACCGCTGTACCGCCCTGGCAGCACCACATGCCGATATCGCCCAGTCCGCGCATTTACGTGGCTCTCGATCGCGGGCGTCGCCGAAGCCAGGATCACTGGAAACTTGCCAAGGCTCCCGCGCACCACACTCATGTCGCGCGCTTGATAGTGCACACGATCGTCCTGCTTGTAGCCGGCATCGTGCTCTTCATCGACGACGATGAGCCCCAGATCGGCAAATGGCAGAAACAGCGCCGACCGCGCGCCGATCACGATGCGCGCTTCGCCCGTCGCTGTCGCACACCAGATGCGACCGCGCTCCGGCCCCGATAGCGCTGAATGCCACTCGACAGGTGCGGCACCAAAACGCCGCTCGAACCGCTCCATGAACTGCGACGTCAGCGCGATCTCCGGCAGCATGATGAGCGCCTGCCGGCCCTTCTCGAGCGTACGCGCCACCGCCTCGAAATAGACCTCGGTCTTTCCCGATCCCGTCACGCCATCGAGCAGCGTCACGGAAAAGTTCACCGCATCCACGGCCGAACGGAGCGCATGCACCGCGCGCTCTTGATCCTCTCCAAACACCGTCGCCCGGTGCGCCGGATTGGGCTGCGGACACATCTTCTGTGGGATCGCACATTCGACCAGATTGCCCGATTGTACCAGCCCGTCGATTACCCCAGTCGAGCACGCCGCCAAATCCGCCAGCGCCGACTTCGACCGGATGAGTCCGTCCGCCGCCAGTTCCATCGCCCGGACCCGCGCCGGCGTCATCCGCGGCGGCAACGCTGCCCCCTCAATCGCTCGCACGCCCGTTCTCAGCTTCGGCGGCTCGAACGCAGCCTGCGCGCTCATCATCATCCGCAGCACCATGCCGAGCGGGGCCAGCGTATACTTCGAAACCCACTCCGCAAACCGCATCGAGACGACCGGCAGAACCGGCACATCGAGCCGGTCCGACACGGCCTTCAATTTCTTCGGATCGACCGGCTTTTCGCTGTTGTCCAGCCGCCGGTCCCAGATCACGCCGATGCGCACCTGCGGGCCGAAGGGCACCAGCACGAACGCCCCCGGTTCCAGCGCAAGACCCGGCGGCACCAAGTAGTCGTAGGTCTGGTCCAGCGCGACAGGCATCAGCACGGGAACGCGGCTCTCGGCCGCTGCCCCTCCGTTTGCCATGCCATCGAGCAGACTATCCAAAACCAGTCCTCAGGGTTTAGAAGCTTCCCGGCGTCGCTTGGGATCACCCGGGTGGCTAAGACATAAAGCCGGCTGCGGGACAAAAGCTATCTCACACAAACCGCAGCGTTCGAGGAGCCGCACACGATGAAGTTTTTCGTCGATACCGCCGATGTGGGCGAGATCAAGGACTTGGCCGCAACGGGACTGCTTGACGGCGTGACCACCAATCCGTCTCTCATTGCCAAGTCAGGCCGCGATTTCAAAGAGACGATCGCAGAGATTTGCGCCATCGTTCCCGGCCCCGTCTCAGCCGAGGTGGCTGCCACCGACTTCGATGGCATGATGCGCGAAGCCAAGATCCTCGCCAAGATCGCCAAGAATGTGACCATCAAGGTCCCGCTGACCCTCGACGGCCTAAAGGCCTGCAAGGCCATCACGTCCGAAGGCACGATGGTCAACGTCACCCTGTGCTTCTCGGCCAACCAGGCCCTTCTCGCCGCCAAGGCAGGCGCGACGTTCGTCTCACCCTTCATCGGCCGGCTCGACGACATCGGCCTCAATGGCATGGACCTGATCCGCGAAATCCGCACGATCTACGACAACTATCAGGATCTCAACACCGACATCCTCGCTGCCTCGATCCGCACCGTGAACCACGTGAAAGAAGCAGCCATGATCGGCGCCGACGTCGCGACCATCCCGCCGTCGATCTTGAAGGCCCTCGTCAAGCACCCGCTCACCGACTCCGGCCTCGCCACCTTTGTGGCCGACTGGAAAAAAACCGGCCAGTCGATCTAGCGTCGCTGATGCCCGCTTTTTTTGAACGCCAACAAAAAAGGCCCGCTTTCGCGGGCCTTTCTCGTAATAAAAGAAGAAAACCTTAGACGGCTTCCTTCAGCTCCTTGGCGGCGCGGAAAGCGACCTTCTTCGAAGCCTTGATCTTGATGGCTTCGCCCGTCGCCGGGTTGCGGCCCATGCGTGCCGGACGCTTGCGCACCTGCAGCACGCCCAGACCGCCGATGCGGATCCGGTCGCCCTTCTTGAGGTGCTTGGTGATCATTGCCACCAGATCCTCGAGCACGGCGATGGCCTGCTTCTTCGGCATCTCATGCGTTTCAGCCAACGCTGCGCCGAGCTGGCGGAGCGTCACGGTGTTGGGCTTTGCAACCGACTTTGCGGGTGCTTTTGCAGCAGCTTTTGCCATGGGTGTGTCGTCCCTGAGAATTGAATACGGATGTCGGCTGAACCGTCCTTGACTGCTGAAGAGACAAAGCTGTGCCGCACTGGGCATTGCGGCGCCGCTGCTCTCAAAATCGAGGAAACGCTTGCACAAGCAACGGCTACGTTTCAGCGGCCGTCGGGTTCTCCGGTGGCGCCAAAGTACGTGCGTCGCAGCGTTTTGCAACGGTCAATCGCTCCCGCATGTGCAAAAAACCCGCAATTTTCCGGGGTTTTTTGCACGTCGGCCACGGTTGAGGCTCAAGAAAGGGCCGGATAGTCGGTATATCCGGCAGGTCCCTGCGCGTAAAACAGCTCCGGCTTCTGCGTATTGAGGGGCGCAGACTGCGCGAATCGCTGCGGCAAATCAGGGTTTGCGATGAACGTTTTGCCGAAAGCGACGGCGTCCGCCTCGCCCTGGTCTAGCACCTCTTGGGCCGTTTCCGCCGTGAACCCTTCGTTGGCGATATAGATGCCGCCGAAGATTTTCTTCAGTTGCGGCCCGATCCGGTTCTCCCCCAGCGACTCCCGCGCGCACAGAAAAGCCAAGCCTCGCGCCTTCATCTGTTCCGCGACGTATCCGAACGTCGCGAGCGGATTGCTATCGCCCATATCATGCGCATCTCCGCGCGGCGCCAGATGCAGGCCGACGCGTCCCGGCCCCCAGACGCCGATGCACGCATCGACCACCTCGAGCATCAGCCGTGCCCGGTTTTCGATCCCGCCGCCGTAATCGTCGGTGCGCGTGTTCGTCTTGTCCTGCAGAAACTGATCGAGCAGATAGCCGTTCGCACCGTGCACTTCCACACCATCGAACCCGGCCCGCTTGGCATTCTCCGCCCCGAGCTTATAGGCCGCGATGATCCCGGGAATTTCTTCGAGCTCCAGCGCGCGCGGCGTCACGAATTCTTTCTTCGGCCGCACGAGCGACACGGTTCCCGCCGGCCGGATCGCACTCGGCGCCACGGGCAGAGCGCCATCGAGATAGAGCGGGTCCGACACGCGCCCCACATGCCAGAGCTGCAGCAAGATCGTTCCACCCGCCTTGTGCACGGCGTCCGTCACAAGCTTCCACCCCGCCACCTGCGCATCCGACCAGATGCCCGGCGTGTCCGGATACCCAACGCCCATCGGATCAACCGACGTCGCCTCCGAAAGGATCATCCCCGCCGATGCCCGCTGCCCATAGTACTCGGCCATCAGCGCGTTCGGCACCCGCCCCTCGCTCGCACGGCAGCGTGTGAGCGGCGCCAGGATCACGCGATTGCGCAGCGAAAGGTCACCGATGGTGATCGGATCGAGAAGCTTCGGCATGTGGGGAGCATTCCTGAAGTTGGAGACTGAAACGTGCGCCCGGATTGGAAGGCCGCACGTTGGCCCTGTTTACCATTCATTAACCGGCACAGTTAAGGCTCATGTTCGTAAACTTTGCCGCACAGGAGAGCGATTGCCACTCCCCCGCCCGACGCCTGACACCGCGCCTGAACTGGAACTCGGCGGCGACCTTAACGGTTCCATCGCCCGCTGGCTCGCGCACCTGGAATTCACCGAAGGCCGCTCGCCCGAGACCATCAAAGCCTACGACCGCGACCTTCGCGCCTTCATCGCCTTCCTTCGCCGCCATCTCGGCCACCCACCGTGCCTCGCCGACCTCGACCAACTCGACCTTAAAGCCTTCCGCGCCTTCATGGCCGCCCGCCGTAAAGAGGGCCTGACCAGCCGCTCCCTCTCGCGCACCATGTCGGCGCTGCGCACCTACATTCGCTGGCTCGACATCACGGGCGTCTCCGATAATCGGACAATCCTCCGCGTCGGTATGCCCAAGCTGCCGCACGCCGTGCCGAAGCCTCTGACAATCGAAAAAGCCTCAGCCGTCGTGGATGCGATCGGCGACGCATCCGAAACCTGGATTGGCGCCCGCGACACAGCCGTTCTGCTGCTCTTATACGGCTCCGGCCTGCGCATCTCCGAAGCCTTGGCACTCACACCCCGCGATGCGCCCACCATCGGTCGCGAAGTCATCCGCATCACCGGCAAAGGCGAAAAGGAACGTCTCGTCCCGATCCTCCCGGTCACCCAAACGGCCATCGACCGCTACATGGGCCTTGTCCCGTTCACCCTCGAGCCGGACCAACCGCTCTTTCGCGGCGCCAAGGGCGGACCACTGTCCCCGCGAATCATCCAGCTCGCCATTGCCCGTCTGCGCGACGCCTTGCAGTTGCCTGCAACAGCGACGCCGCACGCACTTCGTCACTCGTTTGCGACGCACCTGCTCTCCGCCGGTGCCGATCTCCGCCAAATTCAGGAGTTGCTCGGCCACGCGTCGCTCTCGACGACGCAGGTCTATACCGAAGTCGACCGCGCGCAACTGCTGCGCGTCTATGACGCCGCCCACCCCCGCAACTAACCCATCACATATGGATGGCGCGCTTGCCCACAGCGAGCGCCGCTTCTTTCACGGCTTCCGTCAGAGTCGGATGCGCATGACACGTCCGCGCCAGATCTTCCGCCGAACCACCGAACTCCATCAGCACCGCCGCCTCTGCGATCATCTCGCCCGCATGCGGCCCGATAATGTGCACACCCAGCACCCGATCCGTCGCTGCGTCCGCCAAAACCTTCACGAACCCATCCGTCGTGCGGTTCACCTTCGCCCGCCCATTCGCCGTAAACGGGAATTTGCCCGCCGTATAAGCGATCCCGGCCGCCTTCAATTCATCTTCGGTCTTACCAACGCTCGCAACCTCGGGGGACGTATAAACGACGCCTGGAATGACATCGTAATTCACATGTCCCGCTTGACCCGCGATGATCTCCGCCACCGCAACACCCTCGTCTTCCGCCTTGTGCGCCAGCATCGGGCCGGCAATCACATCGCCAATCGCGAATACACCGGCCACGCTCGTCTCGAAGTGCTCGTTGACGGCAATCCGGCCTTTTGAATCCCGCTCAATCCCGATCTCATCGAGCCCCAGCCCGTCCGTGTAAGGCTTCCGCCCGACAGCCACGAGAACCGCATCAGCCTGCAACGTCTCAGCCGTCCCATCCCCGGCAGCCGGCACAACGCTAACGGACAAACCTGCATCGCCCGCGTCCGCCACGCCGGTTACCTTTTGGCCGAGGCGGAACTCAAACCCCTGCTTGGCGAGAATGCGCTGGAACGTCCGCGCCACATCCGAATCCATCCCCGGCAGGATACGGTCCAGATATTCGATGACGATGACCTCAGATCCAAGCCGCCGCCACACCGACCCCAGCTCTAGTCCGATCACACCCGCACCGATCACGACAAGCCGCTTCGGCACCTCCTGCAACGTCAGCGCCCCCGTCGACGACACGATGCGCTCCTCGTCGATGGTGATGCCGGGCAGCGAAACGACATCAGAGCCGGTCGCAATCACAATCGCCTTCGTTTCCAGCGTCGAGGTCTCGCCGTTGATAAACGTCACGCCGACCTTCCCGGCATCGAGAACCCGCCCGGTCCCGTGAAAACTGTCGATCTTGTTCTTCTTCAAAAGGTACGCGACACCGTCGACGTTGCCTTTCACGCCCTCGTCCTTGAACGCCTGCATCCGCGCCAGGTCGAGTTCCGGCGTCACGTTAATCCCCATTGCCCCGAAATGCCGCGACGCCTCGTCGTAAAGCTCCGACGCATGCAGCAGCGCTTTCGACGGAATGCACCCAACGTTAAGACACGTCCCCCCGTGCGTCGAACGCTTCTCGACCACCGCCACCTTCATACCGAGTTGAGCCGCCCGAATGGCGCACACATAGCCGCCAGGGCCCGTGCCGATTACGATCAAGTCATACATGGCGATGATCTCTTCTTGAAATCTCAGGTTTGAGCGGTCACGGCCGCGGCCACTACGGATCCATGCCGCCGTGTTTTGACATAGTAAGATTGAGTCGCAGTCCCCAGACCGGCCAAGCGCGCCAGCGGCCAGCCGGTCCGGGCCGATGCCGCTAGGGCCACCCAATAGATTGTCGCTGGCACGGCAATCCCGAGAATGGTGCCGGCCACAATCAGTAAAGCCTCATCGAGCACGCCCGCCTTCTGCAGCACCGCCCGCACGAGCGCGATCACGATGGAATGAATGACATAGATGGCCAGCGACGCTTCGCCAACGAACGCCATTGTGCGTCCAAAACGCCCCACCGGCGGCGGCATGTGCCAGACCGCGACCAACACTACCAACGAAGCCGATAGAGCCGCCGCAAAGCTTATGAGTCCAAGATCATCGGCGCCTAAGTTCGACGCCAGGATCACCCATACCGCAAACGCCACA